>Ga0315281_10004047_pt1 | contig 21373 bp, 18 predicted proteins | sample YL17G07_0_MG_FD_204540 | JGI IMG/M metagenome (GOLD analysis project Ga0315281, IMG submission 204540) | Sediment microbial communities from Yellowstone Lake, YNP, Wyoming, USA - YL17G07_0 | ecosystem: Environmental > Aquatic > Freshwater > Lake > Sediment | place: USA: Wyoming | collected...
CTCAAAGAACAAAAATGGCTTTCATACGCAATTACTTAACCGGACAACACTGCCCAAATGTGAATTTAAAATGATTTCCGTTCCGGCAAAACCCGCATTCAAAAAAACCTCGCTTGTTTTAGGTCTAGTACATTGACAATTTAATAGCGAAACATTGTACACGTTGGTAATCACAGCATTACCGCCATAGTAGTCCATCGGCCATGTTTTGTAATTAATGTGTCGCAGTGCTAGCGGGAGCTTCTGGTACAGGTACATTCCCAAGCAGATCTTGGGAACAAGAGAACCAACACGGGCTGGAAGTCTGCGCTACTCTTTCCCCTCTTTTTTTGAGTGTTCCTTGCTCTTATCAATAACGCGGATATTTTGTCCTTTTTTGGCTTTCTTTGGCTCTACCACAATAAGCCTTGTTGCTGTATAAACATAGTCACCCATCGATGTGTCATCGTTATTTGATTCGACCCCCATAGCATAAAATCTTACCGGGTTGGCCGTAAAAAAATCAGCAGGCGGCGCCTGCCACTTCACGTGCCAAAATTTTTGTTGTGTGCCTTTCTTTGTATGGGTTGCAAAGCGTCCGCCACCTTCTACCTGGGTATTTTCATCATCTCCCACATTGATGAAAGTTCCTACCAGCCGGTTGCCATAATACCGGTCTTGTGCCGTGATTTGAAATCCATGAAAATCCATATCCGTTTTTTTAAAGGACACGAGGACATCGACAGCCTCTCCCGGTTCACAGGTATCCAGCACAAATAACATAAACTTGCCCTTGCCCGAGTTGACAGGGTACTGAGAATGGCATCCCAGATTACCGCAGGTATATGCGCCTGGTGTCGCAAATAACCAATTGAATCGGTCAAACCCGCTGCCCATGCAATTTAGGGGCGCCCCGTCTGAGTGCGCATAAAGCGCCTTACAAAATACGATTGATAACAGTATACACAGCAAAAATACGCTTCTCAGTCTCATTTTTGGTCCTTTTTACCCGAAGTTGGCCGTTTCACCGATTTGATTAGGGCATTGCTATAGCTAATAGGAACGCCGAAATTAGACCCGCGAAAACCCGGAAATATTCCGTAATTAATCCCGATTACCTTCCCTTTGTTGTTAAAGATGGGGCCGCCGCTGCCGCCTGCGGTTGTTTGCGCGTCATACACAATTCTGTTGTGCATAATATCACTTAAATGGCCTTGCGTTGAGATAGGTCTTATCAGCCCCCAATTCGAAAGTTCTTGCACAAGGGGGGCAAACGGCATGTTAAAGAGTTGCCGTACAATCTCAGGGTCCGTTTTTGCAAAGATGGCGTTTACTCCTGCGGGATAACCCATAAGCAATATCGGTGCGCCCACCACTGCCCCACTTCCTGTTATATCAAGCTCCAGGACGGGAATGTCTTTTCCCCGGGTATCTATGCGAAGCACTGCCATATCCACCTCGTCAGAGATTTTCTCAACCGTTAGAGGAAATGGTTCTTTGATACCCGGGAAAAACGCCCTGAATAGTTCAAACGCCGGCTTGAGGGTAGTCTTCTCCATCTGAATATAGGGTGGGGTGTTCATCTCCCACCAGGGTTCGGCGATGTGCCGATTGGTCAGTATCAGGCCATCGCTTCCAACCAAAAATCCCGTGCCGGTATATTCATTGATTCCGCGCTGCCCTTTTCCCATCATCATAAGAGGCTCGCCGGTCTCTTCATTCAAAAAATAAAAGGCGCCCTGGATGAGGCAAACACCATTATTATACTTTTTTATTATATTTTCGGCAACATTACTCTCTATTTCCAGAAGCTGCACCTTTTCTACCGTTTTTGATAATCTGATATATTGCAGAGCGAAAAACATTATAAAACTGATGAAAACGAGAAATGATGCTGCGGAGATTCCCCATTTAAAGGGTCGAGGCGTCTGAGTAAACGCTTCCCAGAAAAGTTGCCGGAGAAACACCGTTGCCGTTGTTATGCGCCCTCTGTGTGATGAGCTTGCAATACCAATCGAATCTTCCAATATCTCTGTCCAGGGCTTGCACACGTCGGCATCATCCGTTTTAATCCGGAAACGCGCACGAGGTCCGCCGACGCCAAACTCAATCAAATCACCATCCTTCAGCGCAATTTCTGTGACCAACCGGTTATTTACCAGCGTGCCGTACATTCCCCCGTTGTCTTTAAGCACATAATCACAACCCCGCAACTGTATCACGGCGTGATAATCGTGGGTATTCCGGTCTATTTCAGGGTCAAAGCGCAGATCGTTAGAGAAATCCGTGCCAATGGTTATCTCTCCGGTATCAAAAACTTCTGTATTACCCCGATGACTGCCTGACAAATGGACAAAAACAGCTTTCAAACGGTCTCCCTTAAGAATCTTTACCTACGGCATATCTTTAATATAAGATCGGCTGCCTTTATCTGTTTTTTAACGTAGGGCAAGGCTTTAGCCTTGCGTCTTCTGAATATGTACCGAGGTGCAACCCTAAAGGGTCGCCCTACGGCTCTTTAAAATTCCTATTCGTGTACTTAATGCCCTTAGGGATAGTGCTGTTCTGCACGCCTACGTTACAAATATGCTAGAATTTTTACTTGTGCCACTCCATCCCCTCCCCCCGCCGGCGGGGGGACAGTATCCTGCCACGTCTTCGGCGACATTCATACCGTAGTGATTCACAAACAGCACAAACAGGGTTTGTCCATGCCACCCGGTGTTCTACATAAGCCGACACATTTCTTACAACATTGGCATACCTTCCCCTTTTCCCTCGGCACGCCTCAGCGGCGGTAACATTCGTCTTTCAAAACGCCGATAAACGGCAGATTCCGGTATTTATTATTGTAATCCAATCCGTACCCCACAACGAACTCATCGCCAATGTCGAAACAGCAATAATCAGGTTTAACGTTGCATCTCCTCCTGCTTGACCGATTCAGGAGCACGCAGCTTTTAAGGGACTTGGGACTGTATTTTTCAATATCATCCAGCACCCTTTTTAAGGTGCTTCCCGTGTCAACAATATCATCTATTACTAATACATGTTTATCTTCTATATCCAACTTAAATTGCCGTAAAATTTTGGTTTCACCTTTCGGCAGTGTAGATTCACCATAAGTAGCCGCATCGAGGGTGTCCAGCCGGATGGGAAAGGGTATCAACCGAATCAGGTCTGCAAGAAATACCAGACTCCCGTTTAGAATGGCAATAATCGTCCAGTCTTTATCTTTGTAATCGCGAATGAGAGTCGCCGATAACTCAAAGAGTTTATTCCGAATCTGCCCTTCATTGATGAGTACTTTCGCTACGTCGTTTTTCACCCCTTTTGCCCTCCCAAATAAAACAAAGCCAATAGTTATTAATAGTTCGTAAGCCGTTCAACCGGTATTAAAAAGCTGAAAATCTCACTTCGGGGGAGGTGATTCACCAAACCCTTTCACCCTCCGCTCCTGCGCAAGCTGCTTAATTATACGGTCCTCTTCCGTTGCCTCTTCACCCCTTCCAAGCTTATCATAGATAGTAAACAGCAAGCTGTGCGCCTTTTCAGATTTTGGGTTTATGCTAATGACCTTTTTAAATGCCACAAGGGCATCGTCGAACATGTTTTTCTTGTAATAACAAACGCCCAAAAAGTAATGTCCGTCCTCTGCCAGAGGATTAAGCTCTATCGATTTCCTGCACGCGGCAAACGCCTCATCGTATTTTTCTATTAAACTATAGGCAACCGCCTTATAAAGATAGGCCTCCGCCTCCCTTTTGTCTTTATTTGTTGCAAATAAATCAATAGCCTTTTGATACTCGATAAGCGCCTCGGATACCTTCTCTTTAGTCACATAGGCAAAGGCAATATTATAATGGGCCTTCGGGTCTTTCGGATTTATGTCAATAGCCTTGATGAGTTCCACGATTGCCTCATCAATCCTGTTCGCTACGTAATAAGTAATCCCCAAATGAAAACGGGCATCGTAATGGTTCGGGTTCAATTCTAATGCCTTTTGAAACTGTAAAATTGCCTCTCCATATTTTCCTTTATTGTAGAATTTAAGCCCTTCCGCATTGAAGGTGTCCGCTTTGTTTCCACAACCGGCAACACAACAACACGTCAAAAGTATTACCCACACAAGGTTTTTGACAATAAAATTTTGCTTTACCATGAATACGCCCTTCTGAAAAAATAGGAAACCAACATACGGTGAAAGATAATTGCCGGTGAGGCAGTGTCTAACATTGATCAAAAAAGTCTGAAACCACAAATTTTACAGATTATGGATTAATTGCACGGATCACTATTGCCCAAACAAATTCAGACTTGAATTGGCACGGATACGGGCTTCTCCTCCGGTTTTTACCGGCCTTTGCCCGTATTCGCCTGTTTCCCATTGTTTTTCTCAGCATTCTCTGCGGTGAACTACAACCTAAAATCGGCAACTATTTATTTAATAATGCACTAATCTCTTTATCAAAATCATCTTCTGAAGTATAGCCTACGCGTTTTTTGGCTACTTTACCGTTTTTATCATAAATCACGGTGGTTGGAAACGCGCTCAGGTCGTACGACTTGGCAACGTCCTTTCCTTCAAGATAAACGGGATAATTAATGGACATCTTTTTTATGAATGGCGGAAGCGCTTTCTCTCCATTCTCATCAAAGGCAATACCGATAATCTCCACGCCTTTGTCCTTGTATTTGTTATAAAGATTGATGAATCCAGGGATTTCTTTTCTACACGGAGGACACCACGTTGCCCACAAGTCAACAACCACGACCTTTCCCCGGTTGCTTTCGAGCAGTGCGTTCAGCTCTGAAATGGTTATTTTCTTTACCGCGTCTTCTGCATACAATTGTGCGGCTGCCATGAACAAGCTCATAATTAACGCTAATGTGACGACTATATAGGTTGTTTTTTGCTTAAACACTACTTATTTCCTCCGTTTGTTAAAAATCCTTATCTTTACCTCTGAGTTAAGTTTCAAGTTTCGGGTTTAACACACTTGGTGACACAGGCATCTTGCCTGTGCTTCTGCTGTGAAAACAATGCCTTTCTACACAGCGGCTGACCCGCTTGTGGTGAAAACAACCTTCCCACCCTTAATATCCGCCTTGATTTCCGACCCCTCGACCAGCTTGCCTGCGAGTATCTCAACGGAGAGGGGGTTCTCAATCATTTGCTGAATCGTTCGCTTCAAGGGCCTTGCGCCGAAGTGTGGGTCATAGCCATCCTTCACCAGGGTCTCTTTTACCCGATCAGAAACTACCAGCCTGAAATTGTGCCTGGCCAAACGCTTCTGCAGTTCCTTCAACTGGATTACGGCCACCTCTTTTATCAGTTCCTTTGTCAAACCATGGAATATAATCGTTTCATCGATACGGTTGAGGAATTCAGGTCTGAATGATTCCTTCAATGCCTGCTTAACCTGACTGCGCAACTCCGCCTCGTTTTCCGGGCCGGTAAGGTCTTGTATCCACTGGCTGGCGATATTTGAGGTCATGACAATAATGGTATTTTTGAAATCCACCGTCCTGCCGTGGCCGTCGGTTAATCTGCCGTCATCAAAGACCTGAAGGAGTATATTGAACACGTCCCGGTGCGCCTTCTCAATCTCGTCGAAGAGGATGACGGAATAGGGCCTTCTCCTGATAGCCTCCGTCAAACGTCCGCCTTCCTCGTACCCTACGTATCCCGGAGGGGCGCCGATAAGCCGCGCAACCGAGTGTTGTTCCATAAACTCCGACATGTCAATGCGTACCATGGCCGCATCGTTATCAAACAAAAAGGACGCTAGTGCCTTACAAAGCTCCGTCTTACCGACACCCGTCGGCCCCAAAAACAGAAAGGTACCTATCGGACGGTTCGGGTCCTGAAGTCCCGCCCGCGCCCGCCTGATGCCGTTTGAAACCGCCGTAATTGCCTCATCCTGGCCGACGACCCGTTCCCGAAGCCGTTCTTCCATTTTCAGGAGCTTTTCCTTCTCTCCCTCCAACATGCGCGTAACGGGGATGCCCGTCCACTTGGCGACAACGGTGGCAATGTCGTCCGCGTCAACTTCTTCGTTAAGCAGCGACCTTACCTTTTGCACCTCCTGCAATTCCTTATGTTTTTGCTTCAGTTTTTGCTCACACTCTCTGATAAGCCCATATCGTATCTCGGCCACCTTTCCCAGATTTCCCTCTCGCTGCGCCGTCTGTTCTTCAACGCGTGCCTGATCGATCTTTGCGCTGATGTCCTGTATCTCTTTGATCGCCTTCTTCTCGTTCTCCCACTGGGCGCGCAGGGCGCCGGATTCTTCCCGTAAGTCCGACAACTGCTTTTCTATCTTTTCCATACGCTGCTTTGAAGCATCGTCTTTTTCTTTCTTAAGCGCCTCCTTTTCGATCTCCAACTGCATGATCTTCCGTTCGATACCGTCCAGTTCTACGGGCATGCTGTCGATTTCTATCCTCAGCTTTGATGCGGCCTCGTCAATCAAATCAATCGCCTTGTCAGGCAAAAACCGGTCAGCAATATATCGCTGAGAAAGGGTGGCCGCCGCAACGACAGCGGAATCTTTAATGCGTACGCCATGATGCAACTCGTACCGATCCTTCAGTCCTCTCAGGATTGCAATCGTATCCTCCACGGAAGGTTCGCCGACGTACACGGGTTGAAACCGTCTTTCTAGCGCAGCATCTTTCTCAATATGCTTCCGGAATTCATCCAGGGTAGTCGCCCCGACACAACGCAGCTCGCCGCGCGCCAAAGCGGGTTTCAAAAGGTTTGAGGCATCGACGGCGCCCTCAGCAGCGCCTGCGCCCACAACGGTATGCAACTCGTCAATAAACAGGATAATTTGTCCGCCTTTTTCCGTCACCTCTTTCAGCACGGCCTTAAGTCGGTCTTCGAACTCCCCGCGATACTTTGTGCCGGCAATTAATGCACCCATATCCAGGCTCATGACACGCTTGTTTTTCAAGCCTTCCGGTACGTCGCCGTTGACGATACGCTGCGCCAACCCTTCCACAATGGCAGTCTTTCCCACGCCGGGTTCACCGATCAGGACGGGATTGTTTTTTGTTCTGCGCGACAACACCTGCACCACGCGTCGGATTTCGTCGTCACGTCCGATAACGGGGTCCAACTTTCCTTTTTGGGCCAATTCCACCAGGTCCTTGCTGTAGCGCTCAAGCGCCTGATATTTTTCTTCAGGATTCTGGTCTGTTACCCGCTGGCTACCCCTGATTTCCTTTAATGCCAGGTAAATGTTTTCTTTTTGGACGCCCGCCTCGTTGAGTATCCTGCCTGCGCCTGTGTTTTTCGCGCCTGCCAGTGCCAGCAAGAGGTGCTCGGTGCTTACAAATTCATCCTTGAGTTTACCGGCCTCTTCCCACGCCAGGTTAAAGGTGTCTCGCAATTCCGCGCTCACGTAAGCCTGGCCGGGTGCACCCGATCCGCTTATCTGCGGTAATTTATTGACGGCCGCCATCGTCTTTTCAAGGACACTGTCGGTATCGATCCCCAGCTTTTTAAAAAGCGGGATAACGATGCCCTGCTCCTGGGTGAGAAGGACTTCCAGCAGGTGCGCGGCCAAAATTTGTTGCTGCCTCTTGGACTCCGCTAATTCCTGTGCTTCCTGCACAGCTTCCTGTGCCTTAATAGTAAATTTATCAAATCTCATAATGTCACTTTATATAATCATTTCTTTTAAATGGAGAATATAATTAAAATTCTATTAGCGTAAAAATATATCATTCCTACGGAATTAATACGGTTCTTTTCGTTAAACGAATGCAGGCTGGAAGCCTGCGCTACTTTCTTCTCGTTCCCAGGCTCCAGCCGCTGAAAACAACGGCCTGGTGCTTATCTGCTATGCAAGATACTACATCCATCAGACCTGAAGGTCTGAGTTACACTAACATGGTAAGGACAAGCTGATGAGACGGAGAGATACGTTACGGCTACGCCTTTAAAACATCCGCCATCGAGTACATCCCCGGTGGCTTTTTCGCCAAGAACTTTGCCGCGCGAATAGCGCCGCGCACAAAGGTGTCACGCGTATGCGCCTTGTGGGTAATCTCTATGCGTTCGCCCATACCTCCAAACACAACCGTGTGGTCACCCACAACGTCTCCGCTTCGAACGGCATGAATTCCTATCTGATTTACCGGTCTTTCGCCGGTAAGTCCCTGTCGTCCGTAAATAATGTCTTTATCCATCTTCTTTTGCGTTGCATCACAGATTTTTTCGGCAAGCCGCAAGGCGGTGCCGCTGGGCGAATCTTTTTTAAATCTGTGGTGGGTTTCTACAATTTCTATATCGAACTCATTTCCAAGCATCCTGGCCATTTGTGACGTTATGTCAAACATAACGTTTACCCCTACGCTCATATTGGGGGAAACAATGCAGGGGATTTGCCGGGAAAATTCCCGTATCTTTTCAAGCTCCTGGGGGTTTAACCCCGTTGTGCCAACAACAAGTGCGGTTTTTTTCTTCGCGCAAACCTCGGCAATCCTAACGGCCGAACCGGGAGAGGAAAACTCGATCAGTACGTCCGCATCCGTATGCAATGATGCAGAGATATTGAGGTCTATTTCACCGCAGCCGGCAATAATACCGGCGTCCTTGCCAAGTGACGGGTGTCCCTCCCTCTCTAACGCCGCCACCAACTTTAGTCCCGTATCTTCACAAACAAGGGCGATAATCCTTGTTCCCATCCTTCCGCATGCCCCGTTTACGGCAATTTTAATCATGGTCTTCCTCGCCTAAATTCATACTTTTTTTATACAGCCTGCTGGCGTTCTTAAGAAAGTTTCGTTCCCGCCGCGTAAGATTTCGCATGCCTTTTTGATTTACCTTTTCGAGAATTTCGTCCACCCTTGCGCGAATTTCCCGCTCTTTTATTATTTCTTTTTCGTGATGGGATATCTGCCATTTTTTGAAATACTCCGTTACCCGGTAAGAATATCTGACAAACAAAAATCCGTAGATAAGCCCACCCAGATGCGCAAAGTGCGCAACGCTGCCCGATTGAGGAACGAGGCAATTAAAAATGGTGATACCGGCAAATATCATAACGAGATATTTTGCCTTCATGGGGAAGAAGTAAAAGATAACCGTGCTGTTGGGGAAAAACAGGGCAAAGGCCATTTCGACGGCGAGAATGGCGCCGGAAGCCCCTATAATAGGGACTTGCGGCGTAAATATACAACAACATATCCCGGCAAAAATACCCGCCGTGAAGTAGAGCGCCAAAAAACGCCTGGAACCCAATACCCGCTCAACCTCGCCGCCGAACATCCAGAGCGCAAGCATGTTAAAAATCAAGTGCCACAGGTCGGTGGTGCTATGCAAGAACATGTAAGACACAAATTGCCACAGCCATACATGCCCCACGGCGTCCGGCGGATAAAGCCAGAACAACTTGGTAAATTTATCTGAGGCAGGATACCACCACGGAAGCGCGTAGGCATGTCCCTGCTGGCCGTCAACCAGCGTTCTGGTCAATTGCGGCGACCATTGCATACTGATAGTGGAAAATAGCAATTGAAGCATGAACACGCTGACGTTGGCAATGATCAGAATCATGATCACCCGTGTCCATTTGCTCCCGACGTTTACACCAAAAATAAGCTTGTTATTGCGCATTTTCTTGATAATAATCTTTGAAAGGTAAAAATCCTAAACCGTTGTAGGAATACATATACTAAACACAATTTTTAGTGAGGCGATACCTCAGAGCGACAAGAAAGATACTTGATGCTCAATACGAAATACTGGAGGCTCAAATACGGGCATCCAGCATTTGGTATCAAGCATCTGGAAACCGTAGCCGGTTTTAAAATTGACTTATTTGTGAAGGTAAAATACCTATATTAAGGATTTAAAGAATATACTAATTCTTTTTCATTAAAAGTCAAGATTATAGCGGGCTTTAAGGCGATTACCTTGGTATAAGCTTCTTGAAAGTCAAAAGACCCGCTCCGGTGAGGAGTGTGTTCGCACCCCACAAAACGGGAACCACCGGCAGTTGAGTATCCTCGGCCAGCACAATTCCTGCCACTACCAGGGGGTAATAGAGAAACAATATCACCATAAAGCTGGCGCCAAACGCAACCATAAGGTTGCCGCTCCGCAGCCTTATACCAAGCGGGACACCAATAATGATAAAGGTGAGGCAGGAGAATGCCTGCGATAAGCGTTTGTGGGCTGAAATATCATTTTTGCGTATGGTTATATCCTTGTTAATAACGTTCAAATCAAACTCGATGGATTTCATTTTTTTCAGTAACACGTCTCGTTCTCCCGCAACTTCCGTAATGGATTGGGTAAGGGAGGCTATGTTCTTGCTTTCGGCGTTCTGCAACTCCCTGGCCTCTGCAATTTTTTGTTCCAGGCTGTATATTCTTCGCGTTTCCGATTCGATGGTCTCTTTGATTTCCTCAACCTTTTTGTCGTTGTCCTCATCCTTAAATCTGCCGATACGGCTCTCCCTCTTCACCTGAATGATGTTTTCACTGGCAACGAGAATGTAATTTTTAGCAACCTTAATCTCGCTTCCTAGTCCCTCAGTCCTGGATATTTGCCGCTCCAAATTTTCGTTCGCCCGTTTTAAATCGGCGGTAAGTTTATTATGCTTTTCCGATAAGGCGATCACTTCCGTTTGAGATGCAAACAGTTTTTTTGAAAACGAATCCTTGTTTTTTGCTGAAGGCTTGCCGGCTTTCGTGCATTCCTCTAATTCTTTGCTAATATCCCTGTTTTGTTGAAACAACTGAAGCACCGTCATGTACTTCGTGGAAGACTCGGGTTTCTTTTCCTTCAACTGTATCTCAAAAGTAGTTTTATAAAATGCCCCAATACGGGGCGCTGCCTCGCCGATTTTTTTATAATTGGGTTTGATGAATTCTCCACGATACAGGATAAGCTGTATCTTGTTTTGTTCCGGCTCCATTTCGATAGCGCCTTCCTCGGCGATAATGATGTTCATTACGTAATCGTCCGCATACTCGATTACGACTATGTCTTTGTTAATGCCATCCTCTACCCTGCCGATATAAATCTGGTAGGGATGCAGATCCACTTTCTTCTGGAAACTTGCCATACGTCCGGCAAGGATGCTGTTGATAGCGCGTTCCTGAAGCAGCATTATTCTATAACAGGACCTGGGCAATATTTCCGAGGACAACACCACGGCTATAAAACAAAAGATACCGCCCATTATTAAAATAGGCATGATTATTTTATAGATGTTTATGCCGCTTGCCTGGATGGCCAACACCTCGTGGTCAGAGCTCATTCTGCCGTAGGCCATAGACGTCGCGGTCAATAAGGCAGCGGGAATCGAATAAGGGGTTGCCTGAATAAAGAGGTGTGGGATGAGCATCCGGAGCGCAATAATATCCAGTCCTTTATGCAACAACTGAATACCAAACCCCAGAAATATCAGAAACTCGAAACACAAAAAGGACGGTACAAACGTCCGTAGCCATTCCTTGGTAACGTATCGTTGTAATATTTTGTCGAAAAACGGTAGAAACATCAAAAAAGCCTTCAGCAAATTCCCGTGTTTTATTCGTGTAATGTACAAAGCGAGTGCCACTTCCCGCTTCTCTTTCACACTCTGCAATTTTAACGTTCTCAGCAATACGCCGAGCCGTTATCATACAGCGAGAAAAAGTTACAGCGTGAACCTAATCTTTCATCTTACCAGCATTCTCAAGGCATTCAAGGAAATTCGAAGTTTTTGTCAGCGGAAATGGGCTGTACTGTTGGTGATGCGTCCAAAGGACGGGTAAGATGGGGTCTCAGACCGATTAAAAATGTTTTGGAACCGCAGATTAAATGATCGCACTCCACCGATTATTTTAGATTTTGGCAATATTCCGCGCCGGTAGGTAAGGGGTTCTTGCAGGATCATAGGTGTAACTATTACATTGTACTGGCCTGGTAAAGATAAACTGCGGATAAAGTTTTTGAATTGTGTCTAACCACCGAGCCCTGCGATTGTTCCCGATGGCTTCAAAATATACTTGACATTTTGTTAATAAGTAATATAATTTCATACTTTCTAAAAACTTTAATCAGCGGCTTCTTTTTTTTATACGAGAGGAGATTATTTGTCTATTGTGAATGTGCAGGAATTGGTTGATGCGGGGTTTCATTTTGGTCATCGCACGAGCAGGTGGAATCCTAAGATGAAGCCCTTTATTTTCGGCAAGCGGAATTTAATACATATAATTAACTTGCGGGAAACGTTAAAAGGGGTGATCACGGCATGTAAGTTCTTAACTAACCTTGCCAGAACCAAAAAGGATGTCCTATTTGTCGGCACAAAATGGCAGGCACGCGACATCACCGTGCAAGAAGCAAAGCGTTGCGGAATGCACTACGTAAGCGAACGTTGGTTAGGCGGCACATTAACAAATTTTGATACCATTCGGAAGCAGTTAGAACGCTTGGAAGAGCTTGAAAGCTTGGAAAAAACCGGGGGAATCAACCAATTTAGCAAAAAGGCAATATCTTCTCTTAACCGTGAACGTAAAAAGCTGGTTACAAACCTGGATGGCATAAGGAATATGTCCAAACTACCCGGCGTGCTTGTTGTTGTAGACCCAAAGCACGAACATAATGCTATCAAAGAAGCAATAAAGCTGGGAATTCCAACGGTATGCCTCGCGGATACGGATTGCGACCCGGATTTGATAGATATCTGTGTGCCGGGAAACGATGACGCGATACGGGCTATTAGTCTCTTTTTAACGAAAACTGCTGATGCTATTTTAGCGGCTAAAGAGCTTTCGGCAACGGTGCAGAAGTTATAAATAAAAGGACTTACGGCTCGCCTTTCATTTCCAACAAAAGAGAAACGAATACTTTCCCACTACCGGCAAACCCGATAGCTACCGCGAAGAACATTCAACGGAAATTTCCATTTGGGATTGTTTTGCTTTTAGTGGTGTGGTGAAGTACCGGAAAATGCTGCTGGTTTATACTACAGGTACGGAGGTTTTTGATGGCTGACATATCTAGCATAACAAAACTGAGAGAACAAACAGGCGCTGGCATACTGGAATGCAAAAGTGCTTTAGACGACGTTAAAGGTGATTTCGATAAGGCGCTGGAAATCATCAGGAAGAAGGGAATCGCCAAGGCTGCCAAAAAAGAACAGAGGACTACCGCTGAAGGCAGGATCGGCAGCTATATTCATACAAATGGGAAGCTCGGAGTTCTGGTAGAGATGAATTGTGAGACTGATTTTGTGGCAAAAAATGAAGTCTTCCAGCAATTTCTGAAAGACCTTTGCATGCAGGTAGCTGCAACAAAACCGATAGCGGTAAAAAGAGAAGACATTCCCGCGCACGTCGTAGAAGAACAAAAAAAGATTTTTATGGAAGAAGCCAAGGGCAAGCCTGCCAATATCATAGAAAAAATTGCAACGGGCAAATTGGATAGTTTTTATAAGGAAAGATGCCTTTTGGAGCAGCCTTTCATAAAGGATAATACAAAAACTATTCAGGACCTGTTAATTGCAAACATTGCCAAAATTGGAGAAAATATAAAAATAAGCCGTTTTGTCAGATTCGAAGTCGGAGAATGCTAGCGCATCTGCGCACGGTTTATTGCCTTTAAGTCTATGCAAAGCGACATCAAGTATAAACGAGTACTGCTAAAAATAAGCGGTGAAGGTTTTGGCGATAATAATGGACGGAGCATTGAAACGGATCAGTTTGATGCAGTAGCAAAGGGAATACAAAAAATCACCTCAATGGGCGTGGAGCTTGCCGTTGTTGTGGGAGGCGGCAATATACTGCGTGGTGCAAAATTCGGCGGTACGGGCAAATCGAGGGTGCATGCGGACCAGATTGGTATGGTGGCAACTGTTGTAAATGCATTGATACTACAGGAGACGCTTGAGTCCATAAATGTTAAATCCCACGTAGTCAGCGCCATTGACGTCCAAGACATAACAGAGCCATTCATCCTGAAGAATTGCTTGCAGTACTTAAAAGAAAAATCCGTTATTGTTTTTGCCGGTGGGACGGGTAACCCTTATTTTACCACCGACACGGCGGCAGTCCTGCGCGCAATTGAGATAGACGCGGATGTTTTGCTGAAGGCGACCAAGGTCGATGGTGTTTATACAGACGACCCCATGAAGAATTCATCGGCGCAGCTATTCAAAAAATTGACCTATCTTGACGTTTTGAACAAACGGCTCGGCGTGATGGATATGACGGCAATATCATTAAGTATGGACAATAGATTGCCACTCATTATATTCAACATGAGTAAGCATGAAAACATGCAAAAGGCAATCTGCGGAGAACCTGTGGGAACCTATATCGGGGAATAAAGGTATGTCAAAAGAAGCAATAAGCAAAGAAACCAGAGTTAAGATGGATAAGGTTGTAAGTCACCTGGTTGATGAGTTAAAGAGTTTGCGGACGGGAAGGGCAAGCGCGGGACTTGTGGAGAATTTGAAAGTAGAGTGCTATGGAACGTGGACACCGCTAAAGCAACTGGCGGTTATTTCAGCGCCTGATGCACAATCCTTGGTGATTAAACCTTACGATATTTCGACAATTTCCAATATTGAGAAGGCTATTTTGCAATCAGATACCGGCTTAACCCCTTCGAACGAGGGAAAGGCCATTAGAATCGTAATTCCACCGCTTAACGAAGAACGTCGTAAAAAATTATCCGCACAAGCAAAAGAATACGGTGAAACGGCAAAGGTGGCGCTTAGAAACACAAGGCATGAATCAAACAAACAGGTTGACAAAGAAGAAAAAGAAGGTATTCTTACGGAAGATGACGCAAAACGTACAAAAGACGAGGTACAAAAGACCATTCACGAGTTTGAAGGCAAGTTAAATGACGTTGTTAAGAAGAAAGTAGAAGAAATAACAAAGATATAAAAAAGACCATATAGGGGGCATAGCTCAGTTGGTAGAGCACCGCCCTTTTAAGGCGGGTGTCGATGGTTCGAGTCCATCTGCCCTCACCATTTTAGAATATAAAATGGCCCCATCGTCTAGCCTGGTCTAGGACAACAGATTTTCGATCTGTGAACTGGGGTTCAAATCCCCATGGGGTCATATTACTTTGAAAAAGCCATACGGTGAAATAGGCCGTGTGGCTTTTTTTGTTATTGTGGTTCGCCCGCTTTTGCTATTTCCTGCCTTATTTCGCCCAAATCTATGCGCCCGCCGAGTATGGGTATAAACTGTATCTCACGATGTAAGATACGCTCAATCTCATGAACGTATTGTCCGGTGTTCATTTCCATCATGATTATCCGTTTGTATCTCGCGGCTATTGTTTTGATCTCTTCAACTAACGGATACATGCGAATAGGCCGATAGAGCGCAAAATCATTTTTAAAATAATAGGCCACCCTGGAAAGAGCGCCAAACGATACAAGGAGCGTGTCCGTCTCTTTCTTGCATTCCAAATATTCATAGTAATTGTATCGCTGGGCAGTTAGTTTCTGCTTTTCGCGCAAAGATGCGATTAACTTGCGGTAGTTATCGACGTCGGCGGTCTTTACCACGGAATTCTCATGCGACAGTCCCGTAAAGTGCCGGTTGCCCAAGCCTAGCGGGGGGCGGCTACGCTTTTTGATTTCAAAATCACGTTGAGGGACGATTGTTTCGTAGAGATGACTGATATAGCCGTCGCTGAGAAGAATAACGGGACTTAGCGACTCTTCCGCTGCATTAAATGCCATAACGGTGTATTTATAAAGCTCTGCAACGGAATTTGGATAAAACACGATTGGGAAGTAGTCCCCGTGGCTACCGTGTATACATTGAATAATATCGCCCTGAGCGGGAAGGGTTGGCATCCCTGTGCTAGGTCCGACCCTTTGAACATTGACAATAACAAGAGGCACCTCCATGATATGGGCAAGTCCGATGCTCTCCTGCATGAGAGAAAAGCCGGGGCCCGAGGTTGCTGTCATGGTCTTGAGTCCGGCCAGTGATGCGCCAATAATGGCGTTTATGGAGGCGATCTCGTCCTCCATTTGCAGCGTCTTGATATGCCGCTTGTTAACCATTTCATGGATAATTTCAGAGGCGGGCGTGATAGGATAGCCGGCAAAAAACTTTACCCCGGCGACCTCTGCCGCCATTGCAATGGCTTGATTACCCTGTAGCAACTGCTTTGGCATCTATTTCCTCAATTTCAATGGCCATGTCAGGACAATACCTCTGACATGTCTTGCAGGCGATACACCTTCCCAATTCAATCAATTTCTGTTGTCGAATCTCCAAATTTTTGACGGGGCAAAAATCTACACAGATACTGCAGCATTTACAGTATGCATGATTGACACAAACGATCCCTCTCCGCTTTTGAATCTTCTCTTCCGACAACAAAATCTCCTTTAAGCCAACCGGTAAGATTGAAATATTTATACGGTTAAATTAGGCCTTCGGCGGCTTTAAACAGTGTAGTGGCAATTCGTGAATTGCCACTACAAAGTCGTTTTGAAATTCCTGAGCATTAAATAAGGCCTTTTGGCGACTTTTGTATTGCGGACGCACGTAGGGGCGAAGCATTTACTTGCTTAAACAGTAATGCATTCACACCAAATTCGGCAAATGCTTCGCCCCTACAACGGCTTTGAATTTATCTTTTGAGCAGAGTATAAATATTTTCTATTATAGTATTACCCTGTATCCCCCTTTTTTAAGGGGGACTTGGTTGCGGCTTTGTTGTATTATGGTTCATAATAAAACAAAGACGAAGAAGATTGCAAGCTTTTTTAAATTTTCGGCAAAATATTTTTATGGAGCCGAGTGTTCAGCACTGTATAAGGATTTTTGAGCAAATTTCCAACTCGTTCTTACACTCCACAGTCTGTCCGGCACGGGAATGCAACATTATGACGCTCAACGTCTCACGACAATCCGGGGCATTTACCTACCATCGGCAGAAACAAGACCGTGGCCGCTATCGGCAAACACGTCTTTACGGAATTCATTGCGTGGTTGGCAGTGGCTTGTCGTGTATTTGATGTACCTCATCGGCTTTAGAAGCTGCATGGCGGTCTTGATCAATTGTGCCTGGGATTATGCCTTTTACGAACGCGCCGTCAGGCTAATTTTATCCTTTAGATGAGGTGATGGGAATTGCTTTTTGCCTTAAGAAGGGGATTGAAACAAAAAAGATTACAATATTCTTCCGTTCTTTGTATATAATCGCCCGTGCAGAAGGAAGTAATAAAACGGTTCAGGTTGATTCAACCACATAGATTAAGCCGAAGATATAACTTAAATTAGGCCTTTGGGGCTATCATTGCAAATGCGGCGAGGCAGAGTTTGTCCGTTTTTTCATTGCTTAACTTTACTCCAAATCCTTGTATTCAAATTCAGTTCGTCAGCGATTCCGATTGCCAGCCCTAAATCTTCAAAATATCTTTTAATTGGTGAAAAGTTCAGTAACGTTCTGAAAACTCTTGGTTCGAAGAGGTTCTTCCTACGGGATATTGCAACGTGCACTCTCCCTCTGGCAAAGACATTGCTTACCTGGTTCTTCCTTGATATTAACGTGTTATAAAGGACAACCAAAACAATAACAAATACTACAATTACACTAATAATTATTGACATGCCCACATATCCCTCCTGATAAGAAATTGCCTTCTGGTAATAGTTTTATTAATTTTAACCGCCGTTTTTTTCACTAATTGAGGTTTTTCCCACTACGAGTTGTGTCATGTGCGCATCGTCCGGGAAGATGAGATGACAGGAAAGTACTTTTTTTTCTACCCGGCGGTCAGTTTAGCAAAATCAAAGAAAATTGCAAGTTCTTTTATTCCCTTGAATATCCACTTCCATTGCTTTGCGCATTTTCTTTATAAAGGCAGGATTTCGTGATAGGAGCCAGTCTTCAAGGCCTTCTTTTGTGTCGGCAGTTTCAAAAAGACTACGTGGAAGTGTAACTATCTGTATTTTCTGATTTTTTCCCGATTACTGCTATGTAATGTTTCCTTTTAATGATGTAGACACTCTTTAAAAAACGCACAGACCTTTTGGGAAATCGTGGTTTCTTGATCCCGGTAAAAATGGTCGCTGTCCTCTATTAATTCGAGGGTTTTTGGTGATGGTATCTGCGCAAAACCCTTTATCGTATCATCTACCGTTGTCGCAAAATCTTTTTGACTGTAAATAAATAATTTTGCCCTGTTGCAGCCGCGCAGGAACCCTACGCTGTACACACCGAAGGGCATGGAGATTGATGCAAATCCATTTACGCGTGCGGTATCACTGCCAACGATTGACCCCATTACGGCGCCAAAGGAATAGCCTGCAATGAACACCCCGTTCTTTGCGTCCGTTTGCGCGGACAGAAATGCAAGCGCCGCGCGGGTATCGGTGACGGCATCGCTATAGTTGCCGTCAGAAAGGGATGCATCCCAATACTGATATTTTTGGGCAATATTTTTTTCATGGCAATCGCTATTGCCCACGCCCCGGTAATTAAACCGCAACGACATAAACCCCATGTCCGCCGAAACTTTTGCCAGACCCGTCACAACGTTATTATCCATATCCCCGCCAAGGTTGGGGTGAGGAGAACATAAGAGGATTGCTGGTGCGGCTGGCATATCCTCCTGATAGGTTACTATCCCTTCCAGTTTCAGGCCGTCAGCGTAAAAGTGTACACGTTCTTCAATCATGGCTTGGTAATTCATCCAGTGTTCTTAATTTGCTTCTGCAAGGGAAATGACGTTTCTGCCGGTATTCCCTGACCGCTTTGTCATCTGTTTTCCACCATAAACAAAACCTTATCCAACGTTTCAACGACGCGATCTATATCATTCCGGGTAATCACTAAAGGCGGCTGGAAGGTTAATACGTTGCGCGACATACCGGTCTTTCCGGCCAACACCCCACGGTTTTTAAATTCTTCAATAATAAAATCCGTTTCTTCTGTGGCAGGGATTTTGTTTTCCTTAACCAATTCAATACCTATCATAAGCCCCTTGCCCCGAACCTCGCCGATACTTGGATGGCAGTCTTGCAGTTCTGCTAACCTTTCCTTGAAATAGTCACCAAGCTTTTTTGCATTCCAGGTGAGTTGTTGTTTTTCAATAACGTTGATGGTTGCCAACGCCGCTGTGGCCGATATCGGATTGCCGCCCGTTGTAGATGCGCCAGGTCTTGTATAAGACGCGGCGATGGTGTCTCCGGTCGTAAATACCCCTAGCGGTGTGCCATTTGCAATACCTTTTGCCATAGTCATAATATCCGGGACAACGTCCCAATGATCGATGGCAAACATCCGACCAGTCCTTCCAAATCCCGTCTGCACCTCGTCTGTAATTAAAAGTGTGCCGTATTTATCGAGAATCTCGCGGACACGGTTAAAGTAGCCATGCGGTGGTGTAATAATGCCGCCATTGCCTTGGATCGGTTCGACAATAAAAGCTGCATAGTCGCTGCTTTTCACGACATCCTCAAGCTGCTGCGCACATCTCAGGTCGCATGCGGGAAAGCTTAATCCATAAGCGCAGCGATAACAATATGCGGCGGGTATGTGTGTCACGTCGTTTGATGGATACATATCCGTCCGCCACATTGGAATGCCCGTGAGGCTCATGGTAAACCGGGTGCGTCCGTGCAGCCCCTGCTGAACGGCAACGTATTTCTGTCTTTTCGTATGAAGTTGCGCCAGGAGAGCCGCACCGTCATTGGCTTCCGAGCCGCTGGCGCAGAAGAATGACCGCTTGAGGCGTCCCGGCGTGATATGGGCAATTTTTTCAGCAAGATCGACAATGGGCTGCGTGAGATAAATGGTGGTAGTGTGTTGGAGTGTCCTCATCTGTTCACAAACCTTGTCCACGATTTCCTCGTTACAGTGTCCCGCATTCATCACCGATACCCCGCCGTAGAAATCGAGGTATTGCTTGCCGGTATGGTCGTAGAGATACTGCATCTTCCCCCTGACGATCTGCATCGGTTTTTTATAAAAATGAAAAACACAGGGGATGAGATATTCTTGTTTTTTTTGAAGGATGGCGTCCGGGCCGATATAGTTCATTGTGTTTTCTTTAAAAAAAGTTGAAAATTCCTATACAATCAAGATATCCATCACGAACCCCGGCCTAAAGGCTGAGTAATGGCCGAAAGACCTGGATGCAAGCACTACAGCGTCATCCACGAACTGCCGTTCATTAACCTCAGCCTTCAGGCTGGGGTGCCGGCCCCCCCCCTATCCGGGCTTTAGCCCTGACGGCACGCAACATAACATCCTTCTTGCTTCGTTCATGTTCTTAACCAATCGGCATGTATCATAATGTTAACGAATACCAAGCCTTTCTTCCATTACCATCATGGCTAAAGCCCATTTCCGTGGGCATTGAGAACCCCAGCCTAAAGGCTGGGGTTAATAGCGAAAGCGCATATTTAAATTAGGCCTTCGGCGACTTTCATCCGCGCAACCGGGACGGTTGCGCTACCGGTTTGAAATTCCTATACATACATGAACTTATCGCCTCCAGGCGGACTTTATCTTGTTAAATCGTAACTATTCAGCGTGATTTTTGCGACTACCATATATGGCAAAAATGGTCAAAATCACAAGTATCAACCATAGGTTGTACGACTATATATAGACAAAAAACGTAAATCAAGGGTTTTTTGTCATATATAGTATTTTTGCTCAAACACGCTGAATAGTTACGTCGGGTTTTCGATGCATAAACCAGCAAATACAGGAGATTAGACCGGTGTTTTTCAAAAAAAAGAAGCTTTTGGCTATAATGTGAACCAGGAACGGTCGCCCTGTCAAGGATTTTTTCTGATAAGCTATTGTATTATAGATAGTTATGTCTTGTTTTGTGCGTTTCTGGCGGAGCAATGAGCAATGTTTTTCCAATGACAGCCTGTGTCCAAATTCAGTCATGTTGTAACATGTTGCTTGTGCAGTGGTTGATATTTTTTGTGCTGTACGGTGCTCTTTTAAGGTGACCGTATGTGGTCTTTTCTCCTGCGGTGGGTGAATTGTTGTTTGTTTGTTTAACATGTTGTTGTGCTGATAGTTATGTTGCATTGGTATTAATAATTAGGGTATGGTATGATTATTGCTCACTAAGCATTGGAAGATGTTAGGATGCGATATCAGGTGACTCTTTCGTGAAAAAAGGAGGTGATGTGCGGCGGGTAAAATTGGTTTAGTTGGTTGTTGACAAAGAGGTTATTGATGTATATAGGTAGGTTTTAATCTATATTCCAACGTTTTGGTACACAGAATATTAGGAGGTAAACGAGAAAGATGAAAAGAGGAATAATAGGTTCATTGGTAGTGGGGATGGCGATAGCGTTCGGCGGGGTAGCAAGCGCCGGATTTATCCAGGGCACGCACGTAAAGACTGACTTGCCATCGCCATTTTTTGTAACG
>Ga0315281_10004048_pt1 | contig 21373 bp, 16 predicted proteins | sample YL17G07_0_MG_FD_204540 | JGI IMG/M metagenome (GOLD analysis project Ga0315281, IMG submission 204540) | Sediment microbial communities from Yellowstone Lake, YNP, Wyoming, USA - YL17G07_0 | ecosystem: Environmental > Aquatic > Freshwater > Lake > Sediment | place: USA: Wyoming | collected...
CGTCTTCCTCTTCTTCCTCGTCCCCTTCTTCCTCTTCTTCCTCGTCCCCTTCGTCTTCCTCTTCTTCCTCGTCCCCTTCTTCCTCTTCTTCCTCTTCTTCCTCATCCCCTTCTTCCTCTTCTTCCTCGTCCCCTTCTTCCTCTTCTTCCTCGTCCCCTTCTTCCTCTTCTTCCTCATCCCCTTCTTCCTCTTCTTCCTCATCCTCTTCTTCTTCGTCCTCTTCTTCTTCGTCCTCTTCTTCTTCGTCCTCTTCTTCTTCGTCCTCTTCTTCTTCGTCCTCTTCTTCTTCGTCCTCTTCTTCTTCGTCCTCTTCGTCTTCTTCGTCCTCTTCGTCTTCCTCATCCCCTTCTTCGCCGTCCTCGTATACGATTTCGTACTCGTCCCACTCCCCCTCATCTTCCACAGCATCATCCAACTCGACGTACATTTCGCCTAATTCATCGCCTAAATCCGCTAAATCACCCGTGAATTGGGTGGAGCGCGCAGTGTCGAGCAGGCCGGTGAAGGCGCTGGAAGTCCAGACGGACTCGTCGAGCGAGTCAACGTGTGAGAGCCAGACCGAGCGGTCAGCGGTGCCAAACAGGCTGATGAGATATTGAATCAGCGCGGCGGGCAAATCGCCCCCGGCTTGAACCATTGAGCGCACGATGCCGCGCTTGGCGCGGGTGGCCGGCCCGGCGTAACCCCGGCGCGCGCGTTTGGCGCCGGTAATCTCGTAGGCGGCTTTCTCAAAGGCATCCGCCTCGTCAATCAGTTCATTCACAATCTCGCCGAACTTGTCTTTGTTGAGCTCTCCGAGTTCTTCGGTGGCTTGCACCGAAAACGTCCACCAGCCCTGAATGTTTTCGAGGCTCCAGAAGCCCGCGTTCAGCCCTTTGTTGCGCTGGAGCAGGAACAACGACACTTCTTCGGGGATCTCGCCCTCGCTGGCGTAGTCCAGCGCGCTCGGGACGCTGAACCCGATGATCTCCGGGTATTTGGTGATGAAGACGGTATAGTCGTAACCCGACGCGCCGACAAATTCCATCACGGCCTCGTCCCGGGTGAGTTCGGCGATTTTCCATTTGTTGGCTTTGGCGTACTTGGCAATGTCTTTCTTGAAATTGGAGAAGAGTCCCATAGCGGCCTCCGAAGGCGGTGAGTAGGTTGGCGGATAAGTGGGCGGCGGTTAGCGTTCGAAACGGTCGCATTCTTCCACGAGCGCTTCCACAATTTTGCCGAAGTTCTCGACGTGCAAGCGGTCGAGTTCCTCGTTGCGCATCACCGAGAACACCCACTGCTGGCCGATTTCTTCCAGCGCCCAGAAGCCGGTTTGCAATTCGTCGTTGCGCTTCAACATACTGGTGGCGAGGCCGTCGGGAATCTCGTCCAGCGAGTTATAAGCCGCGGCGCTCGGCACGCTGAACTCCAGCGTGTCGGGATACTTGAGGATGTACAGCGTCTGCGTCCGCCCCTTGCCGGTCTGGAATTCCAAAATTGCCCGGTCGGCGTTGACTTCCGAAACGGTCCAGCCATTCTCTTTCGCCATAGCCGGGACGGCTTTCTTGAAATCCGAAGACAACAGGTTGAAGAAGTCCAGAATGCCCATATGCGATCTCCTTAATTGTGTGAAAAGGTTGCGGGTGAAAGCCGAGCGGCGGGGGAATGAAGAGGCGACTTGATGTAGTGTAACCTCCAGAGCAGGAAAGATGAGGAACGACCTAATGATAACTTAGTTGAGTCAATAGGGCGAGTCTTATCCATAAACTTCCCCAATATTCTTTCAACGTTCAGGCCCGCATGATCTTGATGAGTTCGGCCTGAGCGGCGGGGGTCAGTTTCGTCAGCACGGCGCGGACGATAAGATGAGCGTTGTTGTTCGAGCGCGCGGCCTGCTCCCGCAAAAAGAGATTGACTTCCATGGGGCTTTTGGGGAGCAGGTCGCTCAGGACGGTCGCCGCGGCCTGGCGGATTTCCGGCGCGGCATCGTCTATCGCCACGCGCACCACGCCCAATGCCCCCGGCACGTCATCCCATTTTTTATCCTGGATGAGCGGCCTGAGCGAGGCGAGCGCAAAACAGCGCATCCACTTGAGGGGATGCGTGGCCCAGTGGAATGCGGCTTGCAGGTGAGCCGCCGGGTCGGCGAGAGCCAACGGGGAGAGACCGTATTCGGCGAGGGCGTGGGCCGTAGCGGCGCTTTCAATTTCGGGGAGCCAGGCTTCGACGAGGGCCAGCGCCTCCACCGGAACTTTGGCGGCGATGACGCCCAACAACTCGGCGGCGAGGCGGCGCTCCTCGCGCGTCCCGGCGGCCCACAGGCCCTTGAGCAGCGCGAGCGCGGTCGGCGGCGAGGCTTGCGCGGGTTGGCGCAACCCGATGAGGACTTGCCGCACGACCGGCGCGGGCGTTTTGAGTTCGTTGGCCGGAGCGCTGTTGGCGAGCTTCTGGCTGACCCGATGCGATTGGTCTGAGTAATCCACGAAGAGCGCGTGGATGCCGGCCAGACACGCGGGGGTGTCGGCAAACTGCCCGGCTATGGCCGCCGCGCGGGCGCGGACGTGGGGAAGGTCAATGAGAGGCATGAGGAGGATGAAGGACGGGAGACGAATAACGAATGACAAAATGACGAATGGAGAAATGTAAAATGACAAATGGCAAATATCTGACTACTGGCTACTGACTACTAGCTACTGCAAATTGATACCCCAACTTTTCCTCCAACTTCGCTTTCACCGCGGGCCATTCGGCGGCGAGGACGCTGAAGTAAACCGAACTGCGGAAGTAGCCGTCAGGCATGATCAGGTTGTTGCGCAAAACGCCCTCGCGCACGGCGCCAATGCGTTCGATGGCTTTCTGCGAGCGCTCGTTGCGGAGGTCGGTCTTGAGTTGAACTCGAATGCACTGGAAGGTCTCAAACGCATAGGTCATGAGCATATATTTGCATTCGGTGTTCACCGCCGTGCGCTGGCAGGCCGGGCTATACCACGTCCCGCCGATTTCGAGGCCGCGATGCGCGACTTGAATATCCATATAGCGCGTCATCCCCACCGCCTGGCCGGTCTCCAGTTGAATCACTGCAAACGGCAAATCGGCGCCATGCGCCTGACGGCCCAGCAGTTCCCGCACCAGCCAGCGCATCCGGTCTTCATTGTCAATCGGGCCGTACGGCATATGGCGCCAGATGGATTGATCTTGTCCGGCAACGGTTAGGTCGGCGACGTGCTTTTCGGAGAGGGGTTCGAGCCGCGCGGCGCGGCCGGGGAGGGTAACGGGGTGAATGTCCATGTGGAAGATTTTACCAGACGGCAACCCCGCGCTTGAAATCAAGTTTTGGGCCTTCTTCCAGGCCCGGAATTCTACGGAGCTCTTCTACTTTTATACCTGACACACCTTCATCACCTCGTCCCCATAGTGGTTGATGACCTTCACCGCAATCTTGCCGGTGGCGGGCAGGTCGAAGGGCAGGCTGGTGGTCTGGTAGAGAGCCGACCACGCCGCTTCGTCTATCTCGGCGCGCAGGGCGCGTTTGAGTTTTTCGTAGGCCTGGTCCGCGCCCGTGAAGTAGGCGTGCCGCACAAAGAACGACTCGCCGTTGTAGTTGGTGTCAATGAACCAGCAGGCGATGTCGTCGGTGTTGTGGGAGCGGGTCTCGCCCGTCGTCGGGTCGTACACGTCCACGCCTTTGAGAATAACGCAGTAACGACTCTGCGAAGCGCCCCTTTGGGGTAAGTCGTTACTACGGTCGTTACTACGCTTAATCTCAATGTCCGGTTCGCCGAAGACCATGAACAGGTTGCCCGCGCCGGTCTTTTTGAGCAGTTCGTCGCCCATCGCCAAATCGGGATTCATGTGGGCGGTGAGGACGGTAAGCTTGCCGTAGCGTTTGGCTTCCTCCGCTACGTGAGGGTCGAAGGCAAAGCCGCACACGATGAGTAAATCAAAGCCCACGCCCTGCACGGCTTCTTTGGCGGCCTCCTTCACTTGCTCTGGCCCCACCGTGCCGTATTCCGGCCCGATGGAGACGACCACGCGCCTGGTCTTGCCCTCACCCCGAGCGCCCTCACCCCCGGCCCCTCTCCCGACCGGAAGTGCGCGGTCGGGAGAGGGGAGTTCGGTGTACGTCCCCGCCGCGTGCAACCACGTCCCCGCGTAAGGCTCCAGTGTATCGAACTTGAGCCGCTCTTTCTTGTTGGTGTTCTGCACGCCCGCCTTCTTCAAGTTCTCGATAATCAGCGTGGCGAAATCAGCTTTGTTGTAACGACTCTGCGAAGCGCCCCTTTGGGGTAAGTCGTTACTACGTTCGTCGTCCGTCGGCAGGACGCGATGCGGCGAGAGACTCTCCACCGTGAACGGGCCAGCCACGCGGATGCGTTTGTTGTCTTCGTAGGGTTGGTCGTAGAGCAGTTCGGTCTCGGCGCGGCGGGCGATGCTGGCATCAATGGCTTTTTGGCGCTCGCGGCGGAGAGTCCACCACTGAGCGAGGAGTACTTCTCCCTCTCCCGCCGCGCGGGAGAGGGCCGGGGTGAGGGCGCGCGGGATTTCCCATTCCTGCCAGTTTTGCTTGAGGGCCTTGTTCAATTTCTCGCGCAGGGGTTCCATCTGCGCCTGATAGTCGGCGTGGATGGCGTCTATCTCTTCGTTGTTGGCGATGGATTTGAGCGTGACGTGCGGGACGCGCTTGTAGACAAAGCCGCGCTTGATGTCCCCAGACTCCCCTCTCCCAGCGGGAGAGGGGCCGGGGGTGAGGGAGAGATTCCCGCTCACTTCCATCTCCTTCTTCCGCCCCTCCGGCGAATCCGCCAGCATATAGTACGGAAACCGCCCCGCCATGAGCCGCGTGCGGGCCAGCGCAATGGCAACACGACTCGTGTCTATTGTTATCCACCGCCGCCCCCATTGCTCGGCCACATACGCCGTGGTGCCACTGCCACAAGTGGGGTCTAGCACTAGGTCGCCGGGGTCGGTGGTCATGAGCATACAGCGTTCAATGACTCTGTTAGAAGTCTGCACAACATATGTCTTTTCCTCGCTATAACCTGCCGCTGTGTCAGTCCAACTATTTTCCATCTGAATAACTGGAAAATCGGAATGATATTGACGGTAATAAGGATTTTTTCCAAGCACTATCAATCGGCTTGCAGAGACTAAGCGTTGCATACCATCTGAGTGTGTTCGCCAACTTTTTCCGCTCAGCGGCTCATAGGCTGAGCCTTGAAATTTGAACCTGTATGTACAAGATGGTGTGTAGCCGGATGAAGTGAGAACCGAACGCTTGAAAACTTTGGAGCGTTGTTCGGGGACAAGGTCTTTTATTGCTTGAGTATCAATCCGCTCGTAAGCACCACCGTCATCTATATAGGCAAACTCAGGCTCCTCTAAAATAGAGCGTTCGACATATAAAGGACGGAACTTCATCACTTCAACACTCTTGGAGTACCAGAGAATGTAATCATAGACTCTCGCCATACCCTTTTGCCCAAGAGGCGACATACTTCTGAAATTGATTAAGGCGCAAAAGTTTTCACTCCCAAACACCTCATCCAACACACTCCGCACCAAATGCACGTTCTCATCCCCAATCTGCACAAAGATAGAGCCGGACTCGGTGAGCAGTTCGCGGGCTACGGTGAGGCGGTCGCGCAGGTAGGCCAAGTAACTGTGAATGCCCAACTGCCACGTATCGCGGAAGGCTTTGATTTGCTCCGGTTGGCGGGTCGCGTCTTCGGCCTTGCCGTCCTTCACGTCGCGCTTGCGGGTGCTCACCTGCCAGTTCGAGCCAAACTTGATGCCATAGGGCGGGTCAAAGTACATCATCTGCACTTTGCCCTTGAGCGCTTCCTTCTCGGCCAGGCTCGTCATCACCATCAGGGAGTCGCCCAGGATGAAGCGATTGCTCCAGTGTTGTTCGTGGTGGTAGAAGTCAATGAGGTCTTCAAAGGGGATGCCATTAAAATCATTGAACAACCCCATCTGCTCCCCTGCTCCCTTGCTCCCCTGCTTTGCAGGTAAATTGGCCCGGACATTTTCAATAATGGCTTGCGGCTGGATTTTCTCCTGAATGTAAATCGGCACGGCGGGGACTTCGAGCGGCTTGGCGTCCTGCTCGTCCTTGCCCTTCCACACCAACTGCGGGTCGAGCGACGGGTCGCGGGGGTAAAGCACGGTCCTGGGTTTCTTCTCGTCGTCGGCCACGAAGTCGCGCAGTTCTTCGGTGGGGATGTTGACGCGCGAGTCCTTGTGCTTGACGGACGCGAGGGGGGCAGAGAGTTTGGGGCCCTCACCCCTAACCCCTCTCCCACGGGGAGAGGGGGACTTGGCGGGTTTGGCGGGAGGGAAGGTTTTCTTGGGGCGAGGCATAGGGCGTCTCAGGCAGTCTAGCGCGAGGATGAAGGTTGGAAGTTCTGCAAGGCGCGGATAGCGCGGGCCAGGCTGGGCGAGTGCTGGCTGGCGCGGGGCGCGTTCCACTCCGTCGCCACGAACCGCGTTAATTGACCGTTATAGTTTTTGCCGATGCGGCTCGTGCTGTTTTCAACCGGCACTAAATCCTCGCGGATGCGCCGCAAATGTGAGCGGCGCGCGAGGTTGACCAATTTTTGTTTGGGGTCAAGTTCGTCATCCGGCTGGGAGGGCAAGCGGGCGAGTGGCACACCTAAAAATGACGCCAAAGCCTCGCGGTCAGCCAGCAACCAACTCTCTATCATGCGGACTGCGACGCGCAAAAGCAAATGAGAATGCGCGCCGTCGGGCAACCACTCACGAATGAGACGGGGCGGGCATTCGTCGCCCTCTAAATCGGCCAGAACAATGAACGGCTGAAAGCGAGCGGCTTGATTAAAGCGCGGCAAGTTCTCCCGCAAACGGGGACGCCCGTTTTGGACATAGCACACGGCTGGCGCGAGGCCTTCCCCCCTTGTCTGCGCCAACACTTGGCGCAGGACTTGTTCATCCAGCGACCCTTCTGTCGCCAGGCTCACGGAAGCCATTATTCAAACAACTCCAACTGTGTAATGCGCGGCGGTTCCGTGTGGGGGATGGCGGCTTCAGCGGCGCTCAATCCGCTTTCCATGAGGGCGCGAATTTCCGGCACATTCGCCGCCAGCTTGACTTGCGTGCCTTCAGGGCTGGGAATCAGCATCAAAATTTCTTCCGCGCCAAGACCAGGCGCTGAAAGCAATTCAACGCTATGGGTGCTGATGAAGACTTGCCGTTTGCGCTTCCGTTGCAAGCGGTGAATCAATTCCGGCAAGCGTCGGACGACTCCACTATGGAGGGAAAGTTCAGGCTCTTCCAGCAGAAGCGGCCCGTCGCCCTCTTGGAGCGACCAAAGCAAGCCGAACAAGCGGAGAGTCCCGTCGGAAAATTGCTCTTCCGTTTGTTTGGCGGCTTTGGGCCGCCAATGCTCATACGTGCCGATAAGATGCGGCACGCCGCGCTCGTCGCGCTCCAGCCGCAGTTCGTTCAATTGTGGCACGGCAATCACCAGCGCCTCACGGATGCGGCTCAGGCGCGCGTTGAGCGTTCTTTCATTCGTGCGCGCCAGCCGTTCTAAAAAATTTCGGCCATACGCTTCTTCACTATCGCCATTATGCGCCACGCCGCCAGAGCGAATTAGTTGGGGAACAAGGTGAAGGTAAGAGATTTTTTCAAACGCTTGTGCCAACTCACGAAACTCGATATTCAGATTAATCTGCTCCAACGCGGTTTGCGTCAACCGGAGAGGGTCTTGCCTATCCTCTGTATTGGGGCGTTCCAAAATTGCTCGTCCGTTTTTATAAACCGCCTCGCGCGTCAGGCGGGGCAGGCGCTTACCTCGCGCTTCCTGATTGAACTTGATTTCATAGCGCCAAGTAGCCTTATCACCATTTGCCAGTTCCACCGTCAGGCCAATGTCGGGGTCTTGCCGCGCCGCGAGACACCGCAATTTGGAGACGCCGCCACGCTCGGCGCAGGCACGTTGCAAGCCGCCGGTGCGCGAGGCCAGGTCGCGCAAAAATCTCAGCGCGTCCAGAAAATTGGACTTGCCGGAAGCGTTCGGCCCAACGAGAAACACGCGCTCCGGCACGTCTACGCTGACTTTGCGGAAGTTTTTCCAACTATAGAGTTCAATGTGGCTGAAACGCATAGCATACTCCTGCTTGTATCAGCCCCATTATAAGAGCGTTCTTGCTGAACCCAACATCGCCCGGATCGTATTCTTTGCATCCCACGGGTCGCTGATTTCGATGAACGCCCAGCGCCCGTAGCCGCCGTGATTGTTGATGGCCGGAACCCACAGGTCGCGGGCGGCGGCGACTTTGGCGGCTTTGTCCCTGCGCGCCTCGCCGCTGACTTCAAGAATCAAGTTGAGTAGACCCTCACCCCCGGCCCCTCTCCCGACGGGAACAGCACCGTCGGGAGAGGGGAGATTGACGCGCACAAGGTAATCCGGCAGATAGCCATGCTCTTCGCCGTTCAGGGTATAAGGAATGGTGAAGCCCAAGCCTTGATTCTTGACGTAGCAGACGACTTCTTCCATCTCCTCCAGCGCCTGCGCCATCTTGGCTTCCCAATTGCTGTCCAGCACCACGTGCGAGATGTGGCAATACGCCGGGTTAGTCGAGTAGACCGCGCGAGTCGTGTCAAAGTCCACGTAGCGCGTCGAGCCGAGGGTGTCGTACGGGCGCAGAATCGGCTTGAGACGTTTCTCGCCGCCCGCCGAAGTCACAATCGCGTGATAAATCTTGTCGGCGGCGTCGTGGGCGAACTCGGTGATGAGCAACATCTGCGGGAAGGCGTTGTCTTTGCACACCACGCACTCGGCCAGCCAGCGGCGGGTGATGCCCAGCAATTGCGGGAAGAGCCATGGCTTCAAGTTGCCGGCGTCGTCTTTGAAGTACTTTTCGAGCGTCAGGCTGGCTAACCTGAAGGCCACCATTTGTTCGCGCTTCTCGCGCAAGCCATACAGCGTGTGATAGTTCGACTCGCCAATGATGGACGACATCTCGGTCTTGGTCGGCACGTCGGCAGTGGAGAGCGCGAGTTTGGCTCTGGCGTCGAAGGTCGCCGTCAGCCGCTCGGAGGGCAAATCGTAGCGATAGCCCATGACGCGCGGGAAGGTGATTTCACACGCGGCGCGGTCTTCGAGGGCGCGCACGCGCGTGGGCGTGGGGCCGGGCCGGGGATTGGCCTGCGACCCCGCGCTGGGGATGAACGAAAACGGCACGCCGTAGACTTCGGCGTATTCGGGGTCGAACTGGCCCTGCGCGTTGACGGCGTACCCCATGCGGCGGAGTCCGCGCCCCACCACCTGTTCGCACAACAACTGCGTCCCAAAGGCGCGCACGCCGAGAACGTGGGTGACGGTGTTCGCGTCCCAACCTTCGGTGAGCATGGAGACCGAGACGACGCATTTGACGCCCTCGCCCAACTTGCCGGACTTGCCCACCGTGTTCATCACTTCGCGCAGGATGTCCTCGTCCGTCAGCGCGTCGGCATCCCGACCGGGAAAGCGGGCGCGATATTCGGCTTTGAACTCTTCGATTTCGACGGCGGCGATGCGCTTGAAGTCGTCACTCATCCCCTCCCCCGACTCCAGTTGTTCGCTATCCACGAGAATGGTGTTGGGCCGCGCGGCCCACTGCTCCCCCACGACGTTGCTAAAGAGCGCCAGTTTGCCGGGAACCAGCACCGTCTCCCTCTCCCTATGGGAGACCTGTCCCCCGAAGCGAAGCGGAGCGGGGAGGGCCGGGGTGAGGGTCTTCTCCCAACCTCCGATGTAGTCAAAGACCAACTTGGAGACGTTGGTGTTGTTGCACACCACGATGAACACGGGCGGAGTCAGTCCCTTGCTCCGCGCTTCGGCGTTCTGCTCCCACAGGCCGTAATACTTTTCGTAGTTGGCGTAGAGGCTCTGGAGCGCGCCTTCGAGTTCTTTGGGCAGGTTCGGTTCGCCCGTCACCGAGTCCGTGCCGCGCCCCTTCCTGGGGAGGTGGTCGCGGATGTTGAGCCACAGGTCGCGGTAGGTGGGTTGCCCGTCAGGGCCAGTCATGCGGTCGTCGGCCACCGGCACGCGCGGCACTTTGACAATGCCGCTCTCGATGGCGTCAATGAGCGAAAAATCGGAGACCACCCAGGGGAAGAGCGTGCCTTCGTTGTAGCCGGAGCCGCGCAGGAAGAACGGCGTGGCCGAGAGGTCGTAGACCACGCGCACGCCGAGTTTGGCTTTCACCGCTTCGAGGCCGGAAATCCACACGCGGGCTTCTTCGTTGCGGTGTTCGGCTTCTTTGCGTTCATCGCCCGCTAATCGCTCCGCTTCGGCGGCTTCTTCCTCCGGCTTGCGCCGATAGCAGTGATGGGCTTCGTCATTCAGGACAATGAGGTTCTTCTTATTGCCTAACTCGCGGCACGCGCGCCGCACCATCTGGTCAGGCGATTCGGTGAACGGGCTGGCCTCGCCCTGCGCCAATAGACTCTTGGTAAGCTTGCCCGCGTTCAGCCGCTCGCGCAGTTTGAAAGCGTGGAAATTGGTGATGACGATTTTGATTTTGCCCAACTCGTCGCGCAGGTCGGGCGGCACGAGGTCGAGCGTGCGGTAGTAGTTCTGCGGGTCGCTCGGCAGGAGCACACGCAGGCGGTCGCGGATGGTGAGGCCAGGCGCGACGACGAGGAAGGCGTCGCCAAAGAGCGCGTTTTGCGGGTCGGCCAGTTTGTTGAGCGCGTGCCACGCGATGAGCATCGCCATCACCGCCGTCTTGCCGCTCCCGGTCGCCATCTTGAAGGCGATGCGGTGTAGGGGCGAGCCTGAGGCTCGCCCTTGCGCTTCGGCGTTGGCGTCGCGCAGGGCGTTCTCAATCCACGCATCGCCGAACTTCCGCGCCACTTCGGTGAGGTAAATGGCGGTCTCCATCGCCTCGACCTGGCAGAAGAAGAGTCGCCGCTCCCGCTCCGGGTTCTTCCAGTAGTCCAGCAGGCGGCGCGTGGCGCTGGTGACGCCCACGTAGCCGCCCTGCCGCCAGAGCGCCACCCGCCCGCGCACCTTGTTGATGAACTCGTTTTCCTGAATCCGGTCAGCCGTCCACTCGGTCTCAAACGACAACTGTTTGGCGTTGCGCTTGCGCGGACGCGGGATGGGGATGAAATACTGGCTCACCCGCCGCGTCTCGACGACTTCATCCGTAATGCCTTCCTCCGTAAAACGGAAGTGGCGCTGGGGTTCGTCAAACGGCAAATTGATGACGGGGTTTTCGATGACGACTTGTGACATTGTCTCATTCAGTTCAACTACTCAGAGATGACGACTTGAATGGGCGCGAGGCGCGGGGGCATAATGAGGCCCTGCTCGTCGCCGTGCACCATGATGATGGCGCCGATGAAGCGGGTGGAGAGGCCCCACGAGTTCGTCCAACAATGCTGGAGCGTGTTGCGCTGGTCGAGGTATTGAATGTTGAAGGCTTTGGCAAAGTTCTGCCCGAGGTTGTGCGAGGTGGCCGACTGCAAGGCTTTGGTGTCGCCCATCATGGCTTCGATACTGTACGAGCGCAAAGCCCCGGCGAATCTTTCGCTTTCACTTTTGCGGCCGGGAATGACCGGGAGGGCGGCGAGGTTCACGGCGAGATCGGTGTACGCGTGTTCGAGAATCCAGCGCGCCTCGGCTTCGGCTTCAGCGTGCGTGGCGTAGGCGCAGTGGCCTTCCTGCCAGTAGAACTCGGAGGTGCGGAGGAAGAGTTTGGTGCGCAGTTCCCAGCGCACGACGCTGTTCCACAGGTTGAGGCGCATGGGCAAGTCACGATAGGACTTGATCCACTTTTCCCACATATGCCCGATGATGGTCTCGGAAGTGGGGCGCACGACGAGCGGTTCTTCGAGCGTCTCGCCGCCGCCGATGGTGACGACCGCCAACTCGGGCGAGAAGCCCGCGACGTGCTCTTTCTCTTTTTCGAGAAACGACCGGGGGATGAGGAGCGGGAAGGCGGCGTTCTCCGCGCCGATGCGCTTGAAGCGTTTATCGAGCGCGGCCTGGATGTTCTCCCACAGCGCCCAGCCGTAAGGCCGCACGACCATACACCCGCGCACCGGGGCGTAGTCGGCCAACTCGGCGCGTTGAACGAGGACGTTGTACCACTCGGAAAAATCCTGGGACCGGGAAGGCAGTTTTAGGTCGGCCATGAATAAAACTCCTGATAGATTTTCAGGGTAGGACACGCTGGAAGCGTGACGGTTAATGTAATTAAGGCTCTCCCGACTTTGGCGTGACAACCGGCGTAGGTCACGCTTTGAGCGTGACAATCGAGTGTCAAAAGTCTTCACGCTACAAGCGTGACCCACACAATTCCCGTTAACCCGGTAGAGCCGTAATTGACTCCACGCTATGAGCGTGACCTACCGGATAAGGCCAACGACTTCTTCTAAGTTATTCGCCACGCGCAATAACTGCGCGTCCCGATCACGTAAATAGCCGTCGGCCTCGCGGATGAAGGTCGTGACGGTTGCGCTCCAGACCTGGCCCACGACGACGAGCGGCTTGGGTTTGATCTCGCCGGTTTGCAACAAACTCCACGTCAGAGCGATTTCGGAGAGCGTGCCGATGCCGCCGGGGAGGGCGATGGCGGCGTCACAGAATTCGACCAGATAATTGAGACGCTCACGCAGAGTGGGGAATTTCCGTTCTTCCTTCACCCACGGATTGGCGCGTAGACCCTTCCACTGTTCGATGAGACCGCACGTCACGCCGATGACGTGGCCGCCTGCTTCCGCCGCGCCGCGCGAGGCGGCTTCCATCACGCCGGAGTAGCCGCCCGTGGCCACGGTCCAGCCCGCGCGGGCGAGGCGGCCGCCAAGGGTGTGCGCCTCCCCGTAGGGCGCGGAATCGGGTCGCGGGGTGGAGCCGCCAAAGACAGAAACGATGCGAGGCATAGTATCTCCTATGTGACGGGCAGGGCTACCCGGCCCGCCGCCATTCAAATGTAAAACATCGGGCGCAGTCGCCGGTCTACCGCCGCGAGGACGGGCCTAAGCCAAACGCGCTCGAACTGTTGGGCGCGAGCGTTGAATTGTTCGGGTGAGGCGCTCGCCGCCCAGGTGAACATCTCTTGAATGAAGCGCCAGATGAGCGCGTAGTCCCACAACACCGCCCACTCTTCAGCCGACCAGGGCGCAGCTACTCGTTGCCGCATTTCGGATTGATACAACGCAAACAAATCGGCTTCGAGCACGGGCAGGCCGCCGCGCTCCCACTGGCACAAGGTGATGAAGGCGACGAAGTCGAGGATGCCGGGGCCGAGGCCCGCGAGTTCCCAATCCAACAACACCATTTCGCCGTCGCTTTGCAAAGCCACATTGCCGGGCCAGAAGTTGCCGTGCAAAAGCGTCTGCGGCACGGCGCGGAGCGGCTCGACCACTTGCTCCACTTGCGAGATGATTTGACCGAGCGCGCCCAACACCACCATCGAGGTGGTGATGAGGCGCGGGTGATCGTTCACCATCATTTTTTCCACGGCTTGCGCGGCGGCGTAGACGTGAATCTCGAAGTCGCTCCCGAGCGGGCGCGCGAGCCAGGTGTAAGCCGCGAGGTCCTCGCCGAGATTCCAGAACCGCTCGTGCAGGCTCGCCAGCGTTTTCACGCCGAGGCGATAATGCTCCGGCGTCCACGCCTCGGGCGGGAGGTCGGCCTCGACGGCTTCCATCACGAGCCACTCGCCCGCAAAGTCGGCGGCGATGAGGGCGGGCGTGGGCATGGGGAGCTGGGCCGCGAGGGAGTGGTACAACCCCACTTCGCGCCGCCCCGCCCCGGCGAGACCGGCCCGCGAGGTGCCGCGCGGTTCTTTGACGACGCAATCTATCCCCACGGAGGCGAGTCCCACGCCATACTCCACGCGCAAGCCGCGCACCCGGCCGGTGGTCTGGCCGATGCGCCCGGTCTGCAAAGGATATTCGTTCAGCCCCTTCACCTTGAGGGCCGGTTCGGCAAAGTAGCGGCGGAGGCCAGCGGTGAGTTCGGCGGTGGAGAAGGGCCAGTCGGTCATGCGGTAAACAGTCGGCAGTCGTTAATCGGGCGCGGCGTCTTTCCAATACTGTGTCACAAACTCTTCGGCCACCTGGCCCGGTTCGACGAGAGCGGCTTTGCCCGCGGTGACCAGATAGTGGCGGTGGTCCATCACCCACAAATAAAAATCGGCTGCGGTCTTGCCGGGGAAGAGGGGCATCAGCCCGCTCTCGCGGATGACTTCCACGACGGGCCAATAGACGTTATCGTACCAGTGTTCCACCGCTTCGGCTTCGGCAATGTCCCGCTTGAAATCCAGGCCCATGAAGTAGCGATGCACGGCGATGTGTTCGAGCAGCCGGTCGTAGCCGCCGAGGAGGCTCACGTCCAACTGCGCGCCAGGGCGAAGGCGGTCGAGACCGCTCCGCTCCAGAAATTCCACTTGCGCCCCGAGGATTTCCAGATCTTCCGGGCGCAGGTCGGGCGTGACCGGGACTTTCACGCGGCACTCGCGCACTTCGGCGTCAATAAATTCCTGCCCCTGTTCGCGCGCCACCGAGACGCGATGATTGCCGTCCACCACAAAATAGACTTCGCCCACTTGATAGAGCAAGACCGGCGGCAGACTCACATCGTCATACCACGCGCGGTTCACGCGTTGCCAACGGTCGGCGGTGAGGTCGTGGCGCGGGAGGAACGCGCCGTCGAAATCGCGGTAACGGTTTACGCTCCCGACGATCTGCTTCACCAGCACGGTCTGCACGCCGCGATAGATCGGGCCGCCGAGGCGGAGTTTCTCGCGCACTTCGTCGTAGGCCAGTAGTTCGTCCCGCCGCCCGGTGAGGAAGCCGAGCAAAGAGCGGAAGGTGGCTTTGGTGCGCGCGGCAGTGTAATCCATGCGCGAGCGGAAGTCGGTCTGGTCAGACAAGCCGCCAACTCCAATCCACTACGCGCGCGGGATAGACATTCAGCACGGCGGTGGCGTGATAGCGCGTCGTTGTCGGCGTGTCGCGGCGATAGACGTGCGAGTGGCCGTGCACCAAATAGCGCGGCTGAAAAACGCGCATGAGCCACAGGAAAGCGTCGAAGCCGGTGTGCGCGAGATCTGCCCCATCGTGAATCCCGCGCGGGGGCGCGTGGGTGACAAGGAGATCGAGATAGCGCCCGAACTTGAGGCGATTGAAGACGAGCGCGGGGACGAGGCTGACCGCGCGGGCCCACATCTCCCCTTGCGTGTGCTGATGACGCGACTCGGCGTTGTACCGCAGAGAACCGCCCAACCCGGCGAGGAGCAATGGCCCCGGCGCGAGGGGCCGCCGCACCCGCGCGGCCACGCCCTCGAGCGGCTCACAGCCCCCCGCCTGCCGGACGACACTGCCATCGGCGCGATATTCATTCGGCTTATCGTGATTGCCGGGGACGTAATACACGGGCACGTTGAGCAGGGTGACGACGTACTCCAAATAATAGAACGGCAAATCACCGCACCCCAGCACGAGGTCTACATCCGGGTAGTGGTCGCGCAGGCGCGGGCTGTAAATGGCTTCGACCACTTCGTCGCTGAGGATGAGGATTTTCACGCCTCACCCCCGGTCCCTCTCCCGACGACGGTCGAGCTGTCGGCGGGAGAGGGGAGAGAGGCGGAGGCCCACTCCCGCTGGTAATTGACTTTCAACTTGTCGAGTATCGCCTGCTCCAAATCTATGCCGGTGACGCTGGCGAGTTGCAAAAGATACAGCGCCACGTCGGCGAGTTCACCCGCGAGTTCGGCGGGGTCGGTGTCATCGCGCCACTGGTAATGTTCGAGGACCTCGGCGGCTTCAATGACAAGTGAGGCGGCGAGGCGGCGAGGCGTCTGCGGCCGGGGGCTGTCGGGCGCATACCAGCCTTTGGCGGAGACGAAGCGGTGCATTTCAGCGGTGAGGTCGTGAAAATCCATTAATTCTCTCCCTCACCCCTAACCCCTCTCCCGCTGGGAGAGGGGAAAATAAAACCGATTATTCCACGCTTTCCCGCGCCGCCCGCAAATTCGCCCGGGGCGCTGTCGTCGGCACGACACAGCCAGTTCCTAAAATAAAACGCCGCCCGCCTGTTTGGTCAATGGCCGCCCGGGCTTCGGCGTGTACTTGCTCTGGCGTGCCGCGCACCATCGTGTCCCACTGGCGCAGGCCGCCGCAGACGGCGCCGGGGAATTGCGTCTGCCCCTCGGCGAGGGTGGGCGGGGTTTCGAGGTCGTGCCAGTTGATGACCGAGGCGGGGTAGCGGGAGGCAACGTCAAACAGCACGTCGTCGCCGTGCAGGTGGAGGACGTTGAGCCACAAAGTTTGGGCGGCTTCCAAAATCTGCCGGTCATAGGGTTCGCCGAATTCGCGGTATTCGGCGCGGGAGAAGTTGCGCGTCGAAGCAAATTGCATCGCATAGAAGAGGCCATCCACGCCGGTCGCCTTTGCTTCGGCGACGTAACGGAGGGTCGTTGCGGTGATGACGCCGAGGGCGTATTTCACTTCGTCGGGATACAGGCGAATGTGCGAGGCCAGGTTGTCCGGCCCGACGAGTTTGCGCGCCTGACTGATGGGGCTGAAGACGGTCTGGATGAAGGGCACGCGGCCTACGAGGCCGTCGCGGATAAGTTCAAGCGCGCGGAGGGAGTCGCCGAGGGGCCCGGCGCGCGGGTCGAGGGGGTGCAGTTCGAGCCAGTCCTCCGCGCGGGTCACGGGCAAGCGCGTGGTTTGGCGCGTCCCCTCGGGTTCGCCGCGCCACTCGTCGCGCAGGCCCCAGCCTTTAGTCGCATAGCCGCTCTCGGGCGTCACTTTCACAAAATCCCAATCGTAAAGATTTTGCCATTCGAGCACGGCGGCGGCGAGGTCGGCGGGGCGCTGGTCGTCTATGGGGAAGTGTCGCCACAGGGCGACGGGGGGGCGGTCAACCGGGTGACCTTCAAGTGTGGCTTGTAGTCTGGCGCGCTTTTCCATCGGGCTTCCTTTTGTTATCCATTAAGCCGGGTCAGTGATCCTGCGGCAGAGTATACTCCACGCGAAAGTGACCTTTGTAGTACCTTACCCATAGGAGGAACAATGAACATTCCAGAGCTTATAGGCGGTTTGATCATGTTGGTCATCTTCTCTGGCTATGCTTATATAGCATGGTTTCATTGCTTCCAACGGCGCGCACTTTGTGTAATCCAAAGTCAGTGATGTATTGCCCACCACGAAGTGGGACAAACGGGCGTGGGCAAAGGAGGTTTGGGTTGCTGAGCCACTGATGGCGCTGAGTGTCTGCCTTTTCAGCGGCTTCATCTTTTCTCAGCGCTTCAGCGGTTCACTCGTTGGGGCAGGTGATGGCTTGGGTAACGGGCCACTGTTCGGGTACGGATTAGCCTGACGGAAAAAGAAAACACTCCGCAAGCAACCCATATGCGGAGTGTTGAAAGCGATTGCGGTCAAAAACCACCTTGACAGCGTCACTCCACGGTGGCCGCCTGATAATCCGACTGGAATTCGGACGAGGTCTCGGCAGAAGTGACCGGCGCCGATTTTCCCGTGGGGGGCGCGGCGGCGGCTTTGGAGGCTTTCTGGGCGCGTTGCAATTGCCAGAGGATGAAGCGTTGGCGCAGAGCCATGGCGCGGGCGATGTTGAACAACACGCGCGTGCCGAGCGAGGAGTCGTCCTCGCACAGCGCGAGCAGGCGGTCGCGGTCGAGGTTGAGCACGGTGGCGCCTTCGGGGCCGGCGCGCAGATCGGCGGAGCGCAGGCCGCCGTCGAGCATCGCTAATTCGCCGGTAATCTGGCCGGGGGTCAACGAGGCCACGTAACGCAGATTCTTCGAGGGCTGGCCGGGCGTCGCGTCGGGGTCGGTCCACACTTCCACCGTCCCGTTCTGGACAATGTACATTTCCGTGCCGGGGTCTTCCACTTTGACGATGGTCTCGCCGGGCTTGAAGACTTTTTGATGGAACTGCGCGGCGAGGCGGATGCGCTGGGCCTGATTGAGGCTGTTGCCGACGTCGGAGTTGGCGAGGAATTGTCCCACTTCCTGCGTCACGGCCAGGTCGTCGTCGGCGGCCTGCGTGGTTTCACTGGTGAGGAAGGGCAGGCCCAGAAATGCGGCGATGTAGCGGCGCGTGATGTCAGGCGTTTCGAACTGCGGCCAGTGCCCGGCTTTGGGGATGATGCGGAGGTCGGCGGTGTGCCATTCGTCGGCCACCACGCCCGAGTCGCGCAGAGGGACGGTGTTGTCTTCCGCGCCCCACAGCACCAGCGCGGGCGGCTCGATCTTGCTCAACCGCCCGGTCAGGTTGTTCTCGCGCATCGCAAAGTAACATTCGGCGCGGGTGCGGCCCTGCCCTTTGCGGCGGGCGTCCGCGCGCACGCGTTGGTATTCGTCTTCGGGGATGCCGGTGCGGGCGGAAAACGACACCGGGCGCATGAGATAGTCGGTGATGCGGATAACGAGGTTCTCAATGAGGCCGGTGCCCATGAGCGCGACGACCAGCCGCTCCAGCCCGATTTTCTCGAAGAAGGTGGGAATGGAGTAGGCGAGATTGATGGTGTTGGAGAGATTGCCGCTAATGGTGGGGCAAATGAGCACCATGCGCTCGACGAGCACCGGATAGCGCAAGGCGAGCGTGGCGCTGGCCATGCCGCCCATGGAGTGGCCCACCAGCACCACCGGGCCATCGCTCACCTGCTCGATGAGTTTGGCCAGCACATCGGCGTAATCGGAGATGGTGACCCGCTTGTCGAGCGGCGGCGACTCGCCGTAGCCGGGCAAGTCAATGGCGAGGCAGTTGAAGCGTTGGGCCAGCAGGGAGACCAGCGGCTTGAGGGCGTACCACGAACTCGACCAGCCATGAATCAAAATGCACGTCTGGCGCTTGGGGTTGCCCTGTTGAACCGCGTGAATTTTCTGGCCGTCAATGTCGAAGATAGGCATTCTGTTTCAATTATTCCGGGGGCCGACCACCGGGATTTTGGGACAGATTACTATTATATGCGACTACGCTAATTCTGGATAATTATCGCAAAAAGGCGATTAGTTTTCCGTATGTCTTCGGTTAGGATTTCGTTGAGGGGTTAGAGTTCCATATCAATCAAGAAACCCGTTTTCTCGGAGAAAACGGGTTTCTAGTCGTTCAGTGCATATCCGCGCTTTTTTCGAGTGGCGGCATTACCGCTAGAAAATCGCGCATAAACCGCTCCCGGTAACTCTCCAGCAAACTTTCCACGCGCGCCGCCTCGGGCGAGGAAACGATCAAGCCCGCGTGGTATTTCTTCTTCAAGCGCCATTTCACTTCGGAGTCGTCGTAGCCGGAGAGATCAGGCCACTCCTGCTTGGCGAGGCAGTTGATGACGCCGGAGTATGCCTGCCTGGTCGCGGGCAACTGGTACTGCTCGCCGCGCAAATAAGCGACTTCGATCTTCGCCCATTCGGCCCACAGGTTGATGTTCGTGGCGAACTCCACCGCCTCGGCGATGTTCGCGCCGCCCACGCGCGCGGCGCATTCCAAAAAGTAAAGCCGCCCGTCGGCGTGGGCTTTGATGTACTCGGCGTGGGTGGCGCCCCGGAGCGCGCCGAGGGCTTTGAGCAGTTGCGTGTTGAGCGTGAGCAGGCCGGCCGAGTTTTCCCCGGCGCGGTCGAGCGTGCGCGTGATGAACACGCCTCCGCCCTGATACACGTTCATCGGTGGCAGGCGATACTGGCTGGCAATGGCGAACTGCACGGCTTCCTGCCACACCAGCGAGTCCACGTGGAACACGTCGCCGGGGACGAACTGTTCGAGCAGGAAGAAGGATTGCTGGTCGCCAAGCGAATCGAGGATGGGCCAGAGCTGGTCGGCGCTTTCAATTTTCTTGATGCCCATCGAGGAGGCTTCGGAGCGCGGCTTGAGCACCCAGGGCGGCGGCACGCGCGCGATGAACTCGCGCAGGCGGTCGTAGTTGAACACGCCGATGAACTCGGGGACGAGAATGCCGCCATCCCGCGCTTCCTGCCGCATCGCCAGCTTGTCGCGGAAATGGCGCGCGTGGGATTCTTTCATCCCCGGCAGGCGCATATGGTCGCGCAACATTCCCGCCGTCTCCACGTCGAAGTCGTCGAGCGCAATCACCTGATCAATCGGGTGCGAGCGCGCGAGGTAGCTGACGGCGTGGGTGATGTCCGGGCGCTTGGTGAGGTCGGGCATGAAGAAAATATCCTCAATGCTGTCGCGCGGCCAGTCTTCATTTTTATGCAATTCTTTGGCGACGACGAAGACCTGACACCCAAGTTGCCTGGCCTGGCGGATGAAGGCCGTTCCTTTAAAGTAACTGGCGAGGCAGAGGATAGTGTGAGGCATAAAGGCTCCTTGAAGAGGATTAGAGGATTAGAGAATTGGAGAATTCTCTATTTACAAAACGCCCTCTTCCGTTTCCCGGATCAACTGATCCACCACGGCCTTCAAATCCCCGGTTTTCTCGTACGTCGCCAATTGCCGGTCGGCGCTGGTGCCATGTTCGAGGATGTGAAAGGCGTATTCCACTTCTTTCCGGCTCCCCAGTTCGTCCACCACGTCGTCAATGAACCAGGTGATGAGTTCCTGGCACAACTCGCGCGCGGGCAGTTCGGTCTGCTTGCCGAAGTCAATCATATTGCCGTCCAGCCCGTAGCGCACGGCCCGCCACTTGTTCTCTTCAATCCAGCCTTCGGGATAAATGCGAAAGGTCAGGTTGTCGCGGCGCAGTTTCCAGATTTTGGCGATGATGGCCTGATAAATCGCGGCGATGCAAATGGCCTCGTCCACGCGGGTGCACACGTCGCAGATGCGAATCTCCAGCGTGGGGTACTTCCAATTGGGGCGGATGTCCCACCAGATTTTCGTCCCGTCGGGAATACAATGGGTCTTGGCGAGGACGTCCACCGTCTCCAAAATGTCGTTCCACGAGCGGAACTCGCGCGGGATGCCGGTGCGCGGGAAGTTGCGGAAGATGATGCTCCGGTAGCTTTTGAGGCCGGTGTTGCGCCCCATCCAGAACGGCGAACTCGTCGAGAGACACAACAGGTGCGGGAGCATATAGCGCGCCACGTTCATCGCATCCACCATGAACTCGCGGTCTTCGATGCCGATGTGAATGTGCGTGCCGAAGATGAGGAGTTGTTGGGCGAGGTCGGCCATATCCTGCCGCACGCCGATGTAGCGCTCGAAAGGGGTGATGGCTTGCTCGGTCCACAGCGAGAACGGGTGCGTGCCCGCGGCGGCGATTTTCAGCCCGTTGCGCCCCGCGAGTTCCATCACACCCCGGCGGAGTTTAACTAATTCGGCGCGGGCCTCGGCGGGTGTCTGGCAAATGTTCGTGCCGACTTCAACAATGGACTGATGTAGTTCGGCTTTGACCTGCTCGGCCATGATGATCTTTCCGGCTTCGAGCAGTTCGGTGATATAGGCCTTCAACTCG
>Ga0315281_10004049_pt1 | contig 21372 bp, 17 predicted proteins | sample YL17G07_0_MG_FD_204540 | JGI IMG/M metagenome (GOLD analysis project Ga0315281, IMG submission 204540) | Sediment microbial communities from Yellowstone Lake, YNP, Wyoming, USA - YL17G07_0 | ecosystem: Environmental > Aquatic > Freshwater > Lake > Sediment | place: USA: Wyoming | collected...
AACTCCACCGCCCGCTGACGGAACTCTGCCGGCTATCTCGTAGCCATCCTGGACTCCTTTCTGGGCGACTCTCTCGCCACAGTCTAGGTGTCCGGAAAAGTGGGGGAGGCTCAGATCCGGAAGCGCTGGTGTTCCGCCGGAGGCCGTGGGTTCGCCGCGCGCGCCCGCTCGAACGCCTCTTCCTTGGTCTCGAAGACGTCGGTCGCCGTGACCGCGGACTGAATGCGGACCACGCCCGCCGTATCCATCTCCGGCCCGATATCGACGACGATCAGGCGTTCGACCTCTTCCGGGTGTTTGCCCGCGTAGTTGAGCGCGTTGCTTCCGCCCATGGAGAGCCCGAGGAGAACGAACCTCGTCAGACCGAGCTGCCTCACGAACGCGTCGACATCCGCGACCATCGCCTCGCCACTGTAGTCGTCGGTCCAGGCGCTATCGCCGTGTCCGCGCTGATCGAGGACGACGACGCGGAAGTGGCGTGCCATCGGCCGGGCGAAGGTGTCCCAACTCCGGGCGTGGCCGGTGAAGCCATGAAGAAGGAGCAACGGCTGCGCTCCTTCGTCGCCCCAGTCAAGGTAATGGAGACGCACGCCGTTCACCGTCTCTTCGCGGGATCGTGGCTCGAGTTCGGCTGACATGGGCTACCTCACTGTGCTCTCCCGGATCTCTCGATCCGCTATGGCCGCACCGCAGGCGACATCGGTTCACCCAACCCCGCAAACGGCATGATCGCTTCTACGACGGATTCATGTTCCGGAAATGGCGCAAGGGCACTGCCCGCGAACAACTGGAGCCGGCTGTTCGGCAAGAGGTCCGCGACGCTCGTTGCCGACTGCGTAGGCGTCGCGCGCTGTTCACGTTGGAGCACGAGCGCAGGCATTGCGACGGCAGGCAGGAGCGCATCGAAGTCGACGTCTTCCAGCGCTTCGAAATGGCGCGCGGCCATCTCCACCGACAGCGTGTCCGCGACGCCGTCGCTTGCAGCGCGTTGGAGCGAGGGCGGGCCTGCGGGAAAGACGGCGCCCGCCCAGAGCCTCTGGGCCTTGGGGGCGTCCTGTCGGTAGGAGGCGGCCCGTTCCCTGTAGGCGGCGGGTGTGCCATTGAGGCTCGGACCCCAGAAGATGATCCGCCGCACCCGTTCGCGATGTTCGATCGCGTAGCGGGCGCAAGGCGCCGCGGCGCTGCCCCCTGTGGCGAAGAGCGTGATATCGCGCAGCCCTGCCGCGTCTGCGACAGCCGCGATGTCGTGTGACTCCGCGTCGAGAGAGAGATCATCGACATCGAGAGCGGATGCTCCCGTGCCGCGGCGATCGAAGGTGACAAGTGTCATCCGCGTCGCGAGCGCGTCGAAGTACGCGCGCGATTCGGGGATCGTGAATAGTACGTTCATGCTGTTCAAGACGACGCCGACGTTGAGCAGCGGCGGACCGCTGCCATAGACCGCGTAGGCGATGCGCGTGCCGTCGGCGCTCTTACAAAACCGAAACTGTGGGTCTGCCATCAGGCTTCCTCTGAATGTACTTCCGGAGCCGCGGAGTCGCCGCCCAGCCAAGCGATCGTGTTCAACACAAAGCGAAGATTGTCGCCGTGCTCGATCAGGCCCGGGCCCGGGCGTGTGGTCCCCGCGCTGCCTATGAACCCCGAGTCTGCCAGTACGACGACTCGGCCGCGACGCGCGGATGTGCGCTCTAGCGCGCATCCAAACACGTACTCGGAGACCGCCCGGCCGTTGCGCCAGTCGATCATCGATGGAGCGAGTGAGACAAGCGGAGCCCCGGCGCCGCGCGAGATCGCCGCGCAGTTATTCGTCACTACGGTCCGCACGGTGTTTTCAGGATCAGTAGCGGCGAAGATCGGATGACCGGCGTTGAGCAGATCCCCGGCCATCTCCGTCAGGACCCCCGGCTCAACTCCGTCGGCCAGATCCGGTTCATTCTGTTGGAACCACGCGGGTTGCATGTCCACGTCAAACCGCGCCGCTAACACACGATCGTGTCGCGTGTGGTCGTACTTATTTCGTCCGGGCAGGTCGCCGTGGTTTGACATCAACAACAGGCCGCCACCTTCCGCCGTGAACTGCTCCACCGCGGTCAATTCGGTGGGACTGTACTCGTTCCCGTCGATGGCCATCCGGGTCGGAATCAGTACGACATCAGCGCCGCGAACGCTGTCTGCATCGAGCCGATCTGCCGAGAACACAACCGTGACGCCAGCGGCCTCCATCGCCTTGATAAAGGTGTCCAGGCGAACGCCATCTTGTACGTGGACCCCCGTCTGCATCGCTCTGGAGTCAAGGAGCAGTCTCAGCGGTTCTATGCTCATGCCTGCCACCGCACTTCGTACACCCGCACCGCATCGTCGATGCCCTTGAGGGCGTGCTCGCCGCGGTCGGCGAAGGTGACGCCCGCCGACGTCCGCGCCAACTCGCGCACTGTTCCCGAGACGAGGATCTCGCCCGGCGCCGACAGCCCGCAGATGCGCGATGCGATGTTCACGGCGCCGCCGTAGACGTTGCCCTTCTCGTGGATCACGTCACCGGCGTGGAGGCCGATGTGGAGCTGCAGTTCGCTCTCGGCGCTCAGTTCGATGCAGCGCCGGGCAGCGGCAATCGCCTGTGACGCCGACGCGAACACGCCCATGACGCCATCACCCAGCACCTTCCCCTCGACCGGCGTGCCACCCGCGTCCCGCATCGCCGCGCGCATCCCTTCGTCGAGCGCGCGCGACGCCGTGCGGAACACCGTGTCGCCCAGCCGCTCCGTCAGCGCGGTGGAGTCGACGATGTCGGTGAAGAGAACGACGGCCATGCCCGACGGTCCGGCGGCCACGCTCGTGGTCGGCGTAGCCGCAGTCTCGACGGGCGGCGCGTGCTCACGAAGGAATGCGACAATGGTGGCGTAGTCGCGTTCGTCCCAGCCGACCCAGTGTGGAGTCACACGAACCAGGCGCGCGTTGGGGATGGCGGCCGCCAGCTCACGTTGGTGCGCGAACGAAGCCTCGTTGGCACTGGTCGTTAGGATGAGCGTTGGCACCGATATCGCGGCGAGCTCGCCGGAGACATCGATCTCACGTACGGCCTGCCGGTACGCCAGGTTTGCCTCCGGATCCCACGTCTCCCGTACCAACGCCCCGGCCGCCCGCGCCGCCGACGGGTCGGCGTCGTTCGGGACAATGAACGCGCCAATCATGTCCGTGACGACGGGCCACTGCTCGGCCGGAACAACGCCGATCGCATCGAGTACCTTGCCCAGCGGATTATCGCGATAGAACTGCTCACCCCGCGCGTATGAATCCGAGACGACAAGAGACCTGACACGCTCAGAATGCCGCGCCGTGTACGCCATCGCGGTGAGGCCGCCGGATTGAGCACTATACAGCGCAAAGACCCCGGCACCGACGGCGCGCGCCACGGCATCGAGATCGAGGAAGCGCGCATTCATGTCGTACTCGCGGCGTTCGCGCCCGGACAGGCCCATGCCCCGGCCGTCGTACAACACGAGGGTGAATGCCGCTGAGATCGCGGCACAAAATGCGCGGTACGCCGGAAAGACACGCAGGATCCCGGAAAAGGAGTACCACGACGTGGGCATGATCACCGTCGGGCCCGTGCCCATCGTCGCGTAGGCGATGCTCGCGCCGTCGCTGGTCGTGCAGTAGCGGATCTGCGGCTCGTCCATCACCCGTCCTCCCGCCACCGAACTTCATACAACCGCACTTTATCCTCAAAACCCTTCATCACGAACTCACCGCGGTCCGCAAAGATGAATCCCTTGCCGGCGGCGAGTTGGCGGACGACATCCGCCACGAGGATCTCGCCGGCGCCGGCCCTTGCCGCCGCTCGCGACGCGAGGATGACGCACGACCCGAAAAGATCGCCCGCTTCGGCGACGGGCTCTCCGGCATTGAGGCCGGCGCGGACCTGGAGCCGCTCGCCATGGATGTCGCGCGTCGTGAAGGCACGCTGTAACTCGACGGAGCAGGTGAGCGCCAGGTGCGCCGAATCGAACGACGCCATGAACGCGTCGCCCATTGTCTTGATCTCAGTCCCGCCGTACTCCTTCAAGAGGACGCGTGTCAGGCGCTCGTGTTCGCGCAATACCGCGCGGCCCTGCTCATCGCCCAGGCGCTGCATCATCTCCGTGTGGCCGACGAGGTCCGTGAAGAGGATCGTTTGCACCCCGGCACCTGCCGCAATGACGGCGAGTTGCGGCAGTTCGGCCTGCTCACGCTGCGCGACGAACTCGTGCACCGCCGCCACGGCGATCTCGTTGCCACAGAGATCGCCGGCGGGCGCCGGGATCGCGAGTATCTGCGCCAGCGGATTGTCTCCAGCGAGGTCACCGGCGACGCGGCTCGCCGCAGCGTTGCCGGCCTCGTGCAGAAGCAGCAGAGGCGAGGCCGTGCGCACGCCGCTCGGCCAGCGCCTGGCGGCCAGTATCTCGTCCGCGGCGCGCAGCGTCTCCGGCGTGTACGTCGCGCGGACGAGCGCGCTCCTCGCCTCTGCATCTGTGCCACTCCACCCAGTCAAGAGCCGGGCCCGAATGTCGGTGTAGAGTTCCCAGTCTTCGTCCATCAGGAAGTCGAACTTGCGCCGCCGCATCGTCACGACGGCATAGGCATCGCTGCTGACGACCCAGCACGCCACATGGCTGATTCGCTCGGGATAGAGCAGCATGAAGTCCTGCGGTACGACGCCGGTGTCCGGACGCACGAAGAGAGAGAAGGTTGCGACGCCAGCCGCCTCGCACACGGCTTGCAGATCGCGCGTGGCGGCGGGGTCGGAGAAGTCCGCCGCGACGCGCTGCGACATGCCCACGCCGCGAGGCTCGTATCGAATGACCGTGGCGCGCCGGGCGAGCTGCTCGTACGACGCACGGCGGCTCGCGATATCCCATTCGAGCTGCAGGTGGCTTCCCACCAGCGTTGGCGGTACGACGAGCGGTGGGCCGTCACCGAAGACGCTGTAGGCAATGCGCACACCGTCCGAGGTGATGGCGTAGCGGACGCGTGGCTCGATGCTCATTCTCGCCACCGCACTTCGTACACCCGCACGGCGTCATCGATGCCCTTGAGTGCCTGCTTGCCGCGATCCTCGAACTCCACGCCCGCTGACGTTCGCGCCAGCTCGCGCACCGTTCCCGACACAAGCACTTCGCCCGGCGCCGACAGCCCGCAGACGCGCGAGGCGATGTTGACGGCGCCGCCGTAGACGTTGCCTTTCTCGTGGATCACATCACCGGCGTGGAGGCCGACGTGCAATTGCAGTTCGCTCTCGGCGCTCAGTTCGATGCAGCGCTTGGCAGCGGCAATCGCCTGCGATGCCGACGTGAACACACCCATGACGCCATCGCCCAGCACTTTGCCCTCTACCGGTTCGCCGCCTGCCTCTCGCATCGCCGCTCGCATCCCTTCGTCGAGCGCGCGCGACGCCGTACGGAACACGGTGTCGCCGAGCCGCTCCGTCAGCGCCGTCGAGTCAACGATGTCGGTGAAGAGAACCACGGCCATGCCCGACGGCGCGGAGGGCGCGGAAGGCGCGCTTGTGGTCGGCGTGGAAAGCCCGAGGAACGCCAATGTCAGGTCGAAGGTATGCTCGCCCCGCGCGCGGGAGAATTGCTGAAATTGCGCCCCCGGGATCTTCGCGGCGATACGCTGACTGGCGCGGACGGGTGGGAAGCTCTGGCTTTCCTCCATCAAGACAAGCGTCGGTTGGGTTACGCGCGCAAGGAGGTCACCCACATCTGTGGCCTCCTCCAATCTCTTGTATAGAAGCCCCACGGCGGGATCTACCCATGCAGCAGCCTCTGTTGCCACCTTGCTGACCTGCGGGATGACCGCAATGTCGAATCCCTGTAGGGCGAGAAACCTCGCCGCTACGTAGGAAGGCCAGTCGACCTCAGCGAGCGCCAGGCCCACCTTGGCGTACGGCGTGTCAGCCACGCCGCGGATGCTTGGGTACGGCGAGAGAAGAACAAGGCGCGTGACTCGATCGGGATATTCGGTTGCAAGCTGGAGGGCCGTCGATAGCGCCGGCAAGCTCCCGTGACACAACACGGCAAATTGGTCGGTCTGCGCGGCATTGATGACGGCTTCAGCATCCATCCGCAGCGTCGCGGCAGACACATGCGTCACGTCGCGTTCGGACATACCGGTGCCTCGCGCATCGAACCAGATCAAGCGACTCGATCGGGCCAACGGGCCGAAGAACATCTCGGAGAATATCGCTGCTGACCTCTGCACATGCGTGAAGGGCGTTGGGCTGCACCACAGCAGCGGCGGCCCATGGCCCATTTCGGCATAGGCGATGCTGACGCCGTCCGTGGTGGTGCAGTAGCGAATCTGCGGTTCCATGCTCACTCCCGCCACCGCACTTCGTAGACGCGCACCGCGTCGTCGATGCCCTTGAGCGCCTGCTCGCCGCGATCTTCGAACTCCACACCCGCCGACGTGCGAGCGAGACCGCGCACGATGTCCGACACCAGCACCTCACCGGGAGCCGACAGCCCGCAGATGCGCGAGGCGATGTTGACGGCGCCGCCGTAGACGTTGCCCTTCTCGTGGATCACGTCGCCGGCGTGGAGGCCGACGTGGAGCTGCAGTTCGCTCGCGGCGCTCAGCGCGATGCAGCGCCGGGCGGCGTCGATCGCCTGCGACGCCGACGTGAACACGCCCATGACGCCATCGCCCAGCAGCTTGCCGTCTACGGGCGTGCCGCCGGCGTCGCCAATTGCGGCGCGCATCCCTTCGTCGAGCGCTCGCGACGCCGTGCGGAACACCGTGTCGCCGAGCCGCTCCGTCAGTGCCGTCGAGTCAACGATGTCGGTGAAGAGAACCACGGCCATGCCCGACGGCGTCGACTGCGGGCGGGCGCCCAACCCCATGAACTCCGCGATGGCTTCGACGACCGGCTCGTGGTCCGGGAATGGTTCGCCGGAGTTGCCAGCGACGAAACGCACTTCGCCGTTCGGCAGCAAACCAGCCATGCGCATGACGGTTGCCTTCTCGCCTGCGCGGGCCGAACGCGCAAGCACTAACGCGCTCGTCGTGACGGGCGGCAGGAAATCGTCAGCGCGTGCCTCAGCCAGCCTGTCTGCGAAGCGCGCTGCCTCCTCGGCAGAGGTGGCGGCCTTCCATGCGCTGCCATACTCACGCTGCAGCCGCACGGGCCCATCCGGGAAGAAGCTTGACACCGCGCGACGGCGGTAGTTGGAATAGTCAGCACCGGCCGCGTGGGCGGCGCGGGCGTACTCGCCCTCGTCATGCCGGCTGACCATGCCGGCATACACGGTGTTCCACCAGATCAGCCGCGTCACGCGCTCCGGATGCACGCTGACATATTCCACAATGGGTACGATCGCCGCGTTGATGGCGAACAGCGCAAAGTCCTGCCAGCCAAGCGAATCCGCGACGGCAACGATCTCCTCGGCATCGGTATCGAGCCTGATGTCATCAATCTCACCACCAGACGCGCCAACTCCGCGTCGATCGCACATCGCGAGCGTCATCCGCGATGCGAGCGCATCGAGGAATGCTCTCGACTCCGGGATTGTGAGTGCGCTGTCCACGCTGAGTATTGTTTGTACATAGAGCAGCCGCGGGCCCTCGCCGTATGTCATATAGGCGATGCGCGTGCCGTCGGCGCTCTTACAAAAGCGAAACTGCGGCTCGGCCATCAGACATCGTCCTTCCGCACCGCGTACACACGTTGCGGGTCGGCGACGCCTTTGAGGGCGTGTTCGCCGCGGTCCTCGAACGTCACGCCGGCGGAGGTTCGGGCGAGGCTGCGTACCGTGTCCGACACCAGCACCTCCCCCGGCGCCGACAGCGCGCTGATCCGCGCAGCGATGTTTACCGCGCCGCCGAACACGTTGCCTTCTTCGCGGATGACATCGCCCGCGTGGATGCCGACGTGCAATTGCAAGCGTACCCCGTCCGCCGCGCGTTCGAACGCCAGCGCAGCCTCGATCGCCTGCGACGCCGACGGGAATGTCGCGAGCACGCCGTCACCCAGCGTCTTCGCGTCGATGGTCGTGCCGCCGGACTCTGTGATGATGCGCCGAAGCTCCCCGTCCAGGTCGCGGGCCCCGGCGCGGAACGCTTTGTCACCCATCTGCTCCGTTAGCTGCGTCGAGTCGACGATGTCGGCGAAGAGAATGATGGCCGTGGCCTGGGAGACTGAGCGAGCCTCCTCTGCTGCGCCGTCGAGGAACCGCAAGATGATCGCGGGAACGAGTTCAGTGTTGACGGCGTCGACGGATTGGAGTACCGAGTGAGGGATGAGCGAAGCGACTCGCTGGGCTTGGCGCAGCGAGAAACCCGCGTCGGCCGTGTGCAAGATCAACGTCTCCGCCTGTACACACCGTGCCTCTTCTGTCACGTCCGCCTCCAGCACAGCCTGCAGCGAGCGCGCAAACACGTCCGGCGTGAGTCGCCCCCGAAGCCTCCTCGCCGTGGCGCGCTGGCCCTCTGTTGAGTCTCGCTGACCCCATAGGCTGGCGGTGGTGCGAAGGGCGAGGGGCCAGTCTGTACGGGCGAGGTCGATCAATCCACGCACACGGTCCGGTGGAATCGAATCAGAGCCCCGTACAAGGGGAGACAACAGCACGAGCTTCCTCACGCGTTCGGGAATACGCGCGGCGTGGGCAATAGCGATCGGTGTACCGTCGAACGACGCAAAGATATCGAATACGTCGAGCGCAAGTGCATCGCCGATGGCGGCGAGATCTCTAACCTGCGCCTCGAGTCCCAGATCCACAGCTTCGGGGCCAGAGGCTCCGGTGCCTCGACGATCGTACGTCACGACCAATCGCTGGGCCGCCAGTTCGTCGAAGGTGCTGAATTCATGTGCTTCAGTCGTGGGCGTTGTTGCCCACGAACTTACGCACATCAGGGGGAGGCTAGCGGCGTCTCCCCGAACCGTGACTGCGATCGCGGCGCCATCGAAGGAAGTCACATACCGGGTGAGCATCAGGCTTCCTCCCGTCGCACCGCATACACCCGTTGCGCGTCGGCAACGCCCTTCAGCGCGTGCTCACCCCGATCGTCGAACACCACCCCGGCCGATGTGCGCGCCAACCCGCGCACGATGTCCGATACCAGCACCTCCCCCGGCGCGGAGAGCGCACTGATCCGCGCAGCGATGTTCACCGCGCCGCCGAACACGTTGCCTTCTTCGCGGATGACATCGCCCGCATGGATACCGACGTGCAATTGCAACCGCACCCCGTCCGCCGCGCGCTCGAACGCCAGCGCAGCGTCGATCGCCTGCGCCGCCGACGGGAACGTCGCCAGCACGCCGTCCCCGAGCAGTTTGCCGTCGATCGCAGCGCCACCCGCATCGCGGATCGCCGCCCGCAGCTCAGTATCGAGCGCGCGCGATGCGTCGCGAAACGCAACGTCGCCCATCCGCTCCGTCAACTCCGTCGACGAGACGATATCGGTGAACAGGATCACCGCCGTGCCCCGCGTGTCGCCCGAAGGTCCGGGCGACACGCCATCCTCCTGCGTCTCGATCCCCATGAAGTCAAAGATCGCCTCAGCAACGCCGGCGCCTGGGTAGGGCACCGCCGCCACCACGCAGTCCGGCACCACGGCGGCGAGCGCGAGCGCGTCGTCGCGGTCCTTTCCTGTTGGCGCCACGAAAAACAGCGTCCGCACCGGGATCTGCCGGAAGATCTCCTTGAGGTCCGCGCGCGCGAACTCCTCCAGGTACGCGGCCACGGTCTCCGCCGTTGCGGACTCGCGTATGGCATTTCCGAACCAGCGTTGAGAGGAGACGCTCTCCGGATACGCCCAGCTCGCGAGGAGGCGGCGCCCAAGCGATCCGTCTGCGCGCAACGTGGCCGCGAAACGCACGGCCGCCAGGGGTGTGGGGTAGGGGCACACCAGCTCCCGGACGCGGTCGCCGTGCCGCGTGGCGTAGAGCGCCGCGCTACCCGAGCCCGCGCCGAAGCCGATGACGGTGAATTGACTTTCAGCAATCCGCGCCGCGACCGCCTCGATGGCGCGCACCTGGGCGTCTAGCGAATAGTCGTGGACATCACGCTGAGAGGCACCGATCCCCGCGTGGTCAAGGATCGTGACGGCGGCATGGCCGGCCAAGGCGCGCCGGTGCCAGTTGTCGGGGGATGCGTCATCCATGAGATGCCGTATGCTGAGAAACTGCGCCGAACAATAGAGGATCGGCGGCCCGTCACCGAAGGTCGTATACGCGATGCTGACGCCGTCCTCGGTGCGCACATACCGAATCTGCGGCTCCGGCATCAGCCCTCCACTCCCGTACGCACCGCATACACCCGTTGCGCGTCGGCAACGCCCTTCAGCGCGTGCTCACCCCGATCGTCGAACACCACCCCGGCCGACGTGCGCGCCAACCCCCGCACGATGTCCGACACGAGCACTTCCCCCGGCGCCGACAGCGCGCTGATCCGCGCAGCGATGTTTACCGCGCCGCCGAACACGTTGCCTTCTTCGCGGATGACATCGCCCGCGTGGAGGCCGATGCGGAGTTGGAGCTCTGAGCCGAGCGTGGCGTCATGGCCAGCGATTCCGCACTCGATGGCGCGAGCGGTCGAGCGGAACACGGCCATGACGCCGTCACCCATCACCTTCCCTTCCACGACGGCGCCACCGTGCTCGCGGATGATGGCGCGCAGGTGTCTGTCGACCTCCCGTGCTTGTGAACGGAACGCGGCGTCGCCCATGCGCTCCGTGTGCCCCGTCGAATCGACGATGTCGGCGAAGAAGATAACAGCGGTGCCTTCCGGGAGGGCCGCCGTGGTGCCTGTGGGGGCGTCTTCGTCGAGGAAGTCGAGCATGATACGGGCGGATTCCTCGGGCTCCTCCTGAAGTGGCCCAGGCCAGTCTGAGGAAACCCTGTTGACGGTGACGAGTCGGGCGTCGGGGACGGTGGCGGCGATGCGCCGCGCGGTCTCCACCGGTACCCATTCATTGCCCGCGTGGTGCACGACCAGCGTCGGGCAGCGAACCTCGGCGAGTTGCTCGGACGCGTCGAAGGCGCGTGCGGCGGCCCAACTCGCGTTCATCGCCTCTCGCGTGATGGAGCCCTTGGCTGCTTCGGCCAAACGGCGCCCCGTCTCTGTCCAGCCGTATGCGTGGAGGAAGCGGACGCGGACGAAGAAATCCAAGTCTAGCTCGGCGAGGGGTGCGGTGACCCGCCAGACCGGGGGAGTCCGGAAGTCGCGCCCAGCGATGATGGAGCTCCACAAAATCAATCGATGCACGCGCCCGGGGTTTCGCGCCGCGTACGCCATCCCGATCGGACCGGAGAAACTGCGCACACACAGGTCAACAGAACGCTCCGACGCGTGTCGGACGACGGCGTCAAGATCCGCTGTCCAGGCATCGAGAGAGAAGTCCGTAACGTCGCGGTCGGATAGCCCGGTCCCGCGCGGGTCGAACCAGAGGACTGGACGGCGCTCGCCGATACGCGCCAGACCACTCTGGACGTCAGGCGACTCCCACTCGTTCGCTGACCCAATTCCTCCGACCACGGGCACGTAGATGAAGGGCGGGCGCTCGCGCGATTCGTCGATCATGTAGACCGCGATTCTCGTGCCGTCACTGCTGCGGACGTAGCGGATCTGCGGTTCGGGCATCAGCCGCCGTCCTTCCGCACCGCGTACACACGTTGCGGGTCGGCAACGCCCTTGAGCGCGTGCTCGCCGCGGTCCTTGAACGTCACGCCGGCGCTCGTTCGCGCAAGGCTCCGTACCGTGTCCGACACCAGCACCTCGCCGGGAGCGGAGAGCGCGCTGATGCGTGCGGCGATGTTCACCGCGCCGCCGAAGACGTTGTTGTCTTCGCGGATGACATCGCCCGCGTGGATGCCGACGTGCAATTGCAAGCGTACCCCGTCCGCCGCGCGCTCGAACGCCAGCGCAGCCTCGATCGCCTGTGATGCGGCCGGGAATGTCGCGAGCACACCGTCGCCGAGCGTCTTGGCGTCGATCGTCGTGCCGCCCGCTTCGGAGATGATGGCTCGCATCGCGGTGTCAAGGGTGCGGGACTTTGCGCGGAAGGCGGCATCGCCTATGCGCTCGGTTTGTGCGGTGGAGTCGACGATGTCGGCGAAGAGGATGATCGCCGTGCCGTGCGCATTGCCAGCGGAAGCGGGCGAGGCGTTGACCTGAGCGGCCTCGACGCCCATAAACTCGAGAATCGCCGCCGAGTAGCCCGCGTTGTCTGCGACGACGACGCGGCAGTCGGGCACAACGCTCGCGAGCGCGAGCGCGGCTTCGCGACCAGGCCCCGCCCGCTGCACGCAAAGGAGCGTAGGCACGGGGATCCGCCGGTAGATCTCACGGAGGTCTGCGCGCTCGAACACGTCGAAGTGCGCGGCGGCGGCCTCGGCCGTCGTGGACTCGCGCATAGCGGTGCTGTACCAACGCTGAGCCGAGACGGGCCCCTCAGGAAAAGCGGCGCCGGCGTGGCGGCGACGGGCAAGGGACCAGTCTTGGCGCATGTCGGCGGCGGGAGAAGCGAACGCGCGGACCGGGAACGCACAGGCCAGTTTCCGGACGCGGCCGGGGTACCGGGTAGCGTAAAGTGCGGCGCTGGCGGTGCCGGAACTAAACCCGACGAGGGTAAACGGGCCGTCAGCGAGGTGTGCCGCGACGGCTTCAATCGCGCGCACCTGGGCTTCGAGCGAGAAGTCGCTGACGTCGCGCTGCGACGCGCCGGTGCCCGCAGCGTCGAAGATCGTCAACCTGGTACGGGCGGCCAGCTCGCGGACGCCAAGACTGGCCGGCGCTGTGTCGCTCAACAGGTGCCGCATGCTTATGGTGCGCGGGGGCGAGTAGAGAACCGGCGGCCCATCGCCGATGGTGGTGTAGGCGATGCTGACGCCGTCGTTTGTGCGCGCGTAGCGGATCTGCGGTTCCATGCGGGGAGTATGCGCGATCTGGCGATGCTGGGGATACGGGGCTGGCGAGCGCAGCAGCAGCGTCAGGCCGAGCGGAGATAGGCACGATAATTTTGCCGTTTACGCTTGTAGCCCCACACCTGGTAGCACAACGCATAGGCCCCGCGACTTAGGAAACCACTGCTCTATCCTCTGAGCCAACCCGCGAACCCGACGATGTCCTCGTGGTGGGCGGCGCGCCCGCGACGTGGTACGTGCCGAGGGCCGACGCTTACGCTTTCGCTGCCTGAACGATCAGCTGCGCCGCGCTGCGCACGTGGCAACGCCGATCACCGCTCGGCGAAATCTGCCTTCGCCCGCCGCACGAGGTCGGGATCCAGCGCGAGGTCTACACCCGTCATGGCCAGCATCTTCGCCGCCTCGATCATGGCGGCGTGCGCCGCATCGGTGACCGCCGCCGCCGTGAAGTCTCTCGTGTGGTTGCCCGCGCGCGTGCCAATGCCGAAGACGGGATGGATCGCCGGCACCACCTGGCTGACGTTCGCCATGTCAGTGCTGGCCCCCGACGCGTCCGAGCGGCCGAGGAACGTCTTCGAGAAGACCGCGCCGTTACTGATGTACGCCTCCGCCATTGGCCGGTTGTGCCGGAACGGTTCGTACCCGCCCTCGGACCATGTCGCTTTCAGTTCGCAGCCCGTCGCCAATGCGCCCGCCTCCAAACAGTGCTGCAACCGCGCCTTCAGCTCCGCGAGATAAGACATGCTAACCGCGCGCACGGAGAATTTACCTGCGGTGCGCTCCGGAACGATGTTGACCGCATCGCCGCCGTGCGTGATGATCCCAGCAAGGCGTGCGTCACGGCGGATATGCTGCCGCAATTGGGCCATCGCATTGTATGCCGTGATGATGGCATCCAGCGCGTTGATCCCGCGCTCGGGGCTCGCGCCCTGGTGCGCTGCCCGGCCTATGTATTCCACTGCGACGCTCGCGTTGCCTTGCCAGAGGTAGTAGACCACGTCGACCGGCCCGGGGTGCGCCATCATGGCGACGTCGACATCGGTGAAGCAGCCGCCATTGATCATTCGTATCTTGCCGCCGCCACCCTCCTCGGCCGGCGTGCCAAGGATGACGACGCGGGCGTCGGCGGGATCGATCGCCTCGATCAGTGCAACCGCGGCCCCGACGCCCGCCGTCGCGATCAAGTTGTGTCCGCACGCGTGGCCGATCTCCGGCAGCGCGTCATACTCGGCGCAAACGGCGATGGTGACGGGGCCGTGCCCCCACTCGCCGCGAAACGCCGTCTCCATGCCGTAGACGCCAGTCCGCACGTCGAAGCCGTGCGACTTCACGAATGGCACGAGTTGACCGACCGCGTGGTGTTCCTTGAACGCCAGTTCGGGGTGGGAGTGGATCTCGCCCGAGATGCGGACGAGTTCATCCGCGATGCCTTCAACGGCGTTGCGGGCTCGCTGCTTTGCGGCTTCGATGTTCGCAATGGCCGCAGTCATGCTATGCCTCCGGTGCTGCGCGACAATCGTACACCAGAGTGCGTCGAGAGTGCAGGGGGGCAGAAGCGCGGTGTTGGCAGAAGCGAGGGCGACGCACGATGACCAGCTCGTGCCGCCTAACGCAGCGGACTTCCGATGGGATGGCTCAAGCTCAAACCTAGCCACGGTGCCAGCTACTCCCGCCAGCGCACTTCGTACAGCCGAACCGCGTCGTCGAAGCCCTTCATCTCATGCTCGCCACGGTCGGAGAATGTGAACGCCTTGCCAGAGAGCAGGTGGCGCACCGGCTCGGGGATGAGGATCTCGCCCGCACCAGCTTTCGCGGCGATCCGAGATGCGAGGATGACCGCCGCGCCGAAGAGATCGCCGTCCTCCTCGATCGGCTCGCCGGCGTTGAGCCCTACGCGCACGTGCAGCGGCTCCGGCGTCGATTCGGTGTGCGCGGCGAACGCGCGCTGCAGCGCGATCGCGCAGTCCATCGCCGACGTGACGCTGCCGAACGACGCCATAAAGCCGTCGCCCATGGTCTTCACCTCGGTGCCGCCGTGCGCCTTGAGTGTCTCGCGCGTGATCCGCTCGTGCTCGCGCAACACGTCGCGCCCCTTGGCGTCGCCGAGCCGCTGCATCATCTCCGTGTGGCCGACGATGTCGGAGAAGAGCACGGTGCGAAAGACCGTTTCGTGTGGCGTGCGCGATTCGCCGCGCGCCTCGCCAGACGCGGCAGACGGGGTCCTCGATTGCGCGGCATCGACGCCCATAAACTCGAGGATCGCCGCCACGGCACCGTCGTCCGCGTCGGATACGTCCGTGACGCGGCAGCCGGGGACGAGACTGGCGAGCGCGAGGGCGGCTTCGCGGCCTGGCCCCGCCGGGGGCACGCCAAAGAGCGTCGGCACGGAGATCCGCCGATAGATCTCCTTGAGGTCCGCACCCGCGAACTCGTCGTAGTACGCGGCGACAACATCGGCCGTCGTAGCGTCGCGAATAGCGTTGCTCCACCAGCGCTGACTGGAGACGGGCCCTTCTGGGAACATGACACCGGCCCAGCGGCGGCGGGCGAGCGACCAATTGTCGCGTATTTCAGCAGCGAAACGTCCCGCATGAGAGAAGGCGGGATCCACGCAGACAAGTTCCCCGATGCGACCGGCGTGCCGCGCGGCATAGAGTGCGGCGGAGGCAGAACTGGTCCCCCACCCGATAAGCGTCAACCGCTGGTCAGCGAGGCACGCCGCTACGGCTTCGATCGCGCGCACCTGGGCTTCGAGCGAGAAGTCGTTGACATCGCGCTGTGATGCACCGATGCCCGCATGGTCAAAGCACGTATACCTGGTAGATGCGGCGAGCTCGCGCTTGGAGTTGCCCAACGGGGCCGTATCGCTGAACGTGCTCTGCATGCCGGCCGTATCGAAAGCGCAACTGAGCACCGGTGGCCCGTCGCCGGTGGTGATGTAGGCAATGGTAACGCCGTCGCTCGTGCGTGTGTACTGGATCTGCGGTTCGGGCATCACGCACCCTCCGCCCGCACCGCAAACACACGCACGGCGTCATCGATGCCCTTGAGCGCCTGCTCACCGCGATCTTCGAACTCCACGCCCGCCGATGTTCGCGCCAGTTCGCGCACGGTACCCGACACGAGGATCTCACCCGGCGCGGACAGCCCGCAGATCCGCGACGCGATGTTGACGGCGCCGCCGTAGACGTTGCCTTTCTCGTGGATCACGTCGCCCGCGTGGATGCCGACGTGCAATTGCAACCGCACCCCGTCCGCCGCGCGCTCGAACGCCAGCGCGGCGTCGATCGCCTGCGATGCGGCCGGGAACGTCGCCAGCACGCCGTCGCCGAGCGTCTTCGCGTCGATGGTCGTGCCGCCCGCGTCGGACATGATGCGCCGTAGCTCGACATCGAGATCGCGCGCTTTCGTCCGGAACGCGGTGTCGCCCAACCGCTCCATCAGAGCCGTCGATTCAACAATATCCGTAAAGAGAATGATCGCTGTTCCTTGCGGCGCCCGGTCGACGTCGATCCTGCTGAGACCCATGAACTCTAGAACTAACTTCACGATGGGTTCATGCCCCGGGTACGGCACCTGCGCCGTGCCGGGGACCAAACGCAGCTCGCCGTTAGGGAGCAAGGCCGCGACGCGCATCGCGTCGTGCCGCGGTCTGGTCTCGCGCTGCAGCACCATCGTGGGAATCGTGACGTGGGGCAGTCGAGCTTCGATGTCCTCCCTGGAGGTGCGCTCGCAATACCGAGCCGCCAAATCTGCCGTCACCGCGTCTTTGATGTTCTGGCTGTAGGTGCGTTGAAGCGACACGGGACCGTCGGGGAAGAATTGGCCCGCCATGCGTCGACGCGCCGCCGACCAGTCCTCGCGGCATAGGCGTGCCATGTCGACCCGCTGAACCTCGCCGGCCAATGGGGTCCAGAGAATCAATTGCCGGACTCGCCCTTGATGTTCGATGGCATAATGGAGGCACGGCGCGGCGGTGCTGTCTGAGAACAGGGCGAAATCGGTGAGTCCCGCAGCATCGGCGACGGCAGCGATGTCACGCGCGTCCGCTTCGAACGATATGTCGTCGACGTCGCGCGCAGACGCGCCGGTGCCGCGCCGGTCGAAGGTGACGATCCGGGTGTGCGCGGCGAGCGCGTCCAGGTAGGCTCGTGACTCAGGGACCGTTAAGTACGCCTCCATGGAGCGCGTGAAACCGTTGACGTAGAGCAGCGGCCGTCCGCTGCCGTAGATCGCGTAGGCGATGCGCGTCCCGTCGGCGCTCGTGCAGAAGCGGAATTGCGGCTCCATGCGGAGAGTATGCGCGATCTGGCTGCGTTGGGGATACGGGTTTGCTGGTCCAGCAGGAGAGCCAGCGCCGAGTGATGATAGGCACGATAACTTTGCCGTTTACGCTTGTAGCCCCACATCTGCGAGCACAACGCATAGGCCCCGCGACTTAGGAAACCACTGCTCTATCTTCTGAGCTACGGGGGGCGTGGGCGCAGTATATCGAGCGTTCGTGCGTCGGTGGTTACTCACGCCACTTCACTTCGTACAGCCGCACAGCGTCGTCGAAGCCCTTCATCTCATGCTCGCCACGATCCGAGAACACGAACGTCTTGCCGGACAGCAAGCCGCGCACCGTATCGGGCACCAGGATCTCGCCCGCACCAGCTTTCGCGGCGATCCGAGATGCGAGGATGACCGTCGCGCCGAAGAGGTCGCCGTCTTCTTCGATCGGCTCGCCGGCATTGAGGCCGACCCGCACATGCAGCGGCTCCGGCATCGACTTCGTGTGCGCGGCGAACGCTCGCTGCAATGCGATGGCGCATTCCATCGCCGAGGTGACGCTCCCGAACGACGCCATAAACCCGTCGCCCATCGTCTTCACTTCCGCACCTCCGTGCGTCTTCAGCATTTCGCGCGTGATCCGCTCGTGCTCGCGCAGCACGTCGCGGCCCTTCGCATCGCCGAGTCGCTGCATCATCTCCGTGTGCCCGACGATGTCGGTGAAGAGCACGGTACGGAAGGCGGATTGCCCCTCGACATCACCAGCAGCTCTGATGTGGGTGGTGTTATTCACGAAGGCGACGACGCGCGCCGCGAAGCCCTGGATGTCATCCGCCAAGAGACCATCGACTTCGACGAGCCGCGCATCCGGGATGCTCGCGGCGAGGTCTCGTGACATCTCAGCCGTGTACACCCTGCTCGCCTTGTGATGCAGGACCAGCGTGGGACAGGAAACCTGGCCCATCAGGCTGCGCACATCGAGTTTCGCCGGGGAGCGATTCAGTCGCGGGTCGTTCCAGCCACGATCCGTGCACGCGCGCAGGTACGCGCCGATCGCGCCGCTCTCAGAGCGCCCGGGGCCGAACACGAGCGCGCCGACGGCCTCTATGGCCGTCTCGTAATCATTCACACCGGCCGCGTATATGGCGCGCACCGCGGGCCTCTCCAACACGTCCCGGCCACGCACGAACCCGTTAATCAGCACGAGTCTACGCACCTGCTCCGGGTGGCCGGCCGCATAAGCGATCGCCGACCGGCACGAACTCTGTATAGCGGTGAGGGCGAACTCCTTCAACGCCAGGAAGGTCACCACGCTCTCGAGATCACGCAGCCACTCCAGCGCGGTGGAAGGCAGCACGCGGTCGGACAGCCCGACGCCGCGCGGGTCAAACCGAACGAGCGTTGTGTGCTGGCTGAGCGACGCGAGCATGGGTCCTAAGATGGGTTGTGACCACTCGAGTTGGGCATGGCTCGCGCCGGGATCCATGAACACGACGTGCGCCGGCCCCTCGCCCGTCACGGTGTAGGCGACGCGAACGCCGTCGTCTGTGGTGCAGTAGCGGATCTGCGGTTCCATGCTCACTTCCGCCACCGCACTTCGTACACCCGCACGGCGTCGTCGATACCCTTTAACGCCTGCTCGCCGCGATCCTCGAACTCCACGCCCGCCGACGTTCGCGCCAGCTCGCGCACTGTTGCCGACACCAGCACCTCACCCGGCGCCGATAGCCCGCAGACGCGTGAGGCGATGTTGACGGCGCCGCCGTAGACGTTGCATTTCTCGTGGATCACGTCGCCAGCGTGGAGGCCAACGTGGAGCTGCAGTTCGCTCGCGGCGCTCAGTTCGATGCAGCGTCGCGCTGCGGCAATCGCTTGCGACGCCGTAGGGAACACGCCCATGACGCCATCGCCCAGCACTTTACCCTCCACCGGCGTGCCGCCTGCCTCTCGCATCGCTGTGCGCATCCCTTCGTCGAGTGTGCGCGATGCCGTGCGAAACACGGTGTCGCCCAGCCGCTCGGTCAGCGCCGTCGAGTCAACGATGTCGGTGAAGAGAACGACGGATATGCCCGACGGCACGGCGGGCGCGCTCGTGGTCGGCGCGGATAGCCCGAGGAACGCCAGTGTCGCCTCGATTCCACCTTCGCGCCGCGCGTGGGAGTGTTGCCGAAACTGCGCCCCCGGGATTCTTGCCGCGATACGCTGGCTGGCACGGACGGGAGGGAAGCTCTGGGTTTCGTCCCTCAGGACAAGCGTCGGTTGGGTCACGCGCGCCAGGAGGTCGCCCACATCGGTGGCATCCTCCAACCTCTTGTACAAGAGACCCACGGAGGGATCTACCCATGTAACGGCTGCCTTTGCCAGCTGCGCGACCCACGGGGCGTTCGCAACGTCCCTTCCGATCAGGACGAGATACCTTGCCGCTATATAGGAAGGCCAGTCTGTTTCAGCGAGCGCCATGCCCACCTTGGCGTACGGCGTGTCAGCCAGATCGTTCATGCTTTGATATGGCGCCCAAAGAACAAGGCGTGTGACTCGCTCGGGATGTTCGGTCGCAAGTTGGAGGGCCGTCGATAACGCCAGCAGGTTCCCCCACCAGAACACGGCAAATTGGTCGATCTGCGCGGCATTGATGACGGCCTCGGCGTCCATCAGCAGCGTGGCCGAAGACACGTCCGTAACGTCGCGTTCGGACATGCCTGTGCCTCGCGCATCGAACCAGATCAGGTGACAGGCACGCGCCAGCGGGCGATAGGCGCGCTCCATGATCGCAGCGTGCTCTTGTACATGCGTGAACGGCGTTGGGCCCAAGATCAGCAGCGGCGGCCCCTCGCCCATCTCGGCCCATGCGATGCTGACGCCGTCCGAGGTCGTGCAGTAGCGGATTTGCGGTTCCATGCTCACTCCCGCCACCGCACTTCATACAGCCGCACCGCGTCGTCGATGCCCTTGAGCGCGTGCTCGCCGCGGTCGGCGAAGGTGACGCCCGCTGACGTGCGAGCCAGCTCGCGCACCGTGCGAGACACCAGCACCTGGCCCGGGGCGGCGAGCGCACTGATGCGTGCGGCGATGTTCACGGCACCACCGAACACATTGTTCTGCTCGTGGATCACGTCTCCGGCATGGATGCCGACGTGCAGCTGTAGTTGTGCGGCGCTAGCTGCCCTCTCGAACGCCACAGCCGCCGTGATCGCTTGCGATGCAGCGGGAAACGTCGCCAGCACGCCATCACCGAGCGTCTTCGCGTCGATGGTCGTGCCGCCCGCGTCGGAGATGATGCTCCGCAGCGCATCATCGAGCGCACGCGCCTTCGCGCGGAAGGCGGCGTCGCCCATGCGCTCGGTGAGTGCGGTGGAGTCGACGATATCCGCGAATAGGATGATGACCGTGCCGGAGGGCCGAGGGGCGTTTTCTGGCACCGCTTCGTCGCGGTCGAGAAACTCTGTGAATACATCGACGTCCCCGTCATCGTCGAACACGCCGGGGGTCTTCCTGTCGATCACCCGGAGCTCAGCGTTCGGCATCGATGATGCGATCTCGCGGGCTGCGGCCAGCGATGTGTATTCCTCGGGCGACCGGCGGTACAGCACCAACACGGGGCAAAGCACCTGAGGAAGATCGCCGGACGCGTCAAACTACTGGAAGGCCCGAAAGCCCGCGGTGAGTTCCTCCACGCGCATGTGCTGCATCGCTTCGGCGGCCGCCCTGCCCTCGCCCCACCCGTGGTTCAGAAGGCAGGTCGCCCGCTTGAAGAAGTCAAAGTCGACGGTGGCGATCTCCGCGAGGCTCCTGCGTACGGGAGAGAGTTGACGATCGCGGCCCCGAGCTATCGCGTTGATGAGGACCATCTTGCGGACCCGCTCCGGATGTCTAGCCGCGTAGGCTATCGCCACCGGGCTGCTGGTGTCCCCCAGGACATCGACGGGCTCTTGCGAAAGCGCCTCGGCCACGCGACGTATGTCGTCCACATGCGCATCCAGCGACCTGTCGGTTGCCTCATGATCCGAGAGCCCGCGACCGCGTGCGTCGGTGCGGACGACCATCCGGCCCGCCGCGAGTCGCTCAATGGCACGACGGACGCGCGCGATGTGCCAGTCGGTCTCGAGCGTGAGAACGGTAGTCGGGCTGCCGATATACACGAGCGGGCGTCCGCTGCCGACGACCGAGTAGGCGATGTTCGTACCATCGCCGCTGCGCAC
>Ga0315281_10004050_pt1 | contig 21372 bp, 17 predicted proteins | sample YL17G07_0_MG_FD_204540 | JGI IMG/M metagenome (GOLD analysis project Ga0315281, IMG submission 204540) | Sediment microbial communities from Yellowstone Lake, YNP, Wyoming, USA - YL17G07_0 | ecosystem: Environmental > Aquatic > Freshwater > Lake > Sediment | place: USA: Wyoming | collected...
AGGGAACCTGACCGTCGCGAGCACCTGGCCGCCATCATGCTCCAAGGTGACCTTCCATCCGTTCGCTGTGGCGACTGCTCTGCAGATGGCCAGCCCCAACCCGTGCCCTCCGGTCTTGGTGCTGCGCGCGACGTCGCGTCGGGAAAACGGCTCGAGCAACGCCGCTGCGTCCCAGTCCGGCATCGGTTCACAGGTGTTGGCCACGGTCAGCGTCGTGACGTTCGCTTGGTCGCTCACCGCGACGCGTACCTCTCCCGCCGGGCGCGCGTGCCTAACGGCGTTGTCGATCAGGTTGCGCGCGAGCACCTCCACGTGCATAGGTAGCGCGAGGGCAATGCCCTCACCGGTCAGCTCCGCATGCAGGTGCAGCCTCCGCTGGGCAAGCAATGGCTGCAGTTGCGCCAGAGCACGTTCGCAGATCTCGGCGACACTCACCGGCTCCTTGGGGTGCGCGTTGACAGGCACGTCCAACTCGTGAAGCAGCAGCAGATCGCGGACTAAGGAGGTCAGGCGCTGCGTCTGTCCGAGCGCTTCCGCGAGTGTGGCCCTATAGTCGTCAGCCGTGCGCTCCCGGCTAAGGGCAACCTGCAGATGACCCGACAGGGCTTGCAGCGGCGTTCGCAGCTCGTGAGATGCTGCCGCGTAGAATCGCCCCTTCGCGGCCGTGGTTTTGGAGACGCGGGCCAAGAGGTCGTTAAGAGTAGCCACCAGTTCGACGATCTCTGCGTCCCGGGAGGACGCGTTCAAGCGGACAGGCAGGCTGTCGCCAGAAGCTGCCTGCGCCTCCCGCGAAAGCGAACCGATGGGCGAGAGCGTGCCGCCGACCAGTATCCAGGCGCCGGCGGCGGCGGCCAATACAACGCACAGACCAAACGCAGCCAGAACCAAGGTTTGAGTCCTGAGAGTGTTCTCAGTGTTTTCCCAGGGCACTCCGATGACGGCCATGCTCTGGCCCAGCCGCACCGTGGTGACACGCCAACCGTCGTCTTTCGTCTGTGGCCACGCGGGCACCCGCTTCTGCGATGTCAGGACCGTGTGTCCGTTGCGGTCAACCACCCTGATCGCCAGATTGTCGGCTCTCAGCGCGTCGCGCTCTTCCTCGATGAATTCCGACACGGTGTCAACATGCTGCTCGGCGCCGCTCAGTCTGGATGTCATTGTCCGAGCGGCCCTTCGCAGCAGTGCGTCCACACGGCTCTCAGCGACATGTCTCGTGTACCAGACCAGGCCGCCACAGACGACCAGCATTAGTGCCGCGATGGACAGGGAAAAGGCAGCGGTCATTCTGGCGCGGATCGAGTTAGATAGCATGGTCAGCGGCCATCCGGTAGCCCACCCCGCGAAGCGTGTGGATGAGCGGGGATGAAAAGCCCTTATCGATTTTCCGTCGCAGGTAGCTGATGTAGACGTCGAGGACGCTATCATTGCCCCCGAAGTCGTACTGCCAGACATGGTTCAGAATCATGGAGCGCGTCAGGGCGCGGCCGGCGTTGCGCATGAGGTACTCGAGCAGCGCGTACTCGGTGGCCGACAAGTTGATAGTCCTTCCCGCGCGAGAGGCCTGCCGTGTGGCCGGGTCCAACTTCAGGTCGGCAACAGAGAGGACTGCGGGCGAGGAGACCCCGCGCCGGAGAAGAGCCCTCGCTCGCGCGAGGAGTTCCGCCACGTGGAAGGGCTTGACGATGTAGTCATCGGCGCCGCTGTCCAGCCCCTCGATCTTGTCCTCCAGCGTGTCTTTGGCGGTGATTATCAGAACGGGGGTCGTCACCTTGCCGGCTCTCAGCCGCCGACAGACCTCGAAGCCGTCCAAGCTGGGAAGCATGACATCCAGAAGTATGAGGTCGAAGTCAGTGGTGCGGGCCATACCAAGTGCGACCGAGCCGTCGTTGGCCAGCTGGGCGGCGTAGCCGGCCTCCGTCATCGCCCGCTCCAGGAAACGAGCCACGCTGTCGTCGTCCTCGACTACAAGAACATTCATGGTGGCGCCGGGCGCGAAGCAGGCGGGGACACCCCCGCCTGCTTCAGCACCGTCTGCTGGCTAGTCCGTCACCGTCTGCTGGCTAGTCCGTCTCGGTTTCCGTATCCTCCCCTGCGTGAGAACCTTCGTCCCTACTCATTGTCCTCATCAGCGGACTCACTCTTCAGCACCTCACCGCTGTTGGCATCCACCTTCACATCATACTTGTTCCCATCCGTCTTCGTTCTCCAGCTCCACCGTGGTCGCGGTGCCCGGGTGCACGGCCAGAGCGGCGGCCACGGCTTGCTCGGGCGTAATCGTGGCTGTCAAGTTGGCGTCCTCGTCGGCGTCTTGCTCGTCTTTCGCCTCGGCGTCATCGTCCTTGGCGGCGACATCCACCGCGGAACTCTGGGCCGCGTGCATCCTCGCTGTCGGCGTGCCCCGCAGCGCGTTCGGCTTGCCCGCAAAGGCAAAGGCCGTAGCGATGAGGGCCATGGCGAGGAAGGCACCTGCCACGACCATAATCCTGCGCTTCGTCTTCATTCGAAACACCTCCTTTGGATTGGTCGGCCGTCGGTGACGGCTGCTAGCGACACTCATACTGTAACCGACCAATCTTAGAAGAGCCTGTGTGCTTTCTGTGAGTTCTCTAAGCTACGGCGCTCCGGGCAGCCAGTACCGGGCAGCCAATCATCACAGGCCGCGCAACGTCCGCCACGAGGGCAGGAGCAAGCTCCTGCCCAACGGGGTAAGTCGCAACCAGTCTCCGAGATCGAGGCAGACGCCCACTCCTAGCGGTCACACCCACGTCGGCGAAGCGGTTGCGGTAAGGGCCAGAACCCTGTACTATACACCGAGCCCGCTTGGAGAGGTGGCCGAGTGGTCGAAGGCAACCGCCTGCTAAGCGGTTACGGGGTCAAAAGCTCCGTCCCGGGTTCAAATCCCGGCCTCTCCGCGGCCTGTTCTGCGGGCCGACGCTGGATCGCGCCGCGCGACTGCCGGTCTGTGGCAAGATCGGCCGGCGCGCGGGTGATACTGATAGATGCGCGGCCTCGTTGATCTCAGTCGGCGCTCAGCCGCCTAGCTCGCCTCCGTGATTCGCCCCACTTGGGGGCAGTGTCCGTCTTGCGCACGGCTACCGCGTTGCTCCGCAGCCGCCGCGATGTTGTAGACCTGCGCTGTCGGTGCGCCACCGCACGGGATCGCCCGCGGCGCGGTTGTCACCGGCAATGGTTTGTGGTAACATACCCCTGGAGCGCTCGGCGCGACTGGTCGCGTGCTGCTATCAGAGCCGGGCAAGGCGCTCCCCCGGAAGAGCCGTGAGTTCTGGTAGCAGCCTAGATAGAGGAAGGCACCGTCGCCGGCAGTGACAGGGTGCGTGTACATTGACGGGGGCTTTGTCCCGCGGTCAGAGGCCAAGGTGTCGGTCTTCGACCGAGGATTCCTTTATGGTGACGGCGTGTTCGAGGGCATTCGCGCCTACCGGGGTCGGGTCTTCCGCCTAGATCAGCATGTGGATCGTCTATTCCGTGGCGCGAAGGCGATCCTGCTCGAGCCGCCAGTAGCCGCGGAGGAGTTGAAAGACATCATCCGGGAAGGGGTGCGCCGGGGTGGGTCCGGGGACTGCTACATCCGGGTGGTGGTGAGCCGGGGCCAGGGCGACCTCGGGCTAGATCCTCGCAATTGCCATACCCCGTCAACGCTGGTGGTGATTGTAGACACGATCGCACTCTACCCCAAGGAAGCTTACGAGGAAGGGCTCGATATCATCTCCTGCGTGACCCGGCGGAACATGCCGACCGCGCTCAACCCCAACATCAAGTCGCTGAACTACCTCAACAACATCCTGGCGAAGATCGAGGTGGGCCAGGCCGGCGCCCATGAGGGGTTGATGCTGAATCACATGGGCTATGTGGCCGAGGCCACTGGCGACAACGTCTTCATCTGCCGGGATGGCGAGATCATGACGCCGCCGGCGCACACCGGCATCCTGGAAGGAGTGACGCGGCAGGTGGTGATGGAGCTGGCGGCCGAGATGGGCCTGCCGCTGCGGCAGGAGATGCTCACCCTGTATGACATCTACTGCGCGGACGAGTGCTTCCTGACGGGGACGGCGGCGGAGATCGTGCCGGTTGCGAGGGTGGACGGGCGAGAGATCGGGGGCGGACGTCCCGGCCCGGTCACCAAGCGGCTGATGGCGCGCTTCAGGGAGGTGACCGTCACCTAGAGCGTGCCAGTGGGCTAGCCCGCCCGAGGCGGGCTGGAGCGGTCGTGCCGAGGCGTGAGGCGGGCATGTGTCCGGGCGCCCGCCGGTTGCTGGCAGTCGGATCCGAGCGTGGTCGCGTGGGTGGGGCCTGTTGACGTGACGGGGCCGGATGTGAGCCTAGCGACGAGGCCGCACTCGCCACAAGGAGGTTGAGATGGCGGACGGAGAGATACTGCAGCGATTCACACCGCCTGCCATCCGCGTGGTGCAGTACGCGAAGGAGGAGGCGCGTCGCTTCCGGGGCAACACCGTCGGCACGGAGCACGTGCTGCTGGGGCTGATCCGAGAGCAGGATGGCGTGGCGGCGCGCGTGCTGGAACATCTTGGGGTGGGTCTGGGCCGCGCCCAGAATGAGATCCGCCGGCAGATGGAAGCGATGGACACGCGCGCGCCGGCGCAGGCGTCCCGAAGCTGGAGTGCGGGCGCCCGCCGGGTCCTGGAGCTGGCGCTCGACGAAGCGCGCGAGTTGAACCCGAAGCTGGGCCTCCCCAATTTCGTTGACACCGAACACCTCCTCCTGGGCCTGGTCCGCGAGACCGACAGCACGGCCGCGCGGGTGCTGCGTGCCCTGGGGGTTGACCTCGAGCAGGTCCGCCGCGAAGTCATCAAGCAACTCGGCGGCGCCGCCGCGGCCGCGCCTGGCGGCCGTTCCCGCTCGAACACGCCGGTGCTGGACGCGTTCGGCCGCGATCTCACCAAGATGGCCGTCGAGGATAAGCTGGACCCGGTGATCGGACGCCACCAGGAGATCCAGCGGGTGGTCCAGATCCTCAGCCGCCGCACGAAGAACAACCCCTGCCTGATCGGCGAGCCCGGGGTCGGGAAGACTGCCATCGCCGAGGGCCTCGCCCAGCGGATCATCAAGAAAGATGTCCCTGACGTCCTGCACGAGAAGCGCGTGATCGCGCTCGACCTGCCGGGGCTGGTGGCCGGCACGAAGTACCGGGGCGAGTTCGAGGAGCGGATGAAGCGGGTGACGGACGAGATCCGGAAGGCCGGCGGCGAGATCATCCTCTTCATAGACGAGCTGCACACGCTGATCGGCGCGGGAGCCGCGGAGGGCGCGATTGACGCCTCCAATATCCTGAAGCCGGCGCTGGCGCGGGGCGAGCTCCAGTGCATCGGCGCGACTACCCTCGCCGAGTTCAGGAAGCACGTGGAGAAGGACGCCGCGCTCGAGCGCCGCTTCCAGCCCGTGATGGTGGGGGAGCCCACCGTGGACGAGACGGTCGAGATCCTCCGGGGGCTGCGTGCCCGCTACGAAGCGCACCACCGGGTGCGGATCGAGGACGCGGCGCTGATCGCCTCGGCGCGGCTCTCCTCGCGCTACATCTCGGACCGTTTCCTGCCGGACAAGGCGATTGATGTGATGGACGAGGCGGCCTCCCGCGTGCGGCTCCAGATCACCGAGCCGCCAGAGGAGATCAAGCGCCTGCGGGCGTCCTTTGAGTCCGTCTCCCGCGAACTCCAGAAGCTGGTGAGCGTGGGCCCGCTGGACCGGGATGAGGCCGACTATCAGCGCGGCATGCAGCTCCGGGAGGAGCGACACAGACTGCGCGACGAGCTGGACGCGCTGGAGGAGCGCTGGCGGCGCAAGCGGGCCGAGGCGCGCAATACCGTGTGCGAGGACGATATCGCCTACGTAGTCTCGGTCTGGACCGGCGTTCCCGTGTCCCGGCTTGCGGAGGGGGAAACCGATAAGCTGCTCCACATGGAGGAGCGGCTGCACGCCAGGATCGTGGGGCAAGACGAGGCGGTGCGCGCGGTCTCGCGTGCGGTCCGCCGAGGTCGGGCCGGGCTCAAGGACCCGCGCCGCCCGGTGGGCTCGTTCCTCTTCCTCGGCCCTACGGGCGTCGGCAAGACAGAGCTGGCGAAGGCGCTGGCCGAGTTCCTCTTCGACGACGAAGATGCGATGGTTCGCATTGACATGTCCGAGTACCGGGAGCGGCACACCGTCTCCCGCCTGATCGGGGCCCCGCCCGGCTATGTCGGTTACGAGGAGGGCGGACAGCTCACCGAGGCGATCCGGCGCCGGCCCTACTCTGTGGTCTTGCTGGACGAGGTGGAGAAGGCCCATCCCGAGGTGTTCAACATCCTCTTACAGGTGATGGAGGACGGCCGGCTGACGGATTCCCAGGCCCACGTGGTTGACTTCCGCAACGCCGTGCTCATCATGACCAGCAATGTGGGGACGAGCCTGGTGGAGGCGGCGGGGGAGATGGGCCTGAAGGCGCTCACCGCGGCCGCCGACGACGCGCACCGGTCGGACTACGAGCGGATGAAGTCGGGAGTGCTGGAGAAGCTGAAGCAGACCTTCCGGCCTGAGTTCCTGAACCGGGTGGACGAAGTGATCGTGTTCCAGGCGCTGACCCAGGAGGAGGTCACGCAGATCGTGGACCTCCTGCTGGGCCGGGTGGCGCGGCAACTGCGCGATCAAGGCTTGTCCCTGGTGGTGGAGGCCGGGGCGAAGGAGTTCCTGGCCCGCGAGGGATTCGACCGGAACCTGGGGGCGCGGCCGCTGCGGCGGGCAATCCAGCGCTACATCGAGGACCCGCTCTCCGATGCTCTGCTGCACAGCAGATTCCGGGAGGGCGAGACCATCGAGGCCCGCCTCGAAGGACAGGAGATCGTCTTCGCAGCCGCCCGCGAGCCGGCCGCCGCGGCGCTCTGACGATGCGCACGCAAAGCAGCAACGGCAGCAGGGCCATGCGCCCGTCTGCGGCGTGGTCTGTCCGCATTTCGCCGTCCCTTCTCCTGGCGAAATGTGGTAGCCGTGTGGTGCCCCGCTCGCCCTGAGCGCAGCCGAGGGGTCCTCGGGGCGATGGGGTGTCCCGTTGGGCGGGGGCTTACCCCTGCCCAGACTCCATGCAGGGACAGGAGCAAGCTCCCTTCGGCGAACTCAGGGCAGGCCTGTCGAACGGGACGAGGAGGCGAGGGGTTGCGTACGGGCGCCAGCAGTTTCATCTGCGAGCGCTGTGGTGCTGAGTCGCCGCAGTGGCACGGCAAGTGCCCTGCCTGCGGCGAGTGGAACACCCTGGTCGAGTTCAGAGCGCCCAGTAGGAATCCGGCGGCGCGCCTGGCGCGGACGGACCGCTCAGCCGTCACCAGCAACTTGCCCCTCCCGGCAGGTGAGGTGGCATCGCGAGAGCAGCCCCGCTGGCCCACCGGGCTAGCGGAGTTGGACCGCGTGGTGGGCGGCGGGGTGGTGCCGGGAGCGGTCGTACTGCTGGCCGGCGACCCGGGGATCGGGAAGTCCACGCTCCTGCTCCAGTCCGCGAACTGCTTCGCCCACACTCACGGCATCTGCCTCTATGCTTCCGGCGAGGAGTCTCTCGACCAAGTGGCACTGCGGGGACGGCGACTAGAGCCGCTCTCACCTCGACTGCTGCTGCTCGCCGAGACACAGGTGGAGGCGATCCAGGAGCAGGTGCAGCGGGCAGCGCCCGAGCTCCTGATCGTGGACTCGATCCAGTCTCTCTACTCCGCGGACACCGACTCCCTGCCGGGCACCCCGAGCCAGGTGCGCGACTGCGCCGCCCGGCTGCTTCGCCTGGCCAAGGACCTGGGGGTCGCGACCTTCCTGGTGGGTCACGTGACCAAGGACGGGGCGATCGCGGGCCCCCGGCTGCTCGAGCACATGGTTGACACAGTGCTCTCGATGGAAGGAGACCGGCACGCCGGCTACCGCATCCTCCGGTCAACCAAGAACCGCTTCGGCTCGACCGACGAGCTAGGCCTCTTCCAGATGACCGAGAGGGGACTGGAGGGGGTCCCGGATGCAAGCGCGGCCCTGCTGGCGGAGCGGCGGGCGGGAGTGCCGGGGTCAAGCGTGGTAGCGGCGATGGAGGGGAGCCGGCCTCTGCTGGTCGAGATCCAGGCCCTGGTCAGCCCGGCCTCCCCGTATGGGAGCCCGCGCCGAAGCGCGACCGGGGTGGACTACAACCGCACCTGCCTGATGCTGGCCGTCCTCGAGAAGCGCGCCGGGCTGTCGCTGGCCAGCGCCGACGTGTTCGTGAATGTGCCCGGCGGCGTCCGCGTGACCGAGCCGGCCGCGGACCTCGGGTTGGCACTGGCGATCGCGGGCAGTCTGAGGGAGGAGGCGATCGCGCCCGATACCGCGTGCGTGGGAGAGATCGGCCTGACCGGCGAGATTCGCGGGGTGCCGCGGCTCGGCCCCCGGCTGGCGGAGTTGGCGCGGCGGGGATTCCGGCGGTGCCTGGTGCCCGGAGCGGGCGGAGGGGACGGCGTGACGGGCATCAGCGTGGCTGCCCCGCAGCCTGGCATAGCGGTGGCTCCGGTGGGGGATCTCCAGCAGGCCTTCCGGGAGGCGTTCGGGAGGTAGGCGCAAGAACACGGGGCGAAAGGGACGGGCCAGGGGGCCGCCGAACGGAGACACTATGGTAACGAGGGTCGTAGGGTTGATCTTCTCGCTGGCGGTGGCGGCGCTCTCGGGCTGGGTGCTGGGGGTGGCCTCGTCGGTCTATATCGAGAGCGTGACCGGCTTCGAGAAGTGGGTGCCCTTCCGCTACTTCGACACGACCTACAAGGTGCTCTTCCCCGTGTTCGGGGTGGTGGTGGGGTTCACCGCGGCCAGCTACATCTACCGCCAGGGGGTGGCTCTGGCGCGGGAGGTGCTGTCGAACCTGCGCCGGATGCCGGGGCGGGACAAAGCGGCGGTGGTGCTGGGCATCTTCATCGGGCTGGGGATGACGGCTCTGCTGGGGGTGCTGCTGATGCGCATCCCGCAGTTCGGCGCGCAGCTCACCGTGCTGGTGGGGATGGTGTGCGTGTACCTGGGGGTGTTCATCACGCTGAGCATGAAGGAGGAGCTGTACTTCTTCTTCCCCAATCTCGCGACGCGGCCCGAGGCCGGGTCCGCCGAAGCGAGCCCGGGCGGACAGCCCAAGCTGCTCGACACCAACGTGATCATTGACGGTCGCATCGCGGATGTGGCGCGGGCCGGGTTCGTCGAGGGCAGGATCTGTGTCCCCGGGTTCGTGCTGGAAGAGCTCCACCTGATCGCGGATTCGCCGGACACACTGAAGCGGAATCGGGGCCGGCGCGGGCTGGACATCCTGAATCAGATGCAGCAGGAGGCGGGGATCCGGGTGGAGGTGGTGGACCACTACGAATCCGAGATCAAGAACAGCGACCCGGTGGACGCCAAGCTGGTCCAGCTGGCGAAGGAACTGGGCGGAGCCCTCGTCACGAATGACTTCAACCTCAACAAGGTGGCCCAACTCCAGGGCATCCGCGTGCTGAATGTAAACGAGCTGGCGAACGCGGTGAAGCCGGTCGTGCTGCCTGGCGAAGAGCTGACGGTGACGATCGTCCGCGAGGGCAAGGAGCCCGAGCAAGGGGTCGCCTACCTGGACGATGGGACGATGGTAGTGGTCGAACGGGGCAAGGACCGGATCGGGGAGACAGTGCGGCTGGTGGTGACGAGCGTGCTCCAGACCGTGGCCGGCAAGATGATCTTCGGGAACCTGGCCCTCGCCGGGATGCCCTCGCGGGCTGAGGCGGGCCTGGCGCGCCAGGGCGGACGGGGGCATCCGCCTCGGGCGGGCTCTTCGGGCCGCGGGTCGGGGCAGTAGCAGGGGTTGGCGTGCTGCGCGAGGACGGACGCCCTAGGTCCTCCGGCACGGTGAGGGGCCCCTCCAGGACCCCGGAGGGGCGCTGGACCGCGGCACTGGTCGCGGCGGCCGGGCGCGGGGAAAGGGCCGGCGCGGCGGACCATAAGGCGTTTCTCCCGCTCGGGGGGAAACCGCTGGCTGCCTGGTCGCTGGAGGCGCTGCGCCAATGCCCGGAGATCAGCGAGATCGTGCTGGTGGTCGCGCCCGAGGACGTGGAGCGGGCGCGGCGCGGCCTGATCCGCGTGGGCGGAGCGCAGAGCGAGCGTGTGGTGGCCGGCGGGGAAGCACGGCAGGCCTCGGTGCGCGCAGGCCTGGCGGAGGTGAGCCCGGACTGCGATCTGGTGCTGGTGCATGATGCCGCGCGCCCCTTCCTCCGGCCCGACCTGGTCCGCCGTTGTATGGAGGCGGCTGCGACCCATGAGGCGGTGGTGGCGGCGCTCCCCGCCACCGACACGGTGAAGGAGGTGGGGCCCGACGGATCGGTGAGCGCCACGCTGGACCGATCACGGCTCTGGCTGGTCCAGACACCTCAGGTTTTCCGCTACCGATTGCTGTTGAACGCGCACGAGTCGGGCGCGAGGGGTTCCGCTGGCACCGACGATGCTGCGCTGGTGGAGCGATTGGGACACCAGGTGCACGTGGTGCCCGGCGACCCGGAGAACACCAAGATCACCTGGCCGGAGGACATGCACCGGGCAGAGCGTCGCCTGGTCGGATCCGCGGCCGGTTTGTCTCAAGGCGTGGACAAGCGTGGGGGTGCTGCCACGCGATCCCGCATCCCGGTGGAGAGGGAGAGGCAGGTGAGGGGGGGAATCGGCTACGATGCGCATCGCTTTGCGGAGGGAAGACCGTTGGTGTTGGCCGGGGTGCGGTTTCCGGGGGAGCGCGGGCTGGGCGGCCATTCCGACGCTGACGTAGTCTGCCACGCCATCTGTGACGCGCTGCTGGGCGCCATGGGGGCAGGTGACATCGGCCGACACTTCGCCGACTCCGATCCGCAGTATGCCGGCATCAGCAGTCTCTCTATGCTGGTGCGCGCGGCGGAGATGATGCGCGCGGGCGGCTTCGAGATCGAGAATGTGGACACGGTCGTGATCGCGGAGGCGCCCCGCATCGCGGGGAGGGCGGAGGAGATGCGGCGCGCCGTCGCCGAAGCGCTGGGGGCGGAGGTGGCGCGGGTCAACGTGAAGGGCAAGACCACCGAAGGGATGGGCTTTACCGGGCGCGGCGAGGGGATCGCAAGTCAGGCGATCGTCCTGCTCCGAGCGCGACACCAGGCCGAGAGCCGCTGAGGATACGAGGAAAGGACATGCGGATCAACATCACTGCCAAGGGCGTAACCGTACCGGCCAACCTGAAGGAGATCGCGGAACACAAGCTGGGCAAGTTGGAGCGGCTGCTGCGCCGGATAGACACGGTGGATATCACCTGCTCTCACGAGCGGCAGTGGCAGGTGGTGGAGGTGATGATCAACGCCAACGGACTGCTGGTGCGGGGCGAGGATCGGTCGGCCGACTTACGGTCGGCCATCGAGAACCTGGTGGACAAGCTCGAGAGGCGCATCAAGAAGTCACGCAGCAAGCTGATCCAGCGCTACCGCGAGGCCCCCGACACGCGGCAGGCGTGGGAGACGCTGCCAGCAGAGGCGCTGGAGGCGGAGCCCGCAGAAGTCAACCTGCGCGAGGTCGTACGGAGCAAGCGCTTCCCGCTCAAGCCGATGACCCCGGAAGAGGCGGTCGAGGAGATGGAACTGCTCGGGCATGACTTCCATGTCTTCACCAACTCGGAGACCGACCAGGTGAACGTGCTTTACCGGCGAAAGGCCGGTAACTACGGGCTGATCGAGCCGGAGTTCTGACCTACAGATGCTCCTGCATGGCGGTGATAACACCGCGGCCGCTGCGCGGCAACCGCGCAGCAGTAATGCAAGAAACTCCATAGCACGAGCAGGCCGTCGTCTTCAGGCGGGGCCGCGAGCACGGTGGGAGAAGTAGCTTGACCCTCACGGAGTTCCGGGATCTGGTGCGCCAGGAGTTCGGGCCGCGGCTGGAGCGCGCGACGCCGGCCAGCGTCCGCGAGTTCCTGGATCGCATGCAGCTGCGGTTGCACCAGGAGTCGGGCGAGGGGCCGCTCTATACCATCGAAGCGGAGCCGGCGCGCAGCTACGAGGAGATCGTGAGCGACTTCTTCTCCCGCGCTCTTGACTACCCGCCCGACCAGGCCTTCATCATGCTGTGGCTGCTGGCCTTCGAGCAGCATTTCGCGATGCTGCAGGAGGACTACGCCCGGCGCTTCGTAGCCATCTTCGGAGAGGGCGAGCCGGACTAGCGCGCGGCCGAACGCGGGAGGCGAACCTGCCGCGGCCGGCAGGACGGGCATCCTCGCGCGCAGAACCCGCGGGCTGCATGAACGTTGCCGACCTCGACTACCATCTTCCTCCCGAGCTCATCGCCCAGGAGCCGGTCCGCCCCCGTGACTCATCTCGCATGCTGGTCCTGCACCGCGCCAGCGGCGAGATCGAGCACTGCGCCTTCCGCGATCTGCCTTCCTACCTCGGGCCCGGGGATATCGTCGCGCTGAACGACACTCGCGTGATGCGGGCGCGATTGCGGGGGCGGCGACAGCCCGGTGGCGGGGCCGCCGAGGTGCTGCTGCTGGCCGAGCGCGGCGATTCGGTGTGGGAGGCCCTGGTGACCCCCGGCCGGCGGTTGCCGGTGGGGCGGCGGATCGTCTTCGGCCAGGGCGAGCTCTGGGCCGACATCGTCGCCCGAACGGCGGCCGGCGGCCGGTTGCTGTGCTTCGGGGGCTGCGGCGAGGTAGGGGCCGACCTGGAGCGACTTGGCGAGGCGCCCCTCCCCCCCTACATCCACTCGACTCCGGCCGACGAAGCCGATTACCAGACCGTGTATGCCCAGGCCCCGGGGGCGAGCGCCGCGCCCACCGCCGGCCTCCACTTCACGCCGGAGCTGCTGGAAGCGGTGCGTGCGCGAGTGGACGCGGTCGTCCCTCTCACGCTCCATATCGGGATCGGGACTTTCCGCCCCATCCGCGCCGAGCGCATTGCCGACCACGAGATGCACGCAGAGCGCTATGTCATTCCGGAGGCAACGGCTCGCCTGATCTCGGAGGGGGTACCGGTCGGGCGCCGGGTAGTGGCCATCGGTACCAGCACCGCCAGGGCCCTGGAGACGGCAGCGACAGAGGAGGGTCGGGTCCGCGCCGGGGCCGGCGAAACCACCCTCTTCGTCACTCCCGGCTACCGCTTCCGCGTGCTCGGCGCCCTCCTGACCAACTTCCACCTTCCCCGGTCCACGGTGCTGGTGCTGGTCTGCGCCTTCGCCGGTCCGGAGGCGACGCTGCACGCTTACCGGGAAGCGGTAGCGCGAAGATACCGGTTTCTCAGCTTCGGTGATGCCATGCTGATAGTATAGAGCGCTGGGTGGAGAGCGCCCGTGAGAGCCTCCGAGCTTGAGAAGATGTACCGACTGGAGGATACCTACTGGTGGTTTGTGGCCAGGCGGGTGCTCTTGCGCGACCTCCTCGCCCGTCGTCTGAGGCGCGCATTCCCCCGTGGGAATGCGCGGGTGTGGGAGCCCCGTCTCCGGGGCGACCGGGGCCCTCTCTGCATCCTCGATGTCGGCTGCGGGACCGGCGCCACGCTCGCGGTGCTGACCGAGTTCGGCCAGGTGGTGGGCATTGACAGCTCGCCGGAAGCGCTGCGGTGGTGCCGCCGCCGCGCCCCCTACCACCTCGTGCTGGCCCGCGGCGAAGCGCTTCCGGTGAAGGGCGAGGCGGCGGATGTCATCACCGCCCTCGACCTGCTCGAACACATCCCGGACGACGGGGCGGCGGTGGTGGAGTTCGCCCGCGTGCTCAGGCCCGGCGGCCTGCTGGTGGCGACGGTCCCCGCGCTTCCCTGGCTGTGGAGCGGACACGACGAGGCCCTCGACCACCTCCGCCGCTACCCGGCCTCGCGCCTGCGCCAGTGCCTGGAGCAGGCCGGCCTCGAGGTCGTTCGGCTCACCCCCCTCATCGCCTCGCTTCTGCCGCCCGTAGCTGCGCTCAGGCTGCTCCAGCGTGTTCTCTCGCGGAAAAACGCGCACCCCCAGACCGCCTTCATCGTCCCACCGCGGCCGGTCAACTGGCTGCTGACCGCGCTGCTCTGGCTGGAGAACCGCTGGGCGCTGCGCTGGAATCTCCCCCTGGGCGTCTCTTTGATGGCGGTGGCGAGGAAGCCGGAGTAAGACAGGCGCCTCATTCCGTTCACTGTCTCTTCATGAGGCGTTGCTTGCTGCCCCACGTCGCGCAGGTGTATAATCGAACTGGCCGGGGACGACGACACGAGTGTCGAGCAGCAGGGCAGGTGTCGAACCTGCGCCACCAATGGGAACATGGGCGTCGAGATCAGGATCATCGGGAAAGGCTGCTATTTCTGCCAGCAGCTTCGCAAGATCGTAGACGAACTGGTGCTCGAGATGAACCTACCCGAGGCGAAGGTCGAGCAGGTGGACCGGATGGAGGACCTGCTCGCCTACGGGGTGGTGAACCCGCCGGCCCTGGTGGTGAACGGGAAGCTCAAGATGATGGGCCGGGTGCTGGTCCGCAGCCGCATCCGGCAGGCGGTCGAGGAAGAGCTGGGTCGCCCCGTGGACGGGACTCCCACGCATCCCGCGGAATAGGGTCTGCGAATGAGCGCAAAGCCGGGTGTTGGGCTGGGTCGGAAGGCCACGGCGGCTGCGGAGGGGCGCCGCGGGGTGGTGTTAGTGGTGGATGACGAGGAGTCGGTCAGGGAGCTGATCGAGCTCTATCTCACCAAGGAAGCGTTCGAGGTGGTCCACGCGAAGGATGGCAAAGAGGCCCTCCGCGTCAACGGGGAGCAGCATCCCGACCTGATCATCCTCGACCTGATGCTGCCGGGCCTGGATGGCCGCGAGGTCTGTCGGCAGATCCGCAGCACCTCCCGCGTTCCCATCATCATGCTGACGGCACGCGCCGAAGAGGTGGATAGGATCGTGGGCCTGGAACTGGGCGCGGACGATTATGTGGTGAAACCGTTCAGCCCGCGGGAGCTGGTGGCCAGGGTGAAGGCGGTACTGCGGCGAGGCACGGCCGCGGCCGAAGAGGCCGAGACGCTGACCTTCCCCGGGCTGCGGGTTGACCGCACCCAACACCGACTGGAAGTGGATGGTGAGGAGGTGCATCTCACTCCCACAGAGTTCAGGCTGCTCTGGTGCCTGGCCAGCCAACCGGGCCGGGTGTTCAGCCGGGCCGAACTACTGGACAAGATCTGGGGCTATGATTCGGAGTCGGATGCGCGGACCGTGGACGTGCACATCAAGCGTCTGCGCCAGAAGACCAGGGCGGCTGAGAAGCGTTCCTTTGCCATAGCCACGGTGTGGGGTCTGGGCTACAAGTTCGAGACCCGGCCCCCAGCGTAGCGCGGCCCCCGGCCCGGACCGGTCAATGCGCAGTCTCTTCTCGAAGGTGTTCCTGGCTCACCTGCTGACGCTGCTGATCGCGCTGGCAACCGTAAACCTGCTGCTCTCCACGTCGTTCGACCGTCTTTACATGAGCATGGCCTCCCGCGATCTCGCGACCCGCGCCATTGCCATGGCGAGCCAGCTGGCCCCCTTTGCCGGCAACCCATCGCGGCAGAAGGAGCTGGAGGACCTGACCAAGCTGCTGGCCGCCAGCAGCAGCACCGAGATCACCCTGGAGGACTCGCGGCTCGGAGTCATCCTGAGGGCCACACCGCGACTCTCTGGTGGCGGCACCGAGATCACTCTGGAGCGCCTGAAGCTAGGCGAACAGCCAGCGGCAGCGATGCCCTCCGAGCAGGTGCAGGCGGGAACCACCGCGGTCTGCCGGGTGACGCCCTGCGGCCGAGGGATGCTGCTGGCGAAGGCCGCCCTCCCGGGGGGCGATGGCTGGCTGTACGTGCGGGCCAGCCTGGCCGCCGCAGTGGACGCCACAGTGAGGCAACTCCGGCGGCAGGTGCTCTATGCCGGCCTGGTGGCGGTGGCGCTCTCACTGCTGGTGGCGCTCGGCCTCTCGGAGCGGATCTCAGGCCCGCTCCGCCGGATGAGGCGCCTGGCGGGACAGATGGCGGAAGGCGACTTCAGCCAGCGGCTCGGCCTGAAGCCTGCCGATGAGGTCGGCGCGCTGGCCACCTCGTTCGATTCGCTGGCCGATAGCCTGCGCAGCACACTGGGGGAGCTGAGGGAGGAGCAGGCGCGCCTGCGCGGGATCCTGGCCTCCGTGGCAGAGGGGATCATCGCCGTGGACGCCGACGGCAGGGTGACCCTGATTAACCCCCAGGCCGCATCTCTGCTGAGCGTCGAGGCAGGGAGGGCGGTGGGATCGAGCATGGAGGGCTTCCCGCTCCCGGCGAATGTGATCGCGCAGTTCACCCAGTGCCTGCAGACCAACGCGCCGTGCCGCGCGGATTTCTCCCTGGACGCGCCGCCGCGCCACCTGGTGCTGCAGGTTGCACCGGTGCCGGCGGGGGAGACGCAACGCTGGGGCGCGGTGGCCGTGCTCCGGGATGTGACCGAGGCCAGACAGGTGGACGAGATGCGACGGCGCTTCATCAGCGACGCCTCGCACGAGATCCGGACTCCTCTCACCGCGATCGGCGGGTTCGCGGCCGCCATCGCGGACGGGACGGCTGAGACCGAGGAGGAGCGGACGCGCAGCGCAGCTCGCATCGTCCGGGAAGTGGGGCGCTTGAGCCGCCTCGTGGATGACCTGCTCGATCTCTCACGGATCGAGTCCGGCGCAGTCAAGCTCGATCTCGAGTCGGTTGACCTGCCCGAGCTGATCCGGGGAGCGGTCGAAGGGCTGGAGGGCGAGACCCGGGAGCGCGGCATATCCGTAGAGCTGGAACTGCCGGACCGGCTGCCCAAGGTACGAGTTGACCCGGATCGCATCTACCAGGTGCTCGTCAACCTGGTCTCGAACGCGCTGCGCTTCAACCGGGAAGGAGGCAGGATAGGGATCGCCGCCTACCCCATAGACGGGTTTGTGCGCGTTGACGTGCAGGACACGGGAACCGGCATCGCGGCCGACCAGATTCCTCACATCTGGGAGCGCTTCCACCGGGCCGATCAGTCGCGCGACCGCCAGGCCGGCGGCACCGGGCTGGGTCTGGCGATCGTGCGCTCGATTGTGGAGGCCCATGGCGGCCGGGTCTCCGCGCAGAGCGTGCTGGGGAGAGGGTCCATCTTCAGCTTCACCGTGCCGCTGCTATGAGCGATCCCAGCCGGCCTCGCGGCGCGTCAACCACCGGTTCGCCGGGGCCGCGTTCACCCTCCTGGGTCGAGGTGGATCTCGGCGCGCTCCGGCACAACGTAAGGGCCCTGCGCGAGCTGCTGGGGCCGGGCTGCGGTGTGTGGGCGGTGGTCAAGGCCAATGCCTACGGCCACGGCGCGGTGCCAGCAGCGCGAGCCGCGCTGCTGGGCGGCGCGATGGGGCTGGCGGTGGCCTCGCTCTCGGAGGCACTCGATCTTCGCCGAGCAGGGGTGGGCGCGCCGATCCTCCTGCTCTCCGCCGGCGACCCAGGATCAGCCGACCAGTTAGTGCGCGAGGAGATCATCCAGGCCGCTTGCCGCGGCGACGTGATGACGGCCCTCTCGCGGGCTGCGGTGCGCATCGGGAAACCGGCGAAGGTACACCTGAAGCTGGACACCGGCCTGGGCCGGCTGGGAGTCCAGCCCGAGCGGGCGGTTGAGTTCGCGCAGCTCATGCAGGGGCTCCCCGGACTGACTCTCGACGGCGTTTTCTCCCACCTGGCCACGGCCGAGGCGACGGATACGACCTATGCCGACCAGCAGTTCGCACGTTTCCGCAGCGCAGTCCTGGCTCTCCGCGCGGCCGGCGCCAACCCGGGGGTCCGCCACCTGGCCAACAGCGCGGCGACGCTGCGCTTCCCCGAGATGCGCCTGGATGGCGTGCGCGCGGGGCTGCTGATCTACGGCCTGCGCCCCGACGCGCCGGGGCTGACGCCATTGTCCCTGCGGCCCGCGCTGACCTGGAAGACGCGGCTGGCCTTCACCCAGCGCGTGCCGGGGGGCAGCGCGATCTCCTACGGCGGCACACACGTGACGCGAGACGAATGCCTGCTGGGCGTGCTGCCGTTGGGGTACGCTGACGGCTATCCGCGGCGCGCCTCGAACCGCGCGCACGTGCTGCTGCGAGGCCAGCCCTGCCCAGTTGCCGGAACGGTCTGCATGGACCACGTGATCGTCAACGCCTCGGCAGCCGGAGATGTCCAGCCGGGCGAGGAGGTCGTTCTGATCGGCCGACAGGGGGAGCATCAGGTTACGGCGAACGACTTGGCGCGGTGGGCCGAGACTTGCCTGCACGAGGTCACGACAGTGATCGGCTCGCGCGTAGCCAGGGTGTACGCCGACGCGAGGGCTGCGGAGCAACCCCGCGGCCATAGCGATGAGGCGGTTGGGCCAGAGCCAAGTGACGGCGGAGGATGACACAATGCCCATGAGAGCATTACACGGGCTGCCGGGCTGGTGCGCAGCGCCCGCCGGACCGGCGCGCCGGAAAGCCGCGTCAAGCATCGGCAGGGCATGGCTGACCATCGCGCTGCTGACGCTCGCCGCACCTCTCGCCTGGGCTCAGACCTACCCCGACGCGTCGGCGCCACCGGCCGCCACGCAAGAGGAGACGACGGAGACCGGTCAGGCCGAGGAGGCACAGGCACCCGAGGCGGAGACCGCGGGCGCGGCCGGCACCGCGGTCTCGGGCGAATCGGCGGTGGAACTGGCCGAGTTCGTCTCGGCCTATCTGGCGAGCAGTGGCCAGGTCCCTGGACTCGCCCAGGTCAAGACCACCGACGGAGGTATGCGGACCCTCTCCGCGGCAGAGGCATTCATCCTGCTGGCCCGTACCGTCTATCTGTGGCGGGCGAGCGATGAGCTTCCGGCGACCGTGCCCATCTCGCCCGCGAACGTGCTCGCGCCCGACATTGACCCGGAGGATGTCCCGAGCGGCGAGGTAGACCAGACCGTGGGTCGGGAGATCCCCACGGAGTCGTTCCTGGATTTCGTCCAGGCGACTGTGCGATGGGTAGATCAACTGCACAAGGTGCCCACCGCTGTCATCATCCAGGGCGAAAGGCTCTCCGCGGCCGAGTACATGGGCGGGCTGGCGATCTGCATCGAGTACGCGTACAACCAGGGCGGGCTGCTCGACACCATTTCCCTGCCCGCCTACGCCCCGCCGCAGACCTGGATCGGGGCCTCGGCCCAGGTTGCCGCGGTCAACGCAGAAGAGGAAGCCGGGACCGAGGCCGCAGTGGGCGAGGAGAGTGTCCTGCCGGTGACGCCCCCGCCCGCGTCGGCGCGTCGTGCCAGCCCGGTGCAGGCGAGGCCGCAGCTGTCGCTCTTCCCCGCGCCCGGCTCGACCCTGAGCGGCCAGGTCGAACTGGTTGCCAGCTACACGGGGCCGGCCGCAACCTTCGTCACCTTTGACATTGACGGCGCCACCCGCGCCATCATGAACGTCCCGCCCTATAGCTGCCGTTGGGACACCTCGACCTTGCCCCCGGGGAACCACACGGTCAGGGTGAAGGTATACGACAGTGAGGGCGCGGAGCTGATGGACCAGGTGAGCGCCTACCAGGTGGTTCGACCGAAGCCCAAGAGCGCCGTCGAGCAGCCGGCCGAGAACCTGTAGCCACGATAGGTGACGCCGCCGGCGGCGGATTCGACCCCGGGATTGGAGGCCCCATCAGCACGGCCGTGCTCCAGCCCAATAGCATCCTGCTGGCCTGGCTGTTGGTCTTGCCATTCTTCGCGGCCGGCTGCGCGCTGCTCTTCCCACGGCTCGCGCTGCCGGTGCATTCCGAGAGGGAGAAGGCGGCGATGGCCTGGGCTCCCTTCTCGCTTGGGGCTCTCGCCTCTCTCATGGCGGTGGGGCTGGCGGCTTCCCTGTGGCCCGCCGTGGCGGCGGGCGGGCGCGTGGTGGCGGACTACTGGTGGACCCGGGATCTCTACCATCTGCGCTTTCAGGCCGACGGGCTGTCACTCGCCGCCGCGCTGGCCATCTGCGCGATCGGGGGGCTCATCCACTTGCACCTGGTGGGCCTACGCGCCAGCGGGCAATCACACTACCGCGCGGCCCTGCTGCTCGCGGCCCAGGGCAGCGGGGTCGCCACGGTCCTCAGCGCCGATCTGATCGCGCTGCTCTTCTTCCTCGGGCTGATGCTGGTCTGCCTCTGGCTGCTCGCCTCCTTGGGTCGCGTTCGCGAGGACACGGCGCAACCGGATCGAGGATGGCGTGCCGGCGGGCTGCTCGTGGCCGGGTACGTCGGGGGGCTGTTCCTTGCGGGGGCCGCGCTCCTGATGTGGCAACGGGCCGGTGACAGCTCGGTCGACGCGCTGCCGCTCCTGCTGCTGTCGGCCGACCCTTTCGCCCTGCGCGGTATAGCCCTCCTAACGCTGATTGGTCTCCTCCCCTACCTCTGCGCTGTTCCCGCACATGGCTGGCTGCCTGCCCTACTGCCGGCTGGGCGGAGCGCTGCAATCGCGCCGGCCACGCTCCTCGTGATCGTGGGGACGGCCTTGGCGCTGCGCCTGCTGGCGGGCACCCTCGTGCTGGGCACCATCCCGGGCTTCTACGGGATATGCGTGGGATTGGGGCTGCTGACGCTCTGCTGGGGTGCGCTCCGGGCCTGGCTCGTGAGGGATCTGGCAGGCCTGGCGGTATGGCTGACGGTGGCCCAGTCTGGGCACCTGCTGGTTGCGGTGGGTGGGTCGGCCAGTCCGACCGCCCCCGCTGGGCTGCCGCAGGCCGGCGCCCTCCATCTGGCGCTCAGCCCGCTGGCCGTGCTGACGATCTGGTGTGTCAGCAGCGCAGTCGTCGCACGCGTGGGCACGGACGGCCTGCCAGGGCTGAGCGGCCTCTTCCGGCGGATGCCCGTGGCCGGGCTGGCGCTGCTGGCGGGGGGGCTCTCGCTCGCCGGACTGCCGCCGCTGGCCGGATTCCAGGTCCAGCGGCTGCTGATCTCGGGCCTGCTGGCTGACCAGAGGCCGGCGCTGGCGGCTGTCATTCTGCTGGCAAATCTGCTGATCGCCGCCGCGGTGCTGCGCGCTTTCCGCAGAGCCTTCCTCCGCCGTGAGCCGCCTCCCCCGGTGGCAGGGGGTTCCGGATGGCTTTCGGCACAGCTTGCCCTCCTGGTGGTGGCGTTGCTCGTCCTGGGCCTATGGACCACCCCATTGCTCGGGTGGAGTGAAACCATCTTCCGCACCGCGCTCTCGGTGTCGCCATGAACGCCCTACCACCGATCCCGGCGGCCGTGATCCTGGCTTTGCTCCTGGGGAGCGGCCTGCTGGTCCTCGCCACCGCGCTCGCAGTCCACCGCCGCGGAACGGCCGGCAGTCTCGCCTGGATGGTGGTGGCCGGGCTGTCGTCTTGTCTGCTGCTGCTCGCCGCCGCGCTCCAGTTCCGCGAGGGTGACGCGCTCCGGGTGGCGGTCGTGCAGCTCCTGATGGTCACGCTGG
>Ga0315281_10004051_pt1 | contig 21370 bp, 17 predicted proteins | sample YL17G07_0_MG_FD_204540 | JGI IMG/M metagenome (GOLD analysis project Ga0315281, IMG submission 204540) | Sediment microbial communities from Yellowstone Lake, YNP, Wyoming, USA - YL17G07_0 | ecosystem: Environmental > Aquatic > Freshwater > Lake > Sediment | place: USA: Wyoming | collected...
CCCGACGGCATGAACTACGACCATGCCGACTGGGCCGATGCGACATTCGAGGTGATCGGACCCAAGCCGGACACCGGGGACGCACCGAAGGAAGAGGCAGTCATTCTCACACCCAAGCCGTCGCCGCAGCCGCGAATCAACGGCGCGAAAGTCTTCGGTGTCCGCCCGGGCTCACCCGTGTTGTACACGATCGCAGCCACGGGCAACCGGCCGATGACCTTTGGCGCCCAGGACCTGCCCGCGGGCCTGTCGCTCGATCCGGCCACCGGCCAAATCACCGGGCGCGTGAAACAGGCGGGCGAATACCCGATCACCCTGTCGGCCAGAAACGAGTTGGGCGAGACGAAACGCACCTTGCGATTGGTCGTGGGCAAAACGATCGCTCTGACGCCGCCGATGGGCTGGAATAGCTGGAACTGCTGGGGCTGTGCGGTGGATGAGGAGAAGATCCGGCAGGCGGCCGACGCGCTGGTCGCCAGCGGCCTGGCCAACCACGGCTGGCAGTATATCAATATCGACGACTGCTGGATGATCAAACTGGAGTCCAACGATCCGATTGTCGGCGGACCCACGCGGGACGACAGCGGCCGCATCCTCACCAACCGCAACTTCCCCGACATGAAGGCCTTGACCGATTACGTCCACAGCCGGGGCCTGAAGGCGGGCGTGTACATCTCGCCGGGTCCGTGGACGTGCCAGCGGTTCGAGGGAAGCTGGCGGCACGAGCAGCTCGACGCGCAGCAATTCGCCGACTGGGGCTTCGACTACCTCAAGTACGATTGGTGCGGCTACGACTCGATCGCCCGCCGGCCCACGCTCGAGCAGATGAAGGAGCCGTACCTGCTCATGCGCACGTGCCTCGACCGCGTGGACCGGGACATCGTCTACAGCCTGTGCCAATACGGAATGGGCGACGTCTGGAAATGGGGCGCCGAGGCCGGCGGCAACTGCTGGCGGACCACCGGCGACATCACCGATACCTGGGGTAGCATGAGCGGCATCGGGTTCGCGCAGGACGCGATGGCCCCGTACGCCGGTCCGGGCCACTGGAACGATCCGGATATGCTCGTCGTCGGCAAGGTCGGCTGGGGCCCCAGCCTGCACGAGACGCACCTGACGCCCAACGAGCAATACACGCACATCAGCCTCTGGTGCCTGCTCAGCGCGCCGCTGCTGATTGGCTGCGATCTGGCCCAGATGGACGAATTCACATTGAGCCTGCTGACCAACGACGAGGTGCTGGAAGTCGATCAGGACCCGCTCGGCCGGCAGGCCCACCGGGTCGCACAAAAAGGCTATCTCGAAATCTGGGCGAAGAAAATGGAGGACGGCTCCGTCGCCGCGGGTCTTTTCAACCGGGACGAGACCCCCAAAGTCGTCACCGCGAGCTGGGCGGACCTGGGTGTAAGCGGGAAGATGCGCGTCCGAGACCTCTGGCGTCAGAAGGATCTCGGTATCTTCAATGACCGATTCGAGGCCCAAGTCCCGCGCCACGGCGTCGTTCTGGTGCGCCTGTTCCCGACGCCGTAGCGACATGGGTGCATCGATGGCAGTGGGAATTCAATCGTAATCGGTGTCGCTCGCCATCCGTGGCAGAACCAACTGCCAAATCCTGCGTATCTACAGGTGCGTGACATCGGTTCCGCGCCAAAGGCGGAAAGCGCCGGGACGTGCGCGTACCATCACGTGGAGAAAGGAGAAAGGCATGGCGAAGCTGAAGGTTGGAGACAAGGCTCCGGCATTTTCTCTGGAGGATCAGAACGGCAGGAGAGTATCACTGGCCGACTTCAAGGGCACGAAGCTGCTGCTGTACTTTTACCCGAAGGCGGACACGCCCGGATGCACGAGGCAGTCTTGCAGCGTGCGGGACTCGGCGGAGTTCCTGCAGCAAGCGGGGGCGGCGGCGGTGGGGATCAGTCCGGACCAGCCGCAGCAGCAAAAGAGATTTGACGAGAAGTACAACCTGGGGTTTCCTCTGCTGTCCGACCCGGACCACAAGGTTGCCCAGGCGTATGGCGTCTGGGGCGAGAAATCCCGGTACGGCAAAACCTACGAGGGAATCATCCGCTCTTCATTCCTGATTGACGAAGACGCCACCATCTTGCAGGTTTCGTATGATGTCAAGCCCGAGGACACCGTGCCAAAGGCGCAAGAGGCACTCGCCTGAACGAAGTCACCCCACGCTCTTGCCAAACTATCATCGGGAGCGACCGGACTCGTTCTGCCACATCTCGACGGGCTGATAGGGGCCGCTCCAGTTGGCGCCGATGAGGTCGATATCGCCATCGGAATCGATATCACCCGCCTGGATGCAATGGGAGCCTTTCGTGGACAGAATCTGTTTCTCCCATGAGGCCCCGGCGTTGCGATTGATGAAGACGATGACCTCGTCCGGGTCTTCGCCCTGGTGCATCTCCGACGCCGCAATGTCCACGGTTCCATCGCCATTGAAATCCGCGGTCGCCAGGCCGTGCATGACGCACTCTGTCGGGTCGGCGATCACGTGTTCGGCCCACTCGGGTTGTCTGGGATCGGCCGGACTTTCAAACCACGAGAGCCGATACCAATTGCCCGCCAACTCGGACGGCGAAAGGACAATGTCCGACCGGCCGTCGCCGTTGATGTCGGCGACCTCGACGCTCGCACTCGGATGCCATTGGCAGAACCTGTGGGCCGGCCAGGCGCCGTCGAGAATACCGCCGGTATTCTCAAACCATAGGCCGCCGATGACGATATCCGGGTCGCCGTCGCGGTCCACGTCGCCGAGAGCCAGCCCTTCGCCGTGCGGACACGCGATGACCCTGTGTGTCCACTTGTCGCCTTTCTCCTGGCACCAGAGAAACACCTTGTCGCCCGCGTTCGCGCCGAAATCCGACTGGTCGCGCGTGACGATATCGAGGTCGCCATCCTTATCCAGATCGGCCAGCTCGACGTCGTGCGTACGATGGTCGGCGATCTGATGAGCGACCCACCGAGCTTGGGCCGGATTGCCCTTCGGAAGCGGATTCTCATACCAGATCAGCCCGCCCATGACGATGTCGAGGTCGCCGTCCCCGTCCATGTCGCCCGCCTCACCGTCGACCGTCCGGTAGCCGCCCTCGGCGATGACGGCTTTCGCCCAATCCGGATAGTGATACCAGACCAGCGGTCCGGCCCCGCCCCCGATGACAATGTCGGCGAATCCGTCCCGGTCGATGTCGGCAATGATCTTTGCCCACGGGTCTTTGACACTGTCGTCGATCACCACATGTCGGAAGGAGATGCCACCGGCGCCGGCATACTGAATCAGGACCATGATGCCGGGCCAGTTCACTTCCATTCCGTGGACCATCTGCCCATCAATCAGCGGCGTCTTGCCCGTCGCCAGCGTATTGACGCCCGGCTTCAATGCGCGCACCTCGTCCATCGCCACCCGATGGAAGTAGTACTGGTATTTCGGGCCTTCCGCATCGAACACTTTGGCGCCGTTGATGGAAATGCCGCGCATGTAGCCGGGGCTCCAGCTCGACCAGACGAGCCGCGCGGCGATGGCTTTGCTCAAATCGCCGGTCACGTCGAAATGCTCCTCATGCTCTCCGCTGCGTGTGACCCACTTCTTGGGAATGTCATAGGGCTTGCACAGCTCGACGGAAAACCCGTCGCGCTCGAGACTCAGACCGGTCACGGCGGGCGTGATGAAGATCAGGCCGCTGCTATCGGTGATCCTCGCGGCAATCGCCACCGGCTGCTTCTGGTCCGGCACCCAGGAGGTATCCCACACAACCCGGTACGGCGGCTCCCGGGCCGAGCCGATGTGGTTCATGATCTTGCCATGGAAGAAATGATAGTGCCACTGGGTATAAAGCCCGTCGCCCTCGTAGTTGACATCCTCGTAATGCCCGATGTAATCCACCTGTTTGATGTCGCCCGCAGGACTCTGGGCCTCGACCTCCAGCCGGACGGCCCTGCCGAGCTTTGCGCCAGACTCCAACGAGGTAATTTTGCCCGTTGGATGGGGCTTCTGCGCCGCATCGTAGTAGACGCGAAAGTGCACGCCATAGATGAGGTTCTGCGGCCATTTCCACGGGTGCTCCGGGTCCACCCGCATACGGAACTGGTTGCCTTTGCCGCTCTTGAGAAACGAAAGCGGGACCGGCACGACCGGGTAGATGTGGTGCTGGTATTCGGACGGCGGGAAAGGGATCGCCTCGGCTTCCGGAATTCGAATCCACGGGTTACCGTTGACCTCGATTGCCAAGCCTGTCGTCGAGTCATGGCAGAGGATTTTCTCGACGACGACTTCCGCGCGAATCGCGTGCTCCAGGTCGAAATCCTGCGGCAGAACCACGGGGGCGTTGATATAGTCATGGGCCCAGCCTCGATCGGGATGCTGCTCGCCCTGTTTGCCGCCGACGCGCAGGGCCCCGCCCCCGTCGCCATTCTCGTTCCACCATACGTACTCACGGAACACATCGCCCGGGGCCGGCTGGCTGAAACTCACCGCCTGCAGGCTAACGAGGAGCAGTACAACAAGGGATAATCTCGTTCTCATCTACAGCACCTCACCTCTTCGCTCGCCATCACAGCCGAGGATGGCTGTGCTACATCGGGGATATCGCCGTCAGCGTTTTTTGACGATGCGGCGAATGGTCGCCAAGTCCACCTGGATCTTGGGCGGATCGCCAAGCTCCGAGACGACCAAATCCGCCTCCGCGAAGTCCTCATCCTCCGTATAGCCATTTGTTGTCACGATGCAGCACATGCCCGCCCCTTTGGCAGCCAGCAAGCCGTTGCGGTTATCCTCCACTACGACGCATTCGGACGGCCTGCGATTCAATCGCTTGAGCGCCAGGTTATAGATCTCCGGGTCGGGCTTTTTCTTCGACACGACATCCCCGGCCAGAATCACGCTGAACTTCGCCTTTCGTCCGGGGCCGAGCAGCTTCTCGATGAGTGCATGGACAGACCGCTCGTTGGAAGTCGAGCAGACGGCCAGCTCGACGCCCGCCGCAATAGCCTCATCCACGAGCCGGGCGACGCCGGACCGAAGCGGCAGCTCACCGGACTCGATAATCTGCGTGTAGTAGTCGGTCTTGAGCTGGTGAAGCTCCTTAATCAGGGCATCCTTATCGTTTGTGCCTTGCGGCCAGGAAGCCCGATCGAAGAAATGCCGCATTCGCTCTTTGCCCCCGCCAACTTTGACAAGCTCCTTGTATAGGGCAACATCCCATTCGAAATCGTATCCCTTGCGGGCAAACGTCCTGTTGAACGCGATTCGGTGCCCATCACGCTCCGTCTCAGCCAGCACACCATCACAATCGAAGATCAACGCTCTAAGCTTGTCCGCCATATTCCTCTTGGATGCACGATTTACTATTCGCGAGAGCCATCGCCAAGCTGCGCCTGACGATGCCACCTATCTATCAGGCGTACCAATTCGTAAATCGTAAATGGTAAATAGTCAATCCTCACGCCTTTCCCGCACTGCCGAACAACCGGATGTTCCCAGCGATGCCCTTCTTCATCTCCTCGAACTGGGCCGCGATGACTTTGAGGGGATCATACTGGGTATCGTGTGCATGGTGATAGCCGACGAAGCCGTCGATGAAAGCGTATTTAATCTGTGTCGAGATGTTGACCTTCGCACAGCCCAGCGCGATGCACCTTTTGAAGACCTCGTCGGACAGGCCTGTGCCCCCGTGCAAGGCGATAGGCACGCGCGTGCCGGCCGCAACCTTTTCGAGGATGTGGTAGGCGATTTTGGGCTCGCCCTTATAGATGCCGTGGGCCGTGCCGATGGCCGGCGCGAAGCAATCGGGCTTGACCTTCGCGCAGAATTCGAACGCCTGCTCGGGGTCGGCCAGATGTGATTCCTGCTCTTTGACGTGGATATCGTCCTCAACGCCGACGATGGCGCCCAGTTCCGCCTCGACGGTGACGTTCCGCGGCCGGGCCATTTCCACAACCTGCCGGCTCAGCGAGAGATTCTCCTGGAATGGCTTGGCCGAGGCGTCGATCATGACCGAAGTCCACCCCGCCCCAATGCATTCCCGGATCAGGGCCGGGTCCTTGCAGTGGTCCAGATGCAGAGCGACCGGCACCTTCGAGGCCCCGGCCAGCTCTTGCACCCAGCTCACCAGGGTCCGGCTGCCCCAGAAGGTAACGGTCTTGGCCGACGTCTGAATGATGACCGGAGCACCGAGCTCTTCCGCGGCCTGAACGACCGCCTTCGTCGAGTTGTAGTCCAGGATATTAAAAGCCCCGACGGCGTACCTGCCCACCACGGCTTTCGCCAGCATGGCTCTCATATTCTCAAGCGGCATGGTTCCTCCAACATACGGCCCCATATCCAACCCGGTGCTCCGCCGCGTTCAAGCTGCATCCCGAGCGCCGCAAAGGGACGACACACTGTGTACCAAGACTAAAATAGCGAGCGGCGTGGCACGATACAATGGCTTTTCCGCGGTTTGCCGGGCGTTTCCCGCCGTGCCCTACCCGGCCTCCTGGCCCCTGCCCCGCCTGCAACGTGACTCCCCGTGCCGATGGTCTCTCGTCCCCCCGCCATCTGTTCGTGCCCACCAGGCACGCCGTTTCGAGGGTCCTAACCGCTGACTCATCCTATGCCTGATGCAAAATCATCCTTTTTCTTAGTCCCAGTTAAGGTCACGCCTATGGCCAAACCGCATATGATATGCATGGGTATTTGTAGCCCATGCGTTTTCATGCGTTTTCCGGATTCGAACCTGGAAAGTATTTGATTGTCGTGACATCAGGTACTAAGATTTTACCAGGCTAATCTCAATCCAAATGACAGATAATAGAAAGGAGTCGTGAGATGGCCAGAAATCAGACAAGGGGTTCATGGTCAAAGGACGATCTGAAGGATCTCAAAAGGCTGTTTCCGGACCGTCCGACGGCGGAAGTCGCCGCCGAGCTCGGCCGTCCCACCGAAGCCGTTAAGAAGAAGGCTTCCAGAATGGGGCTAAAGAAATCCAGAAGGTACATGAAGTCGCTGGGAAGGACATAGCTGGGATCGCCTCCTGTCACCCTATTGGAACGTGCTGAATCATCCTTGACGAGGGGGACATCCGGCAATCCGGCTCACCTTCACTCCTGCGGCCTCGACGTATTCTTAGTCACGGGGGCCGTGCAGGCGGCGAGCGTTCATTGCGCCTTTCAACTCGCCCCTATGCGACGCTATGGGAATTACTTATGATCTCACGAGAGCGTGTTCTGGCAGCGATGAATCATCGCGAGCCTGCGCGTGTCCCCGTTGATTTATCCGGCCACCGTTCCTCAGGAATCGCCGCGCTGGCCTACCCCAAGCTGCGGCGGTTTCTGGGTCTGCCGTCCAAACCGATTCGCGTCTACGATGTCGTTCAGCAACTGGCAATTGTCGACGAGGACGTACTCGACCGCTTCGGCGTTGATACGATCGAGTTGGGCCGGGGCTTCGCCCGGAGAGAGGCCGACTGGGCGCCTTGGACACTGCCGGACGGCACGGATTGCTTGGTGCCCGCCTGGACCCGTATGGAGCGGCAGGAACACCGCTGGGTGATACGCGCCCACAACGGGAGAATCCTCGCCCACATGCCCGACGGGGCGTTGTACTTCGAGCAGACCTATTTCCCTCTGGCGGACGAGAACGGCCCGAAAACCGTCCGTGAGGCCCTCGACCAGTCCATGTGGACCGCCATCGCCAGTCCGCCGGGACCCGTCGAGCCTCAGGCTCTCCGCGAAGGGGCAAAACAGCTTCGCGCCGGCACCGACAGGGCCATCATCGGCCTGTTCGGCGGAAACCTCTTCGAGATCGGCCAGTTCTGCTATCGCAACGACCAGTTTATGATGATGCTGGCCGCCGAGCCGCGCAAGGCTCACGCGTTCCTCGATGAGCTGATGGAAATTCATCTGGAGAGGCTGGACCGCTTTCTCGATGCCGTCGGGCAATTCATCGACATCATCCTGTTCGGGGACGACCTCGGCATGCAGACCGGCCCGATGATATCGCCGCAAATGTACCGCGAGTTTTTCATGCCCCGCCACAAGCTGCTCTGGAACCGGGCCAAGGAATTGGCGCATGTCAAGGTCATGCTCCACTGCTGCGGCGGCGTTCGTGAGCTTCTGCCCCACCTGATCGAGGCCGGCATGGATGCCATCAACCCCGTCCAGATCAGTTGCCGGGGCATGGATGCCGCAGAGCTCAAAGCCCAACTCGGCAAGGATATCACGCTCTGGGGCGGTGGCTGCGATACGCGCGAGGTCCTGATCAACGGCACACCCGAGCAGATCGCCGAACACGTCCGGCGGCAGGTCGAGATTCTCCGCCCGGGCGGCGGCTTCGTCTTCCAGCAGGTACACAACATCCTCGCCAACGTTCCCCCCGAGAATATCGTCGCCATGCTCGACGCCGTCAATGATCGCGAGTAGAGCCCTTGTGTCCGAATGAAAATGGGCGTCGGTTACGTTTCGCTCGCAATGAGACGGGCGATGTAATCGACAAAAGACTCAGTTCGCTCGAACCAAGGTTCGATATCCCTGGCATCGAAAACGACGAAATCCGCCTAGTCGCCCTCTTGCCGACTGTCGAACAGCAGGTCGAAGTGCTTGCCCATCTCCTCAGGGATGCGGCCTGGTCTGACATAGTCATGATGGAGCAGGGAACGCAGGTGGGAATGCTTGCTGGTAGATACATTCTGGGTCATCAGCAAAGCAGAGACGGCGTAGAAACACGCATAGTACAACCGGTTCACACACGTATTGACATGGCCGGCATCCAGGAGAAGTCTGGCTTCAGTGAGCGCCTCGCGGGCCCGTTGCAGCCGATGGGCAATAAGCGCCTTCTTCTCCTCGTTCACAACAACACACCCTCCCGCTCGACGTTTTCGTGAAACGGCATAGCTTTGCACAGTTCAGAGTTCCAACGGTCTCGGCTATAGACCATCAGGGTCAGCACGGCCCCGCTCTCCAACTCCAAGGGATAGACACATGAGATCAACTGCTCTTTCAGCGCCATGTTGACGGGACGATCAACAAGGACGAGGATGTCGTAGTCCGAGTCGCTTGCAGCGTCTCCTCTCGCCCTCGACCCGTACACGATCACGTCTGCATCCGGGACGACGCTACGAATAGCCTTTCTGCAGCGCTGCAGCAGCTCGGCATCGGCCGTCCGGGTTTTCCAGGATTCATATGATATCATTCCTTAATTATATCGTCTGAATCACCGGCAGGCAATCCGGGTGCCGCAGTTCTTGGCGTTCCCCTGTGAGGATGAGCTACAGACTCCACGCTACAGACTTGACACGTATGCCCATTCTCGTTATTCTCACAGTGTTGATTTTACCTAAGCTGTTTTCCGTACTCGTTTTGCTTTTGGAGGTCGCGTTGAGAGTTCTGTCAGGCATCCAGCCATCAGGCCGACTGCATATCGGTAACTACTTCGGCGCCATACGCCAGCACCTGCAGATGCAGGCCGACCACGAATGCTACTACTTCATCGCGGATTACCACGCCCTGACCAGCAACCCATCCCCCCAGGCATTGGCGGAATACACCCTCTCCGTGGCGATGGACTATATGGCCCTGGGGCTCGACACGAATAAAACCGTCTTCTGGCGGCAGTCGGATGTACCGGAAGTAACGGAATTGACCTGGCTGCTGTCCTGTGTGACCCCGATGGGGCTGCTGCAGAAGTGTGTCAGTTATAAGGATAAGGTATCCCAGGGGATCAGCCCCAACCACGGGCTTTTCGCCTATCCCGTGCTTCAGGCGGCGGATATCCTGATCTTCCAATCGGACCTGGTGCCCGTCGGGGCGGACCAGAAACAGCATATTGAGATAACTCGAGATATCGCGCTGCGATTCAACAATGCCTACGGCGAGGTATTCAAGATCCCGGAAGACTATATTATCGAATCGGTAGCCGTGGTGCCGGGGACCGATGGCCGCAAGATGAGCAAGAGCTATGGCAACGCGATCGAGATCTTCGAGCCGGAAAAGAGCGTAAAGAATAAGGTAATGAAGATCGTAACCGATTCCACGCCGGTCGAGGCGCCCAAGAACCCTGAGAAGGACAATGTCTTTGCCCTGCTGAGGCTTTTTGCCACGCCGCAGGAGTTGGCCGAGTGGGAACATCGGTATCGCGCCGGCGGTATGGGCTACGGCGAGGCCAAAAAACGATTGGCCGAGCTGATGATCGAGTTTTTCAAGCCTTATCGACATAAAAGGGCCGAATTGGAAAAGAACATGGATGCCGTGGACGCCATGCTCCGGCAAGGGGCGGCGCGGGCACGAGCGGTGGCCTCGCAGACCCTCCTGGAGGCCCGAAAGGCCGCGGGCCTGGGAGAGCGAAGATGAACGAGAAGTTCGTTACGGTAGCTCACTTTGCCGATTACGTGCGGGCGGACCTGGCCCGGCAATTGCTCGAAGGCCAGGGCATCACCGTGGTCGTCACCGGCCAGAATGTTGGGAATATCTACGCCGGCTTGGCCGGTATCGCGAATGTTGAGTTGAAGACGCCGGAAAGCCAGGCGGAGGAGGCAAAGGAGATCCTGGAGTCCGCCAAGCCGCCGGAAGGCGAAGCCGACGAGGAACAGGAATTGGAAGAGCCCCCGTTCGATGAGGAACAGGAAGAGGAGCAGGAGTAGCCCTTGTCTGATTATCGCGTGAACCTCGACATCTTCGCGGGACCGCTGGACCTGCTGTTGTATCTCGTCCGCAAAGAAGAGGTGGATATCTACGACATCCCTATTGCCAAGATCACCGACCAGTACCTGCGGTATCTGGAGATGCTCAAGCAGCTCGACGTCGACTTGGCCGGCGATTTCCTGGTGCTGGCCGCGACGCTGATGGAGGTCAAATCGGCCATGCTCCTGCCGAAAGCCGATCCAGAGCAGATGGCGGAGGACGAATCCGGCGACCCGCGGGCCGAGCTTATCCGCCAGCTTCTCGAATACAAACGATTCAAGGACGCCGCCAACCTTCTCGATGCCGCCGCCGAGCAGCACCAGGAGCGCTTCGGCCGGCCCGCGAGCCTCATCGACCGCCTGACCCCCGATGCGGAGCCGGAGATCGACATGGATCAGGTCAGCATCTGGGACCTGCTCGAGGCGTTCGACACCATCTGCAAAGCCACGGGAACGAGCACCTATACCGGCCACATCCGAGACGACACCCCCATCGATCTCTACCAGATCGAGGTTTTGCACCGGCTGCAGACGGAAGGCCCGCTGACTTTCGAGCGAATCTTCGAGTCCAAATCGAATCGCCTCGTCCTGGTCGGTCTGTTCCTGTCGCTTCTGGAGCTGATTCGCGACAAGCTCGTCTGGGCCGAACAAGGGGAGAATTCGTCCCAGATCTACGTGCGGGCCCTGACGGATGAGCCGCCCGAGATCGCCGTGCAGAGAGCCATCATGGCCGCCGGCCACATGGAGGCGGAAGCCGCTCCACAGGCACAAGCCGCCCCTGCACCCCCCATCCCCATTGCGGAACTGCCGCCCAAGCCAAGGTCGGAGGCCGACGAGCAAGAGGACATGGAAGACACACAGGATGAGTTGGAAGAGGTCGAGGACACGGAGCAAGACACGACCTCCGCCGACGATGATTTCCTGTTTGACAGACCCTGAGCCGCACCCGTACAATGGCGCCAGTGGGCTGGAGAGGGGGACCTTGCACCGTGGGCGATACGATGGCAGCATACGCAGGTCCAAGCGGTGTCCTCGTCCCCGATTTGCCGCACATTCGATACCGTCATTGCGGAATGTCCTGCTAAGTCCATTTGCGGCGCAGCGATTGATACCGTGTGGAACGTGGAACATAGAAAGGGTTGAGTCATGGCGGGCAATGTGGCCGAGCTTTCGGATGCCTCGTTCGATAGTACGATCCATAGTTCTGAGGTCCCGGTCCTTGTGGACTTCTGGGCCCCGTGGTGCGGACCCTGCCGGATGCTGGCCCCGATCATTGAACAGGTGGCGGATGAGTACGCCGGAAAGGCGAAAATATGTAAGCTCAACACTGATGAGGCGCGAGACACCGCCATCGAGTTTGGAATCAGCGCGATCCCAACGGTCATCCTGTTCAAGGCTGGGAAAGTGCAGAAGAAGTGGGTCGGTCTGACCAGCAAGAAGGACATCAGCGAAGCAATCAGCAAGCTGTTGTGAAATGGAATGGCCCATAAGGTCATAGGCAAAAAGCAAATTGGAGAAGATGTCTTCTGGGCCGAGGTGGAAGCACCCTTGATTGCGGCGGCGCGCCGGCCCGGCCAGTTCATCATTCTCAGTATTGATAGCGACTATTCCGAGCGCATCCCCCTGACGATCGCGGGCGCCAACCCGGCTAAAGGCACGATTGAGCTGATCTGGCAGCGGGTGGGAAAAACCACGGCCGAGCTGGCGGACCTGCGCGAGGGCGACCAGATCGCCAATATCGCCGGTCCGCTCGGCACGCCCACGCACATCGAGCGTTATGGCACGGTGGTCTGCGTCGGCGGCGGCATTGGGAACGCTCCGCTCCTGCCGATCGCGACCGCCATGAGGCACGCGGGCAACCGCGTCATAAGTATCCTCGGGGCGAGAGATAAGAGCAGGCTGATCCTGGAGGACCGCTTCGCTGAGGTCAGCGATGAGCTGATTGTGTGCACCGACGACGGCTCTTACGCCCGCAAAGCTCTGGTGACGGAGCCGCTCAAAGAGGTCTGCCGGCGCCATCCCCGGCCGGACCACGCCTTTGTCATCGGGCCTACTCTCATGATGAAGTTCTGCTGCGAGGCAACGCGGCCATTCGGGGTGCCGACGGAGGTGTCGCTCAACACGATCATGGTCGATGGGACCGGCATGTGCGGCGGCTGCCGCGTCGAGGTGGACGGCCGGCCGAAGTTCGTCTGCGTGGACGGACCTGAATTCGACGGCCACAAGGTCAACTTCGACCTCATGATCAAGCGCATCAACGCCTACAAGAAACTGGAGCAGCAGGCCTACGAGGCCTACAAGCAGCATCGGTGCAAGATCGGCCTGGATGGGCGGTAGGATGCTATGCCCACCGATCCCTTGGAATAATATGAGCGATAGATAGTGGGCACAGCCCACCCTACGGAAACTCCTACTGTGACGCAGGAAGAGAGAATAAAGCTGATGCAGGGCTTGCTGGAGAAGAAGAACTCCGGCGGCCTCAAGTCCAAAGACCGTCTGGCCATCCCGCCGCAGGAAATGCCCGAGCAGGACGCTGCGGCCCGGCGCCGCAATGTGAATGAGGTGGCGCTCGGCTATACGGAGGAGCAGGCCCGCCTCGAGGCGCTGCGCTGCCTCCAATGCCGCAATACGCCCTGCATCGAAGGTTGTCCCGTCCGCATCCGTATTCGAGATTTCGTTGGAGCCATTGCGGAGGGCGATTACGGCAAGGCGCTGGAGATCATCAAGGAGAACTCGCTGCTGCCGGCGGTCTGCGGCCGCGTCTGCCCGCAGGAAGTCCAATGCCAGGAGAAATGCACGGTCGGCCTGAGTCTCAAGGACGTCTCGAAAGCCGTCTCCATCGGCCGGCTGGAACGATTCGTCGCCGACCGCAATCATGAGGACGCCCCGGTGCCTGCGGTGGCCCCGCCGACGGGCAGGAAGGTCGCCATCATCGGATCGGGCCCCGGCGGCATTGTCGCCGCGGCCGACACGCGCAGGGCCGGGCATGAGGTCACCGTCTTCGAGGCCTTCCACAAGCCCGGCGGCGTCATGGTCTATGGCATTCCGGAGTTCCGGCTGCCCAAGGCGATCGTGAAGAAGGAAATCGAAACCCTTCGCAGGATGGGCGTCAAGATTGTCACCAACTTCATTGTGGGCCGAACTAGGACCATCGAGCAACTGATGAAAGAGGACGGTTTCGACGCCGTTTATATCGGCGTGGGCGCGGGCCTGCCCAGTTTCATGGGCATCGAGGGCGAATCGCTCGTCGGCGTCTACAGCGCCAACGAGTACCTGACCCGGGCCAACCTTATGAAGGCTTATGACTTCGGCGCCGGGGCCGACACCCCCATTGCCCGACCGAAGCGAGTGGCGGTCGTGGGTGGCGGCAATGTCGCCATGGATTCCGCGCGAACGGCGGTGCGGCTGGGGGCCGAGAAGGTCTATCTTATCTACCGCCGGACCGAGAAGGAGATGCCCGCCCGAGTGGAAGAGATCCACCATGCCAAACAAGAGGGCGTGGAGTTCCATCTGCTCCAGAGTCCCAAGCGAATCCTCGGTGATAAGGATGGGCACGTGGTTGCGGTCGAATGCCTCCGCTACGAGCTGGGTGAGCCGGATGCCTCCGGTCGCCGGCGGCCCGTTGCGATCCCGAATTCCGAGTTCCAGATCGAAGTCGATACGGCTATCATCGCCATCGGCAACCTCGCGAACCCCCTGATCCGCCAAACGACCCCCGGGCTGGAGTTCAACAAATGGGGCAACATCGTGGTCGATGAGAACTGCGGGACGTCCATGAAGGGCGTCTTCGCCGGCGGCGACATCGTTCTCGGTGCCGCCACGGTCATTCTCGCCATGGGCCAAGGCCGCGTCGCCGCCGCCGCCATCAACGAATATCTCTCCCAAAAGGATCTCGCAAGCAAATAGGCCAAAGGGTGCCAGAAGCCCGCGACATGGGTCACCCGGTCCCAGTCCAGGCCCGTCAGATTGGCTTCGTTTGGCTTTGCTTTGCACGGTCGCAAAATCGAGGGTTCTTCTCATAACCCTTTTCCCAAACGTCAGTTACCGCTCATCCGCCCCCCGGCAAATTGGCTTTGTTTTGCACAACGGGTCCTGCTTGTACTGACGCTATAGAGACGCAAGATTTTGCGTCTCTACAGATGCCCTAGCGGGCACACTGCGAGCCGGTAGTGGAATTGGCTTTGTTTTCGCAAAGACACCACCCACGTTCTTCCCTCGTAACCCCTTTCCCGGGCGGCAATTAGCGCTCATTTGGCCCGCTGGAAATTGGCTTTGTTTTGCATAATGAGCTATTTTCTGGTCATGGCTTTCTTGCGAATCTTTCACCACAGAGGCACAGAGGGCACCGAGAATGGAATGAAAGCCATCTTCCGCAATGAATTGGGGATCGTCGCTGCGATCTCTGTACCTCCGTGGTGGACTCTCCATATTCTGCCGGTTCGCAAGGATATGTGCTTGGCTCGTCACGTGAGACTCTCCGGATTGGCTATTTTGCCATCGATTGTTCACTATTCAGTTGCATGAAAATCATACAAACTGGCATGTTCGGCGTCAAGTAAAATTCTGGCAATGCAGACGCCTTTTGTCGGGCACAGATGGATGACGATAAACCCTTTGGTGAAATGGGTTTATGCCGACTTCTCCGGAGAAAGTACGCCCTGGTTCAGAAATGGGTAACACTCCCTATGCCTGACAGATGGCTCCATCGAAGCAGCAGGCGCGTTCGCAGTGACGCCATAGAGACGCAAAATCCTGCGTCTCTACAGATGCCCTTATGGGCACACCACAAACCGGCGCCCCCGCGATGGGCACGGAACGGAACCAAGCCAAAAGTACCTGACACTGTCTCGCCCTCTGAGGAAAATAGGGTCTGTCCCTCAGGCCCCAGGCCCCATTCCGCCTTGCCGCGTTCAGCGCTTTGTGGTTATTATAAGAGAGGATTCTGGAGAATAGTCAACCGGAGGTGAAGGAAAATGATGGTGATCAAGAGTAGGTCCCAGGAGACCGGGGAATGAGACGGGCGACGAGGGCGGGTATCGTAATTGTGATTGTGCTGGCTGTGTGCGTCGCGGCGAGGTCGGCTATTTTGTGGTCTCTACGAGAATCCGCCACGATCTGCCTACCAAGCGATGCGGGGAAGGTGACTTTCATTCGTGAGCGGCAGGAGGTCATATCATTCGTGGATGTCGCGTACGACCGGCAGATCATTCACCGTCGGACCGGCCAACAAACCCGCTCATGGAGATTCCCGGTTGACGCCGGCTATAACATGACGGTCAACGTCTATTGGATCTGCGATGGCGAGAAGTCGTTTGTTCGCCTCGACGACGCCGAGGGTGAGTACTTGCTTGACCCTGCATCCAATACTCTTTACCTCATTGTCGCCGTCCGGGGAGTCCAATATGCCGGACCGATGGACAACGGCGATACATCGGTCGCCGCGTGGGGATCGGCAGATGGTCGTCAAGAGCCGTGGACTGTTCATATCGGGAAGAACCAGGCGATTCCACTGGCGACCATGTTATCGGATCCCAAGGGCACATACATGGGGAACATCTGTAATATATCGCATGAGTGGAGATTCACGCCCGCCAGGGATGCCCCCTGAGATACCCATCAAGAAGCGATTCGCCGATCGATGGCACCTACCGGAGCAGGCGGAACCGCTCCTCTGAATAGCAGCACTTGGAGCACTTGGAGGGGGAGGACTTGGAGGGTCAGCCCTTAGTTTAAGCTTTAGCTTTAGGGCAGTCGGGGGGAATCAGGGGCACGCGGTGCTTTCTCCGGGGAAGGCGTCAGGTCGCATCCTGACGCATGGGCGCCAGCTACTGAGCGTGTTTTGACGACCGCCCCCGAATAGCAGCCAGCAAATCCTCGGAGGGGGCGGTCTTGAGCACGTAGCTCTCCGCCCCGGCCTGATGCATCCGCTCAATCGTCTCGGGTTCGTCGTACATGGAAAGTGCGACCACACGGGTTTTGGGCAGATGCGTCTTGATCTGCCGTGTGGCTTCATCGCCGTCGATCAAGGGCATGGACACATCCATAATGACCACGTCCGGCTCCAGGCGACCGGCCAAATCCACCGCCTCGCGGCCGTTGGCCGCCTCGCCGACGATCTCGACCGTGTGCTCTTCGCTGAGCAGCGATACCAGGCCCTGCCGCACGATTTCGTGATCATCGGCCAGCAGCACTCGCAGCCGGCCGCTATCCTCATAGGCGGCACGTCCGGCCCCGCTCGCTCGGCCGCTCAATTTCGTATCGACCCCGGAATCTGTCCCGGCGGTCTCGCCATCGGGCACTACGATAAAGAACGTGCTGCCCTTGCCCTTGGCGCTCTTGATCCTCATGCGGCCGCCGAGCAGCTCGATACGCTCGCGGATGCTCAGCAATCCGAACCCGGCCGTTTCCCGGAGCTCTTGCGGGTCAAAGCCGCGCCCGCGATCGGAGACCGACAGGCAGATGCATCGGCCGCACTGCCGGACCCGCATTCTGGCCTCATTCACCCGGGCGTGCTTGACTACGTTGAACAGCATCTCCTGAGCCGTTCTGTAGAGGAAGGCTTTGATTGTGTCTGATTGTGAGCGGACCGGACCGTGCGCATACACGTGAACCACCAAGCCATGCTTGGCCTGCACCTGGCTGGCCAGCCAGCGGAGGGTCTCGGCGAAATCGCTGTGGTGCAGCACGGCTGGGCTGAGCTCATGGGATAGACTGCGGGATTTGCCGATGGCGTCTTTGAGCATGTGGTCGAGCTGGGCGGCGGTCGCCTGCAACGATGCATCATGCTTGGCCCGGTGTCTCATCAGCCCCACGTGGAATTTCGCCGCCGCCAGCACCTGCTGAAGATCGTCGTGCAGGATCTCCGCCAGCCGCCTGCGCTCCCGGTCCTCCGCCTCAGACATATCGAGCGTCAGCTTCTGGAGTTGTCGGACCCGATGCTTCACCTCCGCCGTCCGCTGAGCCACCTTGCTTTCCAGTGTCGCGGTCAACTCGCGCAACGCCTCTTCCGCTCGCTTACGCTCTGAGATGTCTTCGACGAGGACGATAAAATACTCCGGCGTGCCCGCATCATCCCGCTGGATCGATCTGGTCAGATTGACCCAGACAGGACTACCGTCCCTGCGGACGTAACGCTTCTCGATCGAGTAATGAGCAACCTCGCCGTCCAGAAGACGCTGTATCTGGGCCCGCTCGGCCTTCCAGTCGTCGGCAAACGTGATCTGCTCACAGGTCTTGCCGAGGACGTCATCGCAGGGATAACCGGCGATCTCGCAGAAGCGGCTGTTGAGTTGCAGGATCCGTCCATCCAGTGCGACGTGGGCAATTCCGATGGCCGCGTTCTCAAACGTGCCCTTGAATTGGCGCTCACTCCGGCGCAGCGCCTCTTCCGCCTGCTTGCGCTCGGTGATATCGGTGACCATGACCAGCGTGCCGAGGAATTTTCCCTCTGGATCGAGCCTCGGGGCCACACCAATCAGGGTCCAGACGGCGCTGCCGTCTTTCCGGCGGAAGCGGAACTCGTAACTCTCCTCCCGGCCGCGTTTTCGGGATTCCCACCGTTCTGCCATCCGGGCCCTGTCCTCCGGGAAGACCAGGTCAAAGAGGGTTACGTGCCTGGCTTCTTCCAGGCTGTAGCCGAAGATTTCCGACCAACGGTCATTGATGAAGATCATCCGGGCATGGGCATCGGCCATCACGATCCCTTCCGTCGCGGTCTCCACGATGTAACGGTACTTCTCCTCGCTCTCCCGGAGCGCCTCTTCCGCCCGGTTGCGCTCAAGCCACATGCTGAAGGCCTCAGCGACACCGTTGACCAGGTTCTGCTCCTCGGGAATCGAGAAGGGCCTCTCCTGGGCATAATAGACCCTCAAGTGCCCAAGGACCTCGCCCTCCACTCTGATCTGGGCATGGAGGCCGTGCGACAGCCCCTCCGTGTAGTTCTCCGAGGTGAATCGTTTACCATTCAGTTCAATCGCCGCCACGGTGCCCTCCGGGAACTGCATGGCTGGAACCAGGTGCTCGACAGCGCGCCGGCAAAGCTCATCAAGAGACAACTCTTCCTGCATGTCCCGGCTCACCGCATAGAGGCAGGCCAGTTCCTTCATCCTCTCTCGCAGCGCCTGCTCGGCCTGCTTGCGCTGCGTCGTTTCAAAGAGGGAAAACACAAGGCCTTCGACATGGCCGGAACCGTTCTTAACCGGGGTGAGAGTCCAATCCCAGTAGGTAGTCCCTCTTTCCGGCTGGTCGGGGAAGACGAAAGGCTTGTCATGGACCTCCACGGGCACACCCGTATCGCGCACGCGGGAGAAGATGGCCTCGTTTTCTGCATGGGGATACAGAGCAAAGTGGTTCTTGCCGACCATTTCCTCCGGCGTGTATCCGCAGGTCCTGGCGTACGTCTCATTCACACGCACGAAGTTGAAATCGCGATCCAGGTATACGAGGTGGGAGTTCTTGGCCCCATTCATGACGGACTGGAGGATCCCCTTCTCCCGTTCCAGCGACCGGGCCAGTTCCGCCAATTCCCGCCCCTGCCGGCGCTCGAGTAGTCGTCCCCGGCGCATCCTCTCGGCGACCAGGCTAACGCTCAGCCCACCGGCCATGAGAACCACCAGCCTGCCGATGGACGTTGGGTCTGCGAAGCCGACCTGTCCGGGAGTGGTGTCGAACAGAAAATCCACGCACAACCAGGAGGCCATCGTCGCCAGCAGGCCCGGCCCCAGCCCCCCGAACGCCGCGGCGCCGACCCATGCCAGGTAGAATACCAAAAACGGCGTGGGGCTCAGGATATCCCTCATTTCCCAGCGCAGCATAGCCGCTGCCGCCACGAAAAGCAGGGCCAGGCCGTAATATCCCAAGCGGCGCAGCCACCCCGGAAGCGACGCCACACCTCGCACCGCCTGCGTCGGCAGGGCCATTGTCGTTTCTTCACGCAATCCTTGCCCGGCCCATGCGTCGTATGGCGATGGGGTGTGCTTTGAGATATTCGAGCCACGCAGCGGTCGAAGCAAACCCCTTCGCGTACCGCCTGCTTTCGTCGTCTCAGCAGTATCAGAACTGCTCGGATTTTGTGCCCTCATTTGCGACTCTGCACTCTCTATGAAAGACTCTGCTTGCCTCTATATGCTCACGGCTGTCTCATGCCGATGCGGGGAGGCTATCATAGCGAAAAACGTACGTCAAGCTATCCTCATTCCAAATGACACGATTCGCGCGCCGGTTTTGTTCGTCAGAAGTTCCGGATGGCGGAGCCGCCACATTCCATTCCTGGATACCGCCTTCCATTTAGAGGCAATGGAGACCGCTTTCGTTGAGAAAACGAAAACACGGCTCCAGGAAAAAGACAGACACCCGTCGCCGGGAGATTAGAGGGGTGAGGGGCTCTTTCCGGGGGAGTTTTTGCTCGATAATACCCCAAAAAAGGGCAGAAAAGTGCGTATTTCACATATGGAATGGTCGATCAGGAGAAGATTTCGCGTTCGACGTGGCCGAGGTAGAAGCGGCCGTCATTGCGCATGAAGTTGAGAATGGCGTCGAGCTGCTGGTCGATGAAGGCCCGCTCGTTGGAGACGATGGCGATTCCGAGGACCGCACTGGTGTGGCTGTCCTGGTGGTCGACCTCGGAAACGGAGATGTTGAACCGGCTGCGGAGCCGGCCGATCACGGCTTTGACGATGTGGCGTTTGTCCTTGAGGGAGGCGATGCCCTGCATGGACATCTGAGCCGTCATGACGCCAACCAGCATGAGTGTGCTCCTCGATAGTCGATCTGAATCCGTACACCCGGCCTGTGGGCAGGAGGACGCGACCCACCGACGGAGCGGTCAATCGCGTCCCCGGCCGGAGCCCGCGCCGGCCGTCGCCCAGCCTCACTCCTACCGCCGCGGTGCAACGCCGTGACGAAGCCGGGCGAAATTGGCTTTGTTTTCACCGCGGAACAATCAGAAGTCTTTCTCATAACCCTTTTCCCAAACGCCAGTTAGCCTTCATCTGCTCCTCCGCAAATTGGCTTTGTTTTGACAAACAGCCATCTGCTCGGCGTCCTCCATGGTCTGTCCTGAGTCCTGCCTCCTCTGCCCACTGGGCTTTCTCACGCTACTGCCCTTTCCCCGACCATCTCGCATGTCATCCGACCCTGGTCACGCGCCAGCGGCCGGCGTCTCGCTGGACACCATGTTGTGTCCATAGTAAACGAACACGCACCCCTGTCAAGGCGAATATGAACAAAAAGTCAATCGCCCAGCTCGCGTAAACTCTTGTCGCACAAAGATTAACGGAGCTCCATGAAAAAGGTGCTGACCGTGAACCACGCCAAAAATGCCTCAGAGACTATCCGCAGATTACGCCGATTCACGCAGATTTTCAACCGGGAATCGACAATCAGGTCAGTGCGAGCGAAGCGCGGCAACCTCAATCCGCAATCCGAAATCCGCAATGGAAGGCCCCCGCCGCCCCCCGGCCGGTCTCTGACTTGTCACTTATCACGTCTCACTTATCACTTACGTCCTTCTCGCTTCTCACTTATCACTTCACTGCCACAGAGGACACAGAGGCAACGATCCAACAGCCGAAAAAGGTACCGGACTGCTCTGTCTCGATCCTCGTCGAATGAGAGAATCATCCCTTAGCGCCACGGCCCCGATTCAGTTATATGCTGCAGGATGGAAACATGCAAATCCCCACGGAGGGTGTTGATCGCCGCCTATGAAC
>Ga0315281_10004052_pt1 | contig 21367 bp, 19 predicted proteins | sample YL17G07_0_MG_FD_204540 | JGI IMG/M metagenome (GOLD analysis project Ga0315281, IMG submission 204540) | Sediment microbial communities from Yellowstone Lake, YNP, Wyoming, USA - YL17G07_0 | ecosystem: Environmental > Aquatic > Freshwater > Lake > Sediment | place: USA: Wyoming | collected...
GATGATAATGGAACATCTTGTGGGAACAAGAGAAAACGAGAACGAAGTGTTCTCAAGGATTTCGCACGAACTTCGAACACCGTTGACATCGATCATCGGCTATGCAGAGGTCATGCTCAGCGACCCGCGTTTATCTCCCGACCTGAAACGGGAGTACGTTGAAATCATCCGGGACGCGGGGAAACGGTTGTCGAACTTCCTTGACAACTACTTTGATAGTTCGTTTGCGGAGCACGAGCAGAAATCTCGGACCCGATCGGACGAAGATCTGTCATTGATCGTGAAGTGGTCGATGGACCTAGTGTCCGCCGAGGCAGTATCAAAATCTGTTTCGGTCAGTTTGATGCGAGACGAGCCCGTCGTCCTCTCAAACGCCAATACGACTCATCTCGTACACATACTGCAGAACATACTAACGAACGCCATACACCTGGCCCCAAGAGATGGTCAGGTGGCAATTCAGGTCATACAGAATCCCTATGCCGTCGAAATTCGCATAATCAACAGGGATTTGGGCATTCTGAACCCATCGTTGAGCAGCGTTTGCCAGAACTTCAGGTGGGTCCAATCCCCCGGCGTCGAGATACGCGAAAACGGCCTGGGTCTTGCATTTGCGAAACATGTTGTCGAACTTGAAGGGGGAGAGTTGACCGTCCAGACCGACCATGAGCACGGTCTGATGTTCAAGATTGAATTCCCGAATCGGTCAATGTCCACAACCGCGCACTCTTGATTTCTCGACACTCAGCATGACCTCCCAACGACTGATCTACATCGTTGACGATGAAGAGACGATCGCGCGCCTCCTTGAGCATTGGGTCACGAAAAAGTGGGGCTATGAAGCACGCGTATTCGCTACTGCCGAAACCTGCCTGCAAAACCTTACTTCGGTACCAGATGTTATTCTCCTCGACATTATGCTTCCGGGCATTGGCGGCGTCGACGCCCTGAAGGAGATCAAGAAGCGCTATCCCGACTTACCGGTGATCATGCTCTCTGCGCAAGGGAAAGTCGATGTTGCAATCGAGACACTCAAGCTCGGTGCCACCGATTACTTCTCGAAGCCTGTTGATTTTGCCAAGCTCGAGGTGAGCATTAAGAATGCGATCCAGACGCATGACCTCTCACGCGAAGTCAGTCGCCTGCGAGAAGCAGTCGAGAAACCCGTCCACTTCGACAACATCATTTCCGACAATGGTGCGATGCAGGAGATGTTCAAGCTCGTGCAGAAGGTGAAGGACAGTGACATCTGCGTGCTGGTGCTGGGAGAGAGTGGAACGGGGAAAGAGTTGATTGCGCGAGCGATTCACTACAATGGTAATCGGAAGAGCACTCCGTTTGTCGTCGTCAATTGCGCGTCCATTCCGAGGGATTTGCTGGAAAGCGAGTTATTCGGTCACGAGAAAGGATCGTTCACAGGCGCCTACCAACGGCGCATCGGCAAGTTCGAGCAGGCGAATGGCGGTACGCTGTTCCTCGACGAAATTGGGGAACTCGATCTCAGCCTTCAGTCCAAGTTGCTCCGCGTCATTCAAAGCAAACAGTTTGAACGCGTCGGAGGAAACGAGACACTGACAACGGATGTGCGGCTGATCTCTGCAACCAACAAGGACATTGTGAAAGCGGTTGCTCAAAAACAATTCCGGGAGGACCTGTATTTCCGACTGGCCACGTTTCCAATCGTCATACCACCCTTGCGCGAGCGGCGATCAGACATTCTGCTCCTGGCAGAGCACTTCCTCAGACGCTTCGGCCAAGAGCTGGCGAAGCCAGACATCGGCTTCTCCAAGAAGGCGCTGAAGCTCATGTACGACTACCCCTGGCCCGGAAACGTCCGTGAACTGGAGAATGCCATCCAGCGCTCTCTCCTCATGGCGGACGGTAACACCATCACGGAGAAAGACCTCCCATTGGCCGTGGTGACCTTTGGTTCTCAGGATGATTCAGGCTCCACTTCGCCCCTTACCGTCGGCTCAGAAGCTATCAAACCGCTTGAAAAGATCAAGGAGGAGTCTATTCGCGATGCGCTCAGGGTTACTGAAGGGAACATCGTTGAAGCTGCGAGAAGGCTGAAGATCGGACGAGCGACGATGTATCGCTTGATGAAGAAGTACAAGATGACTGAGCAGAAGTAGAAACAAGCCGTTCAGGGCTCGGTAGTTCCCCCCTCTAAGGTTCCTTCGTCGTTTGATCCTCCGTTCCAAGGCTTGTCATTCCGTGCTCGATCGCGTAGCGAACAAGGTTTGCCACATCGTGGATATCGAGCTTTTGCATGATGTTGGTTCGATGCGTGTCCACAGTGCGCGGGCTGATGCAGAGCTGATCAGCAATCTGTTGGTTGGTGAGGCCCGTTACCACAAGTCTGAGTATTTCCTTCTCCCTTCTCGTTAAGGGAATCATTTCGCCTTTCGACAAGGTTTCTCCACGCTCCTTACGACGTACATAGCTTTCCGCCATGATCTCTGAAACGCGAGGGCTGAAGAACTTTTCCCCTTTAGCTACAGCCCGGATCGCTGCAGAGAGTTCCTCTTTCCCAGCGCTTTTCAGGACGTATCCTCCGGCTCCCGACTTGAGGATCTGGTAAACGTACTCTTCGTTTTCGTGCATCGTAAGAACCAGGACTTTGACGTCAGGGTGCTTCTTCGTTATGATTCCCGTTGCTTCTATGCCGGAGAGCTTTGGCATCGAAAGATCAATGATAAGAACATCAGGCTTGAGAACTTTCGTTTTTTCGACAGCCTCCTCGCCATCCTGCGCCTCACCGACAATCTCAAAGTCTTTGTAGCTCTGCAGGAGCGTGGCAATGCCGCACCGAATCAACGGGTGGTCATCAGCGAGCAGTATGCGAATCTTATCCATTGTCGTGTGAATCTGTCAGAGGGATCTCAACAATGATTTCCGTCCCCCGTCCCAGGCTGGAGTCGAGAGCAAACGTTCCATTGAACGACGCCGCCCGTTCACGCATGCTGACAAGTCCCATACCGTGACGATTACTTGCCCGCGGGTCGGGCCGATGCACACGAAAACCCTTGCCATCGTCCTCGACCATCAGCCTGATGTTCTTTGGGGTTCCTATGAGCTGCACGTTGACCTCCTGGGCTGCGGCATGCTTGGCGATGTTGTTCAGCGCTTCCTGGGCGATCCGATAGAGACCGATCTCCATCGTGGGATCGAGCCGGTTATCGACGCCGCTCGTGTGAACGTAGACCTTCAAGTTGTTGCGTTTCGCAAACTGTTCGCACAGCAGCTGTATGGCGGGTACCAATCCAAAATCGACCAGGACGCTCGGCATGAGATTGTACGAGATTTCTCTCGCTTCCGCCATCGCGTTGTCGAGAAGGCTCTTAATATCAGCGATCCGTTGGCGGTTTTCATCATCCTGCACGTCCACTGTGTCCTCGAGAATCTCAATGCTGAATTTGATCGCTGTGAGCATTTGCCCCAGGCTATCATGGATCCCCCGGGCGATGCGCCGTCGCTCTTCCTCCTGCGCTTGCGACCGAGCGCCGGACAGGAGTTCAAGCTCTCGTTCCCGGGCAAGAAGGTTGTCGTACAGCTGCGCGTTTGCCAACGCGATGGAGGATTTCTCCGCAAGAGAATTCAATAACCGAATTTCCCTCGGCGAGAAGTCATGATGCTGCCTATATCCCACAACAAGCTGTCCCCGAATCTCATGATCGACGATCAGTGGAAACCTTGCCGCTGAGACGATATTCTCCTCTCCGAATGGAGGGAATTCCTCAATCGGAAGCTCAGGATTCAAGCCAAAATCCTTCATGACATACGGTTCGCGTTTTTCGAGGATCCCCAGGTGGACTTTCCCGAGTTCGAACGGCTCTTCACGGTGCGGAACCTGATTCCCTTTCACAGCCCGCCACCTGACCTGATTCGTCGCACGGTCCACCATCATCACACCTGTCCAATCTGACCGAGTGAGCATCTTTGCCTGAAAACAGATGGTGTTAAGCACCGTCTGCAGATCAACGCTCGAAACGAGTTGACGGTCAATGGTGCTGAGCGTTTCTTGCTCCCAAAGCCAGAGCGCGAGCTCGCGCTCCAGCAGCTTCCGTTCAGTGACATCCCGGAACGAGGCGTGGACAGCGGGCTCGCCGTTCCACGCCACGAGTTTTGCGTTCACCTCGAGGTCGATGATCTTTCCCTGCTTGGTGACTCCCTTTAACTCGTGGTTGCGCAGAATATCCTCGCCGATGAGATGTTGCTCGTCCTTTTCCAAGGAGAGGAATCGGCTCGATGGCGCGATCGTTTTTGCGAAACTCAGTTCCTTCATCTCGTCAGCGGAATCGTACCCGAAAATCCGGACAGCGGAGGCATTAACAAACACCAAGCACCCGTCATGAATGATGACAATTCCGTCGAGGGAACTCTCCACGATGTTTTGGTAATTCTCCTGCGACTCCTCGAACTTGCGAGCGAGCTCCCTGCTTTCGGTGACATCGTGGTGGATGCTGATGCATTCGAGTAGCTCTCCCGCAGCATTAACCACGGGAGATATGATCAACACCGTGTAAGCCTTTTCTCCACTCTGCTTCTGTACCTCCACCTCGCCGGACCATGCTTGCCCGCGCGAAACCGTTTCGTACACCCACGCCCAGAAGCTTCCCTCTGTTATGCTCTGGAGCAGCGGTCTCACTCCGTCGAATGCCGGTCGCCCAACAATTTCCCCCTTGGGTGCTCCAACCCACCGCTCAAATGCCGGATTGACATAGCGTGTCTTGCCGGAATTGTCAACCACCTGAATCGGATTCATCGAGTACTCGAGCAGAGTCTCGTAGCGACGCGTCCGCTCTTCAAATTGCCGCCCTCGCCTCGTCAAGACAACCGCCAGCGTCACCCCGACGCCAAGCAAGAAAAAGGCAATGATGAATCCTCGATAGGTGATCTGCTCGACGTACGATCGTGAGTTGCGAGTCTGAATCATATCCTCCGCCAGCTCAGCGCGGAGCACCTCGTCAAGCCGAACGCGCATCGACCTGAAGAACTCGTTAGCGTCCGGCAAATACGTCTCCTCCTGCCCAGCGCCCGATCCTCCCTTCGGCCGGGCCAGAGGAACTGCTGTCCGACGCGGCCCGGTTGACACCTGACCTTCGAGCTTGAAAACGACTGCAGAAAACTGTACAAGTTTGAGGGATAGTTCCCAGTAATGTTCAAACTTCTCGTGCAACGATTGTCTCACCTCTTCTGGGGCTTGAACAAGAAGAGCCTGGTAGGTCGAATGGAGGGAGTCAAGATACTTCACCAGAGTTGTATACGGTGCGTAGAGATCGGCTCGCCTCGAAGGGTGCGCAAATGCCTCCTGCGCAATAGAGAATAGAGTGACAGAGTGGTCGTATGCGGAAAGGACGACGGTATCGCGAGCCGTAGCGGCGGCAAAGTCCCTTGTCGTCCTCTCAGTGGAATCGCGGAACTCGGAAACCAGATAGCCTAGGCCGACAAATGTGGGGAAGAGAATTGCGGCGAGAACGGCGACGAGGTTTCGCTGAGACCGACCGAGCGTTACAGACCCCACCGAACCCTTGTTCGCGCCGGCCCTATGTGTCATACAGACTCACGACACTATGGAGGTACGTTTTGAGGAGGCGTTCAACCAAAGTCTCTGCACTCTCCGTCCCAGATTCCGTAAAAATAACAAAAGATGGCTGGATTTTCAACGCCTCTCAGACGAAGAGCAAAACGCAGATACGAGGCTACTTCGCAACAAGCTTCTTGTACGCCTCAACGTCGAGTAGGTTTGCCAGCTCAGCGGGATTGGCAATCCGTATCTTGACCATCCAACCTCGACCGTACGGGTCCTTATTGACGACGTCGGGGTTGCCTTGGACCTCCGTATTCGCTTCCAGCACTTCACCGCTGACTGGAGCGAAGAGGTCTGACACCGCTTTGACGGCCTCGATGGTACCGAACGATTTACCTTGCTGCACCTTCGCGCCCGGTGAAGGCAACTCGACATAGACAACATCTCCCAGCTCACCCTGCGCATAATCCGTGACACCCACCCAGCCCGTGCCGTCCTCGACGCGGATCCACTCGTGATCGTTCGTATATTTGAGATTTTCAGGGAAGTTCATAGTCTCCTCGAGAGGTCGAAAGTAATCGGGAATAGTGACTCTGTTGTCTCTTAGTAAGAGCCTGCCCTCGTTCCGTGGGCCCGAGAATACAATCTCAATCTTTGAAATCGAAGTCCTCGACGAATGTCGTGTCAAAATGACCGCTGCGGAACTGATCGTTTCGCATCAGCTTCTTGTGAAACGGTATCGTCGTCTGGATACCCTCGATGATAAATTCGTCAAGCGTGTAGTACATTTTGTCGATCGCTTCATCGCGCGTTTTTGCCTTCACGATGAGCTTCGCGACTAGGGAGTCGTAGTATGGAGGGATCTCATACCCGGTATACGCGTGCGTATCGACCCGAACCCCGAAGCCGCCCGGCATATGGAAGCTCAGGATTTTTCCCGGCGACGGGCGAAAATCGTGGTTGGGATCCTCCGCGTTGATGCGGCATTCAATCACGTGCGACTGGGGCCTCGGCGTGACTTTTTTCAGGCGCTCACCGGCTGCAACTTCAATTTGCGCCTTGACCAAGTCGAGTCCCATCATCTCTTCTGTGACGGGATGTTCCACCTGGATGCGTGTGTTCATCTCCATGAAGTAGAAGTTCCTGTGCTTGTCCAGCAGGAATTCGATCGTTCCCGCCCCCTCGTAGTGAACGCCCTTGGCGCCCTTTACGGCCGCGGTTCCCATCGCTTCCCGAATATCTTGCGTGATGGCGGGAGACGGCGACTCCTCGACAAGTTTCTGATGTCGCCGTTGAATGGAGCAATCGCGCTCCCCGTAATGAACCACGTTCCCGTGTCGATCCCCCATCACTTGAATCTCAACGTGTCGTGGTTCCTCGAGGTATCGTTCCACGTACACCGACGGATTGCCAAACGCCGTTTCTGCTTCGTGACTGGCGGTGCGGAAGGAGTTTTCCAGATCACCAGGCTCTCGCACAATGCGCATGCCCCTTCCTCCACCCCCCGCCGTAGCTTTGATGATGATCGGATAGCCGATGTCACCCGCGATTCGCTTCGCTTCATTGAAATCCGAGATGACGCCGTTACTGCCCGGAACGATGGGGACACCTGCCTTGTGCATGGTTTCTCTCGCGAGCGCCTTGTCGCCCATTGCCGAAATCGACTCAGCTTTTGGGCCAATGAATGTAAGGCCTGAGGTCGTGCAGATCTCCGCGAAGCCAGCATTCTCCGCAAGGAACCCGTAGCCGGGGTGAACGGCATCTGCGTTGGTAACCTCTGCCGCCGCGATCAACCGTGGAATGTTTAGATAGCTTTCTTTGCTGGGAGGCGGGCCGATACAGACCGCTTCATCTGCGAATCTAACATGCAGAGAATACCGATCGGCCTCGGAGTACACAGCAACCGTTCTGACTCCAAGTTCGCGGCACGCTCGAATGATGCGGAGGGCGATTTCACCACGATTTGCGATGAGGACTTTCTTGAACAAATCAATTCCTTTTCAGAAGGGTCTGAGCTCTGGGGGGGGTGAGTGAGAGAATCGGCTCCGTGCTCGGACGTCCGCTCATCAGAGTCTTTCCATCAAGAATAGGATCTGATTGTATTCCACCGGTTTGCCATTTTCTACGAGAATTTGAGCGATGCGGCCGTTGACGTCGGACTCAATCTCGTTCATCAGTTTCATCGCTTCAACGATGCAGAGAACAGCCCCAGCGCTTATTTCCTGGCCAACTTCGACGTAGGGTTCAGCATCAGGTGCAGGAGCTCGATAGAACGTTCCGACAATCGGAGAACGGACCTCGTGGAATTTCGTCTCCGGCTTGGCGGCGGGCTGTGCCGCCAGAGGCGTTGGACTGGCGACGTTGGGGGGTTGGATCGGTGGTGACGTGACGGGAATTTGGTATGCCGGTTGTGCAGCTACGGGAGCTTGAGAATTGCGGTGCCTCGCGACTCGTATTTTCTTTCCTTCTTCCTCAATTTCGATTTCGTCGACATCACTCTTCTCAATAAGCTTGATCACTTTCTTGACGTATGAAAGGTCCATTTCTCTCTCGGGTTTGTTGTAGGATACGTGATTGCTCGCCTCGCTCGATGCCGGCGCGTCAGAGAAGGCTGGGCGGGCAAACGACTTCGAAAGTCACCAATCCCCAGTCAGCTCTTGACCCGTTCCAAATACTCCCCCGTTCGTGTACTGACACGAATGACATCCCCTTCGTTGATGAAGAGTGGTACGTTAACGGTGGCCCCCGTTTGCACCTTCGCCGGCTTCGTGGCGCCTGTGGCCGTATCCCCCCGTACGCCGGGCACAGTTTCGACAACCTGCAGCTCAACATTGAAGGGTATCTCGCAGCCCACGATATCCATTCCGACCATCTGAAGTTGGACGGTTTCGCCTTCCTTCAAGAATCGAGCCCCATCTCCCAGGTTCGCCTCGGTAACCGGGATCTGCTCGAAGGTCTCCTTTTCCATGAACTGGTACGTTGATCCATCATGGTAGAGGTAGGTGAACTCCTTCTGCTCGACCCTCACCTCTTCCACATCCTCCCCCGACCTAAACCGATTCTCGGTTACTCTCCCCGTCTTGAGGTTACGGAGCTTCGCCTGCACAAATGCCCGAAGGTTTCCCGGAGTCCGATGAATGTACTCATCAATCCTGTGTAACTCACCGTTAAATCGGATTACCATTCCAACTCGAAAATCAACCGTCGTCGCCATAAAACTCTACGAAATCCTTACTTTTTGATCAAAATGACGCTGTTTTGCATCAAAATGGGGGTGAAATTATACAGAAAAGTGGTTCCAATGTCAAGCTAAATTACTGTGGGTCTGTGCAGAGAGGTGGACGACACTTTCAGTCAGTGCACGTGGAGCGTGAAACAGGCGAACGTAGCTCTTTCGTTTACTTTGAAGACTGTTTCGCATATTATCTCAGGAATCCATAACAAACGATTCCTGGGGCGGCACGATGCGTTCAGACTCGAGAAAGATCCAGTATCACAACACGATCCTTGAAACGATTGGCCGTATCCCGCAGTCCTCGTCGAGGAGAAGGGGAGTGTAGTTGGAATTGTGACGCGGTATGATGTGATCGAGTAAATGTCCCGATAAGGAAGCACTCTGGCATCAGCTGCTCAATTGACGATCGCCAATCTGCAATCGACAATTACGTAACATAAAGGAGCGCTCATGGGTTTTTCGACCAAAGCAGTTCACGCTGGCATTGAGCCCGATCCCTCGACAGGATCGATCATGACCCCCATCCACCTGACCTCCACCTACGTCCAGGAAGAGTTGGGTAAACACAAAGGATACGCATATTCGCGCATCTCCAACCCGACGCGCGCTGTCCTGGAAAAGAATATCGCTGCGTTGGAAAATGGGAAAGAGGGATTGGCCTTCGCGTCCGGAATGGCTGCCGAGGCTGCGATCTTTCAACTGCTCAAGGCAGGCGACCACGTCATCCTTTCCCGAAACGTCTACGGAGGCACCTACAGGCTCGGTAAGCTTGTTCTGGGCAATTACAACCTCGACTTCGAGTTCGTTGACACGACAGACGTGGACACTATCAAGGCGGCAATCAGGCCAAACACGAAAATCGTGTTTGTCGAAACGCCGACCAATCCAACAATGGAGATTACAGACCTCGCAGGGGTCGCGAAGTTGTGCAAAGCGAAAAAGCTGATCTCCGTCGTGGATAACACCTTTGCGACACCGTATCTCCAGAATCCCCTGGACTTCGGCATCGACATCGTTGTCCACAGTGCTACCAAATACCTCAATGGCCATAGTGACATGCTTGGCGGATTGATCGTTCTGAACGACGCCGCTCTGATCGAGCGTTTGCGATTCATTCAAAAGTCCGTCGGGGCAATCATGAGTCCCTTTGAGGCATGGATGTGCCTGCGTGGAATCAAGACCCTCGCCCTTCGGATGGCACGGCATGACACCAATGCAATGGAGGTGGCCGCATTCCTCAGCTTGCATCGCAAAGTAAAGAAGGTGAACTACCCGGGCTTGGTCTCGCATCCGCAGCACCGGTTGGCAATGAAACAGATGCGTGGCTTTGGGGGAATGATTTCGTTCGACCTTGGCAGTCTCGACAAAGCGAGGAGGTTGCTCAAGGGAGTGCGTCTCTGTGCGCTTGCCGAGAGCCTGGGGGGCGTTGAGACGCTCATCTCTCATCCCGCGACAATGACGCATGCTTCCGTTCCTCCCGAAGAACGAAAGCGCATCGGCGTCACCGACGGGCTGGTGAGAATCTCCGTCGGGATCGAAGATGTTGAGGACATCGTAGCGGACTTGAAGCAGGCATTGGCGAAGGCATGAATCTAGATGGGAGAAAGGAAAAAAAACCGCACGATGTGTGCGATTCTGCCCTCAAACGATCATCGGCCGCGCAATGGCCCACGCGGCGATTGTCATCCCGTCCCAGATCTCTCCCGACCTAATCCTTTCATCGATCTGCGACGGCGAGAGATACACGTGTTCGAACTCCTCGGTCGAATCGGGCTGCGGGGGCACGTTGCGCAGCTTGCGGGCTACGTAGACGCGGCACATTTCATTCGTGATACCGTTGTACGGATTGAACGTCCCCACCTGCTTCAGGTCAGCAGAGTCAAATCCGGCTTCCTCGGCAAGCTCGCGAAGGGCCGTTGAGAGATAGTCGCCACCCGCCTTCACCCCTCCACAAGGGAACTCCAGACTCTCTTCGTCACACAAGTATCGATATTGCGTCACCATGACGATCTTCCCATCGTCACGGATGGGGATAATCAGGCTCGACCCATTCGTGTGGACGTAGAAATAATCTCCGACCTCACCGTTCGGCAGCTGGAACGTATCCTGGCGATAGATCCACCAGGGATTTTTGTAGAGCTCCTTTTGGCTGAGTTTTTTCCACTTTGCGAGTGCCATCGGGGGATCTCGGAATGTAGAATGCGGATTTCGGGTTGGTGAATGGGCTAGACAAGCTCGCGTTCGGAGAAGAAGAACGCCACTTCGACTCTGCCGTTCTCTGGAGAATCAGACCCATGGACGATATTCTGCTCCTTATTATCCGCGAAGAGTTTGCGGATGGTCCCCTCGGCGGCCTCGCTCGGATCGGTCGCGCCGATAAGGGTCCGAAAATCCGCAATGGCGTTTTCCTTTTCGAGCGCAATGGGAACGCAGGGTCCACTCGACATATATGCCACGAGATCCTCGTAAAAAGGGCGATGTCTGTGCACAGCGTAAAAGGCGCCGGCGGTCTCTCTCGTCAATCGAACTTGCTTCATGCTCAGAACCTTAAAGCCGGCCTTTTGAATTCGTGCGAGAACTTCTCCTTGGAGTTTTTTTCGTACACAATCGGGTTTCAAGATTGCCAGGGTTCGCTCAATAGCCATGCTATCCTTGTGGTGTTTTGAGTGTTGAGTTCGGAGTTCGGACTTCCATTCACGTCTTAAGCTGGTTCCACCACCGCTCCAGCACATCGCTCGCGTTTGTCTCGGCCCCTTTTTTCTTCCATTTATCGAAGAAGTAAATATCCGAACTGGCCGGTTGCGGATCCGGAACATCGATCTGTACACGCATGGGCATCGGGGCTGAGTCGCCGACGATGATTGCCTCCCCCTGCCGGAGCGTCGAGATAACCGTATCGAGGCCGCTGAACGTTTCGGGCACGAGACGCCGAATGTACGCCTGATCCATAGGATTCAGGAGCCGCAGGATCACAAAATTGTTGCATTGCGAGAGGATCGTTTCCGAAATCTCCGATGGCCGTTGGCTTACGATCATGCAGCTCACGCCGTACTTACGTCCCTCTTTCGCGATTCGCTCCACGGTCAGACGCGCCGAGGTGGAGCCCTTCGAATTCACCGAAAGATAGTTGTGGGCCTCTTCGAAAACGAGAAGGATGGGAAGCTCGCGTCGGTTTGGGTTCCAGAAGTTGAAATCGAACGCTATCCTCGCGATCAGCGCGACAACAGTGTTGACGACATCGAAGGGAATACCACTCATGTCCATGATGGTGATCTTCGATTTCCCGTCGAGGCCAAAGATCATCGTCAACAATCCTTTTGCTGACTCGGAATCGATACACACGCGCGGTTTGAACAAGAACGCATAGCGTGGGTCGTTCATCATGCTATTCAATCTCATGAGGAACCGGGTAAACTTTCCAAAGTGCGGACCCTCTTTCGGCCCGCCTGCCCCCGTGGGGATCTTCTCCGAGTCAAGAAACTGCATCCTGGCACGGACTTCATTGACGTCGAAATAGACCGGCGAGTCGACTGTGATAATGCTTGCCAGCCGCGGGTTTTTGGCTTTCTTCGCTCCGAAAACGAGGTCCTGAAGCGTCGAAATGATGGTTGTTCCACTCTCATCACGAGGATCGATGAACATCTCCACCATCTCATCAAAATTCATCAGCCAGTAGGGGAGCTCGAGCGCCGCAATATCAAAGTGCTGGCAACCCTCGGCAAAAGCATTCTTATATTCATTGTGGAGATCGAGGATCACAACGTTTGTGTCCGGGAGTGCCACAACCTTCTGCAGCACCGATGCAACGGTGCATGATTTTCCCGCCCCGCTGGATCCCAGAATCGCCAGGTGCTTGCCAAAAAACCGATTCGGATCGAGGTACGCCCGTTCGTTTTCAAAGAGGGAAAGCTGACCGACGGAGAAGTTATACTTCTGAAACGTGGAGAAGGCTGCTTTGAGATCTTTTTCTTCCAAGAGATAGACAACCATATCAGCCGTCGGGAGAACTGAAACGCCGCTTTCGAATTTCCCCTTCTTCAATGTTCCAATCAGCGTCACCAGCATAAGGTAACGCTGCACGATTGTGTCATTCTCGTACACGTCCCCCCTCTTAAACTCCGAAACAATCCCCAGTACCAGGAGCTGACCTACCGGGATCAAGACATACGTGCCGATCTGTCCAATGTAGTAGACTTTGCTCCCGATCTTCTTGGAAAGCGAGGCGATCTCAGGATCGATGACAACCGTGACCGATGAGCTTCTCACTTCCCGTACAGTGCCGATTCGCTTTTCGTCCCACATATGATTTTCCCCTTTAGAGTGCTCGAGTCAAAGACAACACGGCGCCAGGAATGCATCGTCACCGTGTCCGTGCTCGGTGCATCTGCCGTTTCTTTGATTGCTTTCGTGCCTTCTTCGCCTTCGCGGCCCGGGGGCGTGGAGGTTTCTTCAGGGTCCCCTTCCGCCGGGCGGCTGTTCGCGCAGTCTTGGCACTCTTCGCCCGGACGCTGACGCGTTTCGAAGATTTCAAAACCCGCTCCATGGTTTCGCCGATGAGGGCAGGACTTTCAACCACGTGAATGCCAGCCTCGCGAAACGCCTCGTATTTTTCCGCCGCCGTCCCCTTGCCGCCAGAAATGATCGCTCCAGCGTGCCCCATGCGTCGCCCCGGGGGAGCTGTCTGTCCTGCCACGAATCCGACCACAGGTTTCTTCACGTACTTCTTGATGTACTCTGCCGCCTCCTCTTCAGCCGTTCCACCGATTTCACCGATCATGATGATCGCATCGGTGTCGGGATCATCATTGAAGAGCTTCACCGCATCAAGGAACCGCGTGCCGATGACGGGATCTCCTCCTATGCCGATGCACGTCGACTGACCGATACCGCGCTCCGTGAGCTGCCAGACGGCCTCGTATGTCAATGTTCCACTCCGCGAGACCAGCCCGATACGCCCGGGCTTGTGGATGAAGCCAGGCATGATCCCAACCTTGCAGGCCCCGGGTGTGATGATCCCAGGACAGTTCGGACCGATCATCCGAGCTCCTTTCACCTTCAGGAAATCATAAACCTCGACCAGATCGCTTGCGGGAATGCCCTCGGTGATGGTCACGATGAGCTTGACGCCGGCGTCGGCTGCTTCCAAGATTGCGTCGGCCGCAAAAGCGGCTGGAACAAAAATCACCGACGCGTTTGCCTTTTCCTTTTCGACTGCATCCGCAACGGTGTTGTACACAGGGACCGGCCTGGCGAATTGGTCCTTCTCGTTACCAAGGTACGTCGTTCCGCCTTTGCCCGGTGTGACACCTGCGACAACGTTGGTGCCGTATTCGATCATTTGCTTGGTATGAAACGTACCTTCGCCCCCCGTGATCCCCTGCACAACGAGTCGAGTGTTCTTGTCAACGAGGATGCTCATCGAAAGAAGTCGTTCAGTTCTGAGTTTGGAGTTTTGACTTTGAAATTCAAAGCTTCGAGTTCTGAGTTCCAACGAGGAGTGCGAGGTTTCAAGCGGCAGTTTCGAGAAAATCAGCAACTTTCAAGATTGTTGATTCGTCGAACTGCCGTCCCAGGATTTGCAGGCCGATCGGGAGTCCTTGATGGTCCTGCCCGCAAGGGACGCTCATCCCCGGAATGCCTGCGAGGTTTGCCGACGTCGTGTAGATGTCTGAGAGATACATCTGCAATGGATCGTCCACTTTCTCCCCGGCTTTGAAGGCCGTCGTCGGCGAGGTCGGCGTGATGAGGCAATCGACCTTCGTGAAAGCGTTGACAAAATCCTCCTGGATCAACCGTCGCACCTTTTGACCTTTTCGGTAATATGCATCATAATAACCTGCGGACAACACATACGTTCCGAGCATGATTCGGCGTTTCACTTCCGGGCCGAATCCTTCGCTTCGGGATCTTGTGTACATGATCGGCAGATCGGCCGTTTTCTTCGCACGGTAGCCATAGCGAGCACCGTCGTACCGAGCTAGGTTTGAGGACGCCTCCGCTGTGACGAGAATGTAGTACGTCGCGATCGTATACTCAGTGTGCGGCAGGCTCACGTCTGCAATGATTGCCCCATTGGCTCGCAGCACATCGATCCTCTTCTCAATGGCGTCGCGGACTTCCGAATTCAGGCCCTCGCCAAAATACTCTTTTGGAATACCTACGCGCAGCCCTTTGATGTCCTTCGTGAGGGTCGCAACGTAGTCGGGCACCGGAATCGCAGCTGACGTTGAATCACGCTCGTCGTGTCCGGCAATTACGTGTAGCACTCGAGCAATGTCTTTTGTGGCCAGCGCAAACGGACCAATGGTATCGAATGACGATGCAAAGGCAACCAGGCCGTAGCGCGAGACACGACCATACGTCGGTTTCAATCCTACGACGCCCGTGAAGGATGCCGGTTGCCGAATCGATCCTCCGGTGTCGCTGCCGAGAGACGCCGTCGACATCCCGGCTCTCACCGCGACGGCTGATCCGCCGCTGGATCCCCCTGGGACGCGCGTTCGGTCCTGCGGCAGGCTGACTCGACCGAATGCTGAGTTCTCTGTCGAGGATCCCATCGCAAACTCGTCCATGTTCGTCTTGCCGATGATGATCGCGTCAGCTTCCCTCAAACGCACAACGGCCGTGGCGTCGTACAATGAAACAAAATTCTGCAGAATCTTCGAGCCGCACGTCACCTTTTGATCTTTGACGCAGATGACATCTTTGATGGCGACGACCATGCCAGCCAACGATCCAGCACCGCCCGACGCGAGTTTCCTGTCAACTGCGCGGGCCTGGTCGAGCGCATGATCGGGAAAGACAGCAAGAAAGGCGTTGAGTTCACCTCCCTCCTCAATGGCCCGCAAGTACTCCTGAGTGATCGTTTCGCAGGAAGTCTTTCCCGCGCTGAGATCAGATGCAATGGAATCATACGTTCTCATTCAGACACAGCGGTATTTCTTCATCCACTAAACTTGTGCGTGGTGAGAAACGACGGATTCGTTGAGCGACGTGCCGGCGCGCGGGGTCGTGTCCTGCACACCAGAATAGAACGGGCGTGGCAACGGTGCTTGAAACAGGTAAGGAGTTATTGCTGTTTTTGGTCTTTGTTCTGGTCAATCTGCTTGACATCTTTTTCGATGTCGTCTTGAATATCGCGCGCCGCCTTTCGGAACTCACGAAGGCCTTTTCCGAGACCTTGCGCAAGCTCCGGGATCTTCTTCGCACCAAAGAAGATGAGGATGACAGCAACGATCAGTATTATTTCAGGCGCCCCAAGGTTCATACTCCCACCGTGCCCTTTCTCCGAAGGAGACCTCCGGTCAGACAAGTTGTGATTGATGCCCGCTCGACAACGCCTGCCAGACCCGCCCGAACCGCTTTGGCGGGCGGGCAGAGTCTTTCGGGCTGGTCGCTCGGGCGAGAACAAAACTCTCGACAAGTGAGTCAAAAACTTTCCGGCCATCCGTGTGGCCGAGCACGGGATCCGATGCCCGTTCCGGGTGCGGCATCATTCCCATGACATTCCCCCCCTCATTGATGATGCCGGCGATATTGGAGAGCGAACCATTCGGATTCGCGGCATCCGTGATGCGGCCATCGCGCTCGCAGTAGCGAAACACGATCTGGCCGTTGTCTTCAAGCCGTCGTAGCGTCTCATCGTCCGTGAAATAGTTGCCGTCACCGTGGGCAATCGGCATCTCCAGCACTTCCCCTTTTGCACACCGCGATGTGAAACGGGTGTCGGCATTCTCGACTCGCAAGTTGATGTATTTGCACGCGAATTTCAACGAAGCATTGCGCAGCAAAACGCCGGGGAGCAGCCCCGCTTCCACCAGAATCTGGAATCCGTTACAAATGCCAAGCACCATACCTCCATTGTTGGCAAATCGGATAACGTCTTTCATGATCGGCGAGAAACGAGCAAGCGCCCCACAGCGGAGGTAGTCGCCGTAGGAAAATCCGCCGGGCAAGATCACCACATCGAGATCACCCAGGGAGGATTCCTTGTGCCAGATGAGCCTCGCTTCCTGTTCAAGGATCGTCCCCGTTACGTAGTGCGCGTCGTGGTCACAATTCGATCCCGGGAAAACAACAACCCCAAACTTGAGCTTCATACTGGTTAAATCATCGGTCGATGAGGCACGTGGTCAATCCACAATGCACGAGTTAACTACGAGTTTCCTCAACTGTAATCGTGAAATCCTCCATGATGGGATTCGCCAGAAGTTTCTCACTGACTTCCTTCGTGATCCGCTCTGCTTCGTCTTTGGTGTGCGCATCGACATTCATCTCAACGTACTTCCCGATGCGGACGTTCCTGACCTTGGCGTACCCCAACGAATGAACCCCGTGTTCAACGGCTTTCCCTTGAGGATCCAAAATCGACTTGCGTAATGTTATTAAGATTTTTGTATGAAACAACTGGAATCTCCCTCATTTGTCAGAAGTCGATGCTCGAGATTTCACTTTCTTCGTCCGAATCCTTTTCGACGTGCTTGATCGTTGTCCGAAGCCACTCGTAGAGAGACCGCAGGATGCCAAAACCAACAATGAAGACCATTACCAGAAAGAAGTAGCGACCCTTCGAAATCAAAACCGCTAAGACTGCTGAAAAAATAGCGATTGCCCGCATGGGATGGGCACGAAGCCCGCGCTTGGTCAGCTTCGGAAGCGTGTCGTATCGCACTCTGCTCACCATCAGCAAGGAGACGACAGCGACGAGAACTGCCAGCCCGTCCCGGGTCCATCCGTGGAGGCCATACTGCTCGGTATTGTACTGCAGGAGAAACGCGCAAATCGTGATCGCCGCCGCCGGTACGGGCAGCCCCTTGAAATAGTCCTTCTCGAATCCGACGAGTTGAACGTTGAATCTCGCCAATCGAATAGCCCCAAATACGAGCGGCATTGCGCTGATGATGATGCCGAAGTTCTCCAAGGTGTGCAGGTGAGCCTGATAAACCATGAACGATGGAGCCGCTCCAAAGGAAACGACATCCGCCAGAGAATCGAGTTCCACACCGAACTGGCTCGATGACCGCGTGATCCTTGCCATGATCCCGTCGAACGCGTCGAACACGGCAGCCAAGATGACGAACATGGCTGCCAGTTCGATCTCAGAATGGCTGGAGTGCAGGATCGAAAGAAACCCGCAAAAGACGTTTAGGACAGTAAATAAGCTGGGAACAACAGCCCGTGTAATTTTCATGCTTGCCGATCTTCAATGAGGCTAGTGAAATTCCGCCAGCACAGTCTCACCTGACACGGCAGTATCACCAACGCGCGCTCGCACGATTGCGGTCGCCGGCACGAAGACATCCACCCGCGAACCGAACTTGATCATGCCGAATCGCTCTCCCGCCTTGACCTGATCTCCGGCGTGGAGCGTGCAAACGATCCTCCGGGCCACAAATCCGGCAATCTGCTTGAAGAGAACCTTGCCGTGTGAGTTTTCGATACCGACGATCATCTGTTCGTTCTTTTCTGACGCCTTCTCCTCGAAGGCGGCGAAGTATTGCCCTTTCACATATCGGGTATGCCTGACAGTACCGGAAACCGGATTACGGTTAACGTGGACATTCAGCGGGGACATGAAGATACTGATCAAGGTAGCCTCCGATTGGAGGAACTCCGCTTCCGTGGCCATTCGAACGGTGATCACTTTCCCATCGGCGGGAGCCACGATAAGATTGTCCCCTGCGGGCGTGGAGCGATCCGGGTCGCGGAAAAAGTTTGCGGCGAACCCGAGCGCAAGCAGAGAAACAATAACGATGCCATATGTCAGAATCTCAGACTCGATGAGGAAGACCGCAAGGAGGATTGCGATACCGCAGATCGCCGCAATCGTAAAGAACACGTCGTAACCGTACTTGGCAATCATCGCCTTATGGTACCTCAGATTTGAACAAGATGACTGCCGCCCGGCAAGCCCTGCTCACAGCCGCACCCCATTCCTTCCTGAAGCCTCGCGAAGACCGTGTTTCATCGCGACCGTGGCCGCTTAGTCGTTTCAGCTCCATCAAATGTTGCTTCCAGGATGTCGAGAGAGAGGTGCTCGAGACGTGCTTGGCTTCGGAGTGCCACGAAGAGTAGGGTAAAACGGCAATATTGGGGGAACCTAGGCTTGGAGTCAACTTGCTTCCACACGTTATCCCTTAGGTTGCTTCGGCCTCGAATTCTCAGAAAATGAATACCAGAGAAGTGGGTCTCGAGGAACCGAACACGCCCTTGGAACATCAGTGTCTTTCATCTCTTGGTAAGTCTCGCTCCCTGGAGAAAAATTCCAAGGTTGCCTCAAGACCGGTGAAAGACTGCAGAAAATCTGGGAAAGTATACCAAAAAATGGCTCCAAAGTCAAGGTAACGAATCAACCCTGCCTCGGCGCGAGAATAGTTTAGACCACGCACGAGAAATGCAGCTTGTGAAGAGCAGATGACTCTGGTGCAGTGAAGACGATGGGGAATGAATACTCAATCCTTTCTGCCAAGCGTGAGGAGATGGTCAGGCGAAATTCTGGTTGGAAGAGAATTTTCTTTTTGCTAGATTGCGTTGCACAGCAATTGCCCCGTGGTGTAATTGGCAACACGTCTGACTCTGGATCAGAAAAGTCTAGGTTCGAGCCCTAGCGGGGCAGCAAGACCAAGGAAGAAGGAAGAAGGTAGAGGGTAGAAATCTGTCTCTTGAGACCCGAGATTTTGGCTTTCGGGTTTTTCTTTTTTCTTCGTTCTGGTTTCCAACCTCGGACTTCTTCCTTCTCACTTCTTCCTTCTACCTTTTTTTGGCCCTATCGTCTAACGGTTTAGGACGCGGCCCTCTCAAGGCCGAAATACGGGTTCGATCCCCGTTAGGGCTACACGGTTGCACCCAGTATGATTTTTGCCCTTTGCGATCGAAAATGAAGGAATGAATATTTCGACAGGGCAACTACGTGCACCATGTAAATTGAAGAGAAACTGAGCACGGTCTCTCAGCCCCGGAATTGAGGGCAAGCGCCTAATGTAGCATCTCTCCTTTCACTCTTCCCCATCAACGAGAATCACTTCCTCGATCACAAACCTGCGTGACCTGTCCATTGTCAGTGCAGGAAGTTGATGCCCTTCTTGACTTCCCACCTCTCCTTTTCCTTGCGGATCTTGCTCGTGCTATTTCGATTCTACACGCGAGCGTCTTAGTACGAGGGGTTCTCAATAAAGGACTTGGGTGAATTTCACCATCCTTCTTGCTGTAACACTTACTCAACAACTCACTTTCTTAATTCGAACGAATCATACACTACACCGGCAGCAGTGTATGAGGTGAAAGACAGTTTGTTTGCTTCGACCGATATCACCTGAAATGACGAAATTTGATCTCCAATCTTTGCCATCAAATCTTTGTATTTGGTATTAATGGCATATGCTTTAGGCCCGCTCACCGAAACAACATACACGGTTCCTTTTTCATCAACAGGAACCACCCTGCCGTCCCTTAATTTGAATGTTCTTGCATAGGTGTGGTCATGGCCTTGCAGTACCAGATCCACATTGTATTTATCAATGATGCGCAATAAGGCGATTCGAACAGCTTTGGTGTCATGGTCGCTTCCGGAGTTGTAAAACGGATAATGTAACGTAACAATCGTCCATTTGTTCGGGTTCTTTGACAATAGTTTTTCCATCCATTCAGCTTGTTCCTCGAGTTTGTCATTAGTGTTGAGCATGAGAAATCTCACGCCTTGATAATCAACATAATAGGAAGTCTCTTCCAATCCGGTAATCCCATTTTCCGGAAGGGTGAAATGCGCATTCCATATTGGATCTGTTGTCTTCAATCTTTCCTCTTTGCCGTCGACCAGGACTACCGATCGATCATGATTACCTGGAACCATAATAGAAGGAGTTACTCTATAGATGAATCCCGCCGCATAGAATAGTTCGCCCCAAAGATCATCGGTCGGATAAGCCACCAGATCACCGGCGTAGAGCCAGAAGCCAGCATCTGGTGCAAGCTTGTAGGCTTCCCTGAAGACGCGCGATACATGCTCTTTTATATTATTTTGTGGATCCCCAAAATAGACAAACTTGAAAGGTGCATTTTCTTTGCTCGCAGTCTTGAATTGATTCCATTCACTCCACACAGAATCATGGCCAACCCGATATACATACGTTGTGCCTGGCTTAAGACCATCTAGCACTCCAGAGTAGTGGTAAACAAACTGATGATCATCGATCCTAAACTTTTCCGTTTTTGCGTTTACCTTCGTAACGGATTTTTTGAAATCCGTCCATTGTGTTGATACGGCATAATGCACTTCGGAACCTTTGAACTCTTCGTTCGTACGCCACGTGACTGCCATGCTATTCTCCGGACTCGCAGTCAGGTTCAGTATGATTCTTTGGGGAACCTCATTGAGTGAATAAGTCTGCGCATAAACTGCATGGATAACCAAAAAATGTACGATGAGAGCTATTGAGGTGAGTCTCTTGTTCATGATCATCCCTTAAGATTTTGGGCGTTTACTCTTTGATGGTAAAACTGCCGTTCAATCAAATTTCTTCCGATGAACTGCCGATCATAGATGGTCCAGTCACCGGTGATCGCAGTAACGCCGCCGGCAAAGACAATATTTGACTGCCACG
>Ga0315281_10004053_pt1 | contig 21367 bp, 13 predicted proteins | sample YL17G07_0_MG_FD_204540 | JGI IMG/M metagenome (GOLD analysis project Ga0315281, IMG submission 204540) | Sediment microbial communities from Yellowstone Lake, YNP, Wyoming, USA - YL17G07_0 | ecosystem: Environmental > Aquatic > Freshwater > Lake > Sediment | place: USA: Wyoming | collected...
CAAGGCAACTCTTTGCGGAACTGACTTGTCTCCAGGTTGGGGCCATATCGTGTCGACGTTTCTACTTTTCTAGGATGTCGCTTTTTAGAGGGTTTCTACAGAGCAGCTCCAGTGCGCCTGTGTGGCCGCGTGCCCATCCTGCCAGGCCCAGGTTACATATTGTGCCATAGAATAAAAATGCCGTCTTCTATCATTTCCAGACGAATTGCCCTTCCCCGCGTCTCCTCCCTCCATTGTCGGAAACTTTTTCAGGGAAGAGGCGTTCACCCCTTTGAGGAGGCCAGAAAAATGGCGGTACCAGTAATAGAGCTCAGAGGAACATCGAAGACAGTCAAGATCGGCGCCACGAGAACACCAGTCATCGTGGGAGAGAGGATCAACCCGACCAACAGGAAGGAGCTCATCGCGAGGCTCAAGGCGGGAGAGTTCGACATACTCGAAGGAGAGGCCAAGAAGCAGGTGGCGAACGGCGCCGATGTGCTGGACATCAACGTTGGAGTCCCGGGCATCGACGAAAAACACGCCATGCTCGAAGCGCTCCGGATCGTACAAGGCGCGGTCGAGGTCCCGCTTTGGATAGATACCTCCGATCCCGAGGTGCTCGCGGTCGCCTTGAAGAACGTCAAGGGCAGACCGGGGATAAACTCCACGACCGGTGAGGCGAAGAGGATGGATGTCGTGATCCCACTCGCTGCCGAGTACGGGGCGGCGGTGGTCGGCCTGTGCATAGATGATGCGGGCATACCAGCTACATCCGAGAAGAGGATCGCGATTGCGAGAAGGATCATCGACAGGGCCGAGAAGGCCGGACTCGACCGGAAGAACATAATCATCGACTGCGTCGCTCTTGCATGCAGCACTGGCGAGTCGGGCGCGAAGGCGACGCTCGACACCATCCGGATCTGCACGGAAGAGCTCGAGGTGAACACGACCTGCGGGCTGAGTAACGTCTCCTTCGGGCTGCCAGGCAGGCCTCTCCTGAACGCGTCGTTCATGTTGATGTGCGCGGGTCAGGGCATGACCTGCTTCATCGGGAACCCGAACGACCCCGACATGCAGGCCGCGCTCAAGTCCTCCAAGCTCTTCTGGGGCGAGGACAAGTTCGGCATGGGCTACCTGGCGTGGTACAGGAAGAGGCAGGCCCTGCTAGCGGCCGAGCCGAAGAAGTAGTCTGCTTCTCCGGGCTGCACAAGAAGTCGCAAACCCTTTCCGCTGATTCCATTCTACAGACGAAGAATAGAAACTGGCTATCTGGAAAAGAGAAAGATCTCTCGTGGCTCAGCGTTTCCTGAGCTTCGGGTTCAGCACGTCGTCGATGGCGTATCCGACGAGCGAGAACGAGAGCACCATGATGACTATCGCGGCTCCGGGGAAGCCGATCCACCACCATGCTCCTTGTGAGAACGCGGCCGATTCGTACGCGGATTCGAGCATCGCTCCCCAGCTGATCACACTAGAGTCGCCCAACCCGAAGAAGTCGAGGAACGCCTCGGAGAAGATCGCGATGGCGATCAGCAGGACCGTGTTGGCGAATATCAGGGGAAGGACGTTCGGCATGATGTGCTTCTGGATGATGTGCACGTCGCTCGCGCCCACGGCCTTCGCCCTTACGATGAACTGTCGTTCCTTGATCGTGAGGACCTGGGACCGGACGATCCTCGCCGTCGACGGCCAGCTCGTGAGCCCTATGACGATGACCACCCAGATGAACTTCTGACCGAGGATCGCCATCATGACGATCATGAGCGGGAACCATGGAAGGACGAGGAAGAAGTCCGTGGTCCTCATGAGGACCTCGTCGGTTATCCTTCCGAAATAGCCCGCCATGAGACCGATGGTCGCACCGAGGAGAACAGAGATGAAGGTGGCAATCAGCCCGACCTCCAGAGAGGCTCTGGACCCGTACAGCGTCAGACTGTACACGTCCTGACCAATGTGGTCGGTGCCGAGCGGATGCGTGAATCCGGTGTAGCTCGATGGCTTGAACGAGGGCGGCAACGGGTTCTGGAGCGGTGGGGTATCGGAGAGATGGCTGGGTTCGCGGTGTGCTAGCTCAGTGGGTTGAGGGACCGTCGCTAGGAGCGGGGCGAAGACTGCCATCACCACGAATGCGATCAGGATGATGAAACCGGCGAAACCAAGTCTGTTCGCTCGGAATATCTTCCAGGTCTTCTTCAGGTTCTTGATCTGAAGCTTGGCCTTCTCGACGTCCGTGGGAGTGACTAGCGCCTTGTCCCTCCGATATTTCGCGACGCACCATGCCGATGCTACCAATATTATCGGCATTTCTATGAAGACGAAGATCCAGTGCTTCTCGTAGAACGTGGGCTTCCTGAGGATGTGGACCGTCAGGCTATCTGAGGACGAGTAGCCGAGGTCGTCGGTGATGGTCAGCATCACCGTGTACATTCCGGGCTTCATGAAGGGGAACGAAGTGACCTTTCCGTACAATGTCCAGTTCTTCTTCTCGTAGTCGATAACGGTCCACGTGTAGTTGGTTATGATGCCATTGGACTTGCACGCTGAGGCGTTCAGTGGGACGAGGGATTTGTTCGACCCCTCCATGAACTCCCTGTTTGTGCCCGCCTCTGCTTTCGGAACCACCTTCACTGTGATGTAGTCGAGCGAGCTCCTTCCCAAGTTGTCCGTTACGTTGAGGGTCACGAGGAAGATGCCCTCATTTTTCCATGTGTAGTCGCCACCAAGCTTGTCCAGGATGGTCACGTTGCCTTTGTCGAAGAACGTCCAATTGTAGAGCAGGTCGCTATTCAGGTCCGATTTCGACGACGATGCGTTCAACGCCCAGCCGCCGGTGATGTTCGCTGAGTTCCCGACCATCACGGTCGAGTCGTTCTGCGCGCAGGCCGTCGGGTGGTTGGGGAGAGGCGTCGGAGGCGGCCACGTAGCTGCCGAGGGCGCAGGCATCACTGCCCCAATCATTATGAGGGTGCCGAACAGGATCAGGGTCGCCGCGACCAGCGCCGTCCTAAGATTCTTCGACCCTTTGTTTTTCTTGGAACCGTAGCTCATCCATCCACCCTCAAACCGTGACCCGGGGGTCAAGATACATATAGATCATATCCGCAACGAGATTGGCGAACAGGACTGCTATTGCCATCAGCAGGAACAGGGCTTGGAGCACGGGGAAGTCCCTCGCATTCACGGCCTCCCAGGTAACCAATCCCATGCCGTCGTACGAGAACACTAACTCTACCATGATGTCGCCGCCTAGCACCCACCCGACGCTGATTGCAGCGACTGTCACGACAGGAAGCATCGCGTTCCTCATCGCGTGGTTCTTCAGTATGTTCTCGTTGGATATCCCCTTCGCCCTCGCGGTTACTATGTAGTCTTCCGTAAGCACATCCGTCAGCGAATTCCTCATGATGAGCGCGTACTCGGCCATCACTTCTATGGTGAATGCGATCACGGGTAGGACCAGATGATAGCCCCTGCTGATGATCTTGTTCAACAAGGACATCGTGGCGTAATCATGACGAACCGGATCTCCCGGAAGATAACCATATGGCCCTCCGAGGGGAAACCACTTGAGCTCCCCTGCAAAGATCATGAGCATTACCAGTGCGAAAAGGAAAGTGGGCATCGAGTAGAACACGAGCGCGAACCCCATCCCCACCGTGTCCACTGGTTTGCCCCTTTTCCAGGCCGCGGCCCTGCCCAGCGCGACGCCGAAATATATTGCCAAGGTAGTGCCGATGCCGACCAAAAGGACCGTGTTGAAGATCGGATTCGCGAGCGCCGCGGTGATAGGCTGCCTCTTCCAGAGGGAAGAGCTTAGGCCGAAGTTGAGTGTCAGCACATCATGGAGGTAGTAGTAAAACTGCAGGTAGAGCGGGTCATCCAGGTGGAAGCTGTGCCTGATGGCAGCGATGAGCTCAGGACTTCCCCCTCTGGGAACCAAGACCCTCGCCGGGTCCCCGGGCATGATGCGGAAAAGGAAGAAGTTGAATGCGATGATTGCGAACAGGGTTATGATCAGATAGACGATCTTCCTGAATACGAACCCTCTCATGTCCATGAATGTTCCCCCTGATCATCGTCCTTGGCCCTATGTCAGACGCGTTGTCTATGTTCCCTCTCCCGTTCTCCAAACCGTCAGCTGGGGTCTGACCACTTCCGCGCGGTCAGAAATGAATCTATTGGCCCGTTTCCGGGCCAAGGGTTTGACCGCTCATTCGCCGAGCGGGCTATCGCTTATCTTTCCCTCCTTCTTCTTGCCCCTGAACCTGAAGAGGACGACGACTGCCACGATCGCGGCAACGGCACCGACACCTGCTGCGATCGTCAGGAGGCTCGCTCCTCCGGAATTGACTCTATCTATCGGGATCAGGTCGAAATAGATCGGATTGCCCATCCAGAAGTTGTCTATGCTCCTTCCCGGGTCGGCAGCCCAGTCGCCCCATCCGATGAAGGTGTCGGTCCTCCACGCATACGTCTGGGCGACGTAGGCTATGATGATGTAGGGCGCGTCAAGATAGTGGACCCTCTGGGCGTTGTCGACATACTCCTTCCGCAGGGTCTTGTTGAGGGTGGTGACGCTCAGGGAGTAGTTGTCTTCATAGGACTTGTTCCCCCACAATGTGTCGCTCCACCCATTCCAAGCCTTCTCCGAAAGAGAGAACAACTGGTAGTTAGGATCGATGTCGGCGCTCCAGTACCAGATCATGGTGTCGTATGAGTACTTATACACATCCTTTGTCATCGTTGCCTCATCTTCGATGGTCAGGCCGAGGAGGACTCCGACGCTTCTCCAGGCTTGTATCAAGTAACCTCCTATGACCTTCTCCTCCGGGTACTCTCGTCTTATCAGCATATCATAGGACAGTTCCGTCCCTTCGGCAACCCCGTAGTCCCTTACAGCCGCGCTCGTAATATTGCAGATCCTGATCCCGTTGGGATCCCCTGCTGGTCTTGGGTATCCGCTTCGATCGAGCAGGTCGTTTGCTGCCACGACGTTGAACTTGAACTGGGCTTTCTCGGCATCGGTCGGCTCGTAGTGCCAATATGTGTTCACCGGTGGGATCGCCGTCGTGCCAACGTCGGCAAGGCCCTGGTAGTAGTTCTCCACGATGTAGGCCTTGTCCGTCGCCATAGCGAGGGCCTGTCTGATGTTGCGGTCGAGAACTGACGGGTTGGGTTGTGTCATTTTTTCGTTCATGCAGAAGCCGATCTCGGTCCAGTACTGCGTTATCTTAGGCCCAGAGTAGAAAACAACGTTTGCCGGCGCGTCCTTCTTCAGCGCATTGAACTCCAGCGGCGGGAACGAAGCAACGTCGATCTGGTTGATCTTGAGTGCGTAAGACATCGCGTTCGGATTGTCGTAGAAGTAGAAGACGATCTTGTCGAACTTCACCTCCCATCGGTCCGGGGCCTCGCCCGGCAGAAGCACCCTGTCCTTTGCCCAGTGATAGTTGGGGTTCTTTACCAGAGTGATCTGGGTACCTGCGAGGTACTCCGCCAGGATCCTCGAGGTGGCCATGAATGGTCCAGTCCCCACGATAGGGATCGCCTCGTCCTCGAAGACTCCAGTCCACTCGAAACCGATGTTATAGGCCGACATGCTCTGCAGCTTGTGCCTTGGCAGCATCGGGATGGAGATCAGGTAGGCATATGATGCTGGCGTTGGGTTGTTCGTCTGCTTGTCCCTGAAGTGTATTCTAATCGTGTAGTCGTTGATCTTGATGGCGTCCTTCATGTAGTACGAGTATGGCTGGTAGGCCCACATCGACGAGTAGTTGCCCGCGTTCAGGTTTATGTTGAATACAGCATCATCAGCGGTGAACGGCTCGCCGTCAGTAAAAAAAGCGTTATGAGTAAGGTTGTACTGCCAAACGGAACCGTATGGATAACTCGGATGGTCGACCATCTCTGGGTCAGTCAGCGGAACGGCCCATACCCCCAATGCGAGATCGGGGGAGGGTTGCATTTTGTTGTCTATGACACCCATAGCGTCGTAGACCAGCCCATAGAACACGTAGGCAGCATCACTCATCCCCGAGTATGGGTTCAAGTCGTCAATCTTCTGCAAGAACCCTATTCGCAGGATGGATTCCTTCGGAGCCGCCTGAGCGTCCTCCGCGATGCCCATGATCCCTGCGATAGGGACCGCCAAAACAGTCACGCAAAGCACGATTGCACACATCGAGAGAAAGTCTAGATCTTTCTTCTCCAATTCACGTTCCCCCACACCTGGCGATTGGTCCCTGCGCATTGCTCAAGCCCATCGGGCGATTTTTGTCCTCAATCCCCCGTGGTCTCGAAAGCCTGTCTGTGCTTCTGGATGCCCCATCAGCTGCGAACACTGGCAGGACCAGTCACGGAATTACGCGCTCCCTATAAGAATGTTGCTGCCTTCATCACGTCGTTAGGATTTCGTCCTACAAACTGTCCCAAGAATCGAAAATCTTCTGAAATCGTTCTCGGAATATCAACTCGTCAGTAGTCATACGCATGTCGGTCTGTTGTTCATGCCGCCTTGAGTGTGTCCTTCCCTTCTTCCGATGCTGCGAAACGAGCAGTTGTTTGTTGGAATCCCACTGTTCTGATTGAGTATTGATGCCGGGGTCAGTGTTTCTCGACGGTTTCGATGCTCGATGTCACGGGTTCAGTCAACGTGTGAGAATTCGGGCTGCCCGGCGATCAAGGTATTCTTGGCGAGAGGCGCTGTCCAGACGTTCGATAATGCGCGGATATATATAGCTAGATTTACTTTATCACGATTGTTTGTTTGTTGAGCCATTACCACTTGGGGGATAGCATGTCCGAGGAGATCAATTCAAGTGCAACCGCTAGTGAGACTGAGAAACCAGAGGCTACTTCCGCGCCTTCGGGGAAATCGGGATTGAAGCCGTGGATGATGATTGCAGCAGTGCTCGTCGCAGTAATGCTCGTGAGCACTGCGCTGTATTTCTTGTTCGTTGTAAAGACCGAACCCGCCCTAACGGCAACGATCACTCCATCTCCAGCTGGCGTAGATGCCGGCACCACTTTGGAGATCCAAGTGACGGTGAAGTCCGGCGACACGACCTTGGCTGACAAGGACTTTAAAGTTATGTGGTCGGTCGTACCTAATCTCATGGGAACGTTCGACTTCCACACGAAATCCAAAGTCAAGCTTGCAGCCTCCAGCGTCCAGCAGAACGGGACCCTGAAGTGTTCAGTGGACTACAGCGGGAAGACAGCCCTTGCATCGGCACCCCTCACGATCCAACCCCCAGGATTTGACCGGGCATCCGTGTCCCCTTCGGAGAAGTGGGTGAAATTCAACACAGAACAGGTGTTCACCGCAAAGGGAATATCCACTATCGGCCAGAATATGACCGGGTTGGAGTTCCATTGGGTCCCGAGCGGCTTGCCGGAGGGTGCGTACACGATCACGACGCTCAACGACACTGCAGTGAAATTCACCGCGAAAGCCGTCGCTGGAAACGTCACGCTCAATGCCACTGCAACATACAAGACGACCGAGAGGACCGGGTCCGCGACCGCCAAGGTCACAGAATTCCTTCCGATCCGCACGGTGGATTACAGATGGTACGACGTGTTCAACGTGTCCTTCGGGCCATGGTACCCGCGACGGACTCAGTACTACGGTGGTGCGGATTACGAAGGGGTATGGTCGAACACCTACCCGTATATCTATCAGTATTATGGGGACTCAGCGCACAAGAACCTTTACCTTTACAGCAACATGAGATTGAACATCACGGCAGTGAACCTGCCTGAGATTAACATGAGTCGCCCGATGTTCCTGCCGATGTTCGGCAAGAGCACGGGCGGTCACGCCACCCTGAACTGGCACATGCAGTACCTGGATCCAGCCGTGGTCGACCAGATCTATGGACAATCCGCCACGATGTACAATGATGGATGGTTCGTCAATCTCACGGGTGTGACCACGCTTGACAAGGATGCCGCGATGGCCGTCACTGGAATGTCGGCTACCGAATTTGACGACTTCGACACCTATTGGGCGACTAAGGGCATCGCCCTCAGGGACCAGTGGGGAACGTGGATTGGCGAGAACCAGGCAAACCAGGTGTACGACATCAACAACATGTACGGCACCCCAGCTCAAATGATTGGATTCGGCCTGCACGCCCAGAAGACCGGGGACAAGCTCGTATTGACGATCTATGCAGACACATGGGGGATGGAGGCGCTGATTACGAGATGGCTGCGAACTGCGTTCGTGCCCACCGAGGTCTGGATGGAAGGCTTCTGGATGAACGCCACCATCGGGCCCCAAACATCCAACATATTCATCAAGACGGATGTCGAGTACGGCGTCTACGCGTTCATGAGCAGGAACGACAGCAATCCCGTCTGGCTCTGGAAGCCGCTTTATGCGGACTACTTCGAGAGCGGCGGTCTTCACCCGAAATCAGAGTACGACCCGTACGCACAGACCATCAATCCTGATACAGAAAAACCATACACGTACGTTAACAGTAACCCAGGGAGCGCACTGTTCGGCAAGAACGTCTCGTACGACGTGACTCCATGCGTGTGGAACCTCAGCGACAACGAGACGATGTCTTTCACATGGCCCTCGGGACCGCAGCAGTTCGAGATAGACGCAGGTGTTGGGCATGTGACGAACTACTCGAGCGACATGACCATATCATACGCCGAGCCGATGCCCGGAGACTACTACTCTACGTATCTGACGAACGAGAGCATGGTGCTGGATACGACCAACCGTACCTTGAAGTACTTGGGTCCGATTGACTTCTGGCACTGGTCCCAGATGCAGAACGCACCGAAACACCATGCGCTGCGGCAACAGTGGATCGACATACATGGCGTTATGCTGCCAGAGAGCGCGCCGTGGGTGGAGTTCGGAACGGTGGCCCCAATCGAACCACCGCACGTCGATTACTTCGTAATCAGCGGTGTGGACGACCTTCCGCTCGTGGGACATCCCACGAACTTGACGGTGACGGCCTACGATCAGTTCAAAAGGCCATTCGATGGAACCCATGGCGACTACACGGGAACGGTTCACTTCAGTTCCAACAAGAGCTCGAGTGTCACCCTGCCAGCCAACTACCATTTCACGGCGGATGACCATGGAGTGAAGACGTTCGCTAACGGCGTGAATTTCACTGCCGCAGGCTGGTTTACGGTCAGCGTCACCGACACGTCGAACACCTCGGCCACAGGTTCGTGCACCGATATCATGGCGATAGCCATTCCGCAGGTGATAGACCACTTCACCGTCGATGCTCCGTCGAAGGTCCGCGCGAATGAAAGGGTCGATGTGACGGTAACGGCTTGGAACCAGTACGGTAGGATCTTCCACGAGTACACCGGAACTGTGAACATGACCACGGACGCTTCTGCAGGTAGCTACGTGCTGCCGGGCGACTACACTTTCCGTCTGGTGGAAAGCGGGGTCCACTTGTTCCAGGGAAATGTAACTTGGTATGATTCAGGACACTACAACCTCACGGTGATGGACACTTCTGTGACCACCGCCATCGGCACTTCGAGTACCATCCATGTGACAGGTGGTGCGGGGATCCAATACAGGATCTACAACATGTTCGAGGACCATTGGATGCCCTTCTGGAAGTGGAGATATAAGGGGTACTCGCAGGACATCATCCTTTCGAACTCGCCTGGTAACTACACGATGATGTACAACCCGGACAAGCAAGGCTATCAGGGGATCATATGGGCGCCTTACAGGATGAGCATAAACGCGAGCAAGCTGACCAACGTCAACGTCCACGACCCGGTATTCATGCCTTTGCTCGACTCGAATTACACGTTTGCGGCTGCGAACGCGACCATCAAAGTGTACTTCCAGTACCTATACTGGGAGTGGTGGAACAGCACCTGGAAGGCCAAATGGGGAGCTGACCCCGATTTCTATGATTCGATGCAAAAGCAGAAGACAGATGGCTGGTACCTTGGCGTGCAGTATAACGTGACCATGAACAGAGAGGCCGCCCAGGAGTGGATGAGGTTGCCGGTCACAGTCCCTTCCACGGATGTAGCGGCTTGGTGGGCGGCTAACGCCAGCTCGTACAAGCTCCAATGGTACCTATGGATGATGGACCAAGGCAACAATGTATCAGATGTATTCAACGCGTACGAGTTCCCGATGGCCGTGGCAGGACCCTATGCGAGCCTGATACAGTTGCCGAACGGGGATGTGAGGCTCGAATTGGATCACGTCAGCTGGGGCTATGAGGTCCTCATGAACAGGTGGCTGATGAACAAGCAGATTTGCACCCATCAACCCTACCTTGAGAACCTCACGATGACCGCGAAGCTCGACGACACGAAGACCAACATGACCCTCGACTCGGTATGCCAGTACAGCATGCACGCCGTCAAAGCCAACAAGAGCGCAGGAATGGGTTCAGCGTGGGTCTTCGAGGCGATCAGGGAGGACTACTTGGCACCCAGCATGAACCACCCGAACTCCGACTTCACGGCGTACGTGCCGTTGACTTACTACAGCTGGAACGCAGGGGATCCGTGGTACGGCACTGAGAACGCCTACGACAGCACCCCAGGCTGGTTCAACCTGACGAAGTCCGAGACGCTGGTGATCGAGCTACCTAAGCACAATCAGGTGATATGCTACGAGGGAAGGGGTGTCGGACCCGAGGCGATAAACAACCTCACGTACCCCGACCCGATCACCGGGGTGCCAGGGTATCCGATCGGTGGCAACTTCACCGAATACAACAGCATGATCCACCACGGGAGCATGAGCCTGGGGTTCTACGTAACGAACCTGGGTTCTGGCACTCCGCTCGACCTGAACTCGATGTACGACCCCGTCAACAAGACGCTGACGATCAACGGGCCGCACAACTTCGACAACTCAGGCAGGGGCGTAGGCAGCCCGTTGTATCATGGCGCTCCCTGGATCGAGTTCAACGTGACGTATCCAGGCAGCACCGCGATCATTAACTCCGCCCCGGGCCCGTCCATCGTGGACCATGGCTCGGCGGTTGCCTCGGAACCTGCAGCAGTCTCGGAGATCATGGCCTTGATGGCGGTGGTCTCTGCGACCCTTGCCTCGATCGTCGTGCTGGCAATCGGCCTGAGACGCAAGTGCGAGTGCTGACAGAAGGCAGCGAGAAACCCTATCAAACCTCTTCGCATTCTTCTTATTCCCTAGACTGACCAGCGTGCCCCTCGTCCTTTCTGCGCATTGCCTGTGCCACGCCTGACACGACCTTCGTGCCAAGGGCCCTCGCTGGCATGCGTCTCAGCTTCACCGCATCGCTCAGGCACAACTCCTGACAGCAGTAGCATCGTATGCAAAGCTCCCTGGCTATGCGCGGCCGCCTGGGCCCCATCCTCAAGGCGCTCGAAGGGCACGTCTCGACGCATCTGCCGCACTTCGTGCAGTTCTTCTTTGAGAACGTTGGCTTCCTGGCCATTGTGTCTCCAGCAGCCCTGTAGAATAGCCTCCGGACGCCTCGTAGGTACCTTGGAGCTGAGGGTATCATGAACCCGCGGATCTTGAAATCGGAGAGGTTCCCATCAACAAGGTCCGAGGCGTAGAAAGTGGATGGTATCAGACCTCTCTTCCGCGCGATTCGCACCGTCGGCACAGAGTTGATGTCCGCTCCGACGATCTCGGCAAAGAACGCGTCGAGAGAGTGCGGGTCCTCTCCTGAGATGATAAGCCCGACATCCATCTTCATCCCAGCTGCTGGGCCGTCCCCATGCATGGCGACGATGGCATCCATCACGTTGAGCCTCGGCCTCACGCACTCTGCGAGATCGACCAGCATCGTCGAGAAGGTCTCAGGTGTTTGCATCCGCAGATGATAGCCCGCCTTCCTTATGCCCGGGATGAGACCGAAGAGGTTCTTGACTGCTCCCGTCAGGCCCGTGAGGGCATGGGTCTTCATCTTCGCCAGCGAGATGACTCCATCGACTCTCTTCAGAACGGTCGTGAGCTCAAACGATTTCGCAACGACCCCTTCAGGAAAGAGGACCTTCTCTGCCTCGATGAAGGGCACGATCTCCACGTGCTCTTCCTCGCACACCCTCGCGATCCCGGTTCTCTCCGTGAGATTCCTCAGTATCCTCTCAGTAGACCTACCGCCGGGGGAATCCCCGACAACTGGAACACCTCCGGCGTCCCTGACGATGTGGATCGCCGCGCGGAGGACTTCGGGATGAGTCGTGACTGCCTCGTCCGGATTCTCTGGTGAGAGCAGGTTAGGCTTCAGGAGGATGGTCTCTCCTGGCGCGACGAAACGTCTCGCCCCGCCCAGCGCATCGATGCCCTTTCGCATGGCGCTCTCGACAGAAGCGCTATCATAGCTGGAGCATCGGACCGCCGAGACCTTGCTCGATCTTTCGGCTCCTGCGTTCATCTTCATTTCCTCCCCCGTGGGCAGAATCACGACATCCACTAGGTGCTATGGCCGTTCGATTTGGCTGTTGGCAGGGTCACGCAGAATCTCGCTCCCAGTTCACTCTTTCCTGGAACGCGGTCCTCCACCCATATCTTCCCTCCGAATTTGTTCGCAAGGGCCTTGCAGATGGAGAGCCCCAAACCTGCACCCGAGATCTTTGCCTCCGGCCTGAGCCGCACGTACTTCTGGAACAGCACCTCCTTCTTGTCATCTGACACTCCAATCCCGTGGTCTGCCACGGTCACGTTCCAGAAAGGCTTGCCGTCCTCCAGCATCTTCTCGCAGTCGACATCGATCTCGACCTCCGGGTGAGGGTCATACTTGACCGCATTCGTGAGGATGTTGACGAAGAGCTCATCCACCAGCTTGTTCGCGAATATCTGAGCTACTGGTGGAGCCCTAAGGGTGACGCTTACTTTCTTGGAGGGGAAGGAATTCTCAATCCCTGAGATGACCCGGTTGAGCACGCTGATCAGGTCCATATCGACGAAATCCTTCGAGGTCACGGAGCCGATCTTCGTGAGTTTCTTCACGCTTTCTATGAGGTCGGCTGTCTGCTTTATCAGATGCAAGGATTTCTCAAGATGTGCCTTGTTCTCCGGACTGATATCGGGGCTGCCGATTATCATCTGGATGTAGTTCAGGGTTGCGAAATTGAAGTTGTTGATGTCGTGGAACATGAGGTCGTTCAACATCTCGATCTCCTTATTCGCTTCCTGGAGCTTCGAGACCAGATGTGCGTTCACTAGGGCCACGGATGCCTGCTGAGCGAATAGCTTGCCAGCCTCAAGGTCGCTCACCGTGAACACCTCTCCCTTCGGTCTGTAGAGTTCTAGCACGCCTAGGACTCCCTCGGAACCGAACAATGGGAGGGCCAGCATAGAATCGTGCTCGGCGGGAGTACCAGGTACATTGACTGCTCTTGGATCGGCATCGATGTCGTCGGTGAATTCGGCCGTTCCCGACTTCGCCACGGAGCCGACTACGCCCTCATCCAGCGTGCCAGGCGAGGCCATGACCTCATTCGCGAACTTGCTTATGGCATACACGGGTTTTACCATCCTCGTGGACCAGTCCACCAGGTAGAAAGAGAGCTCCTTGTAGCTCACGACCTCTCTGATGTTCTCGGAGATGATCGCGTAGATCTGCTCCGTGTTAATCGCTTTCTGGATCTCCACCCCGCTCCTGGCCAGCACCTCATGGAGTCTTATTCTCGCCTGAAGGTTTATGAGCAGCGACATGTTGTCGACCAAGCCAGCGACCTGGTCCGCCACCATCTGTAGGATGTCCGCGGTTTCCAGATTGTACTCGTTCGGTTTCGAGTGACCCACGTTCAATGAGCCCAGGATTCGCCCTCGGCTGGTCAGGGGGACGCAGAGCATCGACTGGATCTTGCTCATGTCCATCACCGATATCTCGGTGAACGGTTTCTGGGCGGCGTCCTTGGCAATCATGATCACGCTCCGTCCCATCTTCAGGGCCTGTACGATGCTTCCATCGAACAAGACCTTGCCCAAGGACTTGGTCGAGTCCCGGCTCTCAGGGTCCGGGGTCCAGACCTCGACATGCCTTTCCTTCTCCTCGGTGAGCCCGACCGTCAGGCTGGTGAAGTCGACCAGCTTTCGAAGCTCCGTCGCGGCGCCCACCAGGGCATGGGTCCTGAGGTTGCTCTCCGCTGCCGTGAGCTTCGCTATCTTGTTCATTATGTCTATCCGATACGCCTTCTCCTTGAGCTCGTTCTCTACACCTTTCCGGGCGGTTATGTCCCTGAAGATGATCCCCAGACCGATGAGCGCTCCGTTCTGATCCCTCAAGTTGGAAGCTGATATCGAGCACCAGGAGATGCCACCGTCCGCCCGCTTGAACTTTATCTCGTAGTCCTCGCAAACGCCGCCTTGCTCGAGCAGGGAGACAAGCGCCTGCCATTCGAGACTCCTTCCCACCAGGTCCTTCGCGACGTTCTTCTTCATGATCTCCTCGTCTGAGTACCCAAGGGCGCGGGCGAATGCGGGGTTCGAGTAGAGCAGTTCGCCGTCCTTCTTGCATACCAAGACGCCATCTGACAGCTGCCCCAGAAGGGATTCCGAGTCTATCTGCGAAGTCATCTGTTCCAAACTCCTTCGCGTCGCACCGTGTGAACGCGCTGGCTGAACGCCCAGGCGAAGTCCCAAAACGCTTAGGAAGTCCTCGTCTTAAAAGCTTTTCCAAACTCGGCTTTGGATGCATTTGCCACGATTCTCAGGCAAGCTCCTCTGCTCGCACCCGGCTCTCCTGGCAGGCCCGCATGCAAGAAGCTTCAAGTAATGGTCAACAAATCCCCAGGCAGTCACGCGCATCACATAGGGCATAGGGGTGCTCGGTGACCCGATAAGGTGGGTAGATGTCAGCAGATGAGAAGATCCTGAAGGATTTGCAGAAAGCTGTTCTGGGGTATGATTCGAAGGCAGCCGTGAGCGCAGCCAAGGCCGCGATCGCCGCGAAGGTCGATCCGCTCTTGGCGATCGAGAAAGGCCTCTTGCCTGCCATCGAGAAGGTGGGTGACCAGTTCGAGAAGATGGAGATATACCTCCCTGAGCTTATGCTTGCAGGAGATGCGATGAAGTCCGCTCTCGCCCTGCTTCTCCCGCTCCTCCCCAAGGGTTCGAAGGGCGCCAAGGCCACGGTCGTCATGGGAACGGTACAGGGTGACGTGCACGAGATCGGAAAGAACATCGTTGCGAGTATGCTGATGGCGGGCGGTTTCAATGTGATCGACCTCGGGGTGGATGTCAAGACGATAACGTTCGTCGATGAAGCCGAGAGGAACAGCGCGAAGATCATTGGGGCCTCCGCGCTCATGGCCAGCACGATCGGTTCTCAGAAGGACATCATCGATTACCTGGTGGCCTCCGGAAAGCGGAAGAGGCACGCGGTCCTCGTCGGGGGAGGGCCGACCACGAAGGAGTGGGCCAAGGAGATCGGTGCCGACGGCTGCGGCATGACGGCAGTGGAGGCCGTGAGACTCGCGAACCAGATTACCAAGGGGAAGTGAGTCACATGGTTCAGATCTTGGATATCATGGACAAGGCACTCAACGGGAAGCCGATGAGCGAGACGGATTACCAGCTCAAGGTTTTCGCGCCCAAGGTGCAGGAGAAGGTGCGGGAACACAGGATCAAGTTCGACCGGGAGAACCCCATCCCTCAGGACAACTCGATGGCCGACGAAGTATTCGAGGCGGGGCTTGAGCTCCTCCTGGATGTAGGAGCATTCTGCACCTCGTCCGGGAGGACCATAACATTCACCGAACAGGAGATCAGGGAGTCCTTGAGGCGAGCCCCGAGCAAGCTATACTTCGGAGAAGGCCGGGACAAGAAGGCTCTCGTGGCTCGCGCGGTCGGGGACAAGACGCCCCCGTGGTGCCTCCTCGGCGCCGGCGGGGGACCGTGCTCGAGCGACAAGTCCTTCCTCACGCTCGTGGAAGGCTACGCTGAGATCCCGGAGACCAACGCCATCACCACGCCGGCACTGACCAGGGTCGGGGGGATGAGGGTGAGGCCCGCGTCCCCACTCGAGGTCCTGGCCGCTCAGAGGAACGCCGTTCTGGCCCGCGAAGCATGTAACAGGGCAGGCCGACAGGGCATCCCGATCATGAACTCTCTTGCCACGGCGGAATCGGATATCGCATTCGCCGCTGCGCTGCACCCCAAGTTCGGGATGAGGGATTCAGACGGATACATGATATGCTGCATGGACCCGATGAAGGTGGATTTCGCAAGGCTGAACAAGGTAGCAGTCGCGCTTTCGCTCGGAGGCCATATCGGCATGTGCTTCGGACCGCTGCTCGGCGGCTATGCTGGAGGACCCGAAGGAACAGCTGTGTCCAATGTCGCGCATCACATGATGGGTGTCCTGACCTACCAGTCATCGTGGCTCCTGCCGTTCACGATACACCTCAGATACGTTGCGAGCAGCCCGAGGGACATGTTGTGGGTCATAAGCACGATGGGTCAGGCCATTAGCAGGAACACGCATCTGCTGAGCCTGAACCTCAACTATACGACTGCCGGGCCATGCACGCCAATGTGCTTGTTTGAGACATCCGCCTCAGTCACAGCCGCAGTCACTGCTGGCCTCTCGATCGAATCCCTTGGCGTTGCGACCAACAAGCACGAGGACAGGACGACGCCGGTCGAGCCAAGGATATCGGCAGAAGTGGGTCATACAGTGGCTGGAATGAAGCTAGCGGACGCGAACGAGCTGGTCAAGGGCTTGCTCAAGAAGTACGAGTCTAAGCTGAACCAACCGCCCCTCGGGAAGAGCCTGTACGAGTGCTGGGACGGAGAGGCGAGGAAGCCCACGAAGGAATACCACGAAGTCATCATGAGGTACAAGAGGGACATGCGTGACCTCGGAGTAGATCTCAGGCCAGAAGCCTAGGCCAAGGCACCGCGCAAGACCCTTTCCCGTTGTTCTCTTTTCATAATCAACAGCGGCCAGCGCAGTCGCTGGCTAGCTCCGGCGTTTCAAGGTTTTTTCGAGCGCATGCGAATGTCTACAACAGTATTATATAAGTACACTTATGTATAGGTTTTAGCGGATGGGATGCAGCAATGCCGCACATACCTAGCTCAGGCGTTACCATAGGGGTCGAACCACGTCCAGGGAATGTCTACCTGGTCGAGGAGAGACGCCCCATCAACACCTATGTGCTTTTCGACCAAGCGGTTTCCTCCGGATACGCTGGTATGGTGGTGACCAGGGACTTTCCGAAGAAACTACTTGAAGAACAAGAGCTCGGGAACTGCAAGGTCGTCTGGCTGACAAACATGGTCGGCGAGGGACGAATAAACCCGACCGCGATAGGCATCTTGATGGGACAGATAAGGAACTTCATCGAGTCCAATCCGAAGAGCGTCGCCATCATCGACGGCATCGAGTACCTCATCTCGCTCAACACCTATGATCGGATGCTCCAGTTCATTCACCAGCTCAGGGATGTCGTGGTCACGCACGACAGCATCATGCTCGTGCCGCTTGATCCTCGGACACTCACGCAAAGGGAGGTCGCCCTGCTCGAGAGGAGCATGGAACCGATAATCCCGAGAACCGAGAGCGAGGCGTCCGAAGAGACGATGGTGCACCATGGCGAGGAGGGTATCCTCCGGCTGCTCGACGCGGGCCCGAGATAGGCGTTCCTAGTGAGGATCACCGAGATTGCTCACGCGCTTTTTTGATTCAATAGGCAATATTGTCTCGAACCATCCTACCATACTTCCCACATCTGGAAAGACCGCCACACACCCGGCCGCCCTAAGCTCGTCGGGCGCGACGTCTCCCGTCTCCACGGCGACGAAGGGGACACCTGCGTTCGCAGCGCATTTCGCGTCGATCGGATGGTCCCCAACGAAGAAAGTGTCTTCCTTTCCTACACCAAGCTGCTCGATCAACCTGAGATAGGATTCGGGGCTCGGCTTTGCTTTCGTTTTGGAGTTCCTGCACTCGATGGCATCGACCAGTTGCATCAGGCCAGCCGCGGAGAGCGCAACGATTGCGTAATCCCGGCATCCCCTGGTGAGGATCCCGATTTTGATTCCCCGGTTTCTCAGCAATTCCAGGAGCTCGATTGCCCCGTGGATCGCCTTGGTCTCCGCCACACGTTCCAGCTCCACCTCGTCCATGATCCTGTCGAGCTCGGCCAGCCTCCGCCTTAGTTCCCTATCTGGGAGCCCGGCCTCATGCATCCTTCTCTCGTATCGCGATACGATGCTGACCACCGTCTCCCTGGGATCGTACATCTTCCTCGGTTCGCCGTGGGAAACGACCTTGTCTATCACTAGCCTCTTGAACTTGCCATAGTCGACAGTCGAAAGGACGAGGGTGTCGTCTAGATCGAACACGACCGCTCTAACTTGTCTGGGAAGCTTGTGCATCATGCCTTTCACCAGGGCACTCCGAGCTCGTCCAGTATTCTCTGCTGGAGATTAAACCCTGGCATCCGGGATTGTTATCACGGGTGATTTCAAGGCCAACACGTATATGAACGGTAAAAGGGCATGACTCCTTGGAAGATTGAAGAAGGAACAAGGTTTTCCTTCTGGGCCGAAGTCAGTTACACTCCTCCCCCCCCCAACTGACCGGTCCCTGTCCTCCTTCAGTCTCCCTTTTCTTCTCATCCTTCGATGGCTCGGCCTTGGCCATTGTGTCCGGAGACCGGTGCTGAGGGGCCAGGCGACTTCCGACTATCCCTTCAGCTCTTTGTCGGCCTTCTTGACGATCGCCCGGACTTCCCTTGCGACGTCCTTGTCCAGGGGTGCAGGGTTTGCCTTAGCCTCTTTGAGCAGGGCCTTTACCTTTGCATTCGCCCTCTTGATTGGATCGATCGAACCTCTCTTCACCCAATCGTCGTAGGGTCCGTACTCGAAAACCATGGGCTCCCAGACCTCCCTGAGGTGCGTGAGGGTGTGCCTGTTCGTCAGGAATGTCCCGCCAATCCCGACCTTTGATATGAGGTCGCGGGCAAGCGTGTCGTCGTTCACTTCAATGCCCTTGGAGATGTAAAGCACCTCGGTGACGATGTCGTAGTCCAGCATGAGCTGCTCGAAGGATAGGACGGTTGAAGCTTCGAGGAGCCCGAAGCCGTTGCACATGTCCGCCCCTGCCTGGGCTGAGAGCAAGGTCGTGAGACAGTGCTCAGTCGCTGCTTGGCTTCCTGGATGGAGCGCGTTGGTTCCGAAAGTCCCTGCCTGAGACGGGATCTTGTAGTGCTTCGCGAGGTCTACAATCGCGGCAGTCAGCAGGACAGACTCCGGAGCGCCAGATACGTACCCACCTGTCCTAGGCTCCATGGTCGAGAGGACGGAACCATAGATGGTCCTCGCCCCCTTCTTGGCGCATTGCGTCAAAGTGAGGATCGCCATGATCTCAGCGTTGCTCAATGCGAGGGTTCCGGCCAAGGTAATGGGCCCTGAGACGCCAGCCTCGACCATGCTCATCATCATGACAGGCACTCCAGCCTTCGCGAACTCTATCGTCGCGTCACTGCCGCCTCCGTCCAAGTTCAGAGGAGGCACGGCACATATGATCGCCGCCAAGTTCGGCTTCTCGGCCAGCTTGTCTCGCCCCCCAGCCACGGCTGCAGCCATCTCGATCTGGAGTCTCGCCTCGGCTCCAGTCGTGGTGGATTCTGACATCACGAACTTCTCTGATGTGGAGAACGCAGCTTCTACGCCGTGGAGCACGTGCGCATGCAAAGGGATGTCCTGAGGTGCCAGAGACGGCGTCATGTAGCCGACTCCTGGCAAGACGTTGCTCAGGTACCCTTCGTCCATGATATCCTGCTTCCTTGCCGGCCGCTTCTCGCCGGTCTCCAGGTCGTAGGTCTGGACCCCACAACCATCAAATGTGATGTACAGGTTGGAGCCATCGAGCTTGAGGTCGTACTTCGGGTTTCTTGCCCGGAGTTCCAGCTCCTTTGGGACACTCTTGATCGATTCCTCGACGAGGCTCTTGGGTATCTTGGCAACCATCTTCTCGGCATCGATCCTGGCCCCATGCCGCTTCAGAAGATCGAGCGCCGCCCGGCTATAGATCCGGATTCCATCATTCTCGAGCACGTCGAGTGAGGTGTCATGAATCCTGCGGAAGGAGTCCTTGTCGATCAACTGAGTTGCTCTCTTCCTGGCACTAAGTCTCTTGAAGTCAGTAATCATCCGAATCCCTAGCTCCTCGCGGGGGTATCTGCTCACATTTAAAGAACCTTTGTTGGACGCGGTTCTGTCAAGTTATCGGCTGGTGGTTCCTTCTGAATCACGCAGGCTACATGTAATCGCATTCGTAAGTACTCCATCTACCGCTGATGCCTGGATGCTGGTCAAGGGCGTTGTCTTCCTACTCGCTTCGGATCTCCCTCCGGAGGCGATCTTGCTCCTCCAGGAGTTCAGGTTGGTGGTGAACAAGACGGTTCGCGCATCCCTCGATGCACGCGTCTCGTCGAGGTATGGGATTTCCAAGCTGCTCTATAGGACGTTCCGAGAAGAGCATCCTGGAATGTATGCCAAGCACCTTGTGTCCTCGTTCGAGGTTGCCGCTGGGATCCTTAAGAACTACAGGAAGCGGCTCCGACACGGAAGGCGCTTCGGAACGCCTTTCGTCAAGCGCCTGATGATGAAGGCAGAGAATCAAGCGTACAAGTTGGATCGCACCGAAGGCATGATCGATCTGCCCATCAGAGCTGGATGCCATGTCAAACTGAGGCTGGTCGTGAGTCGATACCATCGTCGGTATTTGAACGATGAAACGCTCTCATCGGGTTCCCTCACGGTCCTCCCGGACAGGGTGATCGTCGCGTTCAGGAAGGAGTCCCCTCGACCAATTGCGGCCAGCTCGGTGCTCTCACTGGATACCAACGAGCGTAGCCTCGACGGCATATTCGTCGAGGGAGGTTCGATGGGAGACGGGTTATGCGTTCAGGTCAAAGTGGCCTTCCCAGAGGTGGCAATTATACAACAGCGCCATCATGAGAGGCGGAGGAGGCTTCAGAAGAAGAAAGCCCATGACAGGCGATTGACCAGGGCCTTGTGTGGCCGAGAAGGTGCGAGGGAACATCACAGGATCGATCACCGGCTGCATCGTGTCGCGAACGCGGTTCTAGAGTTCGCCGAGGATCACAAATCCGCAATCGTGCTCGAGGACTTGAGGGGCATGAGGCCGAGTAAGAGCAAGGAACTCAACAGGCGCCTGAGCTTCTGGCCCAGGAGAAAGCTCCACCAGATCATCGAGTACAAGGCCGCCTGGAAGGGCATTCCCGTGGTCAAGGTCGATCCGAGATACAGCAGCAAGAAGTGCCCGATATGATGGCGTGTTAGAAGAGATTCCCCGCGCATTTGGGAGATTGCACGAAACCCAAAGGCGGGAGAACCATGAGATACATCGGGCTGGACATACATAAAAAGCATACTCAGGCATTG
>Ga0315281_10004055_pt1 | contig 21357 bp, 20 predicted proteins | sample YL17G07_0_MG_FD_204540 | JGI IMG/M metagenome (GOLD analysis project Ga0315281, IMG submission 204540) | Sediment microbial communities from Yellowstone Lake, YNP, Wyoming, USA - YL17G07_0 | ecosystem: Environmental > Aquatic > Freshwater > Lake > Sediment | place: USA: Wyoming | collected...
GCCGGCGGCGATCGATTGCTGCCTGTCGGTCGCCGACGACTACGACGTGCAGGTGATGATCCACACCGACACGCTGAACGAGAGCGGCTTCGTCGAGGACACCATCAAGGCGTTCAAGGGCCGCACCATCCACGCCTTCCACACCGAAGGCGCCGGCGGCGGCCACGCGCCCGACATCATCAAGGTGGCGGGTTTGAAGAACGTGCTGCCGTCGTCGACCAATCCGACCCGGCCGTTCACCAAGAACACCATCGACGAGCATCTCGACATGCTGATGGTGTGCCACCATCTCGACCCGTCGATTCCGGAGGATCTAGCCTTCGCCGAAAGCCGCATCCGCAAGGAGACCATCGCGGCGGAAGACATTCTCCACGATCTCGGCGCGCTCTCGATGATGTCGTCGGACAGCCAGGCCATGGGCCGGATCGGCGAGGTGATCATCCGCACCTGGCAGACCGCCGACAAGATGAAGAAGCAACGCGGCCGGTTCACGCAGGAGAAGGGCGACAACGACAATGAGCGGGTGAAGCGCTATGTCGCCAAGTACACCATCAATCCGGCGATTGCGCACGGCGTCTCGAAGCACATCGGTTCGGTGGAAAAAGGAAAACTCGCCGATCTGGTGCTGTGGTCACCGGCCTTTTTCGGCGTCAAGCCTGACATGATCATCAAGGGCGGCAATATCGTCGCCGCCACCATGGGCGATCCCAACGCCTCGATCCCGACGCCGCAGCCGGTGCATTACCGGCCGATGTTCGGCGCTTTCGGCAAGGCGCGCACCGCCTCGTCGCTGGTGTTTGTGTCGAAAGCGGCGGCCAAAAGCAACTTGCGCAACAAACTCGGCATCGAGAAGCAATTCGTGGCGGTCGAGAACACGCGCAATATTTCCAAGAAGAGCATGATCCACAACGACGCCACACCGCACATCGAGGTCGACCCCGAAACCTACGAAGTGCGAGCGGACGGCGAGCTGCTCACCTGTGCGCCGGCCGAGGTGCTGCCGATGGCGCAGCGTTATTTTTTGTTTTAGCGGCCCGGAAACTCGAAAGCAGACCGATGCGTGCGACTTCGATAAGGCGTGCTTCCACATGGCAAGGCAAGGCCGTCGACACAGTGGTGCTTGACTACGACAACCGGTATCGCCGGCGCATGATCATGACGGCGACGCACGGCCTGGAATTCTTGCTCGATCTTGCTGAGGCAACCACACTGCGCAGCGGCGATGCCCTCGTGCTGGACGACGGCGGGCTGGTGGAAGTTGTGGCCGCACCCGAAGCGCTGTTGGAGATACGCTGCGCCGACCCGCATCACATGGCGCGCGTCGCATGGCATTTGGGAAATCGCCATTTGCCGGTTCAGATTCTCGGCAACAGCATGCGAATTCGCCGCGATCATGTGATCGAAGACATGATGAGGGGCCTTGGTGCGCGCGTCACGGAAATTGAGGCCCCCTTCGATCCGGAAGGCGGCGCCTATGATGGCGGCGCTCATCCCCATGACCATGATCATACCGGCCATGGCCATCACCGACATGATCACAGCCATGGCGGATGAACGGCGGACATTGCCGCTCCCTCAATCGGGGGTCGTTGACCTCGGCGATCCGCCGCTGTCGTCAGCGGCTTTGTACCGCTTGATGACGTGGTTTTCGCCGTCCTATCCGGTCGGCGCATTTGCCTATTCCAGCGGCATCGAATGGGCGGTCGAAGCCGGCGACATCCATGACGCGGAAACGTTGCGTAGTTGGCTGGAATCGATGCTGACTTCTGGCGCCGGGTACAGCGACGGAATATTTTTCACCCAAACCTATCGCGCGGCCTGGGCGAGCGACAATTTGTCTCTGGTCGCACTCTCCGAATTGGCCGCGGCCTTCGCGCCAACACGTGAACGCTATCTGGAAACGACGGCGCAGGGCGGCGCCTTTATGACGGTGACACGCGCGGCGTGGCCGTGTCGCGCAGTTGAGCAACTAGCCGCGCTATGGGATGGGCCGGTTGCATATCCCGTCGCCGCCGGGGTCGCCTGCGCCGGTCATGACATTCCGCTGTCCCATGCCCTGCACGCTTTTCTTTATGCGGTGGTGGCAAATTGGATTTCGGCCGGCGTCCGCCTTATCCCGCTTGGTCAGACCGACAGTCAGCGCGTGCTAGACGCGATTGAAGCTGCGGTGGCTGAAACGGCAAAACGCACTCTGATCGCTACGCTTGACGACCTGGGAAGTGCGACCTTCCGCGCCGATCTGGCCGGAATGCGGCACGAGGCGCAGTACACCAGGCTGTTCAGAAGCTGATGTCCGCGGGTGGCTCACAGGAGACGAAAAAATGACAGATTCTCACGGGCCGCTTCGCGTCGGCATCGGGGGCCCGGTCGGTTCCGGCAAGACCGCGCTGATGGATTTGCTGTGCAAGGCGCTGCGCGGGCATTACGACATCGCCGCCATTACCAACGATATCTACACCAAATGGGATGCTGAGTTTCTCGTGCGTTCCGGATCGCTCACACCGGATCGCATTATCGGAGTCGAAACCGGCGGCTGCCCGCATACTGCGATCCGCGAAGATGCATCGATGAATCTCGCAGCCATCGCGGACATGCGCGCGAAATTTCCCAATCTGGATCTTGTTCTGATCGAGTCGGGTGGAGATAACCTCGCGGCGACGTTCTCGCCCGAATTGGCCGACTTGACGATCTATGTGATCGATGTCGCCGCCGGGGACAAGATTCCGTCCAAAGGTGGGCCCGGCATTACCCGTTCCGACCTTCTTGTCATCAACAAGATCGATCTTGCGCCGCATGTCGGCGCCTCGCTCGACAAAATGCAGGTCGACGCCAAACGCATGCGCGGAGAACGCCCTTTTGTTCTGACTAATTTACGTGAAGGTTATGGCGTGAATGGAATTGTCGACTTTCTTCAAACCAAAGGTGGCCTCGCTCAGTTGGACAAAGCGACATCCAAGCCAGCTGGCTGACGCAGCATCAGCGATCTGGCGCCATTGTCGTCATTCCCATCTTGGACGGACTGCATCACAAATACATCCGGATATGATTTTCGGAAAGGACTGGATCTGGTTCACGAACAACGACCGCTGGTTTTTGATCCTGTGCGCACCAAAAACCTCATCCGGCGAGGATTTCGATTTTGCCGGATAAAATCACCTGTTCTTGCGCCATCATGGACTTCCTCGGGCCGGGGGCCAGCATTGATTCAATCCCGATATGCAGCGCATCGAGGTGCTTCGCCTGGGCTTATCTCAATGCTCGCGCCCACAGGAGTCGCCAAGAAACGGGAACCAACAACAACGCTGACGCCAGCAAGCCCACGCTCATGGGCCACCGCATGCGCTCGCGCGCCCGCGCCCGCACTTCGCCCATGACAAATTGCTCGCCCTTGCGCATTTCGCCGTAGGATTTCAGGAACGAGGAGATGCGCCCCACGCTGAAGTCGTCGAGCGCATCGCCTTCGGTGCGGTTGCGTTTTTCCAGATTGTTCAGTCGTTCCGCCGCGATCCGATGGCGCTCCGCGTATTCGCCGGCCTCCACGAAAGTGGCCGTCTCGGCGCGACTAAAATACAGCGCACGGAGCGAAGGAACAGCGTATTCGATCGTGTCGAGAAGCGGTTGGTCGGCGCGTGGCACTGCCGCCAACTGTAAGGCCGATCCCGCCAAAATCGCAGCGGCGCCCCAGCGGACGGTGGCGACTGCGCCACGCAATGCCTTATGGCGGTTGCCGCGCAGAAACGGATAGAGCAACCCGGCAACCGCCAGAGCGCCGCCAAAGGCGCAAACCATGGCCGCGCCGGTCGGCAAGTCGAAGGCAAACGAGGCGGCCAGGCCGGCGGCGCTGGTGAGCGTGCCGACGATCCAGCCGATGGCGAGTTGTCGTGCCGGCGAGGACGAGAACATGACGCCGATGGCGGCCGGAATAATGAGAAACGAAAACACCAGCAGCACGCCGGCAATCGCGACCGAACTGGTCACCACCACGCCGAAACTCGCATAGAACACGAATTCCCAAATCAGCGGCCCGGTTCCGGTTAGCCGGCGGTGCAACAGCCAGTGCAGCAACCCAACCGCGGCGTACAGCGGAACGATGACGGTCAGATCATTCCATCCGCTGGTCAGAATATTTCCGGTTAGAATCTGCTTGAGATGCTCGGCGCCTTGCGGCGCCCGATCAATCAACAGGATGGCCGCCGCCGCCGCGACGACGTAGATCACCCCGATCAACGCCTCCTGCGGCACACGCGTCCCCCAGGCGCGCGTGAATGCCAGCAGCACGGCCGCCAGCAAAGTGAAGCTGAGCGAATAGCCATAGGTCGCGGGACTCTGCGCGGAATGACCGAGCATGAAGGCCACGGTGGCGCCGAGCGCCGCGATTTGCGCCAGCGCCAAGTCGACAAAGATGACTTGGCGAGCCAGCACCTGGATGCCGAAATAGGCGTGGATGCCGACCAGACAAACCGCCACCAGGAATGCCGGCCAGAGAAATATCAGCGGCTCGATCATCGCACCCCCGCTGCCGCTGTCAGCGCCGCTACATTGGCATCGAACAGCGCGATGTAATCGCCGGTGTTCGGCAGCGCGCCGACAGATGCGGCCAGCGTCACAATAGACGCCTCCGCCTTGCCCGCTACAAAGGCCACGTCGCGTTCCGGCTCTTGCGGCTCGCGCACCACGATACGGACGCCTCGCGCCTGCATGGTACGGATGATGCCGGCCAGGTGCGCCGGACTTGGTGGTACACCCGGCTTGGTCTCGATAAAGCCGACAAAATCCAGCCGGAAGCGGCGGGCGAAATACGGCCAGCTGTTGTGATACGCGACGATCGGCATGGCCTTGAGTGGCGCCAGTTTGCTCTCCCATTCCGCCAACTTGGCCCGCAGGCGAACCAGGAACGCCAGGCGATTGGCCTCGTAACGGGCAGCGTTGTCCGGGTCGATCCGCGCCAGCGCTTCAAGGATGGTGCCGGTGACGATCTCGGCGTTGTTGGGATCCAGCCAATAATGCGGGTTGCCGCTGCCGTGGGCGTGGCCGTCGCCCGGGCCGACGCTCATCCCGCGCAGCTCCAGTACGGCAATGGCGAACGATGCATCGACATAGCCGGGACCGCCACGGCCAATTTCTGGCTTGCCGGCCTGCGCCAGCAGACGCTCGATCCACAGATCGTAATCGAGCCCGACGCGCACCAACAGACGCGCATGCTTCAAGCGCAGAACATCCTGCGGCTTGGGCTGATAGTCCTCGGCGTCCATGCCGGCTGGAACCAAGCTGACCGCCGCCACCCGCTCGCCGCCCACCGCCTCGGTCAGACTGCGCAAGTCAGTCGTGGTGGTGACAACCGGGATGCGGTCCTGCGCCAATGCGGGCGACGCCAAGGTGAAGCAGGCGGCGATGAGAGCGAAGCGCAACACCATGGAATTTGAAATGCGGAAGGGCCGCGCGCTACGCGGCCCTTCCATGTCGTTTGCTAACGTTTGCCGGCATTCGCGACCCAGATGCTTTTCGGCATCAGGCAATGGACGTTTTTCTCGGCATCAGACATCGCCCCAACCCGGCAATCCATTGCCACGCTGGCGAGTCCATAGGCGTCGAGTCGCGCGATCTTTTTCTCGGACTCCAGCCACTTGATCATGCCCATCGAGGCATCGTTCATCGCCTTGTTGAGGTCGGCGTTTTTGACGTGTGAGACGTAATATTTCGACGTCTCCTTGGTCGGGCGCTCCATGTCTTCCTTGTCGCGGGCATTTTTTGGATTGAGGCAGTGGATGCCTTTCTTGACGTTGACGACCTGGGAGACCCGGCAATCAGACACGCTCGCCATCAGTTTTGCCGCTTGCTCGGCCGAGACACCGCGCTGCTCGGAGAGGAACTTGACGGTTTGCGCCTTGGCCTGCGCCCAAGCCTTGTTCATGTCCGCGTCGAAGCCCATGGTGATCCAGGATTTCGGCGTTTCGATGCGCGGAAAGTCGAGCGGCTTGCCCTTGACGACTTCCACCGTGATGTTGAGTTCTTTGTAGGCGGTCTCGATGGCGGTGAGGTTGACCTCGCCGTTGCCTTGGCCGGCGTGCGAGTCGCCGCTCCACAGCAACGCCCCCGGCACATGCACCGGCACGTAGAGCGTGGTGCCGGCGACGAAGTCACGAATATCCATATTGCCGGCAAATTCGCCCGGCGGCACGCTGGAATAGCGGCCGGGCTCCTTGCGTGCGACCCCGAGCGTTCCCGGGAACGGGCGTAGCGGCAAAACGATGCCGGGCAGGAACTCGGTCTGCATGGCGTCAAGATCGAGATAGAGATATTTGACTTGACCGTCCTGATAGGCGGCCGGGAACTGGCCGAACATTCCCGGCACGTTGAAGTTGGTCGCGTAAGCGCGCGGCACGATCTTATTCAGCCTGACCTTGAGCACGTCGCCCGGTTGCGCGCCCTCGATAAAAACCGGTCCGGTCAAGGTGTGCGGTCCGCGGCCGGGAAAGTCGGTGCGTGTCTTCTTGATTTGCTCGATGGTGGTGCCGGGAACCACCTGATTGTGAGCGTGCATCATCGTTTCCATCACGATGGTGTCGCCGGAATTGACACGCAGCACCGGCGGCTGAGCATTGTCGAACCAGCCCCATTGCGTGGTCTCGAGCGTCGCCGGCAGCAAATGCACCTTCTTGCCGCTCGGCACTCCCACCACCTGCAGTTTGGAATCGGCGGGCCCGACGCCGGGATAGCCGGGCGTGGTGATGGTCGCGGTGGGTGAGAATTGCGGCGCGGCCGGAGCTGGCGCGGGTGGTGAGGTTTGCGCGAGTGCGGCCGTGCCGATGATCAACGCTGCGCTGGCGCCAACTATGATGCGAGACAGTAATGTTGCTTGAGACATGCTTTTCACCCCAATAGGCTAATATTCCCCAGACGGCTGCTGTCAGGGTAGGCCATTTTGGCCTGCGGCTGCAATGCAGGCCGTTTATTTTGCGGCGCTGAGGCCGACCCGGTGTCAATATTTGGCTCAATGTGGTCTTGGCGTTGCCGCGAGGAGCCCTGGCTTGCAAGACAAGCGCAGTGGCCAAATCCGGGGTAGGTGCTCGCCGCTTTTGGGCTATCGTCCGTCGCCGTGGCCGACGCAAAATATTTTGCCAGCTTGCTCTTGGGCTTTGGCTGCGCGACCATAGGCTGAGGTCACAAGGTTGCGGCCCCATTGTGGCCGAAAATCCAAAAAAGGGGAGGAATTAATGATCAGGACCGGCAAGATAATCACCGCGGGGCTCATGGCTGCGGTGCTGGCGCTTGCGGCAGGAGCTGCGAATGCCAAGGACAAGGTGAAAGTTGGTTTCATCGGCCCGCTGACCGGCGGTGTCTCGGTCAACGGCATTGGCGGACGCAATTCGGCCGATCTCGCGGTCAAGCTGCGTAACGCGGATGCCAAGGCGAAATACGAATACGAGCTGGTGGTGCTCGACGACGAGTGCAAGCCAAACGTGGCGGTTCAGGTCGCTACCAAAATGGCGGCCGATAAGGACATCATCGCCGCTGCTACGCATTATTGTTCAGCGACCGCGATTGCGACCGTCGACACCTATCACAAATTTGGATTTCCGGTGATCGTCTGGGGTGCCGTGCTGCCCGACATCACCTATCGCAACAAATACGCGGAAGTTCACCGCGTCAACGGCACGATGATCAACCAGAACGACGCCAACGCAGAATTGATCTCGAAGCTCGGCTACAAGACCGTTGCGGTGATTCACGACACCACCGATTACGGCAAAGGGCATAACGAATATTTCAGCAAGGCGCTGGCGAAGATAGGCAAGGCGAAGATTGTTGGCACGTTCGGCGTGACAGCCGAACAGCAGGACTTCACCGCCGAGCTCACGCAAATCAAGTCGCTCAATCCCGAGGTGATCTATTTCGGCGGGCTGACCCCGATTGGTGTCCGCATTCGCTCGCAAATGGACAAGCTCGGGATCAAGGCCGTGTTCGACGCGACCTCTGGCATCGTGTCCGACGCCTATATCCAAGGCCTCGGGCCACTGGCCGAAGGCACGCTGGCCTTCCGCGAAGGTGCGCCGACCGAGAAACTGCCGGGCGGGAAATTTTTCATGGAAAAATACAACGCGCAAAAATATGACAACCCGCCCGAGGCCTATGGTGCCTTCGCCTATGCCGCGATGGACATGATCCTAAACACCATCGAGAAGGTCGGGCCTGACCGCAAGAAGGTCATCGACGATCTCGGCAATGTGAAGGACCGCGATTCGATCGTCGGCAAGATCACCTTCGACGATCACGGCCAGAATACCGTGGCCGTGATCACCAAGTACGTGATCCAGGACGGCAAGTTCGTCGAGTGGGACGAAAGCGAATACGCAAGCGGCAAACGCAAGTTGCCGGGGCAGAAATAGAGTTACGAGCGAGGCGGGGCCCCGCGTGGCCTCGCCTTGTTATTCCTCGCTAGTAGTCAAGACGACATCATGGATGTAGGGCTGTTCGCTCAATACGTCATGAACGGGCTGATGCTCGGCATGATGTATGCGCTGGTCGCCGTCGGCTTTACGTTGTTCTTTGGTGTCCTCGACATCATCAAGTTTTCGCACGGCGATGTGGTCACCGTCGGCGCGTTTGCGGCGCTCGCAACCTTCGCCGGCCTGAATGCGCTTGGTTTCAAATCCCCGTGGTTTGATCTCGTCGTCATGATCGTAATTGCGACGCTGGCGATGGCCGCGCTCGGCATGATGATCGCGCGTTATCTCGTGATGCCGTTGCGCTCGGCGCCGGCGCTCAACACGCTGCTGATCACCCTGATGCTCGGCACGGTTCTGCGCGAATCCGTGCGGCTGTTCTATCCGCAGGGTGCCAATCCAAAACCGTTCCCGGCCTTGCTGCCGCGAAGCTCGATTGACCTCGGCAGTTTTAATCTGCGGCTCGACAATGTGCTCATGCTCGCGGCCGGCGTCGCGGTGATTGTCGGCCTACAATTTCTGCTCAACCGCACCAAGCTTGGACTGGCGATCCGCGCTGTTGCGCAGGACGAGGAGACGGCGCGCACGATGGGCGTCAATTTTACCGCCATCGTGCTTATAACCTTCGCGATCGGTTCCGGCCTTGCCGCCTTCGCGGGGGTGATGAACGGTCTCTATTACAACGAGATCAACTTCGGCATTGGCCTTTATCTCGGCGTGATCGGCTTTTCCGCCGCGATCATCGGCGGGCTCGGTAGCATCTATGGGGCGATTCTCGGCGGCTTTCTGTTCGCCGGATTGCAGACCATCGGTACCGTGCTTTTGCCTTTCGCTAGCGCCTATAAGGACGTCTTCGCCTTTGCCGTCGTTATCGCCATTATGGCCTGGCGCCCAACCGGGCTGATCCAGGAAAAGATCAGTGAGCGGGTGTGAGCCGATGGCAGGCGAGGCGGAAAAGACGCATGGGGCGTTATGGCCCGGCCTGATAGCGCTGGCCGCCGCGACCGGGTATCTGATCGCACTACTCGCCGCGGAAAATCAGGCGCTCATCATTTCCCTGCTTGCGGCCGGCATTGCTGCCATGATTGCCGCGGCCTGGTTGCGGCTCCTCGATTACGCCAGTCGTTCCTTCGCGGATCACGAGGATGCGCTTGGCGGCTTCGCAATCCTGGCGGCTTTCGCGGTCGCCGTCTTCTTTCACGAGGACCATTTCATCCTGCTGCTGGTCACCACGGTCCTGCTCTACACTGTGGCGACGCTCGGCTTGAACATTCAGTTTGGCTATGCCGGTGTGCTGAATTTCGCCGGCGCGTCCTTTTTCGGCATTGGCGCCTACACATCGGCCGTTCTCAACGCTCATACGGCATTGCCTCATCTGATCGTTCTTGCGATCGGCGGCTTGCTCGCCGCTCTGATCGGTTCGCTGTTGCTGCTGCCGGTGTTGCGCACGCGTGGACATTACGCCGCCGTCGTCACGATCGCCTTTGCGCTGTTGTTCAAGACTTTTCTCGAGGTCAACGACGTGCTCGGAGGGCCACAGGGATTGCAGGTGCCGGGCATGAAAATCCTTAATTGGGCGTTCAACGATAATGTTTCGATCGGCAAGATCTCGCTGTCGTTCTACATGAACTATTATGTGATAAGTCTGCTGCTGCTGATCGGCGCGTTCATCGTCGTGCGGCGGCTCGAACGATCCTGGATCGGTCTCAACCTCGATGCACTGCGGCTCGACGAGACCGCCGCGAGCTGTTTCGGCCTCGATATCGTGCGCTGGAAGATCACGGCATTTTTGATCGGTAATTTTCTTATCGGCATTGCCGGCGCGTTGTTCGGCATGGTCGGAAGTTTTGTCGCGCCGAACAACTATACCTTCGCCGACTCGCTCATCCTGGTTTCGATTCTTCTGCTCGGCGGTATTGGCAATCCCTGGGGGCTCATCGTCGCGACCTTGATTGTCGTGATCGTTCCCGAAAAACTGCAGACGATCCAGGAATATCGCTTTTTGCTCTACGCGCTGTTGGTGATCGGCGTGCTGCTGTTCCGGCCGGAAGGTCTGCTGCCGCGCCCCGTGCGCCGCTATTTCCCGGGGTGGCGTCCATGACGAGGCTGTTGGAAGCGCACGGCCTGTCCAAGCGGTTCGGCGGCGTGCTCGCGCTCGACGGCCTTGATCTGAGCGTCGCACCGAACGAGATAATTGGCCTTATAGGTCCGAATGGTTCCGGCAAAACGACATTCTTCAATGTGATCACGGGTATTTACGGCGCGGATGCCGGAAGCGTGACCTTTAATGGCGCAAACATTACCAATGCGAGTTCGCGCGCCGTCTATCAAGCGGGAATGTCCCGAACCTTTCAGCGTTCGCGCCTATCACTGCCCTTGTCGATCTTCGACAACATCATGATTGGCAACCACAAGCGGCTCAATCAGGGGCTTTGGTTCAATCTGGTCCAGCGCGGCGGGTTCAAGCGTGAATTTGAGGCGAGCTATCTTGCTGCGCGCGCGCTGATCGAGGTGTTCGAACCGGCGCTTGTTGGCCGTATATTCGAGCCGGTTGCCGGCCTGCCGATGATCGATCGTCGCCGCATCGAGATTTGCCGCGCACTGATCAGCGAGCCGAAATTGCTGCTGCTCGACGAGCCCTCCGCCGGCATGACGCATGACGAGACCGCCGAGTTGATGAACGACATTCTCCTCGTCCGCGCGCGCAACAAAGATCTTACGATCATCATCGTGGAGCACGAAATGGGGGTGATCGAACGCATCACCGATCGCTGCGTGGTGCTTAATTTCGGCCGCAAGATCGCGGAGGGGCCGTACCGCGACGTGGCCGCCGATACCCAAGTGCAAGAAGCCTATCTTGGGGTGGCGTGATGGCCGGTATGCTCGAGATCGACGACGTCTACACGGCCTACGACAAGGCCGATGTGCTGCAGGGCGTCTCGCTCGCAGTGCAACCGGGCAGCATCACCTGTCTGCTCGGCTCCAACGGCTCCGGCAAAACGACTCTTGTTCGCTCGATTCTGGGGCTCACGCCGGCGCGCGCCGGCCGCATCATCTTCAATGGCACCGACATCACGAGACTTGCGACCCACAAAGTCATCGCCGCAGGCATCGCCTGCATACCCGAGGGACGCAAGGTCTTTCCCAAGCTGACGGTCGAGGAGAATCTACGCGTCGGCGCCTATCAGGAGCCCTCGGACAAGGTCACACAGTCGCGCATGGCCGATATCTTTCGCATTTATCCGCGTCTTGCGGAGCGACGGACGCAGCTTGCGGGCACCATGTCGGGCGGCGAGCAGGCGATGGTGTCGATCGGACGCGGGCTGATGCGAGCGCCAAAACTTCTGTTGATCGATGAGCCGTCGCTTGGGCTCTCACCCCGGCTGGTTAAGGAGAATTTCAATATCATCCGCCAGATCAATGAGCGCGGCATTACCGTACTCTTGGTCGAGCAAAACGTGCACCAGACGCTCGCCATCTCACATTATGGTTTTGTGCTGTCTAAAGGTCGTGTGGCGACCAGTGGAGCACCTTCGGAACTCGCGGTTCGCAAAGAGGTGCGCGATGCTTATTTCGCGTAGATGACGATGCATTCTTCGATCGAACTGGCACGGGAATTAATTCGCTTCAACACCGTCAACCCGCCGGGCGCCGAGCGTCCCTGTGCGGAGCGACTGGCGGGATTGTTGGAGAATGCAGGCTTTGCCGTCGAACTAATTCCCTTCGGCGAAGGGCGGGCGCAGATTCTGGCGCGTATCGGCGGAAAACCGGACGGGTTGCCGCTCGGATTCACGGGTCATCTCGATACCGTGCCGCTTGGTGCGCAGCCATGGTCCGCGGATCCATTCGCCGCCGATATCGCGGACGGCAAGCTGTATGGGCGCGGCGCGTCGGACATGAAGAGTGGCATCGCGGCTTTCGTCACGGCTTGCATTGCGCTCGCCGATCGGCTGGCAAGGACGTCCGGCGTCATGCTGGTGATCACGGCCGGTGAGGAAACGGGCTGCTCCGGCGCCGAGGCGCTTGTCCGCGCGAACGGCCAGCTCGGCCAAGTCGGGGCCCTCGTCGTGGCAGAGCCGACCGGCAATAAGCCGCTCGTCGGCCACAAGGGAGCGCTGTGGCTGGAGGCGGAAACGAAAGGCGTGACTGCGCATGGCTCCATGCCAGAGCAAGGCGTCAATGCCGTCTACAAAGCGGCGCGAGCCGTCACGGCGCTGCAGGAGTTCGACTTTAACGTGGCCCGTCACGACGTGCTCGGCTCCCCGACTATTAACGTCGGCACTTTACAGGGGGGCCTCAACATCAATTCAGTTCCCGACCGGGCGCTGATCGGTATCGATATCCGCACCATCCCGGCACAAAGCCACGCGCAAATCCGCGAGCAGTTAACAAGCTATCTTGGGCCGGAGGTTACGTTGCGGACGCTGCTTGACGCCAAAAGTGTCTGGACCGATCCGCATCACCCTTGGATCAGCGAAGTATTCCAAGTCGCACGCAACGTCGAGGGCGTCGGCGATAATATCGGAGCGGCGCCTTATTTCACCGACGCTTCCGTTCTGACGCCGGCGTTTGGTTCGCCGCCTACCGTGATCATCGGACCTGGTGAATTGGCGCTTGCCCACCAGACGAATGAATACTGCCTGCTATCCCGCATTGAAAGGGCGACCGAGATATACTCGCAGCTTGTCCGGAATTGGTGCCGGATCTAGCTGGCCGCACCGCCTTCGCCGACGACGTGCAGCGGGCGGCCATCGAGGGATTGCGGCTGGTCGCGCGCATCATAACAGTGGCGCATGTGTTAAGTGCGTCGTCGAGCACGGTTGCGCGTTCGCGCGCGTTAGTCTGCCAGCATTGCCGCGCCACCGCCTCGCGTGAAGTCAATTTGGGAACACGTCGCATCGGGTGAGGCGTGATCCTTCGAGGATGTCGCGGTCGGCCACTATGTTCAGGTCTAGGCTGGCGGTACACTCAGCTATGTTGGCGATATCTTACGCCTTCGCTGGTAAAGCCCATGGCCGGCGCTGGTGATCCTCGGCTTGGAACGCCGCAATCCGATCCCGGTTACTCTCTGTTAGATCGATATCGTCCCAGCCATTGAGCAACTGATTGCGGCTGACCGGATCGACGGCGAACGCATAAGTACGGTCGCCGCGCGCAATCGTCTGCTGCTCAAGATCGACGCTGACGGACTGATCGGGGTTGGCGGAAATCGCCGCCGCGAGCTCGGCGACATCCGACTCCGGCAGGACTGCGGTCAGTAGGCCATTCTTCACCGCGTTTTGCGCGAAGATGTCGCCGAACGACGGTGCGATCACGCAACTTATGCCGGCGTCGTACAGCGCGTAGACAGCGGCCTCGCGCGACGAGCCGCCGCCGAAATTGCGTCCGGCGACAAGAATCTTGGCGTCGCGACAGGCCGGCTGGTTGAGCGGGAAATCGGCCCGCTCATTGCCGTCGGCATCGTAACGCAGGTCCTGGAACAGCACACGACCGAGACCCTGCGCGCGCGGCCATTTTAGATAGCGGGCAGGCAAGATCTGGTCCGTGTTGAGGTTGGACAGCGCCAGCGGGCAGGCCTTGGCGTTGAGGCGGACGAATTTCTCCATGTGCGCCTCCTACGGTGTGCGCCCGGCCAGCAACGGCCGGACGTCGTTGAGGTGCCCGTTGACCGCGGCAGCCGCGACCATCGCTGGCGACATCAAGTGCGTGCGCGCGCCGGGACCTTGCCGGCCGCGGAAGTTGCGATTGGTGGTCGAGGCGCAACGCTCGCCGGGCGGCACCAGATCGCCGTTGATCCCCACGCACATCGAGCAGCCTGAATCGACCCATTCCAGCCCGGCATCGCGGAAAATGCGGTCGAGGCCTTCTTGTTCGGCCCGCCGTTTTACGATCGATGAGCCGGGCGAGACCAATCCCGGCACCTTGCTGACACGTCCGGCGAGCACGGCGGCCGCTGCGCGCAAATCCTCAATGCGCGAATTGGTGCAGGAGCCGATGAAGATACGATCGATCGCGATCTCGGTCAGTTTCTTGCCGGCGGCAAGACCCATGTAATCGAGTGCGTTGCGCAGATACTCGGCCCGCACCGGGTCGCTTTCATGTGATGGATCCGGCACCCGGGCGTCGATTGGCAGCGCGTCGTCCGGCGTCGTACCCCAGGTGACAATCGGCGCAATGGCCGCAGCGTGAAGGGAGACCTCCCGTTCGAACGATGCGCCGTCATCGGAGACGAGTGTGGACCACGCCGCAACCGCCTGATCGAAGGCCGCGCCCTTTGGCGCATAGGGCCGCTCGTGCAGATAGGCGAACGTGGTCGCGTCGGGCGCGACTAGGCCGCATCGCCCACCCGCTTCGATCGACATGTTGCACAGCGTCATGCGCCCTTCCATCGATAGCGCCCTGATTGCACTGCCGGCGAATTCGATCGCATGGCCTTGCGCTCCATCGGAGCCTATCTGCGCGATAATGGCGAGCGCGATGTCCTTTGCCCCGACGCCGAGGGTTGCCTGACCGTCGACCGTGACGCGCATGCGTTTTGGCTTCTTCTGCCACAGCGTCTGCGTCATCAGCACATGGGCTACTTCCGAGGCGCCAATGCCGAAGGCATAGGCGCCGAAGGCGCCGTGCGTCGAGGTGTGGCTGTCGCCGCAGACGATCAGCAGACCGGGCAGGGTCAATCCTTGTTCCGGCCCGACCACGTGCACGATGCCCTGGCGCGGGTCGTGCAGCCCGAACAGCGTGATGTGGCTCTGCGCCGCGTTCGACTCGAGATTGCGCACCATCGCGGCGATTTCGGGATTGGCGATCGCGTGCTCACGGCCGCGCGTTGGCACGTAATGGTCGGCGACGCCGAAGGTGAGGCCGGGCTCGGCGATCGCGCGCCCCCGCGCCTTCATTTGGCTGAAAGCGTGGAATGACCCTTCATGGATGTAATGTCGATCGATCCAGAGCAGGGCGGCATCATCTTCGCGTTGCGTGATCGTATGAGCCGACCACAACTTGTCTACCAGAGTCTGGGGCTCGTTCATGGGCGCTCAACAGGGGGCGGCGTTCGTGGGCTTGTCGCGGGATCGCAATATTGTATGCTAAAAGATACCAAGTAAAGCGTTGGCCGGGGGATGGGCGCGCTGATTGGGTCGGGGAGCGCGGCGTGCGGGATTGGCTCGGCGAGGCGAAGGCGAAACAGGTCTATCTGGTCCTGCGCGACCGCATTCTCGGCGGCGCCGCCGGTTACGGCACCAAGCTACCCAATGAGAATGAGCTAGCGGAACTCCATGGGGTGTCGCGCGTCACGGTGCGGCGCGCGCTCGGCGAACTCGCGCGCGAGCGGCTGATCGAGCGGCGCCGCAGCGCCGGCACGCGCGTCGTTTACCGGCCGGCACCGGCGCCGATGACGGCCGACATCTCCGGGGTGCTTGCTAATCTCGCCGACATGGGGCGCCGCACGGCGGTCAAGCTGCTGTCTTTCGACTATGTTCCGGCCGAGGGTATGGTTGCGCAGGCGCTCGGCGTCGGGTCTGATCAGTTGCTCCAGCGTTCCGTGCGCGTGCGTTCGGTCGACGGCGTGCCGTTCTCCTATCTGACGACGCACGTCCCCGAGAACGTCGCGGTGACGTTCACCCGTCAGGAGCTGGCCGCTCGCCCGTTGCTCGAACTGCTCGAGCGCGCCGGTGTGAAGGTCGAGTACGCGCGCCAGCGTATCACCGCCGGCCTCGCGGCCCCGGATGTCGCCGAGGCGCTGGGCGTGCACACCGGATCGCCGCTGCTCGAGTTGGTGCGCGTCGTCCACGACCAGACCGGCCGCGCCGTCGAGCATCTGCACGCGCTCTACCGCCCGGATCGCTATGCTTTCGAAATCGACCTCGTGCGCTCGGGCCAGGCCGACACCAAGTCTTGGTCGCCGGTCGTGCGTGCAGGTAGGCAGCCGAACGGCAAGACGTCGAGCAACAAGGGGTTCACCACTAAAACCAAGTCGGCGGGCGTATCGTCGCCGCGCTAATCAAAAAGGGAGAAGACTATGTCGGATAGAATCGATTCTTTCAGTCGTCGCAAGTTTCTCGCTACCACGGCGCTCGGCGCGGTGGCCGCCACCGGCAGCATCGCTATGCCGTCGGTCCTGCGCGCGCAGGGTGCCGGCGTAAAACTCGGCGTGCTGCACCCGGTCTCCGGTGCGCTGTCCTATTCCGGCCAGCAAGGCCGTCTCGGCGCAATGCTCGCGATCGAGGAGATCAACGCCGCCGGCGGCATCAAGGCGCTGGGCGGCGCCAAGATCGACACGATCCTCGGCGATGCCCAGTCGACGCCCGACGGCGGCACCGCGGAAGTGGAAAAGATGAACTCGGCTGGCGTTGCGGCTATCGTCGGCGGCTATGCGAGCTCGATCTGCCTCGCCGTGAGTCAGGCGGCCGCGCGCTACGATCTGCCTTACGTCGTCGACGTCGGCGTTGCCGACAACATCGTCACCCGCGGCCTCAAGAATACGTTCCGATTCGGCCCCGGTTTCGGCGTGATCGCCAAGACCGCGCTCGACAATCTCGTGGCGATCAACAACCAGGCCGGCAAGCCGGCGAAGACGGTGATGATCGTGCATGAGGATTCGCTGTTCGGTTCCGGTCTCGCCAAGCTGCTGAACGCGCAACTGCCGCAGCAGGGTTTCCAGATCCTGGAGACGATCCCGCACCCGACGCCAACGCGCGACTTCAACAACGTCGTGCTCAAGATCAAAGCGCAGAACCCCGACATCGTGATCCCCGCCAACTATTATAACGAGTACGTCCTGCTCGCCCGTACCATGCAGCAGCAACAAATCAAACCGAAAGGCATCTATTCGGTGCTTGGCGGCGCCGCCTCTTCCTACAAGTTCGTCAAAGAGTTCCCCGAGGCGGCCAAGTACATCATGGACTGCAATCACTGGTTCGACCCGCGCAACGCCCAAGCGCTCGCGCTGAAGAAGAAGGTCGAGGAAAAAGGCCAGTTCTATACCTACGAAGTGTATATGAACTACAGCTGCGTTCTGCTGGTCGCCGACGCGATCCAGCGCGCTGCATCCGCCGACAGGGCCAAAGTCACCGCTGCCCTGGAAAGCTCGACCTTCGCCGGCCATGTGATGCCCTACGCTGCGACAAAATTCGTCAACGGCCAGAACCAAGGGGCGGCGCCGGTCAACACGCAGGTGCTCGACAACGACATCAAGGTGATCCTGCCGCCGGCCTTCGCCAACGCGAAGCCGGTTTTCCCGATGCCGGCCTAAGCGTCGCGCGCTCGCGGGCGGCGCTTCGGCGCCGTCCGCGGCAGTGACTTCAAAGTATCGAGTCCGTGCTTTCGCCCACCATCCTGATCCCCGCGATCCTCAACGGCCTTCTGACCGGTGCGGTTTACGCGCTCGTCGCCCTCGGATTGACGCTGATCTACGGCGTTCTGCACATCATCAATTTCGCGCACGGGGCGCTGCTGAGCGCCGCTCTGTTCGCCACTTTTTTCGGCTACCACGCGTTCGGTCTCGATCCATATCTCGCCATCTTTCTGCTGGCACCCGCATTTTTCGCGCTCGGCTACGGGCTACAGCGTTTCGTCATTGGCCCCGCCTCGCACGGCGAGGACCGCAACATGTTGCTGGTCACTCTGGCGATCGCCGTTATCCTCGAAAACGCGCTGCTCTACGTCTTCCGCGCCGACACCCGCACCATCAACTTGCCTTACGCGTTTGAAACCATCGATTTCGGATTCACGTTTCTCGCGGTACCGCGTGTGATCGGCTTCGGCGTTGTGTTCGTCGTCGCGCTGTTGCTCTGGCTGATCATGAGCTGGACCGATATTGGCAAGGCGATCCGCGCAGTCGCCAAGGAGAAGCTCGGGGCGGAACTAGTCGGTATCGACGTAGCGCACGTCTACGCCGTCACCTTCGGTTTGGGCACCGCCTGTGTTGCGATCGCCGCCTGTCTTTTGATTCCGACCTACTATCTCAATCCGCAGGTAGGCAATGCCTTCGTCCTCATCGCCTTCACCATCGTCGTGCTCGGCGGCATGGGGTCGGTGCCCGGCGCGCTGATCGGCGGCCTTGTCATCGGCGTGGTCGAGAGCCTCTCCGGCCTCATTCTCGGTGAGTCGCTCGGCCAGATCGGCATCTTTCTCATCTTCATCGCGGTGCTGCTCGTTCGTCCCAGCGGACTGTTTGGAGCGCGGGCATGAAGGGAATTATTCCGATCGCGGCCGTGATCGGCGTCCTCGCCGCCGTGCCGCTCGTTGTTCAGTCGAATGCGACTCTTAATTTTCTGGTGGTGACATTGTTGATTGCGCTGGCGGGGCAGGGTTGGAACATTCTAGGCGGCTATGGCGGCCAGTATTCCTTCGGCCATGCTGCCTTCTTCGGCACCGGCGCCTATGCCAGCGCCATCCTGCAGGTGCGTTACGGCGTCAATGCGTGGATCGGCTTTGCCGCTGGCATAGCCGCCGGCGCGACAGTCGGTGCGATCATCGGCGGACTTACGTTCCGCTCGGGGCTGCGCGGCTCCTACTTTGCGTTAGTTACGCTCGCTTTCGCCGAGGTCCTGCGCATCGTTGCCAGCGTTGCTCCGGTCACTGGTGCCGGCGTTGGTACCTTGATCAAGCTCGACCTGGGCGCGCAGGCCTTTCAATTCCAGAGCCGGGTGGTTTTCTACTGGGTTATCCTGACACTCGTGGCTGTTTCGCTGCTGATCGCTCGGCTCCTCGAACGATCGCGCTTCGGCGTCTGGCTGATCGCGGTGCGCGAGAACGAGGACGCCGCCATGGCGCTCGGGGTCAACGCCACCATGGTCAAGTTCGGCGCCATGGTGCTGTCTGCGGCCATCACCGCCGCCGCGGGCTGCTTCTACGCGCAATACTTCCTCTTTATCGACGCCGGCATCGCCTACGGCACCTGGATCTCGATCGATGCGTTGCTGACGCCGATCATCGGCGGGGTCGGCACGGTGTTCGGGCCGCTGCTTGGCGCGCTCGTCGTCAAGTCGCTCGGTGAAGGCGCCAAGCTGGTGGCGGGCGACGCGCCCGGCCTCGATCTCGTGGTCTACGGAATCGTGCTGGTGCTGGTTATTTGGTTTGCGCCGCGCGGCCTCATCGGCGCCGTCGTCGACGCGCGGAAATGGTTGCTACGACGCGCATCGCGTTCCGTCCGGGAGACGGGCCATGACTGAGCCGCTGCTCGCAGTCGAAGGCGTGTCCAAGCGTTTCGGTGGCCTGCTCGCCGTCAACGCCGCATCTTTGTCCGCGCCGGTAGGACGCATCACAGCGCTGATCGGCCCCAACGGCGCCGGCAAGACAACGTTATTCGCCATCATCTCCGGCTTCCTCAAGCCGAGCGCGGGATCGATCCGCTACAACGGTGAGGAGATTACTGGCGAGCCGCCACACCGTCTGGCGCGGCGTGGAATCGCCCGCACATTCCAGATCGTTCAGCCGTTCGCGGGGCTGTCGGTACGCGACAACATCCTGGTGGGCGCGCACCTTCGGCGCCGCGCGCGTGCCGCCGCGCTCGCCGCCGCTGAGCAGGTAGGTCGCGAGGTGGGGCTCGGCGACATGCTCGATCGGCCGGCCGATACGTTGACCGTCGCCGGGCGCAAGCGGCTGGAGCTGGCCCGCGCGCTGGCAACCGAACCGAAGCTGCTCCTGCTTGACGAGGTGCTTGCCGGACTAAATCCATCCGAGATCCGCGACCTCGTCCCTGTTATCCGCGGCCTTTGTGCCCGCGGCATCACCATCATGATGATCGAGCACGTCATGCAGGCGGTCATGAGCCTGTCGGAGCATGTGTTCGTGCTGGCCGAAGGCCGCATCATCGCTGAAGGTCCACCTGCCATGGTTGCGGCCGATGCCGCTGTCATCGAGGCCTATCTCGGCCATGGCGCAGCGGCGAAACTGGGCGCGGTCCATGGACGCTAGACCGCTGCTCGAGGTGCGAGGTCTGTGCGCCGGATACGGCGAGACTGAGGTACTGCGTAACGTGGATCTGAGCGTCAATCGCGGCGAGATCGTCGCCGTGCTCGGCTCCAATGGGGTGGGCAAATCGACGCTCAACCGCACCATCTCCGGCGTCGTGCGCGCCCGCGCCGGTTCGATTCGCTTCGATAATGCCGCCATCGAACGCGAGAAGCCCTCGGCCATCGTCGCGCGCGGTCTCATCCAGGTGCCGGAGGGGCGCCGGATTTTTCCCAACCTGTCGGTGCGCGAGAACCTCGACCTCGGCAGCTACCGCCGCGCCGCCGAGCGACGCGTCGCCAATCGCGATCGCGTGTTCGCCATCTTCCCGCGGCTCTACGAACGGCAGCCTCAACGCGCCGGCACGCTATCGGGCGGGGAACAGCAGATGCTCGCCATCGGCCGCGGCCTGATGGCCGAGCCCAAATTGATCATCCTCGACGAGCCTTCCCTTGGGCTCTCGCCGCTGCTGGTCGAGGAAATGTTCGCGCTCATCGCGCGCATTAACGCCGACGGCGTCTCGGTGCTGCTGGTCGAGCAGAACGTGGTGCAGAGTCTAGACGTCGCGCACCGCGCCTATATCATGGCCGATGGAAAAATCGTCATGTCCGGTACGGCCGCCGACATCCGCGCCGACCCCGCGCTCAAGCGCACCTATCTAGGACTGTGACCCATGACTGAAAGCACGCTCCGCTCCCGCCTCGCACGCCGGCCGATCTTGATCGCTCCGGGCGTTTACGACGCACTCACCGGGCTGATCGCCGAGCAGGCCGGCTTCGAGGCGCTCTACGTCTCGGGCGCCGCGATCGCCTACACGCGCCTCGGGCGTCCCGACATCGGCCTGGTGAGCATGACTGAAGTGATCGAGACGGTTTCAGTCATCCGCGACCGCGTCGATGCGCATTTAATTGTCGATGCCGATACAGGCTATGGCAACGCACTCAATGTCGAGCGGGCGGTT
>Ga0315281_10004056_pt1 | contig 21356 bp, 17 predicted proteins | sample YL17G07_0_MG_FD_204540 | JGI IMG/M metagenome (GOLD analysis project Ga0315281, IMG submission 204540) | Sediment microbial communities from Yellowstone Lake, YNP, Wyoming, USA - YL17G07_0 | ecosystem: Environmental > Aquatic > Freshwater > Lake > Sediment | place: USA: Wyoming | collected...
GCTACTCGGTTTCCTTCGGGATCCTCTTCCGGAACGACCCCAGGTTGAACCCGAGAGTCACGTTGTGGGTCGCGTCGAACGGCCCGATCCCGGAAACGCAGGCGTAGTCCACCGAGATCCCGCGGATCGACAGCCCCAGGCCGCCCGCCAGCACTCCCCCGTCGCGCACAAGCCGGGCTCCGATCCGTCCCGCGACCTCGATCGTCGCGATGGGCCATACGAACTCAAGGCCCGACCGCCCCTCGGGGCTGGCCGTGGCCCGCGGCACGTCGGCCGCGAACGCTATCAGGATGCGCGTGGTCCCCGTGACCGCCCGCCCCATGACCGCGCCCAGGCGCCACACGGTCGGAGCCGCGTCCGACGCCCCGCCGTAGTCGAACCGCGACCCCAAGTTCCCGACGGCGAAGGAGAGGGCGAGCCAGTTCGGATCCGGGTCCCGCGTCTGGTCCTCGCGGTACCAGTCGGGCGGGTCCATGTCGATCCGCAGCCGCATCCCGAGGTCGGCCAGGAGGGCCGTGGACTGCTTCGTCCCCAGCAGGGTCGACCCGAGGTACTTGACCGAGGCGCCCAGGCAGACCTGCCCGAGCCGCGCCGCGGCGCCCGCGACCACGAGCCGGTCATCCTCCAGATCGGCCGAGTACTTGGCGCCCGTCAGGTCATAGGTCTCGATCACGCCGGCATCGAGCGTCTGGACCGCGGCCCCGGCGGACAACCACGGGAGCACCTCCCCCGCCCCCGCGATCCCGCCGTGGCGGACCTCGTCCACGCCCTGGTGGTAGCCGGCTTCGAACGCGGCGGGGCCGGCAACCCCCAGCGCCGCGGGATTGGCGAGCATTGACCCGGGGGAATCCGGGAGCCCGCCCTGCGGCCCGCCCAGCGCGAGCACGCGCGCTCCGAAGGGCAGGCGCGCGAGAAGCCCCCCGGCCGTTCCCGCCCCGTTTGCGGCCAGCGCCGCGCCGGACGCCGTCCAGACGATCGCGGCCAGCACGGATCTCCCCAGCCTCACCGGACCACCGCCATCTTCCTGATCGCGCGCTTGCCGTCCGGCATCTCGAAGACGGCCAGGTAGCCCCCCGAGGCGACGACACGACCCTTCGCGTTGCGCCCGTCCCACTCCAGGATCTGCTTTCCCGGGGGAAGGGCCGTGTGCAGGACCTCGCGGACCTGCTCCCCCGCGAGCGTGTAGACGGTCACCCGCAGGGTCCCCGCACCGGGAGGTGAGTTGATGAGAAACTGCACCCGCTCGCCGCGATCGGGGTTGAACGACAACCGGGTCGGCCCCGTGCACACGACCCTCACGTCTCCGGGAACGCCGGGGATGTTCGCGGGAACGACCGAGATCTCGGCGGACGGCGGTCCCGTCCCGTCGGCGTTCGCCGCGGTGACTATGTAGTAGTAGCGGGCCCCGTTCACGATCCCCGAGTCGTCGAACCAGGTGTCGGAGGTGGTCCCGACGAGAAGCGAGGACGGCGTCACCCCCGGCGTCGAGCTCCGGTAGACCCGGTACGTCGTCACGTTCTCCCAGGCCGGATTCGGGTTCCAGGTCAGGAGCGCGGCGCCGTCCCCCTGGCGCGTGACCAGGCCGCCGGGAGCGGAAGGCGTCGTGGACCTGTTGCCCGTCGTCGTGACGGTTCCAAACAACGGGTCCAACCCGCCCGCGAAACAGCTGAACAGCGCGTAGCCGGCGCCGGTCACGGAGAAGGTCCAGACGAACGTGGTCGAAGTGAGCGGACCCAGGAAGACGGTGCCGGAGACGTACGCCGAAACGTTGACCGTCGAGGTGAGCGGCGGACCCGCGACGATCGCCACCGGGGCGCCGGGGGGCGAAACCGCGATACGCGCGCTTGCGTTGAAGACGGTGCCACCTCCCTCGTTCGTCACCGTGAAATACACCCGGAGCTGTCCTCCGGGAACGATGGGGAGCGGAGCCACGGTCACGGACGAGACCAGGCGCGCGGGGTACGCGCATGTGAGCGGCATGTCGTTCCAGGCCAGCGCCGCCAGGGGATTCAGCCACTCCGCGTCGATCGCCGTCGGGGTCGCGCTGAAGTAGATCTCGCCCGCCGCGTTGGCGGCGACGTTCCAGACGTACCGCCCGGTCGCGCCGGGCGTGAGGGAGCCCGAGAACCAGGTCGCCGCCACCGGCGCTCCCGCGAGCGACACGGACCCGGAACCCGACACCACCTCCGCCTCCACGACGTAGGTGTTGGTGGCGGCGTCGCCCAGGTTCGTGAAATCCACGAAGAGCGACGCGGACATGCCCACCCTGACCCGGCCCGGCTGCACGGATACGGCCGCCACCAGCCGCGCGGGATCCCGGTCGTAGCGCTCGCTGACCCCGTACACGGTGCCCGAGGTGACCCACCGGCCGGCGTTGTCGTACGACGCCAGCGTCGAGGACTCGCCGCCGATCGCGTACATGGCCGTCGTCGAAGGCGGCGCCGCGACCGCGAGCCCCATCCGCCCGGCGGCCGGCGACGGCGGGAGCTGGAACGGCGCCCGGTCGTCCCAGCGGTCGGCGACGGGGTTGTACCGCTCGCAGACGTCCGTCGTCTTGCCGTCGGTCATCCCGCCGGCCACGTAGATCATGCCGTTGCCCGGGGAGGCCGCCCCGGCTCCGGCGCGCGGGACCGGCATCGGCGCCTTGACCGCCCAAGTGTCCGTCGCGGGATCGTAGACTTCGACCGCGGACACGTACACGATCTTCACGTTTCCGAGGCTGGGTCCCCCGATCAGGGCCGTGACCCCGCCGACGCACCAGATCTTGCCGCCCACGACCACCGCCGCATGCAGGAACCGCGGCGTGGGCATCAGCGCCTTGCTCGTCCACGTGTTCGTCGCCGGATCGTACATCTCGGTCGTGTTCAGGATCGTGCTCGACACCACCGACCCGACAACCCCGACGACGCCCCCCATGACGTAGAGCTTCCCGCCGACCGCGCCGCCCGCGGCCCAACGGCGGGGCCCCTGCATCGGCGCCCGCGTGTCCCAGGAGTCCGTGTACGGATCGTAGGCCTCGTTCAGCGTCATCACCACGTCGCCGACGCCGCCGCCGACCGCGTAGATCGATCCCCCGACCCCGGACACCACGAGGCCCGCCCGGGGCGTGGGCATCGGCGCCAGCGTCGTCCAGATGTCCGTGGACGCGTCGTACATCTCGTTCGTGTCGTAGTAGATGGTGCTCCCCGCGCCGCCGAGCATGCCGCCGATGGCGAAGATGGTGGCTCCCCACGGCGCCGCCGCCCCCAGGTACTTGCGGGGAGTGGGCATGGGGGCGACCGGCGTCCAGGAATCGGCGAGGGACACGCCGGCGCTTACGAGTAGCAGGCAGACCACCGCAATGCGCTTCACTACACCTATGTTATCAAGCCGGACGGGCGGCATCCTTGCCCCGGGGGAGGGAAAAGCCGCACAGTGGAAAGCGCCGTGGAACCAGCCGAACGCCGGTTCGTCGTCGCCGCCTCGGCCGCCGCCATCGCGGTCTCGACCGCTCCCCGCCTGTGGGGCGCGCTCTCCGCGCCGCCCGGGACCCGGTTCGGGTGGGGCGTAGGCTTCCTCCCGGACACGCTGGGGAACCTGATCTTCGTCCGCCAGGCCGCCTCCGGGTCGTTCCTTTTCGCCGACACATACACGGCCGAGCCGCACCCCGCCCTCATCTTCCACCCGCTGTTCCTGCTCGTCGGCTGGCTCCAGCGGCTGACCGCGCTCCAGCCCGGCCTCCTTCTGGAGGTCGTGCGGCTCGCCGCGGCCGCCGCGCTCCTGCACGCGCTGACGGAGGCCGGCAGGAGGCTGTTCGCGGGCGGCAGTGGCCGCCGCGCCCTTCTCCTGCTGGCGCTGACGGGCGGGGGCCTGGGATTCCTCGCGCCGGCCGTGCGCGCGTTCGCGGGATCCGCCGACGTCGAGGGCGCCGAGATGATGACCTTCTTCAGCCTGTACCAGCAGCCGCACTTCGTCCTCGCACTCGTGTTCCTGGCATGGGCGGTCATGCACTTCGCCGACGCGGTCGAGACCGGGTCCGCCCGGTCCGCGCGGCTCGCCGCCTCGTTCCACTTCCTGCTCGGCGCCGTCCATCCCTACGACATCCCCGTGACCGCGACAGCCGCGGCCGCCGCCGCCGTATTCGCGCGCCGCCGGCCGTTCGCGTGGCGGCCCCTGGTCCTCTTCGTCGCGGCCCCCGCGCCCCTGCTCGCGTACAACGCCTGGCTCTCGGGTTTCGTCCCCGTCTACCGCGAGTTCGCGGCCGAGGGACTGAGAGCCCCGCCATGGCCGGTCCTCGACTACGTGCTCGGCTTCGCGCTCCTGCTCCCCCTCGCGCTGGCGGGCCTCCCGGGAGCGGCGCGGTCGCGCGAGGTCCGCTGGCTCCTCCCCGTCGCGTGGCTCATCGCGGCGCCGGCGCTCATGTGCCTCCCCATTCCCGCCCGCCGCAAGCTGATGGAAGGCTACCACCTCATGCTCTGCTGCCTCGCCGCGCGGGGCTGGACGGGAATCGCCCCGCGGCTGGGGCGCTGGCGCGTCCCGGCCGCGGCCGCGGGACTCGCGGTGATGAGCCTGTCCCCGCTCTACGTGCTCGCGCGCGACATCTACGCCATCGACCTCTCGCGGCGTCCGGAGCGGCCGCTGATCGGGCTCGAGGCGGGCGCCCTCGTCTTCCCGCTGCACCGGCCCTCGGACCGGATCTTCGCGCCCGATCCGTGGATCGGCGGGATCCTCTCCCGGAACGTGGACCGGTACGACCTCCCGCTCGATCTCCTTGCCGTGCTCGCCTGGTCCGCCGCGCACCTCGACCGGTCCCAAGTCATCCTGGCGGCGCCGGAGACCGGGCTTCTCGTTCCCATGTTCACGCCCCACCGCGTTGTCGCGGGCCACCTCTTCGAAACCCTCCAGCTCGCGGACAAGGAGCTCGGGATCCGTGCCGTCATGGACGGGTACCTGCCGGATGACGCCCGGCGGTACCTCCTGATACGGCTGGGGGCCGGCGCCATCCTCGCCGACGCCCGCCTCGCGCGTCTCGGCGGGTGGCGGCCGGAGCACCAGGAATGGCTCGCGCCCCTGTTCCAGTCCGGCGACGTCCGGCTCTTCGCGGTCCAGCCGATGCCCGAGCCCGCCGCAGCGCACCGGATGGCGATCGAGGCCGAGGCGGCCGCATGCCTGACCGCGCTCTCGGGCAAGGAACTCCTGGATCGCGGCCGGTTCGACGAGGCGATCATGCGCCTGCGTCAGGCGGAGGGGCAACGACCCGCCGACGGGCGGGTCCGGGAATGGCTCAGGGCCGCGGAGGCGGGCAGGTCCGGACGGCCAGTTCCTCCAGGAACTCGAGACACCGCACCACCCAGACCTCCTCGCCCGCCCCGAGCAGGCCCGGGATGAAGAGCCGGACCGTCGCGTCGCGCCAGCCGAGCCTCGGTCGCGCCACGGACGGCAGCTCCGTCGTGAACCGCATGTACTCCCGGGTCAGATTCGCTCCCCCGAGGAAGAGGCCGCGCCCCGCGCGCAGGTCCCCGGGCAGGTATAGGCCGGGTTCCGAGCCCAGGACGGGCTCCGGCAACTCGAACTCCATGACCGTGCCCGCCCGCCCGGTCCCGGGCAGGGGAAAGACGAACCGGAGCCGGAACCGGACCGGGACGCTCCCGAACATGCGCACGTACCGGAGCTCGGCCGCCTCGGCGACGAGCGTGGTCCACGAGAACGCCATCGTCACGAACCCGGCGTAGCGCTCGCCCAGCCGGTTCAGAAGTTTGGTCCGGGTTCGCGCGCCGCGCCAGAGCCAGGCCCAGCACCCGAGCGCCGCGGCCCACAGAACCAGGGGCAGGGGGCCGGGCGGCCTCATGACGGCGGTCTAAACCTCAGCGAACCCGCGCGGAAACGGCGGCCGCGACCTGGCCGACCGAAAGCGCCTTGAGGCAGGCGTAGTCCCGGCCGGGCACACAGGTTCGCCGGTAGCATGGAGAGCAGGGCACGTTGCCCCAGAGCGCTTCGTGCCGTTCTCCCCGCGGCCCCGTCCAGTGCGGGTTCGACGACCCGAAGAGCCCGATCGTGGGCACGCCGGCGGCAACACCGACGTGCATGAGCCCGGAGTCGTTGCTCACGAAGGCGCGACACCGCCTCAGCAGGGCCGCCGTTCCGCCCAGCGACAGAAGCCCCGTCGCGTTCACGGGCGCCCTCGCCATCAGCCCGCAGATCCGCCCAGCCTCGCCACGCTCGGCTGGCCCGCCGACGATGACCGGCCGGATCCCGCGGTCGAGCGCGAGCCGGTCGCCCAGTCCGGCCCAGGAGTCCGCGAACCACCGCTTGGCCGGACCGAACGAGGCCCCGGGCGCGAACGCGACAAGGGCCTCGCGCCGGCCGCCGTGCGCCCGGAGGAACCGGGCCGCCTCCGCCTCGTCCTTCCGGGTGGAATGCCAGACGAGTTCCGCAGCTCTCGGCAGGTCCACGCCCGCGGCCATACCCAGAAGCAGGTAGTGCTCGATCTGGTGCACGGACCTGGGCGGCTCCGGCACCGGCTCGGTCAGAAAGAAGTGCCGGCCGCCGCCCGCGAAACCGACCCGCGCCGGGATCCGGGCCGCGGCAAGCGCGAACGCGACGCCGAGCGACGAGGAGAGCGTGAACGCGAGGTCCCAGTCCCCGCCCTTGAGGAGCCGCGCGAGCGCGAGGGGCGCATGCTCGGGCTCGTCCTCGATCTCGTCAACGCGGACCCCGCGTTCGATCACGGGCCTGACCTTGGGCCTGGCCAGGACCCCGAGATGAGCGCCCGGCCAGTGGACGCGCAACGCCGCCAGCAGGGGCCCGGCGAGCACGGCGTCCCCGATCCAGTTCGGCGCCTTGACGACGATGCGCGGGAACCTCATCCGGGACAGGCCCGATCTCTCCGGGCGCGGAACCTCACGCCCCGAACTTGTCCAGCCGCATGGCGTGCGCGAGCGCCAGCGGCATCATGTCCACGGCGTCGATCCGGCCGAGCCCGCCCCGGACGCAGTTGAGCTCCGTGAACCGGTTGTGGCCGTCCGGCCTCCCGGTCGCCGCGAGGAGCAGGAGGGGCGAGGGATGCCACGAGTGGCCCTTCTGCGCCGCCGGCGTCGAGTGGTCGCCCGTGATCAGGAGCACGTCCGGGTTGAGCGCCAGGAGCCGCGGCATGAGCCCGTCGACCTCCTCGATCACGTGGATCTTGGCATCCCGGTTCCCGTCCTCGCCGTAGGAGTCGGTCTTCTTGACGTGCAGGTAGATGAAGTCGTAGTCCTTCCAGATATTCTCGACGGCCCCAATCTCGTGCGCGATCGTTTCGCCCTCGAAGGAGACCGGAGTCATCCCGACGAGCCGGGACAGGCCCCGGTACATGGGATACACGGCGACGGCCGCCGCCTTGAGCTTGAAGATCTCCGGGAACTGGGGCAGGTGCGGCGGCGCGTCGAACCCGCGCAGGAGCAGCATGTTCGCCGGCTTCTCGGAGGCCAGGATCCTGCCCGCCTGGGCCACGAAATCCCGCACCAGCGCCTCGGTCTTCTTCCCGGCGGCATCCTCGCGCGTGGCCTGGGGCTCCAGCGGTTTCACGCCCTCCTTCTGGGGGTCCGTGTCCGAGATGCACGGCTCAAGTCCCTGGCCGCGGAACAGGACCGCCGCCCGGTGTTCGCGCTCGGGCCGCACGACGACCTCGGCCCCGGCGACCTTGAGCTCCCGCGTCAGCTTCTCGCAGAGCTTGACGCAGGTCTCGGTCGGGATCCTCCCCGCCCGCCGGTCCGTGACCACCCCGGCCGCGTCCACGGTGCAGAAGTTGATGCGGGCCGCGATGTCGCCGGCCTGCATCTCGAGCCCGAGACCGGCCGCCGACAGCACGCCCCGGCCGATGAGGTATTTCACGGGGTCGTAGCCGAAGAGGCCCAGGTGTCCCGGTCCGCTCCCGGGCGTGATGCCCGGGGAGACGAGGTCGATCGCCCCCAGCGTCGCGCGGGGGGCTATTCCGTCCATGTTCGGCGTCTTCGCCTCGTCGAGCTCGGTCAGGCCCTTCGCCCCGCCGGGCAGGCCGCCGAGCCCGTCCATGACGACGAGCAGGATCTTGGTGGTGTTGGGACGAGCCAGCTTCGCGATGAACTCGAGCGGGACCATTCATGCCTCCTTAAAGGGCCGCCAGGACCTCGTCCAGGCGGCCTTTGGGTTCGACGTCGCGGAACACGCGCCGGATGACGCCCGCGGCGTCGATCACGAAAGTGGTGCGCTCCACGCCGGCGAACGGCTTTCCGTAAAGCACCTTCCGCTTGATGACCCGGTACTTCCTGCATACCCGGCGGGTCCGGTCCGACAACAGCGGGAACGGGACCTTCCTCGCCCGGGCGAGAATGCGTTCGGGAAGAAGCACAGGACGAGCGGACTCCCCCGGAACGACCCGACCGAGATCTTCTTTCCGCGCTGGTCGCGCAGGATGAAGCCCGGCGCCCGCCGGCCTTGAAGAGGGTCCCTCCGTTTCATCGCGGGACTAGGTTATCAGGCGGGCCCCGGCGGTGCCACTGGACGCGCCAACAACCTAGAAGTGGTAGCCCACAGAGAGCGCACCGAAGACGCCGCTGAAGTCGACGATCTCCGGCCTGTCATCCTTGTCCCTGTACTGCTCCCGCGGCTCGGTGTGTTCGTATATACCATCGGCGTCATCATCGCCCTGATAGCTGACATAGATGTCGGTCTTGAGGGAACGATAGCCGAGATCGAGGGCAACGCCCAGGTGCGGCGAGAACCTGTACTCGACCCCTGCCACGATCTGGAATGCCGCGCCGCTGCCATCCAGCGCATCCCGCCACGCGGAGCGGTCCGAGCCGGACCCCCAGGTCCCGTACCAGGAGTCTTGGCTGGACCCGATGACCTGCCCCGACATGGACCCGATCCCGCCGAACAGCCCTCCGCGCACCAACAGGTTCGGCGAGACCTCGCGGGAGTACCGCCCGCCCACCATGAGCATGGTGACGGCCATGTTGATCCTGCTCTTGTAGGTGCTGTCGTATGTCCGCATGGGCGCCGACCTGACATCGTGCTCGCTGGTATCCTCGCCAGCCTCGTTGACCATTAGCCGGCCCGCGATAACTCCAGCCGTCAGGCCCGCGACCAGGTCAACCCCGATCTCTCCGCCGTATTGCGTCAGTGACGAGAATCGCATGACGGAGACCGTCTCGCCATTCTCGGCCGCCTCCCTCACGCCCTTGTCGTAGTCGTCGTTCACCTCCTTCATCAGCCCGGATGATCCCACCGGCCCGTAGCCGCCCCACGCCCGCACGCTCAGCCGCTGGACGAATCCGGCCGGGCCCGGACTCTCCTCCGCCACGGGCGGGGTCACCGCGGAGGGAGCCGCCGACGGAGCGGCGGCGACCTCGGCCCGGAGCGAGTCGGCGAAGGTCCTGATCTGGGGATTGTCCGGGTTGAGCGCGAGCGACTTGTCGTAGGCCTCGAGCGCCCCGCGCTTGTCGGCCCTAGCGTACCGGGCGTTGCCCAGCAACTGCCACGCCTGCCAGTGGTTGGGGTCGGCCCGGACGGCGGCGGCGGCGTTCTGCATCGCGCCGTCGTAGTCGGAGGCGTTGTACCTGACCAGCGCGGCCTCGTACGACGTCTGCGCGGGCGACACCTGGGCTGCGGCCGCCGCGGGAGCCGCCTGAGCAGGCGCCGCCAACGAGTCCACGAACGCCTTGAGCTGGGGGTTGTTCGGGTTCACCTGGAGCGAGTACCGGTACACGGTGACCGCGCCGGTCTTGTCGCCGAGCGCGTACCGGGCGTTGCCGTCCAGTTGCCACGCCTGCCAGTTCTGGGGATCGAGCGCGACCGCGGCTTCGGCGTCCTTGATCGCGCCCTGGTAGTCGGCGGCCCCGTACTTGGCCACCGCCGCCTGGTAGAGCGCGTCGGCCCTGGGGTCAGCGGCGGCGGCCGCCGCCGCAAGCAGGATCGCAGCCGCGACGCCCGCGGCCCAAGCCTTCAAGGACGCGCCCCCGCGCGCAGGCCGTAGAGCGCCTTCCCGATCTCGCGGGCCGCCGCGACCGTCTCGGGGTACGGGGTGCCGCAGACGTCGATGAACCCGATCTGGTAGTTCTCGCCGTCGAGCTCGCGCCCCGTCGTCGGCTCGTCTCCGTACTTGAACCAGTGGCATCCGACCAGCGCCGGGTGCGCGAGCGCCCCCGTCACGTAGGCCTTGAAGGCCTCCGCCCGCTCGGCCTGGTCGCGGACCGGCACCAGCCCCGTGTGGAACATCCCCCGGTCGAGCGCGCCGAAATGGAACTCGCCGATGATGAGCGGGACGTCGGCCCCCGCGGGCCCCGCGAGGCCGCGGGCGTCGCGGTCGTACCGGTTGTAGCTCACGACGTCGCAGTACCGGGTGGCCGCCATCTCCGCGACCGGGTTCACCCACGCGAACCGGCAGCCGAGATAGAGGTTGTCCGGCGCGACCCGCTTGACCTCCTCGCGGATCACGCGGAAGTACTCGTCCGCGATCCGGAGCGTGAAGGCTTCGAGGTCGGCCTTCGCCTTGTCCCCGGCCGGCGGCTTGCGCGCCTTCAGGAGCGCGTCCCACGAACCGTGGGCCGTCCCCCAGGCGGCGTTCAGCTTGGCTATCGTCCCGTACTTCTTCCGGAGGTCGCCGATGAACGCCTTCTTGGCCGGCTGGGCGGCGGGAGAGGCGAGCGCGCCCTCGGCCAGCGTCGTCGGCGTATCCCCCCAGGCGATCTCGTTGTCCACGAAGTAGCCGAGGCACCACGGGTCGCCCGCGGACTTCCCCTTCTGGTACTCCATTCCCTTCCGGACCCCGGCGCGGAATCCCGGGTCGAAGACGTCATGGAACTTCCCCCAGTACCCCTCGCTCCCTTCCATATCGGGAGCCTCGAACCATACTGACACGCAGTAGGGAGTGCGGCGCATGAGGTAGATCCCCTCATCGGACCAGTTCGCGATCGTGTTCAGCCCCCAGCTCGCCAGCCGCCGGTGCGCCATGTCCGCCGCGCGCTTGTACCATTCCGGCCCCCACTTGCGCAGGCAGTTCGCGCCCCGGAAGTTGAAGCACCAGGGCCGCTTCCCCTTGTAGTGATCGTTCAGCACGTTCCAGGCCTGGTAGTAGAACTCCGCGAACGGGCCCTCCTTCGGCGGCAGGTCCTTGAACCACGCCGCGCGGTCGTCCACGGGCGTGCTATCCCCCTCGCCCACACAGTCAATGCCGTACGACCAGAAGAGGCGGCCGTCGGGGTCCACGAGCCACCACTTCCCCTCGTGGTTGACCGGGCGGAAGAAACCCGTGGGCTTGAGCGCCGGGCCGGCCACCCAGCCGCCCCACTTGTCGCGGTCGGCCGGGGCCGGATGCGCCGCAAGATCCGCGTCTTCCTCCTTGATCCGGAGGGCCAAGTCCACGACGCCGTGCGTCTTCCCCGGCCAATCCCGATGCAGGTACTGCCCGTACGTGTCGATGAACGGGAAGAAGGTTGCGGGATCCATCTCGGGGCCCTGCGGGATCGTCCAGCTCCCGCCCGCGCGTATGTTCGAGAGCTCGTAGGCATGGTCCACGGAGGGGTGGTCCTGGTAGACGATGAGCTGGGTCACGCGTGAGGGGTCGATCCGCCCGTTCACGCTCCCCGGCCACGCGCGCATGGCGAAGAGCTCGATCCCCTTCCCCTTGACCCGCTCCCGCCGCGCGAACGCAGCCTTGAGCACGCCTTTCTCGCCGGGCTTCAGGGACAGGTTCCCGTAGTTGCAGTTCTTATTGCCGTCCGACTCGCCGCTGTCCACGCGCAGGGAGACCGAGATCTCGGCGGCTCCCGTGTTGGCCACGTCCACGGCGACCCAGTCCCGGGTCGCTAGGTCCCAGGACCCCGCCGGGGCCTTGAGCGTGACCCCCGGCCACTCGTTCGTGTGGCCGGACTCCACCCGGAGCGTCCCGGGCTTCGGGACCGAGACCTTGGTGTCGCTCGTCCCCGCCTTCGCGGGATCGAACCCCGGTCCGAAGTCGAACAGGACAGTCTCGGAACCGCGCGCTCCAGCCGCCACCAGGGCAAGCATCCCACATACCGGCCACAAAGTTCTCATGTTGCCCTTGTTATACCGCAATCCCGGGCGTTTGACGGGGCGCGCCTCCCGTGGCTAGACTGGCGGAATGATGACACGAACGGGTCTCCCCATTGCACTGGTTGCCGTTGTTCTCATCGCCGCCTGCAAGTCCGGCGGCGGAAACGAGGCGAAGCCCGAGGCCAAGCCCGAGGCCGCCGAAGTCACGACGCCGTCGGGCCTGAAATACGTCGACCTCAAGGTCGGCGACGGCCCGTCGCCTCAGTCCGGCCAGATCGCGGTCGTGCACTACACCGGGTGGCTGACCAACGGCACCAAGTTCGACAGCTCCCGCGACCGGCAGTCGCCATTCGAGTTCCCGATCGGGCAGGGCCGCGTGATCAAGGGCTGGGATGAGGGCGTCGCCACGATGAAAGTCGGCGGCCACCGGAAGCTCACGATCCCGCCCGAGCTCGGGTACGGTGCGCGCGGCGCCGGCGGCGTGATCCCGCCCAACGCGGTCCTCGTCTTCGACGTCGAACTGCTGGGGGTTAAGTAGCCCTTAAGCGCCCAGCAACGCCTTGAGGTCGCGGGCGTTGCGGACGGCGTGGCCGTCGGGGTGGTTGTTGAAGAAGGCGAAGATGTCCTTCGCCTCGGACGACATCCTCCTCAGCTTCGGCACCCACCCCTCCAGTTCGTCCTTCCGGTAAAGGTACCGGTACCGCTCCCCCGCCGACCGGCCGCCGGAACCCTCGTGCCCGATTGGTTTCGCGGGATCCGGGGCAACGGGGCTCCACCACGCGGACTTGTTCCGGCCGTGGAACCGCGCGTAGGCGACGGGCCCCGTGACCTCGGCGACCGCCGGCGGCAGGTTCGGCAGTTCCGGCTCGTCCACACAGCACAGCGAAATCGCGTGCTTCCTCAGCCACGCGATCCCGTCGGGTACGAACCAGCCCTTGTGCCGGAACTCGGCGATCACGGGAGCCTCCGTGATCCTCTCTGCCAGTTCGCGCACGTACTTGGAGTTATCGGGGTTGGCCTTGAACGAGTACGGGAACTGGAGCAGGACGCCGCCGAGCTTGCCCCCGTCGGCGAACGGCCGGAGCGCCATCTTGAACGACGGAAGCATCTCCTCGGCCGGCTTTCCCCGCTGGTGGGTAAGCGCTTGGTGCGCCTTCACCACGAACGAAAATCCCGGCGGGGTGCGGCGGACCATGCCCTCGAGCGACTTCAGCGCCGGAAGCTGGTAGAAGGTCGCGTTGAGCTCGACGGTGTCGAACTCGGAAGAGTAGTGCTCGAGGAACTTCCCCGGGGGGAGCTTCTCGGGGTAGAAGACGCCCCGCCACTCCTCGTAGGAGTATCCGCACGTCCCGATCCTGATCCCCGCGCCACTCACGGCCCTACCGGATCCTCCCCCGCTCACAAACCGGAAGGACTTCCATGACCCCTACACTGCGGGGTGTCCAGAAAGTCTTGCCGCTTTCCCTGAGGCAGCCGCGAGTCCCCGCACGACTGCCGCTGCGCCCCACGCGGCCGGCCGGGGCCTGCCGGTGGACAATAGGGACGTAGTTGCATTGTTGCATTGCTCACTTGAGTCCGCAGCATGGCTCAGCTCGTTCGGAGGAATGCAACTATGCAACTACGTCCCCCACTTGAGCCCCACTTGACGTCCCCCACTTGACCGCGTGCGAAGGAACCGAAGACCCGCACCCGCTCCACCCCGTATCGAGCGGCAAGGCGCATGATCTCGTCGCGCCGGGGCCCGATCAGCTCCTGTATTCCCATGGCGCCTTCATTATGTCACACGCCTCCCGCGACCTACATGTCTTCTGCATGGGATTGACGCTACCGCGGTAGTGCGGTAGCATGGTAGCATGAATCAGCCGCCACGGCACGTTCTAACCAACGTCCGCCTTCCCCTGCCCCTGCTCAAGACACTCAAGCACCGGGCGGTGGAAGAGCGGCGCCCCGCGGCCGCGCTCGTGCGGGAGGCCGTCGAGCGATACCTCCTGCTCCCGCCGCGCGATGGCCCGACCCGCACGGACATCCGCTGGCTTCGCTCCGTCATCGGCTCGGCCGGATCCTCCTCCTCGGCGCCCCGCGACCTGTCCACGGATCACGACCACTACCTCTACGGCGCACCCCGGCGCGGCAGGCACCGGCGCCGGCACGCGTGACCCTCTTCGTCGATACGGGCGCATGGATGGCGCTCTCGTACCGCCGGGACGACCATCATGCCGAAGCCGTCCGGTTCGCGGAGCGCGAGTTCGCCAGTGCCCGTCTTGTCACCTCGGAAGCCGTGCTCGGCGAAACGGTCACCCTGATGCGGTTCCGTCTCGGTCACGCCGCCGCCCTGGGATTCATCGACTCGCTTGCGGACGTCCCGGCCGACATCGTCTTCACCGACGCCGCCCTGCGCTCGGATGCACTGGACATCTTCCGGAAGGCCGGCGATCAGTCCTTCAGCTACGTGGACTGCCTCTCCTTCGCGATCATGCGCAACCGGAGTATTCGGGAGGCCTTCGCCTTCGACGCCGACTTCGCCCGGTTCGGATTCGTCAGCCGGCCCGAATAGACCGGCCGCCTGGACAGGCGTCCCACAACTCCAGTTGCGCGGGGCCCGCGGGGATGGCCGGAGCCTTCACCACCCCGGGCGAGATCAGGGCCTGCAGGGAGGCCAGCGGACAGCCGAACAGGGCCAGGACCGTGGCGGCGGGACAATAGGACAATAGGGACGTAGTTGCATTGTTGCATTGCTCACTTGAGTCCGCAGCATGGCTCAGCTCGTTCGGAGGAATGCAACTATGCAACTACGTCCCCCACTTGACTGCGTCCCCCACTTGCCCCCCAGGGCGGGATGATAGAAGGGATCTGTGGGCGTGCCGGAATGCCCGATCAGGCCAATGCTATGCTGGACGAGACACGATGAGCGACACTCTGTTCGACGCCAAGACACCTCTCGGATTCTCTATCCGTTGCACACAGTCCCGCTGGAGTCTGATCGCGTCCCAGAAGCATCCCGCCATGGCCGGGAAGCAGGATGATGTCCGGCTTGCGATCGAAGATCCAGACCAGATACGCGCGAGTCGCCGGGACCCGAAGGTCCACCTCTTCTACCGAGGTGGTCCCCCGCGCTGGACATGCGCCGTCGCACGGGTCACGACCTCCGGCGGGTTCTTGATAACGGCTTACCCAACCGATAGAATCAAGGCAGGAGATACGATATGGACAAAATCCGGGTGATCCACGACACGGTCGGCGAGACGCTCACGGTCTGGCTGGACGATCCCATGAAGGAGCACGTCTGCGAGGAAACCACAGACGAGGTTATCCTGATGAAGGACGCGGTGGGCCGAGTGCTGGGATTCGAGCTCTTGCACTACCGCCCCGCCGATCCCGCGACCGGGATCTCGGTGGAAACGCTGGTCCAGGCCGGCACTTAGGGTCAGACCTTCGTCGGGGGCATGGTCCACAACTCCAGTTGCCCGGGGCCCGCGGGGATGGCCGGAGCCTTCACCACCCCGGGCGAGATCAGGGCCTGCAGGGAGGCCAGCGGACAGCCGAACGGGGCCAGGACCGTGGCGGCGGCGCGGAGCGCCAGCTCGACATAGGCCTCGGCGTCGTAGAGCTCCCCGCCCTCCAGGATCTGGAGCGCGAGCGGACGGTCCGCGCCGAGAACGTACGCGACCTTCTCCCCCGCCTCTAGCGTCGCCCCGCGGGAGACGAGCTGTTGTGCCGCGACTGCGACCGGCGTCGGCCGCGCGTACTCGCGCGGGCCCTTGGACAGGTGCCGGTGGATGGCGAGGTCGGGTCCCCGGAGCCGCCCCGATCGGACGATCGCCGCCGCCTCGCGCACCCGGTCCACGAGCCCGGCCGCGATTTCGCGGGCCTCCGCGATCCCCGGCGCCTTCGCCAGCTCCTCCACGAGCCCCGCCTGGAGGTCGCGGACGAACGCGGGGGTGTCCACCCGCCGGGCCTCGATCCCGCGCGCCTTGACCTCGCCGGTCTCGAAGACGCCCAGGTACCGCTGGGCCACGCCCCGGCGGTCGTCCTCCTTGCTCGGGAGAAACGCGAGCCAGCGGTAGACGCCCTCGACCGCGATCGGAAGTCCGGAGCGCTTTTCGATCGCGGCGGCGAGGGTCTCGCACTCCTCCACCGTCACCGAACCCAGAGGTTTCGCGACCCAGAGGCTGTCCACGATCGCGTGGAGCATGCGGTATCCCATATCCTCGGCCGTTTCCTTGGCGCGCAGTAGCGCCTCCCTCCCCCACGCCGTCGTCGCCTCGTGCGCCTCGATCCGTCCGAACCGGGCGTTCCGGTAGCCGAGGTAGCCGAACGAGCAGACGAGGAGCCACTTGTGTGCCGAAACCCTGGCCTTCGCCCGCGCCCGCGCGGCCTCGGTCGGGGCAGTGCGTTTGAGTTCTTTGTACTTCGCCCGCTTGACGAGGAGCGGGGCCAGCACGCGCGGCACGAGCCCCTGCCGCCGCCGGCAGGACCGCAGGCCGGTCTCGGGCACGAGGTCGCCATCCTCGCGACAGCACGGGCACCCGATGGTCTCGGGCGAGAGGTTGTGCCCGACCATGATCGCCGGGTACATGGAAGCGAAGTCGAGCTCGCCCACGCCCTCATGCACGCCGGGCTCCGGCTGGAAGACGAGTCCCCCCTTGTCCACGGTCAGCAGCTCCTCCCCGGTCTTGAAGGACTCCGTCTGCGCCTTGTCCACGGGCACGAGGATGCCTTCCGCCACCGCCTGCGCCAACTGCATCGACGAGATCCCGGTCCCCGTGCTCGTCCGGGCGCTCACCTGGACCGGGAGCCGGGAGAGCCGGGCGGTCTCGAAGAGCCCGTCGAACCCGGTCTCGTCCAGGGTGAACGAGTTGCGCCGGTCGAGGTGGAGCCGGCCGTGCAGGATCCAGGTCTCGTCCCGGTGCACGATCCTCCCGTAGGTGAAGTAGCTCCGGGAGGCACTAACCATAGGCAACCGGGTCGTGTCCCGGTTCAGGGCCAGCGGAACGCCGTACTCCTCCGAGAGCTCGTGCAACCGCGGCAGGAGCCAGCCGTCGCCGTACTCGGTAAGGAGAAGGTCGGGATCGTGCTCGCGGATCAATCCATTCAGCCGGTCGAGCATTCCGGCCGGGTCGTCGCCGTCCAGGACGCGCACCTCGCCCCCGGCCAGGTGCACCTCGATCGAGCCCCGCCGCCCCCCGTGCGCGGGATTGAGCCCCGTCCCCTCGGCCTTGAGTCCCAGCATCGAGAACGGCGGGGTCTCGTAGTCGAGGTCCCAGATCGAGTCCAGGCACTCGAGCCCGCGCAGGATCTCCCCCTCGATCTTGACCTGCACCCGGGCCAGCGGGTGCCGGCCGGTCTCGTAGAACCAGAGCCGGTCGGGCTGGATGTCTGCATTGAAGAATGGGAGCTCCGGGAAGTTCCGCATCGCGCCGGCCATGATCTTCATGAACCGCCCGGCGTCGCCGACCCGGAGCGCGTGGACGGGCACCTCGCGGCCGGACATGAGCTCGCGGCGGACGGCGGGCTCGAGCTCCACGGGCGTCCCCTGCGACTCGATCCACCCCTTCACCCGCTCCGCCTGCCCCCGCGAAGCCCCGAGATACGCCGTGGGCCGCCACGGCTCGACCACGCGGACCCGCCGCCCGTCGTCCAGGATCAGCCAGACCGCCATCCCCTCCGGCACGGCATAGGCGTCCAGCAACCAGCCCAGCACTTCGACTCGCTCCGTTCGCTCAGTGCTTACGGTCTCCACGGAGCCATCATAGTGAACGGGCGTTCACATATCAAGAAGGAGAAAGAGCGGACTGCTGGCGGTAGATGTCGGCGAAGTACCCGTGGGCGTCGACCAGGACTTTGGGGTCCCCTTCCTCGACGATCCGGCCGTTGTCCATGACCAGGAGCCGGCCGCAGTCCGTCACCGATCCCACCCGGTGGCTGACGATGACGGCCGTGCCGCCCTTCATGAACGACCGCAGCGTACCGAGCAGTTTCTGCTCGGTTTCGCCGTCGAGCGAGCTCGTGCACGAGTCCAGGACGAGCACCTCGGGGTCCGTGAGGAGGGCGCGCGCGATCGAGAGCCTCTGCTTCTGTCCGCCCGAGAGCGAGACGCCCCGCTCGCCGATCAGGGTCGCGAGGCCCCGCTCGTGCGCGCGGACGAATTCGGCGGCCATCGAGTCATCGAGCGCCCTCCAGATCGCGGCGTCGTCCCGGGCCCCCTGCGTGTAGAGCACGTTCTCGCGGATCGTGCCCGAGAAGAGGATGACCTCCTGGGGAACAAGCCCGAACGCGCGGCGCACGCTCGCGAGGTCCCACTCCCTGAGGTCCCGGCCGTTGACGAGGACCCGGCCCTCGGTCGGATCGTAGTACCGGAGCATGAGCGCCATGAGCGACGACTTGCCGCAGCCGGACGGGCCGATGATCCCGACCTGCTCCCCGGCCCGGATCGCGACCGACACGTTCCGGAGCGCCCAGGGCAGGACCGGCGCGTACCGGAACGAGACCTTCTCGAAGACGATCTCGCGGATAGGCTCGTCGAGCCGGGGGGCGCCGGGCGGGCTCGCGATCGACAGCGGCTCGTCCAGGAGCTTGAAGACCTTGGTCAGCGACCCCGACGCCTGGGCGATCATCTGGGGCAGGTTGCAAACCGCGATGACGGCCGGGAACAGCGACCCGAAGTAGCCGTAGAACGCGACGACGGTGCCGAGACTGCTGCGGCCCTTGAGGTACATCCAGCCGCCGAGGACGAAGACGATCATGAACCCGATGTGGACGAGCACGCCGTTGATGAACCCGTAGGTCGCCGCGTAGCGGTTGTACTCGACGTGGAGGTCGCGGTGCAGGGAGACGCGCTTCCCGAACCGCTCGGCCTCGAACTCCTCGGCGGTGAACGACCGCACGACCCGGACCGCGCCGATCTTCTCGGCCACCATCCCGCAGATGACCCCCCAGTTCTCGCGGATGCGCATGCTGGTGTCCCGCATCTTGGGCCGGAGCCAGAAGAACGCGATCACCATCCCCGGAAACACCGCCGTGATCGCGAGGGTGAGGGGCAGGTTCATCCGGATCAGGATGAAGTAGCCGCCGAGGACGATGAGGGCGTTCGCCAGGGCGTTGATCATGCCCGCCGTCATCACGTGCGTTATCGCGCCGGGATCGCCCACGGCTGTCGTGAGAAGCCGCCCCGCGTGGGAGGCGTCGTAGAACTGCTGGGAAAGCCTGAGCATGTGGTCCGCGACGACCGTCCGCGCCCGCTGGGTCACGACGTACAGGAGCCGGAAGAGGACGCGGTTGAACAGGAAGACGAGGAGCGAGTTCGCGAACAGGATGCAGAACCCGACCGTGATCACGACGACGCCGACCTGCCATGACCAGTGCTCGGAGACGAGGACGCGGTCGACCATGGTCTTGTTCGCGTACGGCCACCAGAGTCCGAGCGTCACGCGGATGAGGATGTTCACGATCAGGATCGACACCACGGCCCGGTGCGGCGCGATGAACTCGCGGAAGAACCGCCAGAAGTACGAGGGCTCGACCGGCGGCCTAGCCACGGATCACCCCAGCCGCGAAGTGGGCACGATGCAGGTTGGCATAGACGGAGTCCGGCTTCGCCAGCAGGTTCCCGGGATTCCCCATCTCGACGACCCTCCCGCGCTCCATCACGACGACGAAGTCGCAGTTGCGGATCGTGGACAAACGGTGCGCGACTATGAAGGAGGTCCGCTTGCGGAGAAGCTCCTTCACGGCCACCTGCAGGAGCGCCTCCTCCATGGAGTCGAGCGACGAGGTCGCCTCGTCCAGGATCACGATCGCGGGGTCGATGAGGAGGGCGCGCGCGATCGAGAGCCGCTGGGCCTCCCCTTCCGACGGGGTGACGCCCTCCTCCCCTCCCACCCGGGTGTCCAGCCCGTTCGGAAGCGCCTTCACGTATCCGTCGATCTGGGCCGCCTCCAGGACCTTCCAGATCTCGGAATCGGACGCCGCCGGCTTTCCGTAGGCCACGTTCGCCCGGAGCGTGTCGCTGAACAGGACCACGTCCTGGGGCACCACGCCGACATGCCGCCGCAGGTCCTGCGGGTGGATATCCACGGTCGGGGTGCCGTCGATCAGGATCGACCCCTTGACCGGCCGGTAGAAGTCCTGGAGCAGGTTCACGGTCGTCGTCTTGCCGCACCCCGTGTGGCCCACGAGCGCGACGCTGGTCCCCGCGGGGACGCTGTAGTGAATGTCCTGGAGGACCGGCTTGCCGGGCTCGTATTCGAAGCTCACGTGCTCGAACCGGACCTCGCCCCGGACCTCCGTGATCCGGCGGCGGCCCTCCGAAAGCATGGCCTCCTCGACCTCCTCCAGGATCCTGGCGATGCGCTCCGCGGAGACCGCTGACTGCTGCCAGGTGCTGATGAGGCCGAACGCGGTCTCCACCGGGGCCAGCATGTACCCGATCAAGCCCGAGAGCGACAGCAGCTCGCCCAGCAGCATGTCGCCGTTGATGACGAGGAGGCACCCCATCGCGAACGCCGAGTGCCGCGAGACCCCCGATGTCAGCCCGCCGAGCACGTTGAGACGGGTGCCCTGCATCGTCATCCGGTACCAGGTGTCCGAGGATACGTGGCCGAACTGGTGGTGCGTGAGCGCCTCCCTGCGCTCGCGCGTGAACGCCTGGATCACGGCCATGCCCTTGAGCTTCTCCCCCCAGTTGCCCCAGAGCCGGTCCTCGGCCCGGCGCCACGCGCGCGCCGCCTTGCGGACCTCCGGGAGGAACCGGCGCACGAGCCAGCCGTAGACGGGGACGAAGCAGAGGACGACCACGGCGAGGTTCGCATTCCAGGTCAGCAGGATCACGAAAGCCACCACGCCCATGAGCATCTGGAGGCTGACGTTCACGAGTTCGCTCCCCACGAGGGTCAGGAGCTGGCGGGTGTCGTTCGTGACCCGGTTCACGATCTCGCCGGACAGCGTCTTGTCGAAGTAGCTGATCGTGAGCCGGTGAAGCTTGCGGTATACGGCAAGCCTCAGGTCCGAGACCACGCTCTCGATGATCCGGACCGTCCCCTGGATGCCGACGAAGTAGAGCCCGTGGTAGATGAGGGCGTAGATGCCGTAGACTCCGGCGAACAGCCAGATCCGGGGAATAGACCGGGAGGGGAGGACGCTGTCGAAGTAGATCTTGACCGCGATGGGAGTCAGGATCCCGCAGGCGAAGTAGGCGCCGTAGATGAAGAACCAGGTTACGATGCGCTTGCGGTACGGACGGAAGAACGGCCAGAACGACAGGATGACCCGGAGACCGAAGGAGGGTTCCGTGGCCACAACCTGCTCGGGCACGGTGGGGACCTCCCGCCTCCTACTCGAGGGGCGGG
>Ga0315281_10004057_pt1 | contig 21354 bp, 22 predicted proteins | sample YL17G07_0_MG_FD_204540 | JGI IMG/M metagenome (GOLD analysis project Ga0315281, IMG submission 204540) | Sediment microbial communities from Yellowstone Lake, YNP, Wyoming, USA - YL17G07_0 | ecosystem: Environmental > Aquatic > Freshwater > Lake > Sediment | place: USA: Wyoming | collected...
CGATCAGTAATTCTCGCTTAAATTTTTTCGTATAGTAGGATATACTCCATTTCTGAAAAAATTTTCGCGAAGAGACATGGAAGATACAGACAGTCGGGCCGCTCCGCTATCGCTCCGCCCCCGCTGCCCTGATGGCTGTTCCGGCTGTGAAGACCGTTCGCGCGCTAAAACGCGCTCCCTATTGCGTGCTCGCCGCTCGTCGTGCAGAGCACTACTCTTCGCGGCTGCGCCGCAATTCTGTTGTACATAGGGAAAAGTTTAGTTGGTACAATGGAGTACCCAAGAACCAAGGAGATTGCATGAAAAACTACTTGACCCCCAATACCTTAAGAAGGTACCAGGAGCTCCCGCCGAAGGTTTTTTGCATAGACAATGCGGGTAAAAAGTTTTCGTAAAGGGATTTGAGGCCATTCGTGACCGAGCTCGATTTGCCATTTTAAGCGGGAACTGCTGCGCGACGATACGAGTAGTTGACATATATGGCAACTATTCGTATCCTTAAGAGTATGGCGAATCCACAGAATTCGGTCGAACTCTTCCATTTACTGTTCTTGCGGCATATGAGCGAGAAGCTCGATAAGGGGCTGTATGCAGTCAAGGGGGGGTGTAATCTACGCTTCTTTTTTAAAAGTATCCGCTATTCAGAGGATCTCGACATCGATGTAAAAACGGTGGCTAAAGAAACGTTAAGGAATAAGATCAATAAAGTATTTGAAGGCCAGCTCTTTCAGCAAGCTCTCTCGGCGAGGGGCATGGAAATAGATCGGCTTTCGGAGCCTAAACAGACGGAGACCACGCAGCGGTGGAAGATGAGCATAAAACTCGCGAATGCCCCGATGCCGATGCCAACTAAAATAGAGTTTTCACGCAGACACATGGAAGAGGCTTGTGTCTTTGAACTCATTGACCCTGAATTGATTCAGAGTTATCAGTTATACCCCATTCTGGCCAACCACTATACTCAAGAAGCAGCCTTTTGTCAGAAAATCAACGCACTTGTTCATCGAACGGAGGTGCAGGCGCGGGATATTTTTGATTTACAGTTGTTGTTGGATAGGGGGGCCAAGCCGGACTGTCTTCCCGATGTTCTACGCAAGCAATTAGACGTGGCGATAGAGCATGCTCTCAGTGTTGATTTCTCAGCGTTTAGAGCGCAAGTGGTCGCATACCTCATGGACGAATATCAAGATTATTACGCTTCTTCCCAGATTTGGGATCAGATCCAGAATAGGGTTATTTCCGTGTTGGAAGGGGTGAAGTTGCAATGAACTCGGGCCTTAAGGCCCGAGAATGTATGCGGTTTTGGGCCGAGTTTCGAACTCGGCCCAACCCGTCTTTTGAAAATACCCGGCCCTTAAGGGCCGGGTTTCCCGACGGAGGAGGGATGAAGATTTTGGATGCGCAGGCAAAATTATTGGCGTTAAAACAAGAGGTGATTCAAACAAGCGATGCGGCGGCTTGCTTGGGGGTTACAATACCCCATGCCAGTCAAATATTGAGGCGCTTGTCAAAGGCGGGTCTTTTTATCCCCTTAGCTCGGGGGAAGTGGGTCTGCCATACAACAATCGATCCTCTTCTGTTGCCCGAATATTTGACCGCTCCGGCGCCTAGCTACGTGTCTTTCCAAAGCGCTCTTTATTACCACGGGATGATCTCACAAATTCCGGATACCGTTTACGCAGCATCACTAGCCAGAACCCGTCAGTATAAGACCCCGATTGCCACCATTTCTATCCATCATTTGCAGCCCAATTTCTTTTTTGGATTCGAGGTGGTGGCCAAATCCAGGATCAAGATGGCCACGCCCGAGAAAGCGTTATTAGATGTTCTCTACCTGTCCTCTGCTCGCTCGTATCTATTTAGCGTGCTTCCTGAACTGGAGATCCCGCAAGGTTTTAAAAGCAAGGAAGCATTGAACATGATCGAGAAGATCACCTCTTCGCGAATGCGCACCTTTGTCCGTGAGAAGTTGCAGCAACATCTTAGGCTTAAGAATTGATCGGAAACCCTAAGCGCGCTAAGAGAAACCGGATGACGAGAATCGGATGGGCCAAGAGATTCAGAATCAAGGTCCTGTAGTTGACACTCGTCAATGCCCTCCGGACAGGCGGCTGGAGGGTGGTGGCATCTTCGATCCACTCTCTGTAAGGGGGAGGGATGAGTTTGGGGAGGTGGGTGAGAGGGCAAAAAACAACGCCTCGGGTTTCGCTTGATACGCTCGCGTGGCCGCTCACCACCGCGCATTCGTAGAGATCAGTGGGACGGGCGAGCCGGTTGATCGGGGTGTAATGACCGACAAGCCGCACGACTTTGACAGTAAACCCCGTTTCCTCCAATATTTCCCGAACAACCGCTTCTTCGGGAGTTTCGTTGGGCTCTATCCCTCCGCCGGGCAACACCCAGACGGGCACGTCGCGTCGCTTGATGAGGAGGACGGAGGAGCGGTCGAAGGAAAAAATCGCGCCCGCAACGCTAACGGCTTTGTTCATGACCATGAGAATATCCCATTTTGGATTGTTATTCAAAGGGTGTGTAGGTTTGTTGCTATTGAGCGGTTGCTATAAGAACCATCTCTATGTGCAGCAAGAATGGGTCGACGCCAACTTCCTCGCCAGCAGCAAAGTCCATACTCCCGATCCCCGCCAGCAGGATCCGCCTGTAGGACAGCGCCTTCTAATCGCATGGGACTTTCCCAAAAGCATTTTTGAAAAGACCTTAACCCTCGCCCTAACAGTCAGACTTTGGGACAATACACAGGAAGTACTGACGCAACCGATCGAGAGGAAGCGCGACGCGAAAGCGTTCTTTTTCTCCAATGCCACCCCGGGTAGCGATCGACGCATTTTAACCTATCGGGTGCAAATTTTCGCAGGCGACGGGGAACTCGTCGACACGTGGGAGCATCATTTTTGGACTGAACTCATCGACATAGGCCGCAAGGAAGTGAATTGACGAAATCTATTATACTGATAATCAGTAACTTATTAGATCAAACTCTCTAAGTCGGGAGTTGGCACTCTAGCAAAACACTTGTTCCCTTTAAGACAGTTAGTCTACGATCTGCAAGCGTGTATTCCTGAACTACTCTTATTTGCTGTTCCGAAGAAGTGCTGACAATACTCATTGGAATGGCCCATCTGGCTTGTCCATTATCATGCGGTTTCCTGAGATCAAGTATAAAGGCAACACGATCGACGAATTGGTTATAACGCGCTGGCAATGGATAAGGATTATGTCCTTCGGAACCTTCAAATTGTTGAATGAAATCGCCAAAGATCTCTCCAGCCACTTCCTCTTCTTTGATCAGGAGGGATTCTGTAGGGATCCCATCAATAATTAGCCTAGCAGCAATATCGACGTAGAGATAATGGCCATTTTGGCAAACAGGAGTGTAGGGCCTGACAAAATGCTTTGGCAACTCTTCTTCTCGAAGAGGTTGGTAACGCACAGAGACAGGCGAAGAGGACATTTATGTCTCTCTTCTTTTTTTAACGCAACTGTGAAAGACAAAGAGAATCTCATCCAAAACTAACTCTTTGTATGCAGCATTCTCTGGACGATTCTGGAACCACTCCAAATCTAGGCGATGCCCAATAATTTCTTTAACATTTTCCCATGCTTTTTTCACTTCATTGGGTTCTCTTAGTTTGTCCGTGGCGACGGTTGAGAGAATTTTATCGATTTCGTCTTTTGCATCTCGTGCAGTTGTCCTTATTCTGTCACAATATTCTCTTGCAAAAACACCCAGAGCCCCGTCATTATACACAAACCTTCCTAAATTAGTTGGATTAGCCATTCTCTATCTCCTTGCGAACGATATCGTTTTAAGTGAACCATTTTAATATCAATTAAACTAGTCCGTTTTCTCATGTGATTACAGAGGATTGTATCATAAATGAGAATATTTTAAACTAGATTAATCGGAATCCCAGTTTTATTCAGTTATAATAGATAAAAAGTTTTAAGGATGAGAAGGTTAGGTTGAAATAAAAAGTCATTATCGGTCGCGGGGAGACTCAGATGTCAGACCCCAAATTCTTGTCCTCTTTGTCGCCATGAATCATGAAGGTCAATTCATCACACAAAATCAACTTGTTTTTCTTAAACTTAAAAAACGCGATGACTTTCGTCTTAATCATTTGATTGTTTGTTTTTTCCCCCTCGGCAATGTGGAGACTGCAAACGGTATCACCCTCTTCAACGAGATGTTGAAAATGGATCTTCACATGACTCACTTTCGATCGTAAATGTTTCATGTGTTGAAGGAACTGATCGAAGTTCAAAATCTTTCCATCTACGTGTTGCATATAGTCGGGATGAAAATACTCGGAAATGACGGATGGAGAAAACTCTGGGCTCTCCATCACATCTCGAAACATATCTTTGAGTCGGTCTTTCAATGAAGACATGATTTATCCTGAGTTAAGCGCAAAGAGAGCTTTTCGTCGGCCCAGCGGATCAGCGACTCGGTTTCATCCCATCCGATGCAAGAGTCGGTGATGGAGATGCCGTAGCGAAGCTGTGTATCTCCTACCGCTTGTTTGCCGGCGAAGAGGTGGCTTTCGAGCATGAGTCCCGCAATGGCGTCGTTGCCATGGAGCGATTGGTCGATGACCGACTCGAAGGCCGTGTGCTGGCGGCGGTGGTCTTTGCCAGAATTGCCATGGGAGCAGTCGATGAGGAGAGAGGGCTCGAGGTGATTGACATGCAAGGCACTGAGTCCGGCTGAAACCGAATGGGGATCGAAGTTGGGTCTGGTCTCGGAGCCGCGGAGGACGAGATGGGTGAGCGGATTACCTTCCGTTTGCACGGCGGCGATTTGGCCCCTGGCGTCGATGTGGAGGAAGGAGTGGGCCATGCGGGCGGAGAGGATGCCGCAGATGGCGACATCGAGCTCGCCATGGATGTCGTTTTTGAATCCGACTGGAAAGGGGAGGCCAGAGGCCATTTGCCGATGGGGCTGTGAGGCAGATGTCCGGGCACCGATCAAGCCCCAGGTGATCAGATCTTCAAAATAGGGGACGACCAGGGGCTCCAAGAGCTCGGTCGCAGTGGGGATCTTTCTCTTCGCCATTTCGAGAAGGAGCTGGCGCGCGATTTTAAGGCCGGATACGACGTCGTTCGATCCATCGAGATGGGGATCGTAGACGATCCCTTTCCACCCTGCGCGTGTTCTCGGTTTTTCCAGAAATACCCGCATAATGAGAAAGAAGTTCTCGATTTCTGAAGAGAGCTTTTTCAGCCGCTCCCCATACTCAAGAGCGAGATCGGGATCGTGAATGGAGCAAGGGCCTACGAGGAGCGCCAGCCGGGGGATTTTTCTCCGAAGAATTTGCTCGGCCTGCGCCCTCGCATCGAGAACAAAAGCCAGGTCCTCTCTCGGCGCCGGGAGTTCGGCTCGCATTTCTAGAGGAGGGGGAATGCGCATTCAATCCTTTTGCTTTTTTGCAATGTCGGCGAGTTGTTTTCTCGCCTGAGCCAGCGTTTGCTCGAGTTTTTGGACAATTTCTGCAGGTGCTCTACTCCGGAAATCGGGATTGGCGAGCTTTTCCTCCGTAGAGGAGGCTAACTTCTCCAATTTCTCCTTCTCTTTCTCCAGGCGCAATTTTTCCTTCGCCCTCAGCGATTCGGGAATCGGAATGAAGAGTTTGAGGTGGCCAATCAAGGCGCTCGCCCCGAAAGCAACATGTTCTCCATCAGGGAAAGAAATTTTGGCCGTCGGTGTGAGGGCGAGGAGAATGTTTTGATGGTGCTCGGCGAACTTTTTCTCATGCGAAGGGCCGAAGAGGTGGAGATCGGTTTTGTCGGAAGGTGGTATTTGCATCTCGGTCCGGATATTGCGTACCGCGCGGACCATCTCACCCACGAGAGCAAAATCGGCCTCTATCTCCGGATCACATTCACCGATCGGCTGTGGGTAAGGAGCGGCGATGCAGGCAGGGGAGAGGAGAGCGAGGATCGCAGCCTCCGTGTGGGGATCCGATTTCGTTTTCTTCAAATCGGGAAACTGCCCTTGGACGATGTGGAAGAGTTCCTCGGTGATGAACGGAGTGATGGGGTGCAGAAGTCGGATCGCATTGAGGAGGAGAATGACGAGGAGTTTTTGCTTGTTCGTTTTTTGGGCAGCACTGCCCGCCTTGCCAAACAACACCGGTTTCGAGAGTTCGACGTAGACAGCGCAAAAGTCGTTCCAAAAGAATTCATAGCCCCGCATCGCGGCATTATTGAATGTGTAATCGGTGAAGTTTTGGTTGATCTCGGCCACCGTCCGGCTCAAAACCGAGAGAATCCACTTGTCCCCCAGATCGAGGAGCGATCGATCGAGCCCCTGCGCCAATTCGGCGGAGGAGAGCCCTTCGATGTTCATCAGGACAAACCGTGCCCCGTTCCATACTTTGTTGGCAAAATTCTTAAATTCTTCGAATCTACGCTGGTCGAGGTCGATCTGCCGCGCATGGGTGACGCTCGAGCAGAGGGCGATCCGCATCGCATCGGTCCCATATTCGGCGATGATCTCGAGCGGGTCGACCACATTGCCCTTCGTCTTCGACATTTTTTCCCATTTCGACTCGATGTCGGCCGGGACGGGGGCTCCCAGATCATATTTTTTCTTCTCCTCCGCCCCCAGATAAGCGCCCCCCTCTCTCCAGTATGATTTTCCGTAGATGAGTCCATGAAGGAAAGTCTCCTTGAAGGGGACCTCGTGAGCGATGTATTCTCCCATGAGGATCATCCGGGCGACCCAGAAAAAGAGGATATCGTGGCCCGTGATGAGTGTCGCGGTCGGATAAAATTTCTTCAGATCGTCGCTCATTGTAGGCCACCCGAGGACGCTCAAGGGCCACAGAGCTGAGGAAAACCAGGTATCCAGTACATCGGGATCTTGCACCCACAGTTCAGGATCTTTTGCCACTTCGGGAGGAACCCCCTCGCCGTCGAAGCAGATGAGACGATCCGGATTTTCCCTGTGATGCCAGATCGGAATGCGATGACCCCACCACAGTTGCCGCGAGACGCACCAGTCGCGCAAGTTCTCGATCCAATGGAAATAGGTGGCCTCCCAATGCTCGGGGATCAATTTGACCCGCTTTTCCCGCACGGCAGAGATCAGCTTTTTCTTAAAATGGCTCATCTTGACGAACCACTGCTTGGAGAGGTACGGCTGCAAGACGGCTTTTGATCGATAGGAGAGTCCCACGCGCAGCTTGTGGGGCTCGATCTTTTCGAGAAGACCCTCTTTTTTCAACTCTTTGACGACCGCTTCCCGCGCCTCTTCCACGGTGAGTCCTGCGTATTTGCCCCCCCTCTCATTGATTTTTCCGTCCGGCGTCATCACGTTCAGGAAGGGGAGGTGGTGGCGATGTCCCACTTCAAAGTCGTTGAAGTCGTGGGCAGGGGTGATTTTGACCGCCCCGCTGCCGAACTTCGGGTCGACGAACGGATCTCCGATGATGGGGATGCGCCGATGCGAGAGCGGCAGCACGATTTCTTGACCGATGGCACCCTTGTAACGGGCATCGTCGGGGTGGACCGCGACAGCTGTGTCGCCCAGCATCGTTTCCGGGCGGGTCGTCGCGATGACCAGGTAGCCCTTTCCACTCGCAAATGGATAGCGGATATGCCAGAGGAACGAATCCCGCTCCTCGTGCTCCACCTCGTCGTCCGACAGGGCTGTTTGCGTCACGGGGTCCCAATTGACCAGATATTCGCCCCGGTAGATCAGACCGTCCTCGAACATTTTTTTGAAGCAGGTCCTCACGGCCCGGTTGCACCCTTCGTCCATTGTGAATCTAAGGCGCGACCAATCGCAGGAGCAGCCCAATTTTTTGATCTGTCCCAGGATCAACCCCTCGCTCTCCTCCTTCCACCTCCAAGCGTGTTCGAGAAATTCTTCCCTGCTAAAATCCCTCCGCCGCTTCCCCGTCTTTGCAAAGAGATTTTTTTCCACGACCATCTGCGTCGCGATCCCCGCGTGGTCGGTCCCCGGAACCCAGAGCGCCTCGAAGCCCAGCATCCGCTTCCAGCGGATCAGGATGTCTTGCAGCGTGTCGACCAGGGCGTGGCCCATGTGCAAAACCCCCGTGACATTGGGCGGGGGGATGACGATGCAGTAGGGAGGTTTCTTCGAATGCGCATCGGCGCGGAAGAACCCCTCTTTTTCCCAAAAGGCGTACCACTTTTCTTCGACGAGTTTCGGATCGTAGGATTTAGGAAGTTCTGCCATAGAGTTGCCCATTTTAACGGACCCTCTCCTTTTTGTATAAAGGAAAGCGTGAAAATGCACATTCCCTGCATTCTTTTTCTATGGGACTTGGGGGGATTCCCTTCGACGGTTGCAGAAGGTTCGTGCGATTAAAACATCGATAAGCGGCACTATCTGGGTATTTGTTGGTTGATAGTGCCACTTATCGATAGATAAACGGCACTATCTATTGATTGATACCCATATTTCAGGTAATATGATGGAAAGAGAGGGTTCTGTGAGAAAAATCATTGGTAGAGAGAGAGAAAAGAGGATTCTAGGGAAATTGCTTCAATCGGAGGGCGCTGAATTTTTGGCGGTATACGGGAGAAGGCGTATTGGGAAGACTTTTTTAATTAATCAGTTTTTCAAGAATTTGTGCGTTTATTTTGAGATCACAGGGAGCAAGGGGGCAAGCAAAAAGGAACAGCTAGCCGATTTTCACCGTGAATTTATAGCTCTTTTCAAGCCCGAGGCTGCTTACGTTCCTCCCAAAGATTGGAGCGAGGCTTTTCATTTGCTAAAAAATGAGATCAGTTTGATTGGCCCTTCGCAAAAAGTGGTATTATTTTTCGATGAACTTCCTTGGTTGGCTTCTCCAAAATCAGGTTTTCTAAGAGCATTGGAATATTTTTGGAATCGGCATGCCTCTCGTATGCCCAATATAATTGTGGTGATTTGTGGTTCTGCCGCTTCCTGGATGATCAAAAAGGTGATCAATAATAAAGGAGGTTTATATGGGAGATTGAGTGCTGAGATTCGACTACAGCCTTTTTCTTTGGGGGAAGTGGAAGAATATTTTCAAGAACATCGCATTATTCTTACAAAAAAACAAATCGTGGAAATTTTTATGGCCACGGGAGGGGTTCCGAAATATTTAAATTTTGTCGAGCGTGGAAAATCTTCAGCTCAAAATATCAATGCCCTATGTTTTACCCCACAGAGCCCTCTCCTGAAAGAATTTCATAAGTTATACAGTTCGTTATTCAACGAGGCGCATAAACATGTCAAAATTGTGCGTGAACTCGCGAATAAAAGGCAGGGGATGACGCAGACTGAAATTTGTACGGCCCTAGGAGCGTCTAAAAGCGGACGTTTTGGGGATTTATTGGAAGAGCTTGAAGAATCTGGCTTTATTATTGGATTTCAATCGTATGGAAAACAACAGAGAGAAAGAAAATTCCGCCTTATCGATGAGTATAGTCTTTTTTATCTCACTTGGATTGACTCAGCGAAGCAAAGCATTCTTCAGGGAGTGGACAAAGATTATTGGGGCAAGATGCAGACGTCCCCTGCCTGGCATACATGGGCTGGCTACGCATTTGAGAATATTTGTCTTAAACATGTGTCGAAGATCAAAGAGGGACTCGAGATTGCAGGGGTCAGCACGACAGAATCATATTGGCAATATCTTCCTCCTAAAGGGAGATCTGAATCGGGAGCGGAGATCGACCTTATGATTGATCGAGCAGATCAATGTATCAACCTTTGCGAAATGAAGTTTTATAATTCGGTGTACTCCATGACAAAAGAGGATGCAGAAGATCTGGAAAGGAAAAAAGCAGTATTCCGACAGAAAACGCAAACTCGTAAGGCGGTATTTGTGACTCTGATCACCCCCTATGGAGCAAAGGAGAATGAGCACTACTTAAGCAGTGTGGACAATCAGCTGACCATCGAATCCCTTTTTTAGCGGGCGAGCATCCAGAAGAAGAGAAAGGCCATGGCGACTTTTGCCCCAATCACCATGACGATCCGGTGAAAATGGCGGTCGACGAATGTCTTCACCTTTTCGCCCCAAAGGACCATGGCGCCGCCGATCAGGAAGAAGCGGAGAAAGCGGGCTCCCATGAAACAGACGATGAATGGCCATATGCCGAGTTGGAATACGCCGGCAGAGAGACTGAGCGCCTTGAGAGGAAAGGGGATGAGGGCGCCGATGAATACAGCCCAGTTTTCATAGTCCTGAAAATGGTGGGAGATCCGATCGAAAGAGAGGGTTGAAATGAGATGGGGAACGATGTAAGGGCCGACGAGATCCCAAAGGAAATGGCCGAGCAGATAGCCGATGAGGCCGCTGCATGTGGAGGCGATGGTGGCGATGGCGGCGTAAAGAAAAGTTTTTTGTCGATTTTGAAGGCAGAAGAACACCAATATGGCATCGAGGGGGATGAAAAGGGCAATTTCAAGAAAAAATAAGAGGCCGATCCAATAGGGCGCTTTGTCCGATTCTGCCTTCTGGAGGGCCCAACTGTAGAGCTTAGCTGTTTGCGTTCTCATCTGGGCGCATTATAGTCGTTTCCAGTTAAAAAGGGTAGGATTCATCCCTCCTCCCGTCGGGAAACCCGGCCCTTAAAGGCCGGGTATTTTCAAAAGACGGGTTGGGCCGAGTTCGAAACTCGGCCCAAAACCGCATACATTCTCGGGCCTTAAGGCCCGAGTTCATAAGTTGTTAATATACTACGGGTTGAATAGGTCTGGGAGGTACTTTAGGGGGGAGCCTCCCGGCGAGAAAGGCAGCTGTTTGAGGAGGTCCTCTATATTGAGTTTTTTGAAGAGATCTTTCATCATCAGGTTGAAGATCGCCTTTTCAATCTCCTCGATGGGAAAGCCTGTTTCGTCGCTGATGTTATGAAATTCCATCCGCGGAATGGTGGGATATCGCTTGATGCTCCCATCGGCCTTGGTGACTTCGACCGTCAGGTTTTCGAGGATCAGGGTGCGGATGAGGTAATTGCGCTCTTTCTTCCTCTTTTTCCTATGAGACCGATCATCGAGGATATGGGTCCAATTGGTCTCTTTCCCTCCATAATATTCCAGTCCTATGAAGATATTGGCAATGTCGATTTCCTCGATGATGAGGGGATCTCCCATGATCTGATCAACGTTAGACAAGATAGCTACCGTTTCGGCAGAGAAGGAGGTCGATGTCTGGGATCTAGGCGGGTTCCCTATCCATAGACGGGCGATATCGGCTTCTGTTCGGGTTATTTCCAAGGATCGGATGGTGACAGGCACGTGCAGCTGCTTAGCCAGGTAGTGGGCGGCGATATGGGCCCGATTCACCCAAGCGATGAGAGAGGCAATGAGAATGGCGCAGATGAAAAGGGCAAGACAAAAGAGTATCTTCCGCATGATTCATTAATATAGGATTCAAAAAAAACCCACAATCCCTCATTTTGAAGAAAAAAGGAGCGAGTAGGCTGATAGTCTCAACCCTGGTTGCTCTTTTGCAGCTCAACTGTGTTTCCGAAATAGGGCATTAATAATAACAATCCCAAAGGCTTGGATGCACTTTATAGACTTTAAAAAACCAGGGCCACCTGATGTTTTATTCATAAATGAAAAATCCATTCCAGAACCAGGGCCAAAAGAAATCCTGGTTCACGTGCATGCTGCTGGAGTCAACCGCCCCGATCTCTCCCAAAGAGCAGGTCATTATCCACCTCCTCCTGGTGCTAGCCCGATTATCGGTTTAGAAATTGCGGGGACTATTAGCAAAATCGGTAACGAGGTCAAAAAGTGGAAAGATGGCGATACCATTTGCGGCCTGACAAATGGAGGCGGTTATGCTGAATATTGTACGGTTCCAGAAGGACAATGCCTGCGTATACCACATGGATTGAATTTCACCGAGGCAGCATCTTTGCCAGAAACCTATTTTACCGTCTGGGGCAACCTGTTCATGAGGACTCGACTCAAATCCGGAGAGTTGATCCTAATCCATGGCGGTTCAAGCGGTATCGGTTCATGTGCTATTCAGCTTGCCAAAGCCATCGGCGCGCATGTTGCCACAACAGTGGGCAGCCATTCAAAAGCCGCTTTCTGCAAAGACCTTAAAGCCGATGAAATCATCAACTACAAAGAGAAAGATTTTTTCTCCTGCCTCAAAGATAAAGGCGTTGATGTCGTGCTCGATATTGTTGGAGGGGAATATTTTGAGAAGAACCTCAAGCTCCTCAGAGAGGAGGGGCGCCTCGTTCAAGTTGCCTGCATGCATGGCTCATCAGCGACCATTGATCTAGACCGACTACACTTCAAACGACTTACTATTGTAGGATCCACCTTACGAGCTCAGTCTATCGAAGCAAAAGCACGAATTGCCCAAGAGCTTTTGCATAATGTCTGGCCTCTTTTTGACAAAAAAGCCTTAAAGCCAGTTGTAACCGCAACATTCCCTCTTGCTAAAGCTTCAGAAGCACATAAACTCATGGAATCGAGTCAGCATTGCGGCAAGATTGTGCTGATCGTTAGCGAGGCCCTGTGCTGATAGCCATTCTGAAATACACCAAACCACTAGAAGAAGTCGATGCCATTCTTCCCAAACACCGGCAATATCTACAGAAATTGTTTGATCAGAAAAAACTTCTTGTCTGTGGGAGGCTCAATCCAAGAACGGGAGGTGTGATCATTGCAAAAAACATTTCTAGAAGGGAATTTGAAGAAATCTTAAAAAATGATCCATTCATCAAGGTTAGCGAGCATACGATCATTGAATTCACTCCCAGCTTATACGATGACTGCCTCAAAGAAATGATGGGAGAACCTCTGAAATGATCAAACGTTTTGTGATTCTCAGGCACAAGCCTGGAACGCCATCAGCACCTATCCATTTCCCATCTTTCAGCAGGGGTGGGAAACTGTCTTCAACAGCTTTGATCTCCCCGTAAAAGGGGACATCATCGTTGGAAATGATGTTTGGTTTGGATATGACTGCCTGATTAAAGGCGGTGTCAAAATCGGAGACGGCGCGATCATCGCCACTCGCGCTGTCGTGGTCAAAGATGTCCCGCCATACGCTATCGTCGCTGGAAATCCTGCTAAAATTGTTAAAATGCGCTTTGATGACAAGACTATCGAACGGCTCCTCCGCATATCTTGGTGGAACTGGGATATTGAGAAAATCAATCGACATCTTTCCCTGATCTGCAATCTCGATGTGGATCAATTAGAAGCGGCGAGCTTGGAGAAATAAGCATGGTCGCAACAAATATCCGCCCCCTTCAACCACAAGATTGCACCCGGAGTAGTTAGACAATACCACTGCTGTAATGGGAGGATTTGTTTGCCAAGTGTGGATAAAGGAAGACATTCCCGGACCGCCCCCAGGGTGGCCATATCCTAAAACAGTACGACGAGTTGCAGGATCACGATCTACCCAGAAACCTAAACACCCAGTCATCCCGTACTCCTTTTGTTCAAATGCCTTCTGTTGCAGGCCTGGTACAACCTGTCCGACAAAATGACTGGCGGGACCCATTAGGAGGGCCTTGAAACCTTAAGCAACGGTCTCAGCTTGAAATCATGTTGTTTCCATTGTCTATTGCGGTATAGATAGTTTAATGATTTTTTCCATTTACTTTCATTCCAATACTATTTATTATTGTCTCGAAAAAATAAGGCATTCAATGGCTCATGTGATTCCGTTAGTTCATATCCCTCAGCAACAGGCGCTTCCGCCATTGCCTCAAAGAATTTTGCGTGAGATCTCAGTAAGCGGCCTGTTTACCTCCCATGCGGGGATAAAGGGGGAAATTGGAAGTCTCTCGACGGCGCAATTGAAGGAACTGTTAGAGGGTCTCATCGTTCAGGCGGGGGCTGGGAAGAAGGGTCTTGCGAAGCTGGATTTGCTGGCGGAGTGGATCCCTCTGGTCAAGCTGGAAGAGGCGACCCGGTTGCAGCATGCGGAGCACGTCAACGCGATCCAAACGGCAAAGAGGCTCTTCAGCGAGGCGAAATACTTCCTCAAAACGACTGAGTGCAAGGCGCCCTTAAGTGTGCGGGTGAAGCTGCAGAATGTCCTAGAGACCATGATCAATGTTCTGGAGAGTTTCCTCAATGCCTTCGGGCTGGCGGAATTTTTCAAGCCGGCGGAAAATGACATGCACGCCGATTTCAAGGGGCAAAAAATCATGCTCCTCTTGAGTTTGTTCTCGATGGTCAGCGCCATTCTGATTCCTGTTCTGGGAGCTTCTCTCGCCGGTATGATCATCGGGGGAACGCTCCTCTCAATTGCCGGAATGAGCCTGATCTATCCCCTCATCCGCCCAGCTCCCTCTCGACTGCCGAAAGGAGAGAACTGGACGCGCGAATGTCGGTTGGGGAAGCTCCCTACCGTCGATGGGAGAAAAAAGACACTTGACGACATCGCCAGCACCCTCATCGCAAGCCGGAATGCGAAGACGCACGTCATGCTCCTCGGCAAAACCGGAGTGGGAAAGACCGAGACGATCAAAGCCCTCGTAGCTGTGGTCGAGAGGGGAGACTACCCCGAACTCAAGGGCAAGCAAATCATCTATTTCAACACGGCCGACCTGGTCAACAACACAGAAATGTTCTCATACGGAAACCAGATTTTGAGCCGCATCAGCAGCGAGATGGGGCGGCATCGGGATAAATACATTCTCGTCTTCGATGAGATCCACGTGGCTTGTCAAGACGAGGATTCGGGGATCGCCAATCAAATGAAAACTCTTCTGGACAACGGCAAAGAGAACTTTCCCCATGTGATCTGCATCACGACGGAGGAGGAATTTTTTCGCGATATTTATGTCAAACACGCGGCGTTTGCGAGGCGCTTTAAGCGGATCGCCGTGGAGAATACGGGCGATCCTGAAACGATCAAAATTCTCAACAATGCTCTTATAAAACGGGCTCCCAAAATCATCCTTGAACAGGGGGCTCTTCTTGCGCTCATGCAAAAAACGAGGGAGGCCTTCGGCGCAGATTCTGCGATGCCCGCGATGGCTTTGAAAATCCTCTCCCTCTGCATTGAAAAAACTTCCGAAACGCAAAAATCGCCTCTTGAAAATCGGGTGGAGGCTTTGCGAGAACAGATCCAATCGATTTACTCCCAAGGAGCGGTCGGACAGGGCCAGGCGCTCCTTCCCTACGGAAGAGTGGACCTCGCTCCAGCGCTCGAGGCTGAGTTGGTCGGCATAGAGGGGGCGTTGAAGGCCGAGAAAGAGCAAATCGAGCGCCTTTTTGCCTGCCGCGACAGGCTCGCGGAAGCCAAGAGGAAGATGTATCAATTGGCGGTGAAAATTGCCGGTGCATCAGAGCAGGCGCTCAATCAAAAAGAGGGGAGCGCATTCCTCCTTCTCAGCCATTATTTGGCCCCAAAGCTGGAAGCAACGGTGCGGGCAGAGGCAGCTCGCTTAAGCGTCAAAGTAGTCATCGATGATGCGCTGATCGCAAAGGTGATCGCTGAGGAGCAGGCAAATATCGCCCGGGCCGATGCAGCAGTCGTTCAAGGAAGGGCGCAAATCGCCGCAAGAGTAGCTGAATAACCTGACGAACCGGTACAATCTCGTTTATGCGACATGCTTTGACCTACGATGATGTGGCCCTTGTGCCGCAATTCAATAATATCCCCTCGCGCACAGAGCCGCTTCTTGAGTCATGGCTCACGAAGAAGATGAAAGTCTCTATCCCCCTTCTCGCCGCGAATATGGATACGGTGATCTCTGAGGAGCTGGCTGAAATTCTCCTTGAACAGGGGACGATTCCGATCTTCCACCGTTTCTCAAGCTTCGACGAGCAGGCGAAATGGGTGAAAAAGTTTCATGGCAAAACCTTCATCTCCTGCGGCATCGGGAAACTCGACGATACCCGTAAGCTTTTGGATCTCGGCGCGCTCGGTGTTTGCATCGACGTGGCGCATGGCCACTCAGACCGGATGTTCCATCATATCCAAGACCTCAAAAAGACCCATCCCGATAAAGAGGTCATCGCCGGCAATGTCTGCACCGCCATGGCCTACCATGACCTGGTCAACGCCGGGGCCGATGCGGTCAAGGTCGGCGTGGGGCCGGGAGCGGCCTGCTCCACCCGCATGGTCACCGGCTTCGGCGTGCCTCAATTCACCGCGGTCCAAGACTGCGCCAGGATCGCCGAAAAACTACGCGTCCCCCTCATCGCCGACGGGGGGATCCGCACCAGCCGCGATGTAGTCCTAGCTCTCGCTGCCGGGGCCAGCACCGTCATGATCGGCAAGCTTTTTGCCCTGACCAACGAGTCGGCAGCTCCGAAGAGAAAAACCCCCTCGGGGATGGAGGCCAAGTATCGGGGCCAGGCCTCCGCCGATTTTCAAAATGAATTTTACGGCGGATTGAAAGCCAAGACCGTCGCCGAGGGGATCGACTTCTGGGGACCGGTCTCGGGGAGTGTCGAGGAGCTCATCAATACTCTTTTAGGGGGAATCCGCAGTGGAATGACCTACGGTGGCGCCCGCAGCCTCAAGGAGTTGCAGCGCAAAGCCGAGTTCGTCCAAGTGACCGCCTCCTACATCCACGAAAGCAAACCCCGTCCCGAATAGAGATCCTTTCAGGGAAAGGCGTGATCAGGGATAATGGCCTTATGGTTAAAGATTTCCTCTACGCTGACAAGAAGATCTATGATTCGGTCCACGGCTTTATCCCTTTCGATGAGTTCGAGAAAGAGCTGATCGACTCGCTCCCTTTCCAAAGGCTCCACTACATCCATCAGCTGGGGATCGCCTATCTAGTCTATCCCGGGGCGACCCATACCCGGTTCGAACATTCTCTCGGCGTGATGCATCTGGCGACTTTGATGTTCGAAAAGATCTGCAAATCGATCCGGCCCGACGTCTTCCACTTTGTCCCACGAAAAGGATCGTCCGATTATTTGTACTGGCGCCGGGTGATCCGGATGGCGTCCCTTTGCCACGATCTGGGCCATCTGCCGTTCTCCCATGTCGCGGAGAAGGATTTGCTGGGGCAGGCTGGCCATGAGGTGTGGACGCTGAAGATCATCGACAGTTCCTATCTGAAGCCGGTGTGGGAAAAATTGAAAGCGTCTCCCTCGTATCTCGAAGATCTGATCGAGCGCGACATTATCGAGGATATCAAGAAAATCTCCATCGGCGAGGCGAAGTGGAAGGGGACTGGGGCTAAGTCATTCACTCCTTGGGAAAGGATTGTCTCCGAAGTGATCACCGGCGACTTTTTTGGCGCCGATCGGATCGACTATCTCCTGCGGGACGCCAAAAGCACCGGGGTCGCCTACGGCCTTTTCGACTATCAGCAATTGATCGAAATGATCCGGATCCTCCCCAGCGCTGACAAAGGGGCCGATGAGCTCCTCCTCGGCATCGATGAAAACGGCCTCGAATCCTGCGAAGCGCTTTTACTCGCCCGCCATTTCATGCACCGAAGAATCTACCAATATTCTTCAGTCAAGGCGTACAATTTTCATCTGCGCCGCTATATGAAGGCGGTCTATTTTAAAAAGATGCTGGAGAGCGTCGACGACTTTCTCTCCATCAGCGATACCGATGTGATTTCCGCATTGAACAAGGCGGCAAAAGACCCCTCTCTGCCTGGCCACCACGACGCCCAATGTGTGATCTTCCGCCAGCACCGCTTTCGGGCCATCGCCCTTCCCGACGAAATGACCGAGAAGGATGTGAAGGAGTTCAAAGCGAAGAAGAAGCTCTCGGACGATGCGATCGATTGGGAATTTCATAAGATCCAGCCCCCGCCCGACCGCCTCTCCTTCCCCGTTTCCAGGCGCCATGTCATGATCCAAAAAGCCCGGGAGTGCTCGGAGCTTCTCCTCATGGTCCCGTCAAAAAAATCAAATTGGGTTTACATTTCCCCTAAATACGATCTCGATTTGATCCACTTTCTCGAGAATTGGAGCCGATGACATTCCTGGCCGGCATTCGCTCCGAGCTGACACGCTTCAGCCGCCCTGAGAAGTTATTCATTCTCTTTGCCATGCTCGTCGGATTTTCGATTACAGCCGAGTATGGGATCACCCGCCCAGCGAGCCACTCGCTCTTTCTCACCCTGTTTTCGGCCAAAGCCTTTCCGTGGGTTTGGCTCGCGACCGTTCCCCTCAATCTCTTCGCAATCTATCTCTACAACCGTTTTTTGCCGAAGATCGGCCCCGTCCGTATGCTCACCACCGTTGCCTGCACCACCATCGCGATCAATCTCTCCACCGCCTTCATTCTCCCTCTTTTCCCCCCATTCATTTTCTTTCAGTTTGCCTGGAAAGACATTTACATCCTTTTGATGTTTAAGCAGATGTGGTCGATGATTCACACCACCATCTCCACACCCCGGGCGAAATATCTCTATGTAATGATCTATGGGATGGGGACTGTGGGATCAATATTAGCCAGCTATGTGCCTGGTTATTTCGCCGTCGTTCTTGGAACCGAGAAGCTCTTTCTATTCACTCTGCCGATCTATTTTATCCTGATCTTTGCCTACAGAAGTGCGTTTCGCCGGAGCCTTGTTCCTCAGGAGGCCTTCGGAAGCGAGCTCAGTCCCAACCCGAGTCCCAAGGAAGGATTTTCTCTGATCCGCCGCAATCGATTTCTCGTTGGCGTTCTCCTCCTCGTCGTCATGATGCAGGTGTCGGTGGGTCTGATCGAATATCAATTCAACTCCCATCTCGAGCTGAATATTTTGGAAAAAGATTTGCGCACCGCCTATTTTGGGCGCCTGATGGGGTGGGTGAACATCCTCAGCGGCCTTTTTCAAATCCTCGGCGGCTTCCTATTGGTCCAGGTCCTCGGACTACGCGGCGGCCACTTACTCATCCCCCTCATGCTCTTAGGATCTGCCCTCTTTTCTTGGGCAATACCGAGCTTTGCACTCATCTCTTTTTCCTTCATCTTCCTCAAAGCGGTCGATTTCTCCCTTTTCGGGGTGATCCGGGAGATGCTTTACATCCCCTTGAAGCTGGACGAAAAATTCCGTGCCAAGGCGATCATCGATGTCTTTGCCTACCGCACCTCAAAAGCCCTCGTTGCCATTGCCATCCTCGTCCTCCAACTCGTCGCCGGAAGCTATCTCCTCCCCCTGGCCCCCTATCTTTCTATCGCCGTTTTCCTCGGGTGGATTGCCGTCGTCTATTACACATTCAATACTTTACAAGTTGTTTCTAGAACCGATCTCTAAGGTTGCCGTTCTCGATTGCGAAAGGCGAGCTTTAGGTATTTGTAATAGGTCATGTGGGCATTGTGGATGGAAATGATCAGCCCCTCTTGCCCGCCGAGAAATCCCCGCTTGAAAAGGTAGTTCTTGAGGAAGGCCGCAAACCCGTGGAAGAGCGCCTTCCAGAGCGATGACGTCTTGCCCCGATTTTTCTCGGCAAAGAGATCGGAGTAGAGCTGCATTTTCGCAAGGAAACTCTCGATGGAGCGATAGGGGGTGTGGAGGAGTTTTCCTCGGAGTTGGATGACATTGCAGTCTTTGGAGATGATCGCCTCATGGACCGGCACATCTGTGAACCGGGTCGCCTTTCGATGGTACAGCCGGACCAAAATATCAGGATGCCAACCCGAGCAATATTTGATCCATTTGCCCTGGAAGTAGTTACACCGTTGCACGGAATAGACCGCCTTTGGATCTAAGGTTAGGTTGAGGAGTTCTTTAGATAGTTCCGGGAGGAGCACTTCATCACTATCGATCGAGAGGATCCAGTCGTGCGATGCGAGCTCTGACGCCCGATTATGGGCTTTCCCAAAACCGTGGAACGGCTCTTCGACAATCTTGACATTGGGAAATTGCCTCGCAAGGCTGAGCGTTTGATCGGTGGACCCGGTATCGAAAATAAGCACCTCGGGAAAAGCGCGGAGGGACTCCAAGGTCGCCGCCAACGTTTCTGAGGAATTTTTCGTGAGAATCGTGGCCGATATCATGGGTTCCGGTGCCTCCGGGGGTATGCACAGTGGTGAAACAAGGATTTGTTATAGCCTATTAAATGGTATTACTACCACTTGAGAGTACAGGCTAGCCGCACGGTTGGTGCAGCAAAAAGCGAGTAGCCGGGCAAAAAGCCTTGGGCTTTGTAGCCTAGCTCCGATTCAAATCCACAACTCCGCCATACTTTAACCCAAATAAGCACCGATCCCGCTCCGCCATAGCGGACCTCATGTCTTTGCGACGAGGAGTAAAGGGGATCGTCGGTCGAGGGCTTTTGATCGAAATCAATATCGAAGAGGGGAGTGGCGCCTGGCTGGAGAAGCAGCTTTGGCTGGCGCCAAAGATCGAGGCGCAAACCGAATGACCATCGAGATAATGTCCAAAGGTGGGGAGCGAAGATCCCAAAGCCGTAGTATCTGTTCTTCGCGTGATGGCCTCCTTTGAAGTAGCCATAGATCGGCTCTTTTTTATAGAGGAAGTAATTTTCGAAAAACACTTCAGGACCAAATGGGGTAAGCCCTAAGCGAAAACCCGGGAGATAGCATGAGGCGATCATCGGGATTTTCGTCTCCTTGCCGGCTGAGAGATAATGTATGCATGCATAAAGTGAGTAAAATGTGAACGGGTCGGCGAGATTGATCCAAGACAGGGAGCGGAGCCGCCCTTTGCTCAAGATATTGTCGGGATATGTCTCATTGAGGGCCTCGAGATAGCTGTGGATATCATGGCCGCTGAGGTCTTCGTCCTTCACCTTGAGCGAACCGATATAGATATTCAGATCGTGCTGAGAGAAAAGATAAAGGAGGGACTGGCGCGGGTCGATCCGCGCCGCCTCTAACCATTTGAGTTTCGTCAACTGAGCGAGGACCGCTGTCGCTTCAACACCGCCGATGGCAATGGCAGCGATTTCCGTCGTCGTGATGTTTTCCCCGATCAAGTAGCTTGTTGCGGCGCCACCTGGGCCGTAGGGTGGGGGAGCATTGAACGAATATCCTTTGACCTCCGCCCTCCCGCCATCGATATCCCGGATCCGATATCCATGCCCAAACACCTCGTGCTGCACGACCATGGCCATATAGTTGAGGGGCATCCAGGTGAGGAACAGCTCGCTCAAACGCCATGCCCGGGCGTACATCGATTTGGAATAAGCCAACGGGCTTTTGCTGATGAGGCATGCCTCTCCTCTTTCAATCAGCCGCGTTCCAAATAGAAGATCTTCGCCCCCGGCATAGGGCGACATGTCGATATCCCAGCAAATCTCGAATGTGGCGGGCGCGATCAACTGAAAAGGGGGAGGCTGAATAGACGTCCGATAGATCGGAGAGAGTTGCACTTGGGCAAATGCAAAATGGGACATCAGAATAGCAAAGAAATACAACGAATTGTTCACAAATATAAGTAATATCTGATGGGTCAATTAAAGAATAGGCA
>Ga0315281_10004058_pt1 | contig 21351 bp, 18 predicted proteins | sample YL17G07_0_MG_FD_204540 | JGI IMG/M metagenome (GOLD analysis project Ga0315281, IMG submission 204540) | Sediment microbial communities from Yellowstone Lake, YNP, Wyoming, USA - YL17G07_0 | ecosystem: Environmental > Aquatic > Freshwater > Lake > Sediment | place: USA: Wyoming | collected...
TCACAACTGCATTATCGTTTTTTACCACGAAGGTCGCGAAGATAGCGGAATAGGCTAATTGCTCTACTTTTTCTTCGTGCTCTTCGTGGTGAGAACCGCCTTTTAAATAAAACTGGGGAAACTCCCCGCACGGCCCCCTAGACGGCGCTGCCTCGCTCCTGTATAATGGCGTTTCGCGGTGAGGATCGCGGAGGCGCATGTGAAATTTCCAACCGGGGCTATCGCCCTCTTCATTTTGCTTGCCATCTTCTCGACAGGGTGGGCGCCTGCTGAAATGGTGCTCCTCAAAACTGGCGAGAAGCTCGAGGGTGATATCGTCATCTCCTATGACAAAGGAATCCTGTTCCGCGAAAAGCCGGAGGCGCCGGGCCGCTACTATACGTATGATGAAGTGAATCGGATATCCACACAAGACGGTATGCTTTACTACCTCATGCCCCGCGGGGCACGGCCAGACAAGAAGAGTCATTTCAGCTTATTCCCCTTGACGAGGATAATCCTCCCGAGCAAAAAGAAGATCGCTCCAATCCCCTATCTCACCCCTCCCCATGGGGATGCGGTAGAGGTTGCCTGCTCGGGCGCGGAGGATGCCACGACCATTACACTTGAAGGAGGCACACGGGTGCGTCTCCTCGGCCTTGATCCGCCCCCGAGATCGGCGGGGAATAGAATGAAGCGCCTGGCCACAAACTATCTTTCCGCACGCGTCAAGGGCAAAAGCGCGCTTCTCTTTCCAGGCCCTCAAAGTCCTGAATCTCGCACGATTGCGGAAGCGTACGTCGTAATAAATAATAAATTCCTCAACGCCGAGATGCTCCAGAACGGCTGGTCGCGTGCCTCACCTCTCCCCCAGAAGCACCCCTACCGAGAGGCGTTTGTCTCACTCGAAAAGTACGCGAAGAACCTCGGGTGTGGCATGTGGGCAAGGGGCTCCTTTTGAAAAAGGTAGTCTTTCTTCGTGCTCTTCGTGGTGAGAACCGCCTTTTAAATATAACACTGCATTATCGTTTTTTACCACGAAGGTCACGAAGATAGAGGAATAGGCTGATTAACCTGGTCTTTCTTCGTGCTCTTCGTGTTGAGAACCGCCTTTTAAATAAAACTGGGGGAACTCCAGCAAAAATTCTCCAGCAAAAAATGGTATTGACATCGGTAAAATGGCGGCTAGAATGTTGCTCACCGATTGAGTGGGTCCGACAAGACCCCTCCAGACCGCGTTCCGCCGGCCCGAGGGGACAGAACGAGTTCGGTACAGCACGCACACATGAAACCAGAAACTGAGAATAGCGAGCGGCAGTACATACCGAAGATGGTTATTCGTAACGTACTGGAATGGAACATCGCCCACGGCGTCAACACTGTCGCGGGGTTAAATAAACGGGTGCTCGATGGAACATTCCCCGACCTTGTCCGCGAGGGCGACCTCGCCTACAATCAGAGCGTCGCCAACGCCGCCGCAGAGATAATCACCCACAGAGACAAGATACGCATCGTGATTATCGCCGGCCCCTCCTCATCGGGCAAAACAACGACCACCATCACGCTCAACGAGCACCTCAAGAAGGCGGGTTTGAGCATCGTCCCCATCAACCTGGATAACTACTTCTTTGACCTCGAGATGCACCCGAAGGACGAGTTCGGAGATTATGATTTCGAGGTCCCCGAGGCGCTCGACCTGGAGCTGATCAATGAGCACCTCGCGGCGCTCATCAACCACAAGACGATCCCGGTCCCGCGCTACAACTTCAAAACAGGAAAGCGTGAGAAGGAGACAGACCCCCTCACACTCGAGCAGAATCAGATCCTCCTCATTGACAGCCTCCATGGCCTCTATGAGAAGATGACCCACAGCGTTCCTCGCGAGTTGAAGTTCCGCCTCTACATCGAAACCCTGAGCCAGATAAAAGACAACGAGGACAACTGGATACACTGGACGGACATCAGGCTGCTGCGGCGCATGGTGAGGGACAGCTGGCATCGCAGCTACGACCCGGTGCGCACGATCGGCCACTGGCACTACGTGCGCACGAGTGAGATGCGGCACATCGTCCCCTTCATCACGAGCGTGGATTTCGTCCTCAATGGAGCGCTCCCCTACGAGCTGCCGATACACAAAAAGTACATGTTCCCCTACCTGGGAAAGGCCATCGAGGAGTTCAGGCACAGCGCGAGGCGTGAAGATGCCTTTATCCGGGCGGCGCGTGTTCAGAAGATGCTCAGTGAGATCGAGGTCGTGGAGGATGATTCCTGTATCCCGGGCACTTCTCTCCTGCGCGAGTTCATCGGAGGCAGTACCTATAAGTACTGAGCTCCGGCACCCGCGGGACCTCTTGCGTGCGGAAGGGAGGTGTCCGGCACGCGCCCGTGCTCTAAAAATGCTTGAGCCCAGATGTGTTTTAGTGTAGTATTGGTTTCTCGTGGGAGGTCGGCGAAAATATCCGCTCGGTGGATCGAGCGCCCGCCGCGCCATGACCGGCCGGCGGGGAAGGATTCTGCGGCGCCGGGAAACCGGTTGCGCGTCGCGAACAATTAACACAAGGAGGATGAACGATGAGACGGCTGATGTTTCTCGCCGGGATCGCAGTGGCGGTGGGCCTCGCGGGCGCCGGCTGCGCCAGGAAGGCGAAAGTGACCATTCCCGCGCCGGGAGCGGGCCTCTTCGGCGCTGAGGGCGCCGGGCCCGGTGGCATTCCGCTCACCGAGACGCCAGAGGGTCCCTTTTCCGAGCCTGAGAACTATCCCGATCCCGCTGCCAGGGGAATCTTCGTGGATGTCCACTTCGATTATAACAAGTCCGACATTCGCCCCAGCGAACGGCCCATTCTGGAAAAGGTCGCGGGGTACATGAAGGGACACCCGCAGCTCATGATCAAGGTGGAGGGTCACTGCGACGAGCGGGGCTCGAACGAATACAACATGGCCCTCGGGGAGAGGAGGGCGCTGAGCGTCCGGAGCTACCTCGCCAATCTCGGGAACGCGCCTGAAAAAGTCTACACCATCAGCTATGGCGAGGAACGCCCGCTGTGCACCGAGTCAAATGAATCATGCTGGGCAAGGAACCGCAGGGGGCATTTCCTGCTGGCCGCTCAGCAGCGCTAGCGTGCACGCCTGGTTCCGGATGAGAAAAAGGCCCGGGTTCCGCGCCCGGGCCTTTTCACTTCGTGGAAACTGCAGATGCATGACCGTGAGCACATATCAACGCGCGTTCACCCCGTGGAGCGCCCTTCATCCCGGCTGCCGCGCGCGGCAGCCGGCGCGCTCCTCTCCGCGATCCTCCTCTGCGGCTGCGCCAATCCCGGCAACGGCCCCGCGAACTCCGAGGTTTCCCTCGCGCGGCAGGCGCAACTCCTCGAAGACATAAAAACGATACGCGAAGAACTGCGCTCCCTCAAGTCAGCTCAGGAGGAAAACTCCAGGCAACCGCTCCAGGAAGCGATCAGCCGCATCACGGACAGGCTGAACGAGCTGGAGATGAGAGTGGCGACGCTCGAGAAGTCGTTTGACGCGGAGCGAGGCGCCTGGGATAAGAAGATGAAGGCCGTCATTGAGGTGGTGAAGAGCGAGAACGCCCAGCTCCGGGGGGCAATCGAAAAAACTCAGAAGCGCTCAGGCCCTAAGGTGTTGGAGCACACGGTGAGCCCTGGAGATACCATTGCGGATATTGCAAAGAAATACGGCGTGCCCGCGAAGGACATCATCGAGGCCAACGGGCTTAAGGACGCCAACCGGATCACCGCCGGGCAAAAACTCATCATCCCCCGCCCTTCGCGCTGACCGCCTCGGCGCTCAACTCGCCTTCTCTTCGACGTGCTTATCCCACAGCACTGCCTAGTCCTTATGCGGAGGCTGCGGTTCCTCTGGCTTCTGCGGAGGAGGCGGTGGTGCCTCTTTATTTTCCTTCACCTGGCCCTCCGCTGCCGGCTTCGATTCCCCTGCCGCACCCAATTGAGGAGTCGACGTCGCAGCTTGTATCTCCCCCGGCCCTGCCTCTTCGCGAATCACGATCAGATGTTTGAAGATGCGGTATTTCGATGGCTCTATCCCCGCTATCTCCAACATTTCTTCAGGGGTATCAATCCGGTTGGTCTTTCGATACTTAATGATTGATTCCGCCTCCTCGCGATTGATGAGGGGGAGCAACATGAGCTCTTCGAGCTTCGCCGTATTGGGGTCTATCTGAATCGTGCCTCCCCCTCCCGAAACTCCCTCCGTACCGCTGCTTTTCTTTTTCTTGCTGCTCTTTCTCTTCTTCGCGAGAAGAATTGGAGCCGTCTCCTGAACGGTCCCCGCATTGATGAACTCCTCGGCAAAGCCCTGTCTCCCCAACAGTGCCGCACGTGAGAGCGGTGAATCCACTCCGGCAGCGCCTGCCCGGGCCACACCGCCGCACGATAGGAGCGTGAGGATCGCACCAACGATCACAACAATACCTCCCATACATCACCTCCCTTGATTAGCCACCCTGGTTTTACTCAGATTGTGCTTCAATTACTAGGAATTATTATAGCATATATTTCCACACGCAATCCTAATATTCTTACCCTTACTCTGTAATCGCGCGATCGCTCCCCCGTGGTCGGCCATGAGCGCTGAGGAACTGCTCGGCGCGGATGAGGGCGGTCACCCCATCACCGACTGCGGAGGCAATCTGCCTCACGGAGTCCTTGCGCACGTCGCCCGCGGCGAAGACGCCGGTGGCCGATGTGCGCATATTGCAATCAGTGACCACGTACCCCCCCTCGTCACGCGCGCAGCATCCCTCCATGAAACGGCTGTTCGGTTGTGCGCCGATGAAGATGAAGACGCCGTCGCAGGTGAGTTCGCGTGTACTCCCCTCACGCACATCTTCGATCAGGACACCCGTCACCCGCTCCTGGCCGCGAATTTCTCTGACAACCGAATCCAGTATAAACCCTATCTTTTTATGCGCAAACGCGAGCTTCTGCAGGTAGCGCTTCGCCCTCAGCTCATGCCTCCTGTGGACGATCCTGATCTCAGCCGCGAAGCGGGTGAGGAAGAGCGCTTCCTCAAGCGCGGTATCACCGCCCCCGACCACGACGAGCGACCTGCCGCGGAAAAGAGGCCCGTCACAGCTCCCGCAGTACGATACCCCGCGCCCCCTGAGGCGCTCCTCGCCGGGGACTCCCAGGAATCTGTACGATGACCCGGTGGCGACAATCACGGCCCGCGCACGGTACCGGCCCTTATCCGTCGTAACTGAAATCGCGCTCCCCCGGACATCGAGCGCAACCACCGTTTCCCTCTGCACCGAGAGCCCGAAACGGCAGGCGTGCTCACGCATCCTTTCAGCCAGTTCGTCGCCGGTGAGGGCGGCGGAGAAGCCGGGATAGTTGGCGACCTCCGTCGCCAGCATGAGCTGTCCGCCGGAAGTATCTTTTTCAAAAAGGAGACAGTCAAGGCTGTCGCGCGCCGCGTAGATGCCGGCGGCGAGCCCCGCCGGGCCGCCCCCGATGATGATCAGCTCGTACAGGTGGTCAGTCATGGAGATGAATGATTATACGGCAGGGGAGAGGTGAAGGCAATACGCCATTTGATGACACGCGTAATGCATCCATCTGCCCCACCATGACTGAGCCACTACTGACACAAACCCCCGAAATGGCGGATAACAGGTCAAAATGATCACCTTATGGGTGAAATGTAATTAGAAGTATTTATTCCTGTAGGGGCTTGATTTATCAAGCCCGTAACGCGGGTCGGATGAATCCGACCCCTACGTTATCCGCCATTTCGGGAAACCTATTCTGGTTGACCCGCACTCCACCCGCTGGTATAGTTCACCGTTATGAGAGAGAAAGTGATCGCCTGGGGAGTCCAGGCCTACACGGCGCTCGGCCTCGTCACCGGCTGTGTGGCGCTGCGTGCAGTGCTTCGCGCTGATATGCGCGGCGCCTTTCTGTGGCTCGCGCTCTCGACGCTCATTGACGGCACTGACGGGCCCCTCGCGCGGCGTTTCCGCTCCGCGCAGATTCTCCCCGGGTTCAACGGGAGAAAGCTCGACGACATCGTGGACTATTTCAACTACGTCGTCGTACCCGCGCTCATCCTCGCGCGCTCGGACCTCCTGCCGGCGGGCAGGTGGGCGTGGGCCATGCTTCCGATGCTCGCGAGCGCCTATGGTTTCTGTCAGGAGAAAGCAAAGACAGAGGACGGCTACTTCACGGGGTTCCCGAGCTACTGGAACATCGCCGTCCTCTACCTTTCCCTCTCCACGTTCCCCCGCATGCTCAATCTCCTCATCGTGCTCGCGCTCGCGCTGCTCGTCTTTATCCCGATCACGTACATCGATCCGTTCAAAACGAAGCCGCTCGGCTGGCTGACGCGCCCGCTCACGATCGCGTGGGCGGTCTCAGCCCTCGCGCTCATCCTCCTCATGCCGGACGTCAATCCGCTGCTCCTGCGCGCCTCGTTCCTCTATCCATGCTACTACCTCATCGCCTCATTCTGTATCAGCGCCCTCACCGCAGGCAAAAGTGCAACGTGTAAAGCTTGAAGCATAACGTTGAAGAATCCGCCCCATCAGCGCAATCCGCGGTTGATCCTTTAATCGCTTTTCTCCAGGTGCTCCGTGCCTCCGTGGTGAAAACAACTGTTATGAACCACAGAGGGGGCGCGGGGGAAAACGTCGGCAGGTGAGCCTCGACACAACATAGATGGCCACAAAACCGCTCAGCATGGCGATTGTTTTAAATGGGAAGAGCGTGCCGGCAACCGGATCCCACCAGGGGTAGGGAATGATCCGCGGAATGTGCAGGAGCGGGTCGCCTCCGCCGAAACGCAGGGCGAACGATACTGCCAATCCGGCAATTGAACCCGGGCGGTTCGCGCATTTGCAGAAGAGGGCCATCGTCAATTGCGGGAAGAGGATGACGTACACGAAATCGCTGCAGAGATACCAGAGCGCCTGAACGCTCTTTATCTTGAGCGCCATAATCGTCGCGGCGACGCCGACGGCAATTGTGGAAATCCTGAGGACTACCCTCAGCGACCGCTCGCTCGCTTCGGGATTGATGATCCTCCAGTACCAGTTCCATGTGAACATCGCTGAGGCCGAGAGGAACGATGAGTCAACGGAAGACATGACCGCTGCCGCGACCGCGCCGAGGCCCAGCACGCCGATCCAGTAAGGCGTCAGGTAGCGGAGGACGTAGGGAAGCACCATGGCGGGGTACTCGATCCCGAGGCCCAGCGTCTTCCATGGAAACACGCTGCCGATGATGCCGATGATGAGCGGAGGTACCGCCGCGAGAGCACAGAGGAAACCGGCGTAGATTGAAAACCGCCGAGCAATTTTCGCATTGGGGACTGCGAGCACCCTCTGGAAATAGACGTTCCACGGTATCCCGCCGAGGATGAGCAGGAATGACCAGTCCCACCAGTTCAGCACCCGAGGCAGCGTCCACGTGGAGTTGTGTGCGAGGCCGCGGACTGGCGGCAGGAGCGATGTGAAGGAGCCGCCCATGGCCCTGTAGCGCGTTGCCATCTCCGCGAACCCGCCGACGTGGACCACCGCGAACGGGATCGCGACAACCAGGCCGACAAAAATGAATGCGAGCTGAACTACATCCGTGTACGCCACCGACCAGAGGCCACCGACGGTCGTGTAGCCGATGACGACTCCGGCGGAGAGGACGATCGAGGTTGTCAGATCCAGGTTCAATATCGTACCGAACGTCGTTCCGAGGGCAAGGAGGATCGCCGCGCTCCAGAATATCTCGCCGGCGAGGGCGGGGAAGAACAGAACCGCCGCCATTCCCTTGCCGAAGCGTCTCTCAAAAGGATCGAGAAGGGTGGTAAATTCAAGGCGCCTCATAATCTTCGCGAAGAAGATTCCCCCCAGGATAAGGCTGAGCGAGTAGCAGAGCCCCCCCTGCGCCCCCCAGGTGATCCCATTCTTATAGACATTCTCCGCGGTGCCGTTGATGTAACCGCCGCAGACCCAGGTCGCGGTCATCGTGCACAGGGCGATCCAGAGCGGCATGTTCCTTCCCGCGAGCAGGAGATCCGAGGTGGTGCCGGTGTCCCGCTTCCGCGAGTAGTACACGCCGACCCAGAACACGATCGCGTAGAAGACCACCATCCACCACAGGCCGCCCCAGTATATTCCGTTCATATTTTTGGGATTTGGGATTTGGGATTTGGGATTTTATAAATCCCTCTGTTCACAATCGGCGCGAGGGCGCAGTACAGCGCGAGCTTGAAGCTCTGCAGTCTGGTGATGCGGTTGCGGGTGAGAATCCCGAATGCCCCCTCCTTTGAGCGCACATCTTCCTTCCCGCTCACCTCGTCCATGACGCTCGCGAGGTCCCTCTCCGCGCTCACCTTTTTAAGTATGTGGCGGGGGAATGGTATCCCCGGCGTCGAACCGACAGATATATCCGTCCCGTCAAAGACGGCCACCCATCCCTTGAGCAGCGGGCCATACGGACCGGGGGCGATTCCGCCCTCAAGCCCGATTCCCAGGTCAGCCCTCGACGCGCAAAATGCCTGTTCGGCCCTGCGGGCCGCGCCGCGCAGGATCTCCTCATCGGTGGAGGGGGTGTGCGAAACCCCCGAATCAACCCGGTAATGCCTGATGGTGACGTCGCCGAAGAGCTCGCGACATACCTCCTCCACCGCGCCACGCTTCACCCTGTTGAGAGAACCGACGTTGATGATCACCTTTTCGCGCCTCGCTCGATAGCTTGATTGCTCGATAGCTCTCCCCATCTCGAGGGGTGGGCTACTAATTGCCAATTGCACCGCACCCTAAAAGGTGCGCTACATGATTGAAATTACCTCACCGCATAATTGCCCTGCAGCCCCACCGACTATTCAAGAAATTCGCGGTGCAGGAGCCTGACGGCCCTGTCGGTATCGCTGTTCCTCACGAGGAAGCTGATATTCAGCGCAGAGCTGGCCTGGGAGATCATTTCCACATTGATCCCCTCGCGCCCGACAATCCTGAATATCTTGCCCGCAACGTTTGGCGTGCGACCGATCCCCTCGCCGACGACACAGACGATCGAGCGATTCTCCACGGTCCGCGTCGTGCAGATCCTGCCGAGGTCATCGATAATCCCCCTGAGCCTGGGCGCGGCGTTACCATCCACCGTCACCGATACGCTCACCTCCGAGGTCGCGATCAGGTCCACCGGAACCGCGTAGTGCTTGAATACTTCGAAAATCCGCGCGAGGTACCCGTGCGCGTCGAGCATGCGCGTCGACCTCAGGTTGATGAGGATATTGTTTTTCTTCGAGGCGATCGCCCGTATCAGGCGCTTCGGCCTCTTCGCCTTCCTCACCACGAGTGAACCCGCGGCGGCCGGCTCGAACGTATTGAGGATTCTCACGGGAATATCCCTCTCCACGGCCGGCTCGATCGTACGCGGATGCAACACCTTTGCGCCGAAATAGGCGAGCTCTGCCGCCTCCGCGTAGCTCAACCTCCCGATCGTTCTCGCCCGCGGGACGATACGCGGGTCAGCCGTCATGATCCCGGTGACGTCTGTCCAGATCTGAATCTCTTTCGCGTTCAGTCCCCGTCCCACAATCGCCGCGGTGAAATCACTCCCCCCGCGACCCAGCGTGGTGATTTCGCCGTGCGCGCCCCTCGCGATAAAACCGGTCACCACCGGCAGTTTCTTCCTCGAACGCAGCTTCACGCGGATCATCGCGTACGTCTCCGGCAGCGGGCTGGCGTTTCCGTGCTCGGTATTCGTGATGATCCCGGCCTCCCATCCCATGTAGGCACGGCTCGGGATGCCGCGGCTCACGAAATACGCGCTGATGATCCTGGCAGAGAGCCGCTCCCCGAAGCTCGCCACGTAATCCAATGTCCTCGGCGTGAGTTCTCCGAGGTAATAGATCCCGTGCACGACCTCCTTCAAATATTCATACTCCTTCGCGACAAGTTGTTCCGTGAGCCCGAGTTCACGGATAATGCCATCATGGATAACGTATAACCTCTCCAGCATGCTCATGGCCTGGCGGGAGCGCCCCCTGGCCTCCCGAGCGGTTTCGAGCAAAAGGTTGGTGATCCCGGCGACCGCTGAAACAACAACCACGGGATCGTCTCTGAGCCGGGCTGCGACGATTTTCCTGACCCTCTCGATCGCCCCTGCATCTCCAACCGAGGTCCCACCGAATTTCATCACAATCATGGAAACATTCCTTTTAGCAGCACCTGATTTTTCTGATTCACCTGATTAACGGTTGAGGGGTGCTCTGAAAACCCGAACAATATAATCAGAGCAATCAGGTCCATCAGGTGCTCATGTCGATCCGATAGCGGTAGTTCCTCCAGCCCCTCCGCCACTTCACCGTCGATCGCTCAGCCTCCGTCGCGAGAAGCGTATTACGGACATTAAATACCCCCGCGATTATCTCTCTCGTGAGCTCCTTATGAATAAATTGCTTATCTGTGTCCCCCTGCGTTAATCCTGTTCCCCCAAAAGCTATTCCGCCTCATCCGCGCAATCCGCGGTTTCAAACCGTTCTATATTTTTTCAGAAATGCCGTCGCGATGAGGTATGTCAGAACCGCCGCGGCCGCTCCGGCGACGAGGCTCCCCACGAGGAGAAGCGGGAACAACTGTTTCACCAGTGATACGACGCGGGCTAAGCCCTCTCCCTGAAAATCGGACAGGCGGATAGCGGGATGCTCCCCCGGCACGATCAGGCGGCCGACCTGATAGTCCACATACACGACGAGCGGATAGAGCCATGAGAACTGAACGCCGAGAAAAACCGCGATCCTGTTCAACCTTCGAAAAATCAGGACGATCACCAGGCAGGCGAGCATCTGCGGGCCGTAGATCGGAAAGAAGCTCACGGACACCCCGACCGCGAGTCCGAGGGCAATCTCGTGGTTGGATGAATGGCTGCGCAACAGATCGGAAAGCTTCTCCCTCATGGATACTGTCATATCTACCCGTTCCACCTACGAGGTGGAACCTACGCGGTGGAACGGTTCCACTCATATTCCAAAAGATGTCCCGACCGCCCTCGCGACCCTGATGAGCGGAGAATTTCTCGGCACCCGCTTGAGCCTGGTGACGGCCTTCAGCAGGGGGACTGAGATGATCGCATCCCCTCTGATCCCCACCATCCTCCCGAATCGCCCCTCCGCAGCGAGGCGCACGGCTCCCTCGCCGAACCGGCTGGCGAGGATGCGGTCAAAAACAGTCGGCTCGCCGCCCCGCTGGAGATGGCCAAGGACAGTGACGCGCGTTTCGATACCCGTGCGCCTCTCGATCTCGCCCGCGAGAACCCTGCCCACGCCGCCGAGCCTGACCGGGTCGGGGCTGCCCCCGACCACCCTGTCCACCACCGGTTTCCCGCCGACAGGCCTCGCCCCCTCGGACACCACGATAATGCTGAACCTCCTCCCCTTTCTATGCCGCGCCTTCACGAGGGCGCAGATGACATCCATACGGTAGGGGATCTCAGGAATGAGGATCACGTCGCCGCCGCCGGCGAGGCCCGTATAGAGGGCGATCCAACCGACGTAGCGCCCCATGACCTCGACCACCATCACCCTGTGGTGAGACTCCGCGGTGGTGCGGATCTTGTCGATCGCCTCGGCAGCGGTCGTGAGCGCCGAATCGAAACCGAAGGTCACCTCAGTCCCCCCCAGGTCGTTATCAATGGTCTTGGCGACCCCGATGCACGGGAGCCCTTTCTTCCAGAGACGGTGCGCGATAGAGAGGGTCCCGTCTCCCCCGATGCAGATCAGCGCCCGCACGCCGAGGCGGCGCGCGTTGTCAATCGCCTGCCCGGACAGGTCGCTGCACGCCATCCCCTGCTTCTCCCTGACGCAGTAGCGGAACGGATCAGCCTTGTTGGAGGTGCCCAGGATCGTCCCGCCCGAGGTGAGAATTCCTGAAACATCATCGTAGGAGAGCTCTTTAAACCTCCGCTCGACCAGACCCTCGTAGCCGTCCTTGAACCCCACCACGCTCATGCGGTACTCGTTGATCGCGGTCTTGGTCACCGCGCGGATGGCGGCGTTCAGCCCCGGGCAGTCTCCTCCGCCCGTGAGCACGCCGATCCGTTCGACCCTCCCCGTCCCGCGCCCCTGCATTTATTTTTCCCTTCCCTTCCTCACGTCGCGAAACAGACTCTTGAGCAATTGTGAGAGGTCTCTCACGAACACATATTTCAGCGATCGGCGCAGCGCCGCGGGAATCTCCTGGAGATCTTTCCTGTTCTCCCCCGGGAGGATCACCGTGGTCACGCCCGCCCTCCTCGCGGCAAGAATCTTTTCCTTGATCCCGCCGATGGGCAGGATTTTGCCGGTGAGGGTGATCTCTCCGGTCATCGCCGTCCGGGAATCGAGCGGTATCCCCTTGAGCAGGGAGACGAGCGCCGCAGCAATAGCAACACCGGCAGAGGGCCCGTCCTTGGGGATCGCGCCCGCGGGCACATGTATGTGGATATCGCTCTTCTCAAAAAAATCCTCGGCGATCCCCAGACGACCGGCGTAGCTGCGCAGGAAACTCATTGCGGCCATGGCCGATTCCTTCATGACCTCACCGAGCTGCCCGGTGAGGGTCAATCCCTTCCTGCCCCGCATCCTCTTCGCCTCAATGAAGAGAATCTCGCCGCCGGTGGGGGTCCAGGCGAGGCCGATCGCCACGCCGGGCTCGCCGGTCCTCTCCGCGAGTTCGGAGATAAACCGCACCGGCCCCAGGTAGTACCTCAACCTCCGCCTCGTGATGACCATCCTCTTCTTTTTTCCCTGCGCGACCGACTTGGCGATCTTCCTGCACACGGCCGCGATCTCACGCTCGAGGTTTCTCAATCCCGCCTCGCGGGTGTAGTCACGGATGATCCCCTCGAGCGCCTCTTTGCGGAAGACAACCCGCCCCGCGGTGAGGCCGTGCTCGGCGAGCTGTCTCGGGATGAGGTAGCCGTTGGCGATCGTGATCTTTTCCTCCTCCGTGTAGCCGGGAAGCTCGATCACCTCCATGCGGTCCCTGAGCGCCGGCGGTATCGGGTCGAGAATATTCGCGGTGGTGATGAACATTACCGGGGAGAGATCGAACGGAACCTCCAGGTAGTGATCTGAGAAACTGAAATTCTGTTCGGGATCCAGCACCTCGAGCAGCGCGCTCGCAGGATCGCCCCGGAAATCGGCCCCGATCTTGTCAGCCTCGTCGATCATGAACACGGGATTCCGGGAGCCGCACTTCTTGATATTCTGGATGATCCGTCCCGGGAGCGCGCCCACATAGGTCCTCCGGTGCCCGCGGATCTCCGCCTCGTCCCTCACCCCACCGAGCGATATGCGTATGAACTTTCGCCCCATGGCGGCGGCGATCGAGCGTCCCAGGGAGGTCTTGCCCACGCCGGGCGGACCCAGGAAACAGAGGATCGGCCCTTTGGTATCCCTTTTGATCTTGCGCACGGCGAGGTACTCGAGAATGCGCTCCTTGACCTTCTCCAGATCGTAGTGATCGCGGTCGAGAATCCTCCTCGCCCGGCGGATGTCCAGCGTATCTCTGGTTCCCACCGACCAGGGGAGACTCACCAGCCACTCGAGGTAGGTCTTGGATACCGTGTACTCCGCAGCGGCGGGATTGATGGTCTCAAAACGCCCGAGTTCCTTCCGCGCGACCTCCTCAACCTCCTTCGGCATTTTTGCCTTTGTGATACTCTCCGCGAACTCGCGCACCTCCCGCGTCTGCTCGTCACCCTCGCCGAGTTCCTTCTGGATCGCTTTGAGCTGCTCTCTCAGGTAGTGCTCCCGCATCCCCTTGCTGATGGTGCTCTGCACGCTCGTCTGAATCTTGGTTCCCAGCTCCAGGATCTCAAGCTCCTTGTCGATAATGAGCAGGAGCGTTTTCAGCCGCGCCTTGACGTCGATCTCCTCGAGCAGCTCCTGCTTCTTCGCGAGTTCCACGTCCATATTCGAGACGATGAAATCGGCGAGCTTGCTCGGCTCGGTGATATTCATGACCGACATCTGCAGCTCCTTGGCCGGGAGCGGAGAGAGCGACAGGATCTTCTGGAACTGGTTCGAGACGCTCCGGGTGAGCGCCTGAACTTCCATATCCGTCTGGACAATATCATTGAGGGGCAGAATCGCGGCCTTGAAGTAGGGCTCCTCCTGGACGACGCGCTCGAGTTGAAATCGCTGGAGCCCCTGGATGATGATATTCACCCGCTGGTCCGGGTAGCGTATCATCTTATGTATTTTGCACAGGGTTCCATAACGATAGAGGTCATCCGCGCGGGGATCCTCCACGTCGGTTTTCCGCTGGGCAATAAGCCCCACGATCTTATCGCCCGAGAGGGATTCGTTGATCAACCGTATCGATTTCTCACGTCCGACGAGGAGGGGAGTGATCATAAAGGGGAAGATAACCGTGTCACGCAGGGGCAGTATCCCGACCTCGCGGGGAATGGCGACCTTCAGGCTCGTGTCATTGGGTGGGTTGTTCGCGTGCATAACAGATTTCCTCTAGGGTGTGGTAAAAAATCACGGAGGCTCGGGTTCTCAATCAGGCTTACCCCTGACGGGGCGCCGCCTGGGCAGCCGCACCTCAAGAAAGCCATCGCGATAACATGTGCTCACTGCATCCTTTTTGATAGGCGTGCGTATTTTCACCCTCCGCTCGAACGTTCCGTAGTCGATCTCCATCTGCTGGTAGTCGACCTTTACTCCTCGCGATTTGTCATCCCGCCGCCCCCTGATGATGAGGGTGCATCCCTCGATCTCCACAATGATATCCCGCTTCTTCATCCCGGGGATTTCCATCTTGACGACGGTGCTCTCCTGCGTCTCATAGACATCGATACACGGCTCGAAATGCACCTCCGTGAACACGGGGCCGGAGGATTCCTCGCCCCACAAGCTACGAAGGATTCTCCTCTCGAGATCTCTGAACGTCCCCAGGAGAAGCTGCGCGCTCATAAAACCTCCCTTAATGACGGTCATTACTCAGACAGACTGCGCATTCGGAGAGACTGTGCGCCGGCCCCCGCCAATGGGACCACGCACTTCCATCCCGCCCCCCAATCCGCCGATCCCTTGCTCATTATTATAGCCGCTCGCGTTTTTTTTGACAGCCATTTTCACGACGAACAACGAGGACATTCCCCGTTTTTTCGCCGTCCCCTTTTGCAACATATTGGGTGAGTCAGTGTTGAAATTTTTCACAACTGCAGTATCGTTTCTTACCACGAAGGACACGAAGGTCACGAAGATAGAGGAATAGGCTGATTAACCTCGTCTTTCTTCGTGCTCTTCGTGGTGAGAACCGCCTTTTAAATAAAACTGGGGAAACTCCAGCGAACAACTCCAGCGAACAACTTATTGACCTCATTTTGAGACTGAGTTACACTTTAGGAAATACTGCTGCACATTGCCTGAATCTTTTTGGTCGAAACTCGGTCCATGAAAAGTGCGAGGATAGACATCAACCGCGCTTCCCGGAAAGCGCTCGATACACTCCCGCTCATCGGCCCGAAGAGGGCCGCAGGAATTATCATGTTCAGGAGGATCAATGGATGGTTCAGGACCATTGATGATCTCGATTCGGTGCCCGGCATCGGCAAGAAAATAATAAGCCGGATCAGGGAATATATAACCGTCTGATCCGGCGTCATCCCACCCTTGACGTATCTTCTCGCACCATGCGCATTGGGATACACGTGCTACCGTGAACCGTAGGGGGTAATATCGGAAGACGAAAGATTCAGATCGCTGGAACTGGCGCGAAGCAATGCCTCAGTTACGGGTGGTATAGATTTGTAGGGGTTCGATTTATCGAACCCGGGCGCGATAAATCGCGCCCCTACATCACGACAATACTACATCTGCCCCACTATAACTGACCCATTACGGCGCGAATCATTTTTTTATCGACAGGTACCTCGACTTGTTATATACTTCCGCCTCGATAATTGAGCTGTCACCACGTGAACTCATCTCATTGAAAAAGAAAGGAGGATGAGACGTGAAAAGTTGGATTTTTATAGCCGTGCTGGCACTGGCTCTCTGTGCCTGTGGCCTGCTCATAGCTCAGGAACAGGGATCAGAAAGCCCCGCAACCTCTGCGAGTGTCGAGCAGGGGGGAGCCGCTAAGGAAGGCGCAGTGCCCCCGGCGGGCGCACCGCCTGCAAAGGGAGGCGCCGAAGCTCCACTATCTCCCTCGACATCAGCAGCGCCCGGTGGCTCCACATCCGCACCATCTCGCGCTGGTGAGTCGGCGGCACCTGCAGTGCCTCCTGCCGGTGGCGAATAATTGCTCTCCGAGCATAGCGACAAAAAGAGCGGCCGGTGACCCCGGCCGCTTTTTTGTGTCCGGTTTCCCTGAGGCTCGATCATCTCGCCGTAGTACCCGAAGGAACCGCGAACACGTTTCCCCCGAGGTGGTGCAAGGTGCGCGCCTGCGGCGCGCGGACGTTCCAGCGCGTGGTAAAAAGGCCCCGCTCAGCAGAGGCAGCCACGACCCGAGCGAGAAAGAGATTGTAGTTCCGGGAGAGACGCTCCTCTCCCCTGATCAACCTGCACTCGAGGTGCCCGATGCACTCACCGACGAGGGGCGCCCTTACCTTTCGCGCAGGGAGGGGAGTGAGACCAAACTTGCTGAACTTGTCGCAGTGCTCACCCGACACGCTCCCGCACGCGATGACCTTCTTGATGAGCGCCCGGTTGGGCACATTGAGGACGAACTCGCCCGTCCCCCTGATGCACCTGAAGGTGTAATTTTCATCTGAGATCACCACCGCCAGGATGGCCGCGTCAACAGGCGTCACCCACGCAGCAGTGCACACATTTGGCCGCCGCCTGTAGAATGTTGAAACGAGCACCACCGGACCGTGGTTGATCAAGCGGTACGCAATGTCGAGGGGAACTTCCTTTTTCATGCGCGCCTCCGTATACCCCACCCGCCTCCCTCCCCCAGGATGTTTATTCATCACACGGAAATGAGATACACGAGCGCGCAGTAGAGATAGAGCCCGACCATCAACTTTCCTTCCCAGTTTGCCCGTGTGAGGTCATGGATTTTGCGTACCGAGCTGACGGTCATGAGGATCGCCGCCGGGAGACTGAGAAAGATCCAGAGGATGCGCCTGGAAACGATCCCGGCACACAGGGCGGCGGCGGTGAGCGTATACACCGCCCCCCATAGCGCCCCCACTCCCCACGCCGCGCGCCGTGCTCCCAACCTGGCCACGAGCGTCACCTTGCCGCACCGTGCATCGTGTTCAAGGTCGGGCAGGCTCTGCACATAGAGGATCGCCGCGACCAGGATCCCCAGAGGCAACGAGATAAAAAACGGCTGGAAACCGACGCTGCCGGTCTGGACATAGTACGCGCCGAGAATAATAAGCGGCCCCATGCCCACCCCCACTGCCGCTTCGCCCCACCCGTGGTACTCAAGCCGCAGGGGAGGGCCGACATAAAAATAGCTTATAAAAAAACCCGTGAGACCGAAGAGAAGCACGGGCCATCCGCAGCGCCAGATTATCGGTATTCCGAGGAGGACACACGCCGCGTACGCAGCGAGAAAGCAACTCCTCATCTCCTCCGGCAACAGCTTGCCCTCCTGAATAACCCGGCTCCCGCTGGTCGCACCAGATTCATCAACCCCCTGGATATAGTCATAGTAGTCGTTGGCCACATTGGTCGCGAGGTGGACCCCTGCGGCCCCCGCACAAGAGAGCGCCGCAATGAGCCAATCGATCCTGACGTCGCGTGACGCAAGGCGAATACCGATAAGCGCCGGGAGCAGACTCGCCACGAAGAACTGAGGCCTTACCGCCTGTATCCAGTAGATGAGCTTCTCTATTCTCACGGCTCTCCCCTCGCGTGTATAAGCACTCGCCCGATTATACTATGTAGCGCGCGCGACGGCCAGACAGCTCGATCCACACGCAATCCTCCTGCCGCTTTTTATTTTCGTGAGCTCCCTGTTAAAAAAGATATCCAGCACTGACCTGACGAGCCCCTCATCCAGGATCAATTCACTCTTTGCCCGTTTCACCGTGACGCCCTTTCTGACCCCGATTGCATAGGGGACGGTCCTCAGGAGGAAGAGGGGAACTGCTAATGGTGAGAAGAAATAGGTCGCGTATTCAATATCAAACCCGGTTTTTTTTAACAGTGCGGATAAACGTGCCAGCGAGTATCTCCTGAAATGTCCGGCGAAGACATCCTCCGCGGACCACAAAAAGTTGTACGCGGGTACGGTGATATAGAGTCTCCCATTCCGTACGAGGATTTCTTTTATATTCCTCAAGAAATGTTCGTCATCCGGCATGTGCTCGAGAACATCAAATATGCCTATCGCGGGAACCGACTTTCCATTCAGGTGCGCACGCTCAAAGGTTGAGCAGACCAGGTTCGCCACTCCGCGCCTCCTCGCATTTTCTATCCCCGAGATGCTCGGTTCCACGAGCACGATGTCATAGCCATGGTCCTGGATGTATTTCGACACATAGCCATTCCCTCCACCCAGTTCAAAGAAGACTCCATGAGGCGGATATCTTTTAACCGCCTGGATAATGCAGTTGTTTCTATGGATAAACCAATAGCTCTTTTCTTCTATCTGGAATAATATCTCATGCGCGTCTTTCGGATAAGAAAATGAACTCTCTGATTCCGAAAACCATATGCCATCCCTGCACATCAGATTATCAGAAAATTTCTTCAGATCTATGTTCTGCATATCACCACGGCTCCCGTACGCTTTCAGAGGCGGATGGAACTTTTACTGAACGCAGTTCGGCGGCTGCTCTACATGTCATTGAAGAATAACTCGGGAGCGCAAAAAATTCAAGCCCGCAATGAAGCAGGATTCTTCCTCATCTTTTGCGCAAGAGAATTGCAAGGTGAAAGGTGTTGGCTCAGAAGGTGTGAAAAAATTCCCTCCCGGCCTTTTTGTAGGGGTCGCCCGTCTGGCCGCCGGACAGGGATTTATCCGACCCGTCAGCGGGCTTGATACCTGCCCGCGGCAGGCGGGAATCAAGTTCCTACACGATGGGCTACATATACCGAAGCGACAAACCGGATTTTTTCACACCTTCTGAGCCGCGGGGGTGAACTTTCTTTCGGAGACTCGGACGATCGAGCCTCTCTTTACTGCATCTCTCCCATTCGGATAGATCAGCCTGAGGTACATGGCGGGCGTAGCAGTGTGGGTTCATGTCGGCGTGGAAGCCCGTGTAGGAGTTCTCGTAGACGCCGGCGTCGGTGTCGGCGTATCTGTCGGTGTCAGCACATGATTTATAAAGGTTCCAGACCAATCTGCAGCTCTCCAGAGGCGATGTATCCAGGATAATCACTGGCAAATGGCTGATACCCACTTGCCGTGACACTCACATGCACTGATCCGGTGTCATGTGCGTGTACCGTGACGGAACATCTGCCAATGGAGTCAGTTACGCAACTATCACTGTCCATCGGCGGGCCAGGGGGGTACGGGTACGAAGTAGCATCTACCTCCGCGCCTTCTATTGGCGCAGCCGGGGTGGCGACTGCGTCGTACACATATACATTGCGTGTCCACCACAAATCGCCCGTGGGCCAGGGGCTTGGCGTAATTGTGGGCGTCGGCGTCCTCGTCGGTGTCGGAGTCGGCGTCCTCGTCGGCGTCTGAGTCGGCGTGTTCGTCGGTGTGTTCGTCGGCGTGGCGCTCGGTATATGCGATGTGGGGGTCGGCGTTATCGTCGGCGTCTTCGTGGGTGTCGAAATGGGGGGAGGATATAAGGGAGTGAATTCATCAACGCACATCTTTGGTTTGATGAGAGGGCAATGGCCCAATATGCCATCTATCCGAACTGTCCAGCCCAGGTAGGACTCATAGTCCAGCGGTAAGGAGCATGTCAGATCAATGTCGGTGTTCTCGACAGAATAGACCGAGCAGCAGTATATACAGATATCAAAACGTTGAAGAATGCCGGTAACTGTACCATAATTAGGAGTAGGTGTCCGCGTCGGTGTTTTCGTGAGGGTCGGCGTCGGCGTTCTGGTCGGCGTTGGCGTAGGTGTGTTCGTCGGCGTCCTCGTTGGAGTCAGCGTGATCGTCGGCGTCTCAGTCGGAGTCGGCGGGCACAGGACCTCCGCAACAGGGCAGTCGTTTACCCCCACTTTGCTCGGGCTCGCATAGACTTTCGTGAGCCGCGGCTCTCCAAATCCGCCTCCAGCCGCAAAAAGCCCGGGCTTCACCGTCACCTCGTACCACACATCATAAATCCAGTCCGGATACGCAGGGTTCGGCGTGTAACTGCTGTCCGTTGCAGGGGAGTCATGCGTCAGGACATAACCGTAGTCGTTGAAGTTGATATCCAATGACGTCACCGCGCTGACTACGTCCGCCTTATTCCCTTTGATCATCTTGCCGTCACCACCGATTACTCCGAGGCACTTATAGCTGGACGGCGCGCTTTTGCTGTCACTGAGATAATCTATCTTGAACTCCATGCGCTTGTTTCCATTTGCGTCGTACAGCGCAAGCTGGAGACGATCCGATCCTTTAATATCATCAAATTTGTGACCGTTCGGCCATCCTATGGCATTTACACCGTAGGTGTTATCCACGAAGTTCTTGCTGAGGGTCGTGCGGATTGTAATCGTGCCGTCGGCGTTATAAACCCACTCGGTGCACGCTTCCACCTGCGGGTATGTCGTGCCCTGCCAGCATATCTGCCCCCCATAGCCGGCGGTCGGTGTCGCTGTTGGCGTGTTTGTCGGCGTGCGTGTCACCGTCGGCGTGCGTGTCACCGTCGGCGTGCGTGTCACCGTCGGCGTGCGCGTCACCGTCGGCGTGCGTGTCACCGTCGGCGTGCGTGTCACCGTTGGCGTGCGTGTTATTGTCGGGGTGCGTGTGGGGGTGCGCGTCGGCGTCGGCGTGCGTGTCACCGTCGGCGTCCTGGTCAGCGTCGGCGTTCTGGTCGGCGTCGGAGTGGGCGCCGTCGGTGTCGGCGTCAGCGTCGGGGCCTCAGGCGGTGTTTCAGTCGGCGTTGGAGTCTGGGTCAGTGGGGGAGTGTAGTGAAAATGTTCACTGACTTCCGAAAAAGTGAGCGCCCTATTGTAGAAAGCAAACTCGTCGAGCGTCCCATTAAAATAATCACCCGCATCCGAAGAAGCCATGTATACAATTCCCGGACTAGTCGACAAACTGAATGACTTGCTCTCGTTAACCACCCTCGTCCCATCTTTATATCCACAAAACGTCGAGCCATCATAGGTATAGACAATGTGGTGCCAATTGGCGTCGTTCACGTCAATCTGTGAGTTGGTCCGCGGGTCATCACCATACCCATTTGCAAAAAACTCAACCTTATGGGCGACGTATCCGTAAAGCACTGCCCATCTGTTTGAGGCCCGTTGGGTGAT
>Ga0315281_10004059_pt1 | contig 21351 bp, 18 predicted proteins | sample YL17G07_0_MG_FD_204540 | JGI IMG/M metagenome (GOLD analysis project Ga0315281, IMG submission 204540) | Sediment microbial communities from Yellowstone Lake, YNP, Wyoming, USA - YL17G07_0 | ecosystem: Environmental > Aquatic > Freshwater > Lake > Sediment | place: USA: Wyoming | collected...
CAACATGTCGAGGCCCCTGAAATGAGCGGCCAGCGTTTGGGCCAGGCGCTCCCCGACGTGCCGAATGCCCAGGGCGAAAATGAGCCGGGCGATATCGTTCGATTTGGACTTTTGGATCTCATCGAGCAGGTTCTCGGAGCTCTTAGGGCCCATGCGCTCGAGGTCCACGAGGTCGTCATATTTGAGGGCGTAAATGTCAGGGATGGACCGGACGAGCTTCTTTTCGAGGAGCTGATCGACGAGGGCTTCGCCGAGGCCTTCAATGGTCATCGCCCGCCGTGCCGCAAAGTGAAGAAGGGACTCGCGAAGCTTGGCCGGACACGACGGATTGGTGCAGCGGGCGATGGCCTCACCCTCTGGCCGGAACGCCTCCGAGTGGCAAACGGGGCACCTCGTCGGCATGACGAATATTTTCTCCCGCCCCGTCCGGCGCTCTTTCATCGGGCCAACAATCTTCGGGATGACGTCGCCGCTCCGCTCGATCAGAACGTAGTCCCCGATCCGGATGTCCTTGCGCTTGATATCGTCCTCGTTGTGGAGGGTGGCGCGGCTGATGGTGATGCCCGAGAGCCTGACCGGCTCGAGCTCGGCGACCGGGGTTAGAGCCCCGGTCCGTCCGACCTGGACGACGATGCCGTTCAGGCGCGTCGTTGCCTGCCTCGCCGGGAACTTGAAGGAGATCGCCCAGCGGGGGAATTTGGACGTGACCCCGAGCGCCTGACGCTGTCCGGTGGAATTCACTTTGATCACGACGCCGTCCGCGTCGTAATCCAGCGAGTCCCGTTTTTCAGTCCATTCCCCCCAGAAATCGACGACCTCGCCCAAGGTGCGGCGGAGGCGGGAATGAGGGTTGATCTTGAACCCCAGCTTCTTGATGGTCTGGAGGTTTTCCCACTGGCTGGCGAGTTCCGCGCCTTCGATATGGATGGAATAAAGGAAGACATCAAGCTTGCGGGAGGCGACTTCCTTCGGGTCGAGGAGCCGGATCGATCCCGAGGCGGCGTTCCTCGGATTGGCGAAGAGAGCCTCTTCTTTCGCCTCGCGTTCTCGGTTGATCTTTTGGAAGGATTCGAAGGGAAGATAAATTTCTCCCCGCACCTCGACTTCCCGCGCGTCGGGAATAACGAGAGGAAGGCTCTTAATTGTTTTGACGTTTGCCGTCACGTCGTCGCCCTGGACGCCGTCGCCGCGCGTAACGGCCTGGACGTATTTTCCGCCCCGGTAGAGGATTGAAATGCCGAGCCCATCAATCTTGAGCTCGGCCACATACTCGATCTGCCGCCCGGGCAGGAGCTTCCGGACCCGCTGCTCGAATTCCTCGAGCTCTCTGACTGAATAGACGTTGTCCATGCTCAGCATCGGAAGCTTGTGGCGGACGGTCGGAAAGCCTTCGACCGGCTTTTCGCCGACGCGCTGGGTCGGGGATTCGGGCGTGACGAGCTCGGGAAACCGGCCTTCCAGGCGTCCAAGCTCTTTGACGAGCTGGTCAAACTCATAGTCCGAGATCTGCGGCTCGTTGTCCACGTAATATTTCTTTTCGTGATACTTGATCTCGTCGCGGAGGTCCTTGATGCGGGCCGCTGCCTGCTCGCGGGTCAAAGGCTTCGAAGCCATGGCGCTCCTCCCGTTGGCGGTTTCCTCACCGTCCCATTGTAATAGTTATGGCCGCAAAAAAAAATCCCCTCGTTTCGCCCCGCTCGAGAACAAAACGAGGGGAGGGAATATTCCTTAGAATTCAGCAAGCCTTTATTTTTTGATGCCCAGCCTCTGCTTGGCTTCTTCGAGGAGCTTATTGAAGCCCTCCATGGAGGCTTTCTGTTTGGCCTGAAGATCCTCGAGGACTTTTTGTTCCTTATCGATAAGCTCGTTGATCTTGCGGTATTCGCGCTTCTGGTCCGAAGTCAGCTCGTCTTCGCTCTTGTCCCCGAACTTGGTGTTGATCGTTTTGGCCCATTCGTCGATGAGCTGCTTGCTTTCCTGCATCAGCTTCACGCGGTTGTTCCATTCTTTGTCGTTGCTGTAATACAGATTTTCGGCGAGTTCCATGGATCTCTTGGATTGGGCCGGATAGAGCAGCGAAGCGTCGAGCAGAAAACGGATGGCATCTTGGATGAGGACCGGATTCGTCTTGGCATCCCTGGCCAGGATGATGCCGATGTTGTAGGCCATTTCGCCGGACCTATGCTTGGCGTGGATTTCCTTGAAAATCACCAAGGCTTCTTGCGTTTTACCCGTTTTATAGAGGCACTCGCCCACAAGCCGCTGGCTTTCCATATCTTTGGGGTTCGTCTGAGCGAGGAAGCGGAAGACTTTTTCGGCGTCGGCGTAGGCCTTGGCTTCATACTCGGCCTTGGCGATCTTCTTCATCTCGACGAGGATCTTCGCGTCTTTGAGGATGCCGTAGGAGGTTTGATAGGAGTCGAGGGCCCCTTTATGATCTTTGGCTCTATCTTGGGTCTGCCCGATGATGAAGTGGCCGATGCCGATGAGTTTGTTCCAGTTGGCGTTTTCAGGCTCCTTGGCCTTCATGGACGTGGCCGTCTGAATGAGTTGATTGGCGTAGGCCTTTGTTTTTTCCGGGTTTTGGCCTTGCTTGTTGTAGACGACGGCCATAGCCGTCAAAACCTGGCTTTTGAGTTGATCGTCCAATCCGCCTAAAGCCAGGGCTTTCTCTCCATAGGCGATGGTCTCCTGATCAGTTTTCTGATAGACCGTGGTGCAGAGGAAAGCGTTGGCAAAATTTTCGTACTGGCTTCCCTTGCCGCTGCACTTAGCAAGAAACTCTTTCAGAAGCGGGGCTCGTTCTGCGGCCGAGTTGGCCTGCATGGCTTTAATGTACAACGCATCGCATTCGTTCTGGGCCATGGCGATGCCGCCGACCACGAGAAATAAAGCGAGTGTCGTCAGGACGATTTTTTTCATACGCTACCTCACATCAAATTTTTGAGCATAATAGCCTACATCCCCTAAAATGTCAATATTTCGACATTTCCGGGAACTCGGGCCATCTTTCTCATGTGCTCTCGCTAACCATTATCAGCAAATAGTATGCCAGATTGAGTAGAAGTGGGGGTCCTGTCGCGGCCGTGCGACTTCATTCCCATATGTCCACTCATCCCTTTCCAAATCTCATTCAAATAGAAAAAAGGGTAGATTTAATATAGAATATTTTCCAGGAACATGCTGAAAGCCGATTTTCTGTTCTTCTTTCTTCGGGAGGTGGGAAAACCCGTGCGGGAAGGCCTCCAGCTGCGCGATTATTCCAATTTCCGGATCGGCGGGCCGGCGGATTATTTTTTCGAAGCAGGGACCGTCGAAGAGCTTAAGTCCGCCGTCCGAGTGGCCCGCGAATGCCGGGTCCCGTTCTATATCATCGGCGGCGGGTTCAATCTCTTATTCGATGACGCCGGATATCGGGGACTCATCCTCAAGAATTCGTCCCGGGGATTGGCCCTTTGCGGTCCGGGAGCCTGCCTCAAAGCCACGGCAGGAACGCCGATCGGAGATCTGGTGGATTTTGCCGCGGAGAATAACCTTGAGGGATTTGAGTTTCTGGCGGGAATCCCGGGGACGGTCGGCGGCGCCGTCTTCGGCAACGCGGGAGCGTTCGGGCAATGCATCGGCGATGTTCTCGAAGAGGCGGTTTTGCTGAAAGGAGACGGCGAGGAAGGCCGGGTCCTTAAGGACTATTTTGCCTTCAGCTACCGCCATTCAAAGCTCAAGATCGAGCACGATATTCTTTTGGAAGCAATATTCCGGTTGCGTCTGAGAGACAAGGCGAAGATCCGGGAGAAGATCGAAGAGAATCTCGCCGTCAGGGCAAAGAAGCATCCCCCGCGGGAAACAGCCTATGCCGGCAGTTTTTTCAAGAACCCGGCTCTTCCTGATGGAACAAAAATGGCGGCTGGCTATCTTTTGGAGCAAGTCGGGGCCCGGGAACTCAGAGTCGGAGGCGCGGCCATCTATCCGGGCCACTGCAATTTCTTAATCAACGCGAACAACGCGACGGCGCGCGATGTCCTATCCCTCGCGGCAGAGTTGAAAAAGCGGGTGAAGGATATGTTTGGGATCGGTCTCGAGGAAGAAGTCATGTTTCTTCAAGCATCCGCTTCAGGCTTTTGATCTTTTTTGGCAGAACACCTTTCTTTTTCGCGAGCCGCAGGGCTTCGGCGCCGAGGACCTGATAGGCCTTATGGGCGGAGGGAAACTTTTTGAGCGCTGCGAGATGTTTTTGAACGGTATCCGCATCTCCGCGGGAAATGGGGCCCGTGAACGCCTCCGCCCTGTCAAAATGCTTTACGTTCTGTAAAGTTCCTTCGACCAGCGGGAGGAGAATGCGGGCGGCTTCTTTGTCCTGAATCCTGATGCTTCGAAGAAGAGCGCAGGCCATGTCGAAGAGGGAAACGAAAAGGTTCGAGGCCATGCTGTCCGCCGCATGGTAAAGGACTTTGTCCCGCGCTTTGATAAGAAGAGGACGGGCGCCGAATTTTTGGGCGATGTTTCTTGCGATACGCACTGCCTTTGCGTCTCCTTCCAGTCCGATGGTGATATTTTTAAAATGTGCCGTCGGCGTATTCTTCCGGGAAAACGATTGGACGGGATGGAAGGACGCGCAGGAAGCGCCTTTGGCTTTTAGGCCCGCCAGGACTCTTGAAGGAAGAATTCCGCTCGTATGAAAAACATATTTATGGCGCCAATTAACGGATGACCGGGCGAGCGTCCTCGCCGTTCGCTCGATCTCGTCGTCGGGAACGCATAAGAAAACGAGTTCGGCAACGGACGCGGCCTTGGCGATGTCCGTCGTCGCTTTTCCTTGTCGGATAATCCTCCGGCTTTCGCGGGCGGCGGCCATGTTTTTGTCCGCGAGCCAGCGGATGTCGTATCCCTTTTTTGAAAGCGCGAGGCCGAGCGATGTTCCCAGGCGCCCCGTCCCGATGATCGCCACGCCGGTCATTTTTTCTCCTTGAAGACCTGGGCCCAGAGCCGGACTTCAAGCGATGTCGGCCGGGCTTCGCTTTTTTCCAATTCCTTTTCCCGCTTCCGCTCTTTGAGCGTCCGCTTGAGCTCGGCGTTGAACTCCCGGCAGCTCAAGGTCGTGGCTCCTTTCAGGCGCGCGCAGTTTTTGATCTCGCGGTCCGAGCTGACGACGAATAATTTTCTCGGGTTCGACTGTCGGGCAAGGATCTCTTTGATGGCGGCGTCCGCGGTTTCTCCCGCGGGAGGATGGATGATGTCGAATCGGTCTTCCGGCATCGCCATCTCGTCCGCGTCCGAAAGAACCGTCCCGTCAAAGACGAGAATGATTCGGGCCCTTTTCGAGCGCTGGAACGCAATCAGCCGACGGACAAGCTTCAGCCGGTTTTCGGGGTCTTTGAAATACCCGGGGAACAGAAATCCCAGGAGATTGTTTCCGTCGATGAGATACGCCATCGCGTCTCACAGACGGTACGTTTCGCCGGGCTTGAGGATGATCACGTCCGCCTTCGCCCCGACCCTCTTCTTGAATTCCTGAGGATCCGTGTCCACGCCGGGGAAGGTCCCATAATGGATCGGGATGATCTTTTTGGACTGGATGAATTCGACCGCCTTGGCGGCTGAGGCGGGGCCCATCGTGTACCGGTCGCCGATCGGGAGAAAGCTCAGATCGGGACGGAAAAACTCGCCGATGAGCCTCATGTCGTACGTCAGGCCCGTGTCCCCGGCGTGGTAGATCTTTTTCCCGTCGATCTCGACGATGACACCGGCGGCGTTTCCTTTTTCCGCCGAGTGAAGGGCCGTGACCATGTGGACTTTGACGCCCCTGGCATCGACGGTGCCGCCGATGTTCATGCCTTCGGTCGCGATGCCGTGAGACGAGGCTTCGACGACGATCTCATGTATGGCCACGATGACCGCGCCTGTTTTTTTGGCGATGGCATAGGCGTCGCCGAGGTGGTCGCCATGGTGATGCGTGACGATGACGACGTCCGCGGCTGTGATCTTTTCGGGCGATATCGATGCCTTTGGGTTACCGGACAAGAACGGATCGATGAAGACAGTCTTCGTGCCTTTGAGTTTGACGGCCGAATGGCCGAGGTAGGTGATTTCTAACATGGGTCTTCTCCTTTACCCCGGCGGCCAGGCCATCCGCCGCCCGCCGAGGAGATGAAAATGGATATGAAACACGTCCTGCCCCGAGTCCCGGGCTGTGTTTAGGACGATCCTGTACCCCGATTGGCCTATGCCTTTGTCCGCCGCGATCCGGCGCGCTTTCATGAGGATATCAACGAGAATGTCCGCCTTGTCTTCAGGGACGTCGTTCAATGAGGCGAAATGGTCTTTGGGAATGATGAGCGTGTGCGTCGGCGCCTGGGGCCGGATGTCGTCGAAGGCTAGGATGCGGTTGTCCTCGTAAACGATCTTGGCCGGCATCTTTTTGGCGATGATCTTGCAGAAAATACAGTCTTCTATGGGCGACATCTTCATAAATCCTTACCGGATTTCCCCGCCCCTCGGGTAGGGGATGACGGGGAGGAGGAAATTATAATCACCCTCACCCTTACCCTATCCCATCAAGGGAGAGAGAGAACCGGCGTCATCCTTTTATCCGTTCGATCCTGGCGCCCAAAGCATTGAGCTTTTCTTCGATGGCCTCGTAACCCCGGTCGATGTGCTCGACTTCGTTGACGATGGTCTCGCCGCCGGCGACCAGGCCGGCCAGGATGAGAGAGGCGGATGCCCGGAGGTCCGTGGCGATGACTTCGGCGCCGGAAAGCGGTGTTTTGCCGCGGACAATCGCTTTGTCGCCGCTGACTTCTATGTTGGCCCCGAGGCGAAGAAGCTCGTTTACGTGCAAGAAGCGCCGGTCAAAGATGGTCTCGGTGATGATAGACGTGCCCGACGCTTGGGTCATGAGAACCATGAACTGGGCCTGCATGTCGGTCGGAAATCCGGGGTAGGAGGACGTCGTGACATCCTGAGGTTTAATCTCGGAGCTTCCGACGACGCGCAGGGTCTTGTTCTTTTCGATCTCGATAACGGCGCCGGAATACCGCAATTTTTCGATGATGGTCGTGAGGTGGGCGGGCTCGGTGTTGGTCAGGGTGATGCCGCCCTGGGTCAGCGCGCCGGCGACGAGAAACGTCCCGGCTTCGATGCGGTCGGGGATGATCTCGTGGACGGCGCCGCCGAGCTCGCTGACGCCGTTGACCCGGATGACTTCCTCGCCGATGCCGTCGATCTTGGCGCCCATTTTCACGAGCAGCTCGCAGAGGTTGGAAACTTCGGGCTCCTGGGCGCAGTTGCGGAGAACGGTTTCGCCGCGGGCGAGTGAAGCGGCCATGACCAAGTGTTCCGTGCCGCCGACCGTTTTCTTGTCGAATCGGATGTCGGCGCCTTGGAGCCGGCCGGCTTCGGCCTTGATATAGCCGTGTTCGAGGGAGATTGTTGCGCCCAATTTTTGGAGGCCCGCGATGTGGAGGTCGATAGGACGCGACCCGATGGCGCATCCTCCGGGCAAGGCGACCATGGCCTTGCCGAACCGGGCCAGGAGGGGGCCGAGAACGAGGATGGATGCCCGCATGACACGGACAAGGTCATAGGAGGCTTCCTCGGACAGGATCTTTTTAACCTGGATCGTCAGGTCGTTCTTTTTAAGATGGTATTCGGTGCCCAGCTCGGTCATAAGCTTGAGCATGGAAAAGACGTCTTTCACCAACGGGATGTTTTTAAGCCGGATTTTTTCGTCGGTCAGGAGAGACGCGGCGATGGCCGGAAGGACGGCGTTTTTCGAGCCGCTCGTCCGGACTTTTCCCTTGAGGAGCAAGTTGGGATTTCCAAAGATCCGGATCTTTTCCACAAAAATGATTTTAGCCTATCGGGGGGCAAAATTCAACTTAAGACGGGGTCAGACTGAGGTCTGACCCCGGTTTTAAAGCGAGTTCAGGGCCTGGTCGAGATCGGTGATGACGTCGTCCGGATCTTCGGCGCCCACGCACAGCCGGATGAGCTGCGGCGGGATGTCGGCCATGCGCCGGGCTTCCTCGCCCTGCTGTTGGTGCGTGGAGATGGCCGGGATCGTCGCGACGCTTTTGATCCGGCCCAAATCCGTCGCCCGGAAGATCATTTTGAAGCGGTCCAAGACCTTGCGGGCGTTCTCCGGCGGGCCGTCCACGCGGAAGCTCATGAGGTGGCCGTAGCGGTTGACTTCGTTTCCTTTCCCGTCGTCGGAATCGACGAGTTTCATGTATTTTTTGGCCAAAGGATGGAGCTTGTCGCTCGGGAGCCCGAGATAATCCACCTGGTAGACTTTTGGGTGGGCGCGGAGAAATTCGGCGACTTTCTGGCAGTTCTGGCTGACGAGGTCCATCCGCGACCGCAGCGTCCGGAGATCATTGAGGGCAAACATCGCGTTGAGCGGCGCCGCGGCGGGACCGTTGTCCCTGTAGGGGAGCAACTTCACGTATTCCGCGAAACTCTCCTTGAACAGGGGGTGGTCGTTCTTGACCTTGGTCACAATGGGCTTGCGGCTGATGAGAGCGCCGCCGATGGCCATTCCGCCGGCCGTGATCGATTTGGTCAACGAGTGAATGACGACGTCGGCCCCGAAGGCGATGGGCCGCATGAGGGCCGGCGTGGCACAGGTGGAGTCGAAGATGAGCGGGATCTCCCAGGAATGAGCGAGATCGGCCAAGGCCTTCACGTCGCAGAAGGACTGCTGCGGATTGCTCGGCGCTTCCATGTATAGGAATCGGGTGTTCTCGTCGATCTTAGCCTTCCATTCGTTCATGTCCTCGGGATGAAGCACCCAGCGGACCTCGATCCCGCGCTCCTTCGCTTTGCGCACGTTGAAATGCTGGAACGCGCCGCCGTAGAGCCGGACCGAGGTGACGAAATTGAGCCGTTCCGGGCCGTCTTGTTGTTTGACAAGAAAGGGATCCACGGCCTGGGCGATGGCCGACATGCCGGAGGCCGTCACCAGGCAGGAGGCGTCATGTCCGGCTTTGTAGCTTTCGAGCAGGGCCAGGGCCCATTCGAGGTAATATGTCGTCGGATTGGCGATGCGCGTGTAGCACCAGGTCGGGATGAGATAGGCCAGGGCAGCTTCGAGCTCGTCTGTATCGCGGTAAGCCTGCGAGCTCGACAGGTACAGGGGTTCGATGACTGCTCCCTGGTTCCGGTTCAGAGCCTCTTCGACGGAATACAGGCCGTGAACGGCGATTGTGTCGAATTTCCATCGCCTGGCCTGGGCGAGGTGCGCTTCCCGTTCGGCGATCAGTTTTTTGGCTTCTTCCACATATTTCATGACTCCCGGGCCGTATGATTTGTCTTGCATGACTCCTCCCTCAATAAAGTCCGGTTGAGTGCCTTTTATAAAATATTCATATTTGAGACTAACGGAGAAAACGCAAGAGAAAGCCTATCTTTCGCTTGTTTCGCGCGTTAAAACGCATGATACAGGACTAAGATTTCCCGATTTCTTAGAATCCAGTTTATCTCAAATCGCGGTGAATGGCAAGCATGTCCTGGAGGATGGAATCCCCGGTTTCGAGCTTGCCCGCCCCGGGGCCCTGGATCGTCACCTTGCCGAGAAGATCGAGGTCGAACGTCAGCGCGTTTTGGGTTCCCATGATGCCGGCCAGGGGGTCGGATAAGAGGAGTTTCTGCGGCGCGACACTGGCTATGATCTCGGCCCCGTCACGTTTTGTCTGGGCGATGAGCTTGTAGCGGCAGCCCTCCTGCTTGGCGTTCAGAACCATCGGCCTGGTGATCGAGGAGATGCCCTCCGGTTTGATGTCCGAGGGCTTGATATTCCCGCCGAGGATGACGTTGGAGAGGATCACGACCTTGGCCAGGGCGTCGAAGCCTTCGACGTCGGCCGTCGGGTCGGCTTCGGCGTAACCGAGCTTTTGGGCTAGGGCCAAGGCGTCGCCGTATTCCATGTTGTCCTGTTCCATTTTGCTCAGGATGAAATTTGTCGTGCCGTTGAGGATGCCCTTGATCTCCCTGACGGTGTTCCCGGCGAATCCGTTCTCGAACAGGGTGAAAACAGGCGTCCCGCTCATGACCGTCCCTTCGAACCGGAAATAAACCTTCTTTTTCCGGGCCAGATCCTGGAGCTCTCTAAAATGAAGCGCGGCCGGCCCTTTGTTCGAGGTCACGACGTGTTTCCCGGCCTGGAGGGCTTTTTTTATGTAGCTCGTCGCCGGCTCTCCTGTCTTGATGTTCGTATAGGTCAGCTCGGCGATGATGTCGGCGCCGCAGGCGGTGATGACGTCGAGGGGATCCATCTCGATAGGCTTTTTTCCCGGCCTGTAATCCCCGAGCGTTTTTCCCTGGGCCAAAAGGGCGAGGACTTTTTTATTATCGATGCCGGCCGGGACCATCAGGGTTCCTTTCAGCTTGTCCGTGATGGCGACGACCTTGGCTTCGAAGCCGAAATCCTTCTTGAGCCGGTCGCCCTTTTTATCGAGGATCTCCAAGAGCCCCTGGCCGACGGTGCCGCAGCCGATAAGCCCGAGCTTGTATTTCATGTGATTCCTCCGAGATCAAATATGATCGAACGACATGGGTGAGAACTAATCCTAGCCCAACCGGGGTCCCGATGTCAAAGCCCGGGGCCCCTTGTATAAGCAATTCTTTTTCCGGTGTCAGGGCAAGCATTTCCTTTCGTGTGATTCCACTCGGCGCTGGAAGCCGCCCTTAGCCCCCGGACCCCAGGGAACCAGTCCCGTCGGTTCCCCCCGTCGGAGAAGCCGACGGGACCCCCCTCCGCTACGGGAGCTTCAGGGTGGCCTCCAGTGCCGAGTGAAGATCATATATTTGGAAATACTTCCATTTGAAAGTGATATACGGTCAGGAGCCCTTGTCGTTGACTTCATTCTTCTTATTTTTTATGATGGGCTCGCTTATTTTTGATGCACATGCCGAATTCGGTTTCATCGAAGGTGCCGGGACGCCTGAAATCATGGGAATTCGGTATGCGTATCGGTGAACTTTGGGAGGCAACATGACCAAAAGGACGACCGTTCTCTCTTTCGCGATTATGTTTTTTATCGGGGTTGCCGCGGCCGGCCAGACGCCGGCCAAAGGCCTGAAAGTCTTCATATCCGTGGACATGGAAGGCATCTGCGGCGTCATCAGCTGGGACGAGACGAGCCAGGGCGGGCCGGACTACGGCATGTTCCGGACTCTCATGACCCAGGAAGCGAACGCGGCCATTGCCGGGGCGCTGGCGGCCGGAGCGACCGAGATCCTTGTCCGCGACGCACACGACTCCGGACGCAATATTCTGCCCGAAATGCTCCATCCCCAGGCCAGGCTGCTCCGAGACTGGACCAGCGGCCCGTTGAGCATGATGGAGGGCGTTGACAAGACATTCGATGCGGCGATCTTTATCGGATATCACGCGCGCGCCAGCACGCCCGACGCCGTCCTCAAGCATACGATGACGACAAGGCTTCTAGATGTTGTGATCAACGGGAAGAAGATGCCCGAGGCCGGCATCAACGGCCTGATCGCGGGCTATTTCGGCGTCCCCGTCGTTTTAGTTTCGGGCGACCAAGCGATCGCCAGGCAGGCTAAGGAATTGTTCGGAGATATCGAGACCGTCGTTGTCAAAGAGGCCATCTCCACGGCGGCCATCATGTCTCATCCGTCCAAGGCCCGGGATATGATTCGGGAAAAGACGACGGCCGTGCTCAAACGGTTGAAGGATTTCAAACCCCTAAAGTTCAATCCGCCCTACACGCTTGATGTGGCTTTCGCCGACGAAGCTCTCGCTCAGAAAGCGACATGGATCCCCGGCGCGGTCCGGAAGGATGAGCACACGGTATCCTTCACGACCGATGACTTCATGGACATGCTGAAATTGTTCCGGTTGGCCCGCCAGTAGAAATTTTGGAGACACAGCACTTCATGGCTCCGCAACATTCCGGGACGTCTCTTCCTTCGTTTTTGAATTAACCTGAATTATTCATAAATTGCGTCGTTTCCTCGAGAAGAGAATTCATGGATGGCGCCGAATTCAAGACGAGGGGGACACGATCCCAAATTCCGGAGAATTTGGGTCATGTCCCTGAATTCGGCGTCCGTCTGCAAATCCACAACCGGGAGAGATAACGTCATTCATGAATAATTCAGATGAAGTGATGTGTCCCCGAAATTTTTTCTAAATAAAAGAAGGACGGTTCCCGAGGGAACCGTCCTTTGTCTCTTTGCCGATCAGATTGTCCTGATAGCTAACGTCCTTACTTCGGTTGCTGCGCCTCGAGCCACTCAGGAAGGACGGACTTCGGCCGCTCGATCGCTAAGCCGAGGGCGCGGCTCCAGATTAGCTGGGCCAGGATGCCCATGGCCCGGGAGACGCCGAAGAAGACCGTGTAGAAGTCGTACTCGGTCAGGCCGTAGTAGTAGAGGAGGACACCGGAGTGGGCGTCGACGTTCGGCCAAGGATTTTTGGCTTTGCCTTGCTCAATGAGGATCTTGGGGGCGACCTCGTAGATATCACTCACAACTCTAAACATGTCGTAGTTGGGGAGGTGCTTGAGAGCGAATTCGCGCTGGGCAATATAGCGGGGGTCGGTCTTGCGGAGGACGGCGTGGCCGTAGCCGGGGATGACCTTTCCGGATTTCAGCGTGTCCCAAAGGTATTTATGGAGCTGCTCCTTTGTCGGGACGCCGCCGAGGTCCTTCATGACATCCATGATCCAGCGCAGGACTTCCTGGTTGGCCAGGCCGTGGAGCGGGCCGGCCAAGCCGTTCATGGCGGCCGCCAGCGAGTAGTAGGCATCCGAAAGCGCAGAGCCGACGAGGTGGCAGGTGTGCGCGGAGACGTTGCCGCCTTCGTGGTCGCTGTGGATGACGAGATAGAGCCGCAGCAATTCATAGAATTCGGGCTTGTCGATCCCGATCATGTGGGCCTGGTTGGCCGCCCAGTCGAGTTTCGGGTTCGGGGCGATATACTTTCCGCCCTTGTAGGAGCGCATGTAGATCCGGGCTGCGATCTCGGGCAGCTTGGCCAGGAGGTCCATGACGTCCTCGTACATGGGATCCCAGTAGTCCATCTTGGACAGGCCGGCGCGGTAGCGGGCCGCGAACTTGGATTCGCGCTGCAAGGCCAGGATGGACATGGCAAACTGGGTCATCGGGTGTGTGTCGACGGGCACAGATTCCATGGTTTTGATGAGGTGAGCCGGCAGGACGCTGCGTCGCCGCCATTCTTCCGTGATGGCGACACAATCATCGTAGGTCGGAAGATCGCCCGTCAGGAGGAAATAAAAAATGCCTTCGGGGAGGGGTTCCTCACCGCCGGGAGCCTTGGGGAGTTTCGCCTGAAGATCCGGGATGGTGTAGCCGCGGAACCGGATGCCTTCCTGCGGGTCCAGGTCCGAGATCATCCAGACCATGCACCGGATGTCCCGCATTCCGCCGATGACTTGGGATACTGTTGCGTCGTCGACGACCAGCGCGCCTTTCTCTTTGTTGAGCTTCTGGATCCTTTCCCGCATGGGGCCGATCTTGGTCATGAAGTGCTCTTTTAATGAAGCCATTCAGAAACCTCCTTTTGGTATAAAATTATAAATCTTAGTCCGCCTTGCGGCTTAATAGCCCAAAAAATATAACATGCTTGTTTAAACCTGTCAATGAAGAAATGAAATGAAGATATCGCAAGGTGAAGAAATCGGCCGCGAAAAGCGCTCCGGGACAACTTCTCGCTTGATTTTTTCGACTTCTGCCGCTATGCTTTTTGAGCCGGGAAAATTGGAGAATATCTTCCAAAGGAGTGAAACATGGGAGCGCTAGTCATTTTTCTTATCATCATTGGCGGGCTGTTCCTCATCGCCGTCGGCATGTACAACAGCCTTATTCAATTGAGAAACCGCTGCGACAACTCCTGGGCGCAGGTCGATGTCCAGCTCAGGCGGCGGTACGACCTCATTCCCAACCTGGTGGAGACGGTCAAGGGCTATGCCAAGCATGAGCGCGAGGTCTTCCAGAACGTCACCGAAGCGCGCACGAGGGCGATCAACGCCTCGACGGTCAAGGACCAGAGCGCGGCCGAGAACCAGTTAACCGGGGCCCTGAAAACCCTGTTCGCCGTAGCCGAGAGCTATCCCGATCTTAAAGCCAACCAGAACTTTTTGATGCTCCAGGAAGAACTGGCCGGGACAGAAGGCAAGATCGCCTACGCGCGGCAGTTCTACAACGACCAGGTTATGAAGTTCAACCAGAAGCAGCAGATCTTTCCCTCGAACATCATCGCCAAGATGTTCGCCTTCAAAGAGAAAGAATATTTCGTGCTGGAAGAGCCGGCCGCTAAGGAACCGGTAAAAGTTTCGTTTTAGGTCGGATACGCGCGAGTCACGTGATAGCGTGGGTTCTGTCGGACACTCTTGGAGGGAAATCCTTCGAGAGGATTTCCCTCCGACGATCGCTTCGTTCTCCGCCTCCTTTCCTTGGAGCATGTTACAATGAATTTCTTAACGCATGCTTATGGACGAGGCGGCACTACGGCGGCCGTCTGGCCGGCCTGGCTGGCGCCACCCGCTCCCGTGACGATCGCGCGTTCTCCGCATTCATCGCAAGAGGTTTGAGATGTACGAACAAATCGCCAGCAATAAACGGAAGTCGTTCGTTCTTGTGCTGTTTTTCCTGGCCTTCATCTTCGCCCTGGCCTGGGTGTTCGAGCAGCTCACGGGCATGGGCGAGGGGGGGCTTGTCTTGGCCGTCGCCATCGCCTGCGGCATATCATTAATCAGCTATTATGCGAGCGACAAGGTCGTGCTGGCCATCAGCCATGCCCGTCCTGTCGCCAAAGAGGAATTTCCCTATTTGTATAATGTCGTCGAAGGCCTGGCCATTGCCGCCGGCGTCCCTGCGCCGCGCTGCTATGTGATCGACGATACGGCGCCGAACGCCTTCGCCACAGGCCGCAACCCGCAAAATTCTGTCATCTGCGTCACGACCGGACTTATCGAAAAAATGAACCGGGCCGAGCTCGAAGGCGTTGTCGCCCACGAGATGTCACACATCAAAAACTATGATATCCGTCTTATGACGCTCACCGTTATTATGATCGGCGTCGTGGCCCTCCTCAGCGACTGGATCATGCGGAGTTTCTGGTGGGGCGGGCGGCGGCGGGGCGGCCGGGACAAGAGCGGCGCCGGGGCGATCTTCCTCATCGTCGGGCTCGTCCTGGCCGCGCTTTCGCCGATCATCGCCCAGCTCATCCGCCTGGCCATTTCGCGGAAGCGCGAGTTCCTGGCCGATGCGAGCGGGGCGATGCTGACGCGCTATCCCGCGGGATTGGCCTCCGCTCTGCGGAAGATCTCGGCCGACACGGAACCTCTTGAGGCGGCCAACAAAGCCACCGCGCATTTATATATCGTCAATCCGCTGATAGACCTCAAGGGCGCGGTCAACAAGCTCTTCAGCACCCACCCGCCGATCGAAGAGCGCATTGCGGCTCTGGAAAAAATGTAAAGGGCTCGGGGCAGACGCCTCGCCTTGGGAATTTTGAATGTCATTTTCATATTGAAAATCCGCGGCGTTCCGAATATAATTTTACAGCCCTTAGGCGGGGTCGTAGTTCAGCTGGTTAGAACGCCGGCCTGTCACGCCGGAGGTCGCGAGTTCGAGTCTCGTCGGCCCCGCCACTTTTCCCCATATTTTCAGTGTTTTCCCTTTAAGCACCGTTAGCCAAGATTATCAGAATGTTTCGCGTTTGACATTCTCGTTATAATCAATTACTCTTTTTTTTAGGAGAAAGGGGGAGACTCTGAAAAAAGTCCACGATCTGCTGCCAGGACCAATAGGAAAATCCTTTATAATCTAATTAACAAGCATAAGGAGGGAAGATGAGGAAAAAAATTTCTTGTTTTCAATTTCTTGTCCTATGTTTGACTTTTTTTTCAATTTTATCTTTTTCGGAAATTTTGTTTTCCAAAGATATAAAAGCAAGAGTAATTAATGAGGGAGCTGAAGTAAAACTTAAGCCAAGCATGGAGAGCCAGAGCATATTATCAGCACCCCTCGGTTCAGAATTTGATGTTGAAGAAAGAGTCGGAGAATGGTTAAGAATAAAGCTTCCTCCTAATAAGGATGGGGTCATTCGAACCGGCTATATTCATTTGTCCCATGTCGAATATAATCCTGGAGTCGAATCCCAGAAAAAAAATATTTTAACTCCTCCAAATTTGGAGATAAATCAAAGAGCTCCAATTCGAGAGGAGAATTACCTTAATTGGGCTGAACGCTTATCAAAGGCGAAGGCTAAAGTTACCACGGGAGCAATTATTGGCCTGGTCGGCGTCGCAATATTAGCAGTTTCAGCAGGTTACACGTTTTATAATGAATGGCCAAGCAATGTCGAAAAAGGAAGAATTCTTACAGGTGGAGGGTGGAGGATTGCGATTCTCGGCGATGTTTTAGGCATTTCTAGTCTTGCCGGCGGTCTTGCTTTATTGACATCAGGATCTTTCCAAGTATCTATAATAAAAAACGAAGGCCAAATAAAAGGATATTTAAGTGCGGGAGTGATTCCAAAGTTTAGAGCCGTAGGTTTTCAAATAGGCGCAGCTTTTTAGGAGGGGACAACGACCATTCAGAAGTTCTACAGACGCGGAAGAATTATCCTTGCCGCTTTCGCGATCCTCGCGTTTATTTCCGCTGTTCCCGCATTTTCCCAGGGTCAAGGGGAAAACGCGAAGCGGGTTCTCCCTCCAAATTGACTTTATGTCCTCCCTTCCCTTATAATTTCCCTGTCCGACCTCAGACGCAGGATATGGGGGCGAACGGATTCGACGGAGATAGTGAAGCAGAAGACGCATGTCGAGATCCCATCCACCTCGTAAAACGGTGGACCCAAGTAAGTGCAGAACCACTGCCCTTAGCTGCCTAATAGAAAGGCATGCCGTTTCTCAGGTTCACTCCTGCGGTTCTTGAGAAGCGTGGACAAGCAGGATCAGCGGACCGGGTCAGCCTTGAGCCCGGCGAGCGAAGCAAAATCAGGGCTGGTTTCACGGGGCCCTTCCTCTTCGGGAGCCGCGGAACGAGATTAAGGAAGAGGATAAGCATGTAGAAGGCTTCTGCTGAAGGTCTTCGGACGCGGGTTCGATTCCCGCCGCCTCCAAAAATTTATTCGAGATGCTGAGAAGAAAAAGGATCGTCTATCTGGGCTTGATCGCCTTGCTGGCGGTCCTCGTTTCGGCCCTCCCGCCGGCTTCCGCAGCGTCCCAAACCAAGAGGCAGCGGTCCATCGTCATCGACCCGGGTCACGGCGGGCTGGACGTGGGCGCGAAAGGCAAGTTCGGGAGCTTAGAAAAAGACATCACCCTCGCCATCAGCTTTAAACTGAAATCGCTCATCGAACAGAACATGGCCTTCCGGGTCATCCTCACGCGCGACAAAGACATAGATGTTTCTAACGAGAACAGAGCGGCGCTGGCGAACAACAACGACGCCGTCCTTTTCATCAGCATTCATACGAACGGCTCGTTCCGGAAAAACGCGCAGGGCGCCGAAACGTATTTCATGAGCCTGACCGCCACCGATGAGGAAAGCCGCAAACTGGCCTACTTCGAAAATAACTCCTCCGAGCTCGAAACCCGCATCGCCGGCGAGGCCAAGGATGACGTCCAGATAATCCTCTGGGACATGGCCCAGGCGGCCTACATCAAACAGAGCAGCCGGCTGGCGGAGCTTATTCAGGAGGAGCTCTCCTCCAATCCGCTGATCGGGACAGCGAACCGGGGCGTCAAGCAGGCGCGGTTCAAGGTTCTGACCGGCGTGGCCTGCCCGGCCGTCCTTGTTGAAGCGGCCTTCATTTCGAACCCCCAGGAAGAACAAAAGCTCATCTCGGATGAATTCCAAACCCATGTCGCCCAGGCCATTTACAGCGGGCTGGCTAAGTACATCAAGCTCACCTTCCAAAGGTAACCTCGTTCATGGAGAAAAGAAAGAACGTTCTTGCCGCTGCCCTTTTCGTTCTTCTCGCGGTCCTCGTCGTTGTCTTTTTCAGGACGAGCGGAAGGGAGCAAATCAGGAGGTCCGAGGATGTTTCATCGTCTTCCGCGTCCGTTCAAAACACGGCGGAAAAGCAGATGAAAACAGTGTCGCTTTTTTTCCTCCGGGAGGAGGACGGTCTTCTCGTCCCCGAAGAGCGGGAGATCGCGGCGGATGCCTCGCTCGTCCGCGAAGCCAAAGAGGTCATTTCCGAGCTCATCAAGGGCCCGCGCGGCAACCTTGTTTCCCCTCTTCCGCCCGAGACGAAGCTTGGACAACTCTTCATCACGAAGGACGGGACGGCCTACGTGGATGTTTCCAAGGACATCGTGGATTATCATCCGTCCGGAACGGCCGCGGAGATGTCCACGGTGTATGCCATCGTCAATTCCCTGACCTATAACTTCAAGCCCATCAAAAAGGTCTTTATTCTCATCGAAGGAGAAGAGCGAGAAACGCTGGGCGGTCATATCAGCCTTGACCGGCCCTTCCTTCCCGATTATTCCCTCGTTGCCAAACGCTAAATGGGTCAAGTCGTGATCGTCGGCTATCCAAACGCGGGAAAATCCACCGTGTTTAACCGCCTGCTGAGGCAGAAGAAAGCGCTCGTCCATGCGCTTCCGGGAATGACGCGGGACCGCGTCGCGGCGATGTGCGTTCTTCATGGCAAGCGGTTCGAGCTCGTGGATACCGGCGGATTTCTCGATTCCCAGGCCGAGCCGCTGTCGTCCATCGTCAAGAAAGTTGCCTGGGAAGCCGCCCGGACGGCCGACGTTTTGCTTTTGATCCTGGATGGAAGAAGGGGGCTTATTCCCGCCGAAGAAGATCTTCATCAAACGCTCAGGAAATTGGGGAAGCCGCTCGTCGTCGTCGTCAACAAGATCGACAATGAGTCTCAAACGGCGAGCCTCGGCGATTATTATCGTCTTGGGGAGAAGAGGCTCTTTTTTATTTCGGCGGAGCACAATCTCGGGCTGTCGGATCTTGAAAGGGCCATCGCCGATGCGCTTCCGATGGGAGAGGCCGAAGAAACGGGTGTTGCGGAGCCGAAACCGCTCAAGATCGCCATCGTCGGCCGGATCAACGTCGGAAAATCGTCCCTGGCCAACCGCCTCTGCGGTAAGGAGCGCTTCATCGTCAGCGAGCTTCCCGGGACGACGCGCGACAGCTCGGATGTCCTGATTCAAAAGGGCGAAAAATCTTATGTGCTGGTCGACACCGCCGGCATCCGGAAACTCGGCCGGGTTTCGGACGAGCGGGAGAGCGCGGGCGTCATTAAGGCAAAAAAGAACATCCCCTTGGCCGATGTCGTCTGCCTCGTTCTTGATGCCCTGGAATTTCCGACGCGCCAGGACACGGCCGTGGCGCAACTGGCCTATGAATCGGGAAAACCTCTCCTGATCGCTTTGAACAAATGGGACCTGGTCCGCGAGGACGAGGTGTCGTTCGAAGAGGTGAAGGGCATCGTCTTCCGAAGGCTCGACTTCATCAATTACGCTCCATTGCTCACGGTTTCCGCGCTGACGGGGAAGAGGGCGACGCGGATTTTTGACTTGGCGGAAAAAGTCTTTCATGCCGGCCAGAAAAAGGTCAGCACACCGCGCCTGAACAAATTCCTGGCCTCGATCCAAGCCGCGGATTTCCCGCTTTTCAAGTCCGGAAAACGGATCAAAATCAAATACATGACCCAGCAAGGGATCCTCCCGCCGACCTTCGTCCTTTTTTCGAATGCCAAAACATCTTTAGCCCCGGCCTACGAGAAGTTCTTTGTCCAGAAGATGCGGGAGGAGTTCGACCTCTGGGGCACTTCGATCAAGCTCGTTTTAAAAGCGTCCTCTAACGAGCGAAGAAAAAAATCGGCCTTTTTATTTAAAAAGAAACGCGGGTGACGCCGACGGGGGCGTCCCATCGTTTGGATAAGGAGAACTTCGCAGCTGGGCTACTTTTTTCTGAGCGAGACGCGGCCGTCCGTGGTCCTGATCGAGAAGAGAAACCCCCCGCCGCCGAGCTTGCCAATGAGTTTTTTCTTCGTGATCCCCTTTGTCACGTCCAAGGGAAAATCGGTCTCGATGCGTCCATCACTCGTTTGAACTCCAAGATCTGCTGAGAAATCGGCTGGCAGGGAAATTTCCACATCGCCGTCGACGGTCCGGATCTCCCAGTCCTTGGTCATGGCCGAGGCCGGAGAGAGGCTGACCCGGATGTCTCCGTCCACGGATTGGAGCTCCAGGCCTTTCATGTCGCCGGAAACGTTGATCTGGCCGTCCACGGCATTGGCCTTGATCGTTCCACGCAGTTGGCTGAGCCGGATGTCCCCGTCTACGATCTCCAGGTCCAGGTCTCCCTGGAGACCGTCTCCGGAGATGGAGCCATCCACGAGATCGGCCTTGACGCGGGTATTGGCCGGGACCGAGATCTCCGATGTGACTTTCACTCTCTGGTTGTCGGTGAGCCAGAAAAAGAAGCCCCGGAAACGGGGGTATTTGATCCGGATTGATAGGGTATTTCCACGCTGATCGATTGCCACTTTCGTCTCCCGGAGGAGACGCTCGGCGCGCTTCCCGTCGCGGCTTCTGACCTCTTTCTTGATTCTCACGGTCATTGTGTTGTCGGCCGAGGGCGAAAGATACAGGTTTCCGTCCACGTCATGGAATTCCAGCGCTGCCGGACGGGCGGCGTCCATCCGGAAGGATTTCTCAATGGTCTCGGATTTTTCCTGGGCAAGGAGCGGGACTTGAAGGGCCAGAAGCGGAAGGCAAAAAATGAAAAGGCGCTTGACTGATTTTCGCGAACCGATGGCTTTCGTCATTTTAATTCCCCTTATAAAAAAATCTTCAACATGTGAATATACGATTATTCACCGCCAAAAGTTCCCTCCGGACGGCGCTCGTTTTTCTTGACTTTACGGCGGTATTCTATTATAAATTTAATCTATTCAAAAGAAAGGACTAGATGTCTGAGGAGGTCATGATGTTTCGGAAACGCTCTTCTAGCCTATTTGTCTGGACCCTCGCCCTCGTGGTGGTTTTTGCTTTCGTGAGCTGCCAAAAACTGAGTGTGAAAAAATTAAGCGCCAATTACGCTTTCTCCAAAGCCAACCAGCTTTTTAAGGACGGGAAATACACCAAGGCCATCGTCGAATACGAAAAAGCCATAAAAAATAATCCGGACTTAAAAGACGCCTACCGCTTCCTGGGCGAGAGCTACAAAAATCTGTATCTCCCCGGGAAAGACACCCCTGAAAACCAGCAAAAAGCGAGCAATGCCCTGGAGGCGTTGAAAAAAGCCCTCGAGATCGATCCGAACAGTAAGGATGTCATTTATTCTCTGGGCGACATGTACGACAAGCTGAGGAACTTCGATGAGGCC
>Ga0315281_10004060_pt1 | contig 21350 bp, 14 predicted proteins | sample YL17G07_0_MG_FD_204540 | JGI IMG/M metagenome (GOLD analysis project Ga0315281, IMG submission 204540) | Sediment microbial communities from Yellowstone Lake, YNP, Wyoming, USA - YL17G07_0 | ecosystem: Environmental > Aquatic > Freshwater > Lake > Sediment | place: USA: Wyoming | collected...
GATTCCCTCCCATTTCTGACGGCGGATCTCCCCGGTGTGGGTGGCGTTATCAAAACCCGGCCCGAGGATTTCCTCGTCGAAGAGCTGCCGCTATACGAAGCGAGCGGCTCCGGCGATCACACGTATGTGCTGATCGAGAAGAAAGGGCTCGGCACGCGGGAAGCCCTCGACCGCCTCGCCCGAGCCCTGAATATCTCGCGCCGGGATATCGGGCTGGCGGGCCTGAAAGATGCCCAAGCCGTGGCCCGACAGTGGATTTCCGTCGAGCATGCTCCGCCGGAGCGGTTCGGGCAACTTTCGATCCCGGACATGCGCATCCTGCAAATCAGCCGCCACACAAATAAGCTCAAGCCCGGCCATCTGCGAGGCAATCGCTTCGCCATCCGGCTTCGCAAGGTCGCACTGCCCTTGTCGCAGGCAACCCAGATCGCCGGGGAAGCGCTATCGATCCTGACTCGAAGAGGAGTACCGAACTACTTCGGCCCGCAGCGATTCGGCAACCACCAGGACAATCACCTGCTCGGTAAGGCGGTGGTCCGAAACGACGCGGCAGCTTTTGCGGACCTGCTCCTGGGCCACCCCAGCGAAGATCTGGACTCCCCCGCCGTGTTCGAGGCCCGCCGCCTGTACGATGAGGGTCGATATGAGGAAGCCGCCAAGGCATGGCCCGGCCAATTTTTCGACCAGCGCCGCGCTCTGCGCGCGCTGGCCGGAGGCAAAGGCAACAAAAAGAAGGTTTTCTACACCGTCGATAAGCACCTCAAGGGCCTCTTCGTCTCCGCCTACCAATCCGACCTGTTCAACCGCGTGCTCGCCGCCCGCATGCCGGACATCGACAAGCTGCTGCTCGGCGACATGGCCTACAAACACGACAATGGCGCCTGCTTCCGCGTTGAGCAGACCGAGGTCGAGCAGCCCCGCTGCGACCGCTTCGAGATCAGCCCCACCGGCCCGCTCCTCGGCGGACGAACAACCAGGCTCACCGGTCCCGCCGGCGAAATCGAGAATCCGATTCTGGATGGCGAGAACCTGAACGAAGCCGACTTCCGTCAGATGCGACATCTCGGCGCCCGCGGCGGCCGGCGCCCGCTCCGCTTCCAACCGCGCAGCGCGAGCCTGACCTCCGGCACCGACGACCTCGGCCCTTACCTCGAATTCCGCTTCGAGCTCGACGCCGGCTGCTACGCCACGTCCGTTATCGCCGAGATCACCAAAGACCGCAACGCCACCGCCGCCGAGCCGGAAGAATAGCAGATGCCAACGGTCAGTTTATCTTGTCTGCCTCATTGAATCACACCCGCCGATGTGCTATCCTGTTGATGGCAAGTGAATGGGCATCAGCCATCCACGGTCGCCTCTATAGTTGGTCGCAAGAGAGAGCGTACGATGTGCTTTGTCGAGGTGAGAAGATGATGGAACGAAGCGGCTCTGTTACTCACGACCGCAGCGAGGAGAGCATGGAGGCGAAAGCTCGGTGGTTCCAATCTCTCACTCTTTCCGACCGGATGGACATGCTTTGTGCCTTCACGGACCTGGCACTGTCCGCCAATCCGACGTTGCAGGAGCGTAAACATGCTCAACCGGTTGCTGGACGTATTCAGGTCCTTTCAGCAGCATGACGTGAAATATGTCGTGATCGGAGGGATTGCGTCCGTTCTGTATGGCGTGCCCCGCGCCACGTTCGACATGGACATCCTGATGGAAGCCACGCCGGAGAACGCCGAACGGCTCTTGCGTGCCCTGCTTGACGCCGGTCTCGCCACCGCATCGCTCACTTCGCCGGATGACCTGCTCGCCCACGAAATCACCATTTTCAAAGACCGAGTCCGCATCGATGTGCAGACCTCGACGCCCGGCCTCAGTTTCAAGCAGGCATGGGACCATCGCCAAGTCATGTCGTACGAGGGGCAACAGTTCTATATTGTGTCCAAGGAAGACCTCATACGCTCGAAGCGTGCCGCCGGCCGAGAGATTGACTTGAGCGACGTTCGCCTGTTGGAGTCGGGTGAGTCAAAGGGCGCAGGAGAAACGGGTCCAGGCAACCAACAGTAGTAATGGGAGGTGATGATGAGGCGAATGTGCATTGTAGCGATGGTCTGGGGAACGATCCAGGCCGCGGCTTTGGCACAACCCGAGCCCACGGCCCGGGAATTGCCGCGCTGGCGAGGATTCAATCTGCTGGAGATGTTTTACAAGGGCAGTTCCACAGGCCCGTTCAAGGAGGAAGACTTCCGGCTCATCTCGGAGTTGGGATTCAATTTCGTGCGGCTGCCCATGGACTACCGCATCTGGATTAAGGATGGGGACTGGACCCGGTTCAATGAGACGGCTCTGCAATGGGTGGACCAGGCCGTCGAGTACGGGCGCCGATATGGCGTGCACGTATGCCTCAATTTCCACCGGGCGCCGGGGTACACGGTAGCCAGCCCGCCCGAGCCCACTAATCTGTGGACCGATCCCGCCACCCAGAGAGTCTGTGCCAGCCACTGGGCCCTCTTCGCCAGACGCTACAGGGGCATACCCAACAGCCAACTCAGTTTCAACCTGCTCAATGAGCCGGCGGACATTGACCCCAACGTCTACGCGCAGGTGGTGGGCCTGCTGGTCGAAGCCATCCGTGCGGAGGACCCGAATCGCCTGATCATCGCCGACGGGACCAACTACGCCGTGAAGCCCTGCTGGAACCTGATCCCGTTAGGCGTGGCCCAGGCCACCCGCGGGTATCAACCCTTTACGCTGACCCACTACAAGGCTGGTTGGGTCGCCGGGTCGGACCAGTGGGGCGTGCCCACGTGGCCGGAGCCCTTGGGATGTGCCGGCTACCTGTATGGGCCCGTCAAGAAAACCATGCAGTCACCGGTGCTCATCGAGGCGAACCTGCCGGAGCCGTTTACGTTCCATGTCCGCGTGGGCACTGTGTCACACTCCTCACGGCTGGAGGTCTCCGTCGATCGCGGGCGCGGGACCACGTGGCATCAGGACTTCACGCCCGGACCCGGGGATGGGCCCTGGAAACAGGTCGTGTATGTGCCCGAGTGGAACGTGTACCAGAACATCTACGATCAGGACTTCGCTATCCCCGTCCCCGTGTGCCGCCGGGAGATTCGACTGGACAACACGGTTGGCGACTGGCTGACCATCACGGAGATCGGGGTGGAATTGGCAGACGGCCGGTTGTTCTCCATGCGGGTGAACCCGCGCTGGGGCGACGCCAACCGGCTCGTGCGCTTCGACCCGTCGAATCCGGCGGGGGCGTTCCAGAGTGATGCGGCCATGGACCGGCAATGGCTGTGGGACAATTACGTCCAGCCTTGGGTCCAGCTCAAAGAAGCCGGTGTGGGTGTGATGGTGGGAGAATGGGGTGCGTACAACCAGACGCCCCACGACGTGACTTTGCGCTGGATGGAGGACTGCCTGCAGAATTTCCAACAGGCCGGGCTTGGCTGGGCCTTGTGGAACTTCCGCGGGTCATTGGGGGTGATGGACAGTGGCCGGGCCGACGTGTCGTACGAGGACTTCCGGGGCCACAAACTCGACCGCCAGATGCTGGACCTCCTGCAACGCTATTGACCGAGAACGCGGACGATATGTCTGGTCTCGGCGTGAACAACAAGACCCCGGGAGCATCGTCCCCCGGGGTCTTGCGTTGATATCGAGCCGGCACGCTGGAACTCAGCAAGCCCGCATTACGAAGAACACGTTGCCGTAATAAGCGGAGTGCCGCCTGTAGATGTCGATCTCCTTCTGGATGGACTCGATCACGGACAGCTTCTCGCTATCCCCGGCATACCTGTCGCGCAGCAAGCGAAGTCGCTCTTGCAGCGGCAGGTAGAATGGCTCCCACCAAGCCGATTCCGGCTGCGTGAAGTGCTCGATGACCTCAAATCCGCAGGCACGGATGGCAGCCACGTTGGCGTTGATGTCCGCCATCTGGGGGTATACGCCGGCGAAGAACTCCCGGCACTCAGCCGGCGGATTGGACTTCAGCCAGCACAGCTCGCTGACGGCCAGTCCGCCACCCGGCGCAAGCAGAGAGCGGCAAGCCGCCACGCCTTCACGAAAGCCCATGACGAAAAGAGCTCCCTCAGACCAGACCAGATCGAAGGTCCCATCTTCTGCCGTCAGCGTGCGCATGTCTCTTAACGAGAGGCAAATCTTGCTCAAAACCCCGGCTGCTTCGGCGCGACGCTGCAACTCACTGAGGAATGGCTGATGGTTGTCTATCGCCAGGATCGTCCCCGGTGCATGTTTCGCCAACTCAATGGTTTGAGCGCCGTTTCCGCAGCCGATGTCCAGGATTCTCCACGGGGTGGAGGTCGAAGCTTTTTCGCGTAGCAGTCCCGCGGAAAGCAGTGTATCCAGCGATCTTCTCGTCGAAGCGTCGTCTCCCGGCCCCAGACGCGGCAATGAGGCGTCAAAAATCTCATAGAAGAACTCCGTCTGTTCGCGTTGATCCATTGTCTATATCTCCTGTATTCCTCTGAATATGCGCAGGATTCCTGCGAATAAGCGTGTTGAGACAAGCGAAGAAATTCAGAAGCCAGATCGATAGCGCGGCCCATGGCGATGGTGGCCGCCAGGGGCATTGTGATGTCGCTACAATCGCGGCTTCTGTTACAGGACAATAACCATACTGCCGTAATCTTAGCCGATCAGCCCCGCTGTGTCAACTACGGATAGGCCAGTACCGACCGTAATCCGGCACGGACCCCTCTGATTCGGTTGCACCGGCCGTTATCCCGGACTATCATCTTCGACACATGGAAAGACAACGTAGGTCCGAAGAGGATTTGTTCTCGCCATATAGGCAGGTGGTCGGGGCTGTGAGAGGTTTTGAGATGAGACGATTCAAGAGTCATCGTCACGGTGCAGTCCGGGTAATCGTGCTGGGTGCGTACCTTCTTCTCATGACGGCGTTTGAACCGGCCGCGCACTGCGCGGAATCGTCCGCGCAACAGCCGAGTCAGTACTTCGCTATCGAGGTCGTGGATGAGCAGACCGGGCGGGGCGTGCCTATGGTCGAGCTCCAGACAACCAGCGGCGCGCGATATTACACCGACTCGGGCGGGCTGGTCGCGTTCTACGAGCCGGGACTGATGGACAAGAGGGTCTTCTTCGGCGTCTCGACGCACGGCTACGAGTTCCCGCCCGACGATTTCGGCATCCGGGGCGTCATTCTGGAAGCCAGGCCCGGCGGCAGCGCCCGGCTCAAGATCAAACGCATCAACATCGCCGAGCGTCTCTACCGCATCACCGGCCAGGGGATTTACCGCGACACCGTGCTGCTCGGCCGCAAGGCCCCCATTGCCGAGCCGCTGCTGAACGCGGAGGTGACGGGCCAGGACGGCATTCTGACCGCGATCTATCGAGGCAAGCTCTACTGGCTCTACGGCGACACCGGCAGACTGGCCTACGCGCTGGGTAATTTCGCTATGTCCGGCGCCACGACGGAACTGCCGGATAAGATCGATCCATCCGTTGGCATCGATCTGAACTACTTCGTCGGCAAGGACGGCTTCGCCCGGCCGATGGCCCCGATGAAGGGCGAGGGTGTGGTCTGGCTTGGCGGCTTAGTCGTCTTGCCCGACGAGTCCGGCCGGGAGCGCATGCTCGCCTTCTTCCACCGCCGACGCGGGCTCGGCGAGGTGCTGGAGAATGGCTTCGTCGTCTATAACGACGAGAAGGACGTGTTCGAGAAGCTCAAGGACGTCCCTCTCGACCCGCCGATAAACCCCACGGGCTACCCGTTCCGCGTCAAGCAGGACGATGGGACCGAGTACATCTACTTCACCGCACCCTACCCGTCGCTGCGCGTCCGCGCCGAGTGGAAATCCTACCCGGACCTCTCCACCTATGAGAGCTACACCTGTCTGAAGCCCGGCACGCGCGACAGCGGCAAGGACAACGTCCAACTCGACCGTGACGGCGACGGCAAGCTCGTCTGGGGGTGGAAGAGGGGCACGCCACCGCTGAGCCTCAAAACGCAGGAGGACCTTATCGCCGCGGGGAAGATGAAGCGGGAGGAATCGCCCTTCCGACTCCAGGACGTCGACGGCGGCAAGCCCGTCCTGCTGAACAACTGCTCCTGCTTCTGGAACGACTACCGCAAGCGCTACATCATGATCGCCTCGGAGGTCATGGGCGCGACGATGCTCGGCGAGGTCTGGTACAGCGAGGCCGACCGGCCCGAGGGGCCGTGGGTCCACGCGCACAAGATCATCACGCATGCGAACAAGCCGGGCGACGCCCACGACTTCTACAACCCGACCCAGCACCCCTTCTTCGACCGCGAAGCTGGCCGGGTGATCTACCTGGAGGGCTCATACGTCAACACCTTCTCCGGCAATCCGCACCCAACGCCCTACTACGAGTACAACCAAATCATGTACCGCCTGGACCTCTCCGACCCGCGCCTGAAGCTCCCGGCCTCAACCACCTCCGAGTGAGAGAGAAGCAAAAGAGGCGGTTCCGAGTGTAGTTAACCGCCGGGAGCACCGGGGCCACAGAGGGAAGGGGTCCTAATTGCATTGCCTGTCTGCACTGTGGCCTGTGTGGCAAAGCGTGTCTCCTCAGCAGGTACGCATTGAGGCAAACTCTCCTGCTGATTCTGTTGCATTGACCGATATGACATGCTATTATTGATATATCCTCTCAGAAGGAGCCATATGCCTATCATCTCGCGTGTCAAAGGTTATAGGTTCTGGTTTTATGAAGCTGATCTCGACGAACCACCACACGTCCATGTCGGTAAGGTAAGGACAAGAAGCAAAATACTGGCTGGACCCGGTGAAGATAGCGCGTGCAGGCAGGTTCAAACCCGTGGACCTCCGTGAGATTGAGCGTATCATTAATGATAATCTTCGTTTCCTGTTGCGTGCATGGGAAGAGGAGCAGAGCAAACGTGCTAACGGTTAAAGCAAGAATCCCCCGAGGGACCGACAATTCGCCCATCCTGCCCGTGGTCATTCCGGACTTGAGTGAAGTGAAAACCTTTGCCCATCATCTTCATGTTGCGGGAAAGCCCTGGCAAGGTGAGATGTTTGGCTGGCCCGCGGAATACACCCCGGAGAGCCGCAAGAAGCCTCCCGGCTCGAAGATGCGGTTTACCCCCGCTGGCTTTTGGATAGGCGAGAGCGGCATCTGGTTCTATTCCCTCATGTGGGAGCGCGGCAAGAACAAAGAGCCCGTGGAATTCCTGGATGATCGGGGCATCATCAAGAAGCAATAAGGCATGACTCACTGATGTGAAGCAGGAAACCCGCCAGAGTGGTCGAGACCCCTGTTTACGAATATACGTGAGCACGGCGGCAGGCAATTGGGCCGAAGCTGTATAATCGGTATAGGCAGGAGGTCGGCACATCCTGCCTGGTGGAGGAGGGAACAGACTCAGTTGGTTTCGGCGGAGGCGAATTGTTTGCGGTGGTATTCGCGGTAGAGGCCGCCGTTGGCGAGCAGTTGGTGGTGCGTCCCGGATTCGACGACCTTGCCCGCTGAGAGGACCAGGATGCGGTCGGCGTTGATGACCGTCGAGAGGCGGTGGGCGATGATAAAGGTCGTTCGGCCGATGATCAGGCGCTTCATCGCACTTTGAATCAGGTGCTCGGATTCCGGGTCCAGGTTGGCGGTGGCCTCGTCCAGAATCAGGATTTTGGGGTCTTTGAGGAAGGCGCGGGCGATGGTGATGCGCTGGCGCTGGCCGCCCGAGAGGAAGCCGCCCCGCTCCCCCACCTCGCTGTCGAACCCGTTGGGCATGGACGTGATGAATTCGAGGGCGTTGGCCGCCCCGGCCGCCTCGGTCACCTCTTCGTCCGTAGCCCACGGCTTGCCGTAGAGGATGTTCTCCCGGATACTGCCGCTGAAGAGAATCGAGTCCTGCAGCACCATGGCGATGTGGCGCCGGAGCGACTTGATGGTCACGTCCCGCACATTGTGTCCGTCGATGAGAACGTGGCCGGCGGCAACGTCGTAGAAACGGGGAATCAGGCTGACGATGGTGGTCTTGCCCGAGCCGCTGGGCCCGACGAGCGCGACCCGCTCGCCCGGCTCGACGTGAAAGGTCACGCCGTGCAGCACGGGACATTTCTGGTCATAGGAAAAGCTCACGTTGTCGAATTCGACCTCGCCTCGAATTTGGGGCAGATCGACGGCACCGGGCGCATTGACGATCTCGGGCTCCTCGTCCATGACCTCGTAAATACGGTCGAGCGCTGCCATCGCGTTGGCGTAAACAACGTTCAGCTCCGAGAACCTTTGCAGCGGCAGGTACAGCGGCGACAGATACATCGTCACAGCGATCAGCTCGCCCACGGTCATGGCCCCCGTAATCACGCGGTAGCCGCCGAAGCAGACGACGATCAGGGGCGAGACGCCCACCAGGGTCCCCGTGATGGACTGGTTGAGGCTCTGGATCAGGATGCGCCGCATGTTTGTCGTGAACAGCCGCTCCGAATCGTCCTCGAATCGTTTCTTTTCGCTATGCTCCTGGGCAAACGCGCGAATGACGACGCTGCCCGCGATTCGCTCCTGGGCACTGCTGCTCATCACGGCCAGCTCGTCCTGGACCTGCCGCGTCGTCAGGCGGATCTCGCCGCTGAACCGCCGGAAGAAGAACAGATACAGCGGAAACGTGGAAAGGGCCACGACCGTCGTGAGCGCGTCGATTCTCAGGAGAAAATAGAGCACAACCACCACGGCGATGGCGTCCATCCAGATGTTCGTCAGGGCCGTGCCGACGAGGTTTTGCGCCAGGGCGATATCGCTGATCAGGCGCGTCATAATCGAGCCGGTCTTATTCCGCTGAAAGAACGAGGCGGACATCCGCAGGATGCGCCAGTACAGCTCGCACCGCATGTTGAACACCGCCCGATGACTCGCCTTATCGGCATAGAGGTGCCGAAGGTACACAAAGGGTGCGTAGACGAAGACGAAAACACTAATCATCCCGCCGGCCCAGAGCAGCAGTTCGTGCAGCTTCTGCTCTCTCGTCAGCATCTGGTTCAGAAAGACGTTGTCCAGCAGATGCCGCGTGACCTGTGGCACCAGCAGCGGGACGGTGAACTTGACGATACCCCCGGCCACGGCCACCAGCAGATACTTCCAATACGGCCGAACGTATTCCACGAATCGAACGAATTTATGCCGTTTTACTTCCATACGAGATTCGAATCGGCGATCCTGCTCTCTGTCCGTCGCCCCCTCTTGGGTGCACACGCCCATGAAACGACCCTTGTATCATACCGAATCGGCAAGGTGCATTCAACGGCTTTCAGTATATCGGATTTCCGGTGCGGACTGCTTGACGCCGCGCGCTTTGCGACGGTACCATGCCGTCGCTGTGCAACGAAGCACAGAACGGCGGAACACCAATTGAATCAGCGGATTGGGAGGTACTCAAATGGCAAAGCCTCTGGCGATACATACACTTCATATCTTGACTGTGTTTGCATTGACAGTAACCGCGACGGCTGCACGGACAAGTGAAGTCCGCACGGCCCCCGTGGGCTTTTGGACTCCAAGCCGGCCGCCGCGAGCGAGCTACAGGATCGATTGCACTCTCACGATGGCAAAGGACATTGCGCTGCAAGGCAAAGAGACCATTCATTTCGTCAATACGACGTCCCAGCCTATGCAAGCCCTGGCCGTCACGTGGTTTAAGGAGGGACGCCAGACGCTGACGGTGGTGGCCAATGGTGAGCCGGTGGCGTTGCCCAAGAGCCCGGGCTCCTACCCGCAGGACTTCGCGTTGACCAAGCCCATCAACCCCGGACAGGCGGTGACCCTGGAGATCGAGTTCAACGTCTCCGTGCCCGCCCCGCCCGAGATGCCGGAGAAACTGCCGCTGGACGACTGGTATCCGCGATTATGGTGGGACGGTGGCAGCCATGACGACTACGAAGTCAAGCTGGACGTGCCGGAGGAGTACGCGGTTGCCACAAGCGGCCGGCTGGACCCAAAGAACGAGGTCTACTGCCTGGAAAAAGCCCCCTCTTTTGGAATCTGGCTGGGCCGGAAATGCGAAGTCCTGGAAAGCCGGGCCGGCGAGGTGTCCATTCGCTGCCTCTACAAGCCCGACGACAAGAAGTGCGCCCAACTGCTCATCGATACGGCCGTTGATGTCATCAACTTCTATCGTGAGCGGTTCGGGTTCTATCCGTATCCCGCCCTGGCCATTGTTCCCGGGGCAGACGAGCCTATGGGCGGGTATCCGCTGGCCACGAGCATCATCGTGATTCACGGCATGGGCCGAATGAAGGACAAAGCCGAGGCCCACTGGCGCTGGATCACGGCCCACGAGATCGGCCACCAGTACTGGGGCCGGTACGTCTCGGAGAAGGACGACCCCGGCTGGCTCTGGATCGGGCTGGGCATCTATGCCGACCGGGAGTACTGCCGGGCGAGAAATCTGAGCGATGAGAGCCATCGCCAGCTCCTGGCCAGATATATTGAAGGCGTGAGAAAGGGGCTCGACACAACCGTGAGCCGATCCCAGGAGGAGAAATCACAAATCAAATTCGATTTCAACAATGTGGTGATTCACGGCAAGGGCTTCGCCATCATCAGCGCCCTCGATTGCACGCTCGGAAAGCCCGTCTTCGAGCGCATCTGCAAGCGATGCCTGAGCGAATTCGTCGGACGCGGAATGGGTCTGCGCGAGTTTCAGACCGTGTGCGAGCAGGAGAGCGGGCAGGACCTGGGCTGGTTCTTCAGCCAGTGGGTGAACTCCAACAAATGCCTTTCCTATGAGCTTGGGCCGCAGAAATCCGAGAAGAAAGAAAATGCCTATGCCACGGAGGTACAGGTCCGATGTCTGGGCACGCTGAAAATGCCTGTGCCCGTGGCGGCGTCCTTTGAGGATGGCACGTCACAGCAGATTTTCACGAACCGCCTCCATGACGTCGATACCATCCGGTTCGAGAGTCACGCGCCGCTCAAGCAGGTCCGGCTGGACCCGGAGGGAGCACTTGCCATGGCTGCTTCTCCCCTGGCACCCGCCGGAAAGCAGCTTTCGCAGCTTATCGACGATCTTCCCTGGGTAGGAGCTGGAGAGAAAGCACTGGAGGTATTCAAGAAGGCGAAAGAGGGCGGGTTCTCCGATGCGGACGGCTGGTTCAAGCTCGGGCTCACCTTGTACGACGGCAAATACTACCGGGAGGGACTCGAGGCCTTCGGCAAAGTACAGGCTATGGCAAAGGATGACACGTTGTTGACCTTCGTGGCAACCGTCTGGCAGGGTCATCTCTTCGACCTGCTCGGGCAGCGAGACAAGGCCGTGGAGTGTTACAAAAAGGCTCTGGAGATGCCCGAGGTACCCGATATGAGGCACGACCAGTACAACATGCGCATCAATCGAGAATGGGTCCAAAAGCGGCTGGCGGAGCCCTTCCGCCGGGAGTAGCGCTCCCGCCCACCTGGAGGCCCGGCAGTTGCGACACGGGTCCAAACCAAGTGTTTTGTCACAAAGCTGGGAATTCGTGAGGACACTCACTATAGGGGCACGCCATATGGGTACACATGCAGTGCGAAAAAAGCCGAGGCTTTCAGGTGGATGGCCGACGGCAATCCTGCTGGTTTTTTTCCTGGTCGCAGGGGCAGAGGGCGGAATCTGGCACGTTACACAAAAGCCACTGGCCGGGATTGATCCCAACTGTCAGGTCCGCACAATCGGTGAGGCCGTGGCACGTCTCAAGCCTGGCGACGCCGTATTCGTGCACGGCGGCATTTATCGAGAGGGAGTCGTTGTCGATAAGAGCGGCCTGCCGGAACAGCCTATTCTCATACGAGCGGCCGAGGGGGAGTACGTTGTCCTCACCGGTGCCGACCGCATTGCGGACTGGACGCCCGTGCCAGGTGAGGACCGGGTGTACAGCACGCCTTGGCCGCACAAGTTCGTCCCCTGGAACGAGCACTATACGCACCCGGGCGACGAATATCATCGCCTGATCGGGCGCTGCGAGCAGGTTTTCATCAACGGTTACCCGCTGCGACAGGTACTGGAGCGGGATAAGCTCACGCTGGGCACCTTCCTCGCGGACATCGACGCTCAGCGCCTTTACATCAAGCCGGCCGACAACCAGGAGATCACGGAAGGCAAGGCGATGGTGGAGGCGTCCACTCGTGAACGAATCTTGGCCGTCAAGGGAAGCTACGTCCACATCAAGGGCATTCGTTTTCGCTATGCGGCCAACCGGGCGCAATTGGGAGCCGTCGTGCTCTCCGGCGCTCATGTCGTGGTGGAGGACTGTACCTTCGAATACACCAACGCCAGCGGAGCCGAGTTCACAGGGCAGGACATCGCCGTCCGCAACTGCACCTTTCAGTACAACGGTCAACTCGGATTCGGGGCCAATCGTGCCCACGGCCTGCTGATGACCGGCTGCACCGTGCGGGAGAACAACGTCAAAGGGTTCGATCGCGGGTGGGAGGCCGGCGGCAACAAGATCTGCCTGACACGCCGGGCCGTCCTGGAGAACAGTACCTTTACTGAGAATCGCGGCAACGGCATCTGGTTCGACATTGGCAATGAGGACTGCGAGGTACGCAACTGCCTGATCGCCTGCAACGAGAACGCCGGCATTTTTTACGAGATCTCCTATGGCCTGCACGCCCACGACAACGTCATCCTCGGCAACGGGTTCGCCTTCACGCCCGGAGCCTGGGGTGCCGCCGCCGGTATCAGTATCTCCAGTTCCCCGTTCTGCACCGTCGAGCGAAACCTCATCCTGGGCAACAAGGAGGGCTTCAACTTCCGCGAGCAGTTCCGCACAACCCGTCGCATCGACGGCGGCACCGAACCGGTCTGGAACCACGATGAGGTCATCCGCAACAATATCCTTGCTTATAACAGAGATGCTCAGGTGTGGGGCTGGTTCGACATTCCCGATGAGCGGCACTGGCCCCGGTCGATGCAGACCGGCCAGACTGCTCGGCGCCTTCCCGACGATGGATCGAAAGACTCGCCGTCCCAACCTACGGGCCTGTCTCTCGAAGTGCTCCGCTTCACTTTCGAGAGCAATCTCTACTGGCCCGGCGCCGGCCAGGACCTCTTCCACTGGGGCGTTGCGTGGAAGAAACACAAAAAGTATGAGAACCTCGATGCGGTGCAAAAGGAGTTGTCTCTGGAGCAGAACAGCGTTGTTTCCGAGTTCCATGTCCAGAATTACTCCGCACTCGATTTGCGCGTGCCGGCCGACAGCCCCGCCATCAGGATGGGCTGCTATCCCCGCGGCCTCGTGCCCAGTGTCAAACTCGGAGCGCTTCCCTGAGAGTCCCTAACACAGTGAGTCTTGTACGGCGTGCACTCGCCATCCCTGCAAAAGCAGACCCGCCCAGCACGACTCTGTCATTCCTGCGCAGGCAGGAATCCAGATATCGCACGCATGGGGATCGCTCCTCAGGCATGAGCACGTTCGCGGTTCGGATGTCGGCTGGACCCCTGCCTGCGCAGGGGTGACAGGCTACGCCTGTGGAGGCAACGACAGCAGTTTCTGAACGTGCGCTCATTCTATATTAGAGGCTGTAGGTGTGCCGTGGGCCAAACCTCAATCTATCTTCGGCGGAACATCTCAATCGTGTCGCAGCGCGACAACCGGATCTACGCGGGCGGCCCGGCGGGTCGGATAGATGCCCGCCGCCAGACTGACCAGGATGGAGAAGGCGATCGCGCCCAGGCACAGCCACCAGGGAAAGCGGAAATAGTTGATGTGGGGCACGCCGTGACGCATCATCATGCTGTTGGCGACCTCGTTGACGATCAGGCTCACCACCCAGCCGAGGGCCAGGCCGAATGCACCGCCCAGCAGGCCGATGGCGCCGGACTCGAACAGGAAAATCCTCTGCACGTCACCGTCCGTGGCCCCCACCGCCTTCATGATGCCGATCTCCCGGTACCGTTCGAGGATCGACATTACCATCGTGTTGATAATCCCCAGCGACGCCACCGTGATGCCAATCATCCCGACCGCGATCAGGACCGCATCCATGATAAGGAAGCCTATCCTCATCTCGTTCAACTGGTCCATCATGGCAAACGTCCGGAAGCCGCGCGACTCCAGTTCTTGCTTGACGCCCGCCACATCCTCCGGCGACTTGGCTTTGACACTCACCATCGAATAGCCGGACCTCTGGGCCGGCGACTGGAACAGGTCCCACACGCTCGTCACCGACAGTTTTCGCATGCGTGCGGCCGTCCCGGGTGGAATGAATACGTCGCTTCGGACCGGCATCGGGCCGGTGAAGCCCATCTCCTGCGCCACGCCTGTGATCCGGAACGGGTAGTCTTCGCGGGCCAGAGGAAGGCCCGGCCCACCCGAGGAGAAGGCCATCCGCAGCAGATTCGTGAGACCAAAATCGAGCGTCAGCGTCACGACCTCGACCTGCCCGCCGATGGCCCTCTCCAGATCCTTCTGGACGGCGGCGGGCTCCGCTCCGGCGAGCACATGAAGGCGCCTGAGAAGCGAATCGCTGATGATCAACTCATTGGCGTCGTCCGATTCGTAGACGCTGCCCGCCCGCAACTGCACCAGTCCGGATTTGGCTACGGCTGAGGACAACACCTGGACCAGCGTGAACTCATCCCGGTCGCCCAGCCGGACTTGGGCCGGAAAACGCACATCGGGAAACACGGTCTGGACGCCCTTGATCTTCTCGATTTCTTCCAGAGCCTGAGCATTAAGCTGCGGGGCCGGCTGGTTCGGATCTTCGGCTTGCCCGGCGCGATGGTCCCTCCCGCCGCCCTCTCGCGCTGCCTCCGCGTCGTCCGGATCAACCGACGGCGGCCGGCCTCCCTCGCGTCGACCAAAAACACTGATGTAGCTGAATAGATCCAGCTTCTTGAACTGGTCGGTGATATTCTGCTGAATACCTTGCCCGAACGCGAACATGGAAACCAGCGCGCCGATCCCGATGACCACGCCGGAGGTCGTAAGGATGGTGCGGAGCTTCTTCTTCCACAGGTTCCCGCCCGCCTGCTCGATGTAATCCACGATTCTCATGGCTGCTGGCTCAGCACCTCCCGATCGGCCACGACCCCGTCGTGCAGGCGAATCACCTCGTGGGCAAACTCGCGCAGCAGGTCCTTTTCGTGAGACACCATCACGATGGTCAAGCCGCGACGCCGGTTCAAATCCGCCAGGATCTCCACGATCTGGCGGGAGGTCTTGCTGTCCAGATTGCCGGTAGGTTCGTCGGCCAGCAGAATCTGCGGCTCGTTCACGAGGGCTCGGGCAATCGCGACCCGCTGCTGCTCGCCGCCGGAAAGCTCCATCGGGCGATGGTGCTTCCTGGCTTCCAGACCAACCGTATGCAGAAGCTCCTCGGCCCGATGCCGCCGCTCCTTCTTGGCGACGCCCGCGAACAGCAGGGGCAACGCCACATTTTCGAGGGCTGTGTATGCGTTCACCAGGTTGAACGACTGGAAGATCATGCCGACCGTGTTGCGGCGATAGAGGGCAAGCTCCTTCTTGCTCAGATCGGAGATCAGCCTGCCATCGACGCGGATGCTGCCCGTGGAAGGCCTGTCCAGCCCTCCCAGCAGGTTTACCAGCGTCGATTTGCCCGACCCGGAGGCGCCGGTCACGCCGACGAGCCGCCCGCGCACCACGGAGAGCGTCACGCCGCGCAGAGCCGCCACTTCCACCGCCCCGAAGACGTACACCTTCGTCAAATCCGTTATTTCGATGAAGCCGTCAACGTCCATGCCGGAGGAGAAACTCCTGTAACCCCTTCAAATCGTCCGTGTTGAGCAGATCGACACCTTCCGAGAGCAGCTCTCGCCAGAAGGCCTCTCTTGCGGGCGACGGGGCATCCGGCGTCGCCCAAAACCGCACGAGCCGACCCTGCGCGTGTGCCTTCTGAACAACGTTCTTCAGCTTCCGCTGCTCTTCGGGCGGCATCGGCCCCTCCCCACGCCAGGTGAAGTGTTTGCTCCACTGGTCGCTGATCAGAGGAATAACGTCGGCCGATGCACGGGAATCGAGGTCGGTCAGCCGCCCGTCATAACCCGCGTACCGCACCGGCTGCGCTTGCATCAGCTCCAGGGGCCGATTCCCGGACACAATCACGAGCACAGCCCCCTTCTTGCGACCCTGCGGACCCAAGCCGGCGAGGATGTCCCGATATCCTGTCAGAATATCATGAAGTCGCCGGTAGGTTGGCTCGGCCGGAGTTTTGAGGTCCACCAGCAGAATGAACCGCGAACTTCCTCTATATACACGCCCGCCGTTTGCCTTCACGAGGTCCCGCAGAGGCTCCAGGTAGAGCGACTGCAGGGTCTTATCGGGCTGAAGTTCGTTCGGGTCGTGGCCCACACAGAGCTTGTCGCCCACGAGGAATACGTCCGCCTCCACGCTGGTGAAGCCGTGCCGGAGCGCCGCGAACAGGGGCGGCGCGTGCCGATAATCATTGTGCGCGTGGGCATGAAGCAGAGGGACCGCGCCATATTGCCGCTGACAGCCGGACTGCAGGGCCAGCAGCAATCCCACGATACAGACTTTTCTGACCATAAAGCTCCCTGGTCGTCACTTTCGACAAAACCGCCATGCCGACACTCCGTGGCGTACACAATAATGGGCCGGCCCGCCCACGACAATAGGCAACTTTGGTCTCGCGCTCTCTCGCGAAATGGACATGCGACCATTTCTCCTGCAATATGGACACTGGGGTTGCACGTCTGTACTGGAGTCCATAGAATAGCCGCCATGAGCCTGGAGGCCGCAGGCTGTAGGCTGTGGGTGCCTATAGTCTCCTGCCCACGGCAGAGACGCAAACCGTGCGTCTCTACGGCTTCTCAGAAGATGATTGGAGGTCTTCGATGAAACGGAGAGCACGCCTGAGCACTTCTATCACGGCAGCCGTCATCCTGGTCGTGTTCTGTGCGTTTTGCCGCGTCGAGGCCAAAGAGACGGTCATGGTCCCGATGCGAGACGGCGTCAAGCTCGCGACGGACGTCCATCTGCCCGCGGGCGAAGGCCCCTGGCCGGCTATTCTCGTCATGACACCATACGGCAGGAAATCCGCCGAGCCGCTCGCCGGGGAAGTCAATCGGCGCGGTTATGCCTTCGTCGCTCAGGACTTCCGCGGCCGATTCGATTCCGAAGGCGAGGATTATCCCGTCTTTGCATCCTGTGGCTGGGGCGAGCAGGGAACCCCAATCGCGAAGAATCGCGATTGGGAATCCCATCAGGATGGATATGACACGGTCGAGTGGGTCGCCGGCCAGAAATGGTCCAACGGCAAGGTCGGTGGGTTCGGCATCAGCGCACCCGGCATCGCGCTCAATATGACCGCCCCGAGCCGGCCGCCCCATTTGGTCTGCTGCTATGTGGGCGTCGCCTTCTCGAACATGTATGCACAAAGTGCCTACCAGGGCGGAGCCTTCCGGAAAAGCCTTCTCGAAGATTGGCTGACCACTAACAAGTTCAATCCCAAGAATCTCGAGCTGGTGCGAGCTCATCCGAACTACGATGACTACTGGAAGGAGATGGATCCTGAGCAAGTCGCTGCGCGCGTGAGCGTGCCGACCCTGTTCCTGGGCGGCTGGTACGATATCTTCGCCGCGGGCAGTATCAACAGCTTCGTGACGATCAATAAACAGGGCGACGAAAGTGTTCGCGGCAAGTGCCGGCTCGTGATGGAGGCCTACGGCCATGGCCGCAACGACGACTTCGTGTTCCCCAACGCCGCACAACCCCCGGCCGCCGACCCGTGGAGGTGGTTTGAGATTTGGCTGAAGAACGACGGTAAGGGCATCGAGCAGATTCCCGCCGTGCAGTACTTCGTCATGGGTGACCCGGCCGACCCCAACACGCCCGGCAACAAATGGCGCACCGCCGACGACTGGCCGATTCCCGCCGAGATGATGAAAGTCTACTTCCACACGGATAACAAGCTGCGGCTCAGCCCGCCCGAAGAGATGTTTGGCTCGCTCGCGTACAAGTACGACCCCAGGAACCCCGTCCCCACTGCCGGCGGCGCCAACCTGACGGGCAGCAAAGGGCCGAAGGACCAGCGGTCCGTCGAAGACCGGCCGGACGTGCTGCTCTTTACCTCGCCGCCCCTGCACACGTACGTGGAAATCACCGGGTCCGTCAAGGTCAAGCTCTGGGCCTCCTCCACGGCTCCGGACACCGACTTCACCGCCAAGCTCTGCGACATCTATCCCGACGGCCGAAGTATCATCGTCCTCGACGGCATCCTGCGAGCCGGCCATCGCAACTCCATGGAACGAAGTGAGCCGATGGAGTCCGGCAAAATCTACGAGCTGGAAATCGATCTTTGGTCCACCAGTCTGGTCGTAAGCCCGGGGCACCGGGTCCGCGTCGCCATCTCATCCAGCAATGCACCGCGTTTCGAGCCCAACCCGAATACCGGCAAGCCTTCCGGCACGGACGACAAGACCGAAGTGGCCGTCAATACGATCTACATGGACGCCAATCACCCGTCGCACATCCTGCTCCCGATCGCAGCACATTGAGAAGCCGCTGTCACCGAGCAGGACGCCTCTATTATCTGCGGGGAATCGTCTGATGCGAATTGCGCTTGAGAATTTCGTAGCGCGGGTGGCAGCGGCAAGCGCAGCTTGCCGATGGCTGTTTGCCCATCCGCCAGCGGCAAAGCCTTCGGCCTTGCCGCTGCCACCCGGACATTGGCCTGGGGTACTACGAAGAACTAAGTCGTAATCGGCCTAAGAACGAGAAGGCGAGGCCCTCGTCTCTGCTAATCGGTCTGAATCTGCCACAGCCCTCAGATTCTGTGCGACGAGAGCCCCGCCTCTCCCCACGTCCATGCCTGTTGCGGCGGACGTGGCGATTTATCGTGAGGCAGCCGGCTTATACGTAGCCCTGCTGCACCATCGCATCGGCGACTTTGATGAAAGCGGCCGTGTTCGCGCCGCGCACGTAATTGACGAACCCGTTTTCCCGGCCGTACTGGATGCAGTTCTCGTGAATGGAATGCATGATCGTGCCCAGTTGCCGATCGACGTCCTCACGCGAACGCCTCATACATCCGGCATTCTGGTTCATCTCCAGGCCCGACACGGCGACGCCGCCGGCGTTGGCCGCTTTGCCCGGGCCGTACAGGATCTTCGCATGGAGGAACACGTCCACGCCCTCCGGCCGCGTCGGCATATTCGCGCCTTCGGAAACGCAGTAACAGTTGTTTTGCACCAACTGCCGGGCCTCGTCCTCATCGATCTCATTCTGCGTCGCACAGGGGAACGCCAGATCGCAGGGAACGCTCCAGGGACGCTTGCCGGGCAGATACTTCGCCCCTTTGAACCGGTCCGCATACTCCCGGATGCGGCCCCGGCGGACGTTCTTCAGCTCCATGACCCAGGCGAGCTTGTCCGGATTGATGCCGTCCGGATCGACGATCGTGCCGTCCGAATCCGACATGGTGATGGGTTTGGCTCCGAGCGTGTTGAGCTTCTCCACGGTGTACTGGGCCACGTTACCGGCGCCCGACACCGTGGCCGTCTTGCCTTTCACGCTTTCGTTGCGCGTGGCCAGCATGTCGCTGGCGAAATACACGCAGCCATAGCCTGTCGCCTCCGGCCGCAGGTTCGAGCCGCCCCAGCCCGCGCTCTTGCCCGTCAGCGTGCCGTTGAACCGCTGGGTCAGGAGGCGGTACTGACCGAAGAGGAATCCGATCTCCCGGCCCCCGACGCCGATGTCGCCCGCCGGCACGTCAACGTCCGGGCCGATGTAGCGAAACAGTTGGGTCATGAAGGCCTGGCAGAACCGCATGACTTCGCCGTCGCTGCGGCCCTTGGGATCGAAATCGGAGCCGCCCTTCGCGCCGCCGAGCAGCAGCGTCGTCAGGCTGTTCTTGAATACCTGCTCGAAGGCGAGGAATTTCAGCACGCCGAGATTGACCGACGGATGCAGCCGCAGGCCGCCCTTGTACGGGCCCAGCAGACTGCTCATCTTCACGCGGTAGCCCCGGTTGACATGGACATCGCCTTTGTCGTCTGTCCACGTGACACGGAACATGATCACGCTCTCGGGCACGACCAGCCGCTCCAGAACCTTGGCCTGCTTATAGGCCCGCTTTTCCTGCACGATCGGCATGACCGATTCGGCCACCTCGCGCACCGCCTGGTGAAATTCCGTCTCCCCGGGCGATTGCGTGACCACCTGATCCATAAAGGCGTTAACCTGTTGTTCCAGGGCCAATTGACTTCCCGCACCTTGCGACACTGTCGTCGACATACATTTTTCCTTTACCTGTCCCCCTGCAATTAGTCATCTGGTGAATCCGTCTGTCGCGGCCCATCGCCCGTGCCGCAACCGACGGGAAACAACGTTTCAATGCTTCCGCTCGTCGCAGATCCGCTGGATGGAGTCGAGGTAGTGCTTCAGCAGCCAGAACTGCTCGAGGAACTCGGGCCACCCGCATTCCGGGACGAAGCCCTGCTTCGCCTCCGCCACGACCATCCCGCCGCCGGTCGTCAGGCGCTTGAGCTCGCCCCACATCTGGGCCCAGGTCTTGTTCGCATCCTGCGAGATCGAGCTCGCCACTTTCAACAGATGCTCGAGCTGAACCAAGGCCGTCATGGGAATGACGGCGGGCTCCTCCTCCGCCAGCCGGGCGATCGACGCTTTTCTTCGCTGTTCGACGGTCATGAGAGGCTCCTAATGATAGCCTGCCACCGCGCGGCGACACCGAAACACACCACGGCACAAACCATGCGCATTGTAACCGGAGACAGGGCCACGCGAATGGGAGGATATCACACAGGGTATGCGTAGGCGGCCTGTGGAATATGGAGCCCACATAATACGCATGGTTAACACACACGGTACTCAACTGGCCCCGTGCCTCTATATCGTGGCACAAATCGTAAGTTCTTTGCCGTACGCCATTTGCGGTTAGGCCGCTCCGCACCAGGAATTATTTTGCCACATATCCGATTGCCTGATATCATGTAGTGGTATGTTTGTGACCATGGGCAGCGATGTGTATTAGATGGGTAACCGCCATGAGCAAGACCCCGACCCGTGCCGAGCTGATGAGACAAGTGAAGGCTTTGCGCCATCGCGTAGCCGCCCTGGAGTCGAGCCCCGGCGGCGGCTTCTCGCCATCGGAGCTCGAGATTGCTCTGCGCGAGCGCATCAAAGAGCTGGATTGTCTCTATACGATCTCGACATTTCAGGAAATGCACTTCCAGTCACCGGACCGGTACCTGCAAAGCGTCGTGGACTGCCTGCCCAAGAGCTGGCAGTTCCCCGAGCACGCGTGCGCCCGCATCGTCTACTTCAACAAGGAGTACACGACCGAGGGATTTGCGGAAGGCAAATGGCGGATGTCGGCGGACATTACGGCGGACGGCAGACCGGCGGGCGTCGTGGAGG
>Ga0315281_10004061_pt1 | contig 21345 bp, 15 predicted proteins | sample YL17G07_0_MG_FD_204540 | JGI IMG/M metagenome (GOLD analysis project Ga0315281, IMG submission 204540) | Sediment microbial communities from Yellowstone Lake, YNP, Wyoming, USA - YL17G07_0 | ecosystem: Environmental > Aquatic > Freshwater > Lake > Sediment | place: USA: Wyoming | collected...
AGCGGCGCCGACGCGGCTACGGTGCGCGCGGCTGCGGCGGGCGCGGGCGGGCATGCGACGCTGTTTCGCGCGAGCGACAAGCCGGGCGGCACTTTCGCGCCGCTGCCGCCCGAGCTGGCGCGGCTGCACCGCGAGCTCAAGCAAACCTTCGATCCGGCGGGCATCCTCAATCCCGGCCGGCTCTACCAGGAGTTCTGATGATCTCGCCGCGGGACCGATGATGCGGGCCGATGAGCTTTCCGCCTTTCTTGCGCCTGCCATGCGCGAGCAGGTCGACGCGCTGTGCGTTGCGACCGACGCGGCGCGCGCGATGGCGCACCTGGCGCGCCTGGCGTCCGAACCTGCGCTTGCCGAAGTGGCGCAGCACGCCGGCAACTGGGAAATCCGTCTTGCCGCAGCGCAGCGGATTTCAGATCCCGCACTGCTCGCGCGCGTCGTCGAGGCGACACGGCACCGCGACAATCGCGTTTTCCGGCACTGCTCCGACCAGTTGCGCGCGCGCCGCCGCACGCTGGGCCACGCCATGCGCGCGGCGGAACTTGCGGCGGCGTTTCGCCGCATCCTTGCGACGCAGTCCGATCACGAGGCGCTGCCCGCGGACAGCTTCGACGAGCTCGATTCGGAGTTGAACAACCTTCTGCGGGAGTTCAACGTGCCGCAGGAATGCCTCGATCTCGCAGCGGCCGTGCGCGAGCGGGTTCAGCGGGATGCGCAGGCGATGCGCGATCTCGGGGCCGACGCGGCGGAGGCGGAAGCGCTATGCGTGCGCATCGAGTCGGCGGCCGGGCCGGCTGACGCGGAGGCTTTTCGCGCGAACGTCGAGGCGATCGTCGAGCGATCATCGCGGCGCGTGGCCTGGCTGGCGGGTCATCCGACCGCGGCGGCGCTTGCGCACTCGATGGAGAGGGCGACCGCGGCTCTCGATGCGCTGGGGCCGGAGCCAAAGGCCGCTGAGCCGGCGCCTGCCGCGCCGGCGCCCCGCGAGGCGAGACCACCGCGCACTCTGCCCGTGGGCAAGCGCGACGCCGTGCGCGACCTGCTCGATCGTCTGGCGCTGCAACTTCAGGCAGGCCAACTTGCCGAAGCGGAGGACACGGAGCGGCAGCTCGTCGAGAAGGCGGGCGCCGGGCCGCTGCCCGAATCCCTGGTGCGGCGGCTGCGCCGCGAGCGCGCGCAGCTTGGGCGCATGCGCGACTGGGCGCAATGGGGCGATGATCAGGCGCGCGGGCACCTGATCCGGGCCGCGGAGGAGTTGCCGCAAGGGGAGCGCGATCCGGAGAAGCTGGCAACCGCTGTCACCGGCCTGCGCGAGCAGTGGAAGCGGCTGGATGCCAACCGGCACACGACCCGGAAGCAGTGGGAGCGTTTCGATGCCGTCCTGACCCGGGCATTCCGGCCGGTGATCGAATTTCGCGCCAAGCGTGCGAGCCGGGAAAAGGCCGCGGCCGCCGCCAAGGCGTCCTGCTGCGATCAATGCGAGGCCTGGGCTGCCGGCATCGATTGGCAGCATGCGGATTTTCGCGCGATCGCCGCGCAGCGTCACGAATTCGGCACGCGGTGGCGCGCCCTGCCGTTCGCCGGATTTCGCGAAGAACGGCGTCTGCGCAAGCGGTTCGACAAGCCGGTCAAGGCAGTGGATGAGCGCCTTGGCGCGGCGCGACAGGCCGAAAGGAGCAGGCGCGAGGCGCTCATCGGCGAGGCGGAGGCGTTGCGCGAGTCGCCGCAAGTAGGCGATGCGATCAAGGCGGCGGTGGCCTTGCAGGCGAAGTGGAAAGACGGCGCGCGCAATGCCGGCCTTTCGCGCCAGGACGAGCAGGCGCTGTGGCAGCGATTTCGCAGTGCCTGCGACGCGGTGTTCGCGCGGCGCGACGAGCAGCGCAATGCACGCGCGGCGGAGCGCGCCACGCGCGAGACTGAACGCAGCCGTCAGCTGCATGAACGCAAGGCGCTAGCCGCGCGGCAGGTGGATGCGGCGCGCAACCGATTCGAGTTGCTCGCCCGCAGCGCCGCACTGGCCGCCGCGCAGGCGAGCACGGCGACGCTCGACAAAGGCCGCATCGAGCGCGAAGCGCTGCTTCTCGACCTCGAGCTTGCGCTCGATCTGCCCTCGCCGGCATCGGCTTCCGGCGCGCGCCGGGCGCGTCAGTTGCTGAAGCTGCAGGAGCGCTTCCGGCCCGGGAAGACGGAATCTGCGGATCCGGAAACGCTGGTGCAGCGCTGGTACGCCGCGGCGGCGCGCAGCGATCCGGAGCACGACTCGCGCATGTCGGTGATTGTCGAGGCGCTGGTCAAGGCAGGCCGGCAGCCGTCGCAATGACCTATCGTTCCTTCGGCAGTTTTTTCTTCTGCGCTTCCACGGCCTCGCGTGCCGGGTTGGCAAATGTCGTCGCGGGGTACCGCGCGAGCAGCCGGGAGTACAGCTGGATGGCAAGCGCGGGTTCGCCCGCCTCGCCGGCTTTATGGGCGGATTCGAACAGCAGCCTCTGCTGCGCGATGTCGCTGGCTGGCGCAGCGCCCGGCGCATTTCCTGCCGTGGATCCCGGCGCGGTGGCGAGGCCGGTCATGAACTCTGCGGCGCGCGCTTCTTCAGTGAGCCTGCGCTCCTCCGCTTTGCGCCGGATGTACCACACCAGCCAGATGAGAGTGGCCGCGAAAGCGGCCACCACGAGCCAGAACAGAATGTTCATCGCCCAGGAAGTATAGCGAGCCCGGATCGGAAAACCCGTGCAGACCCAACTCGCCGATTTCATCCGCGATACGCCAGAAGGAAAGGAGGCGGACGCGATCCTGCGCAAGTGCGTGCATTGCGGTTTCTGCAATGCCACCTGCCCGACCTACCAGCTCCTCGGCGACGAGCTGGACGGGCCGCGCGGCCGCATCTACCTCGTCAAGCAGATGCTCGAGGGCGTGACACCCACGGCAAAGACGCGCCTGCACCTCGACCGCTGCCTCAGCTGCCGCTCGTGCGAATCCACCTGCCCCTCGGGCGTGCAGTACGGGCGCCTGGCCGACATCGGGCGCGGTATCGTCGAAGCGAAGGTCGGGCGGGGATTCTGGGAAGGGATGAAGAGGAAGGCGCTCGGCACTTTTCTGCCGCGCACGGGGTTTTTCTCGTTTGCGCTGCTGCTGGGATGGCTGACGAAATCGTTCCTTCCCGAATCTCTCCAAAAGACGATCCCGGAAAAACCCAAAGCCGCGGGGATCTGGCCTGCGCCTCGGCACCGGCGGCGCATGCTCGCGCTCGCGGGCTGCGTGCAGCCGGCCCTCGCGCCGGCGATCAACGCGGCGGCGGCGCGGGTGCTCGACCGGAATGGAATTTCGCTGATCGAGGCGCCGGGTGCCGCCTGCTGCGGTGCGGTTCGCTTCCATCTGAACGAGCAGGACGCGGGCAGGGAAGACATGCGCGCGCTGATCGATGCCTGGTGGCCATCCATCGAACGCGGCGAGATCGAGGCGATCGTGATGACGGCGAGCGGCTGCGGCTCGTTCGTCAAGGAATTCGTTCATCATCTTCATGCGGATGCCGGATACCGCCAGAAAGCGGAACGCATCTCGGCAATGACGAAGGATCTTTCCGAAGTCGTGCCGGAACATGCGATAGAAAAGAAAGCCAATTCCGGCCGGGCCGCCTTCCAGTCGCCCTGCTCGCTGCAGCACGGCCAGCAGCTTCGCGGCAATGTCGAAGCGCTGCTGCGCAAGGCGGGCTATGAGCTTGTGCCCGTTGCCGACGGGCATTTGTGCTGCGGCTCGGCCGGCACCTACTCGATCCTGCAGCCCGAACTTTCCGGGCAACTGCGCGAGCGCAAGCTCTCCGCGCTTGCCGCCGGCGGTCCCGGCGTCATCGCGACGGCCAACATCGGGTGCCTGGCCCACCTGCAGGCAGGCACGCGCGCGCCGCCGAGCGGAACGCGAGTCCGCATCGTGCACTGGATAGAGCTGCTGGACGAGTAGAATTTCCGCATGGAAACCATCGTCCGCGCCGCCTGCCCGCACGACTGCCCCGATACCTGCGCGATGCTGGTTACGGTGAAGGACGGCGTGGCGGTGAAGGTGCAGGGCGATCCGCAGCACCCGTTCACCGATGGCTCGCTTTGCACCAAGGTCGCCCACTATCCCGAGCGCACCTATTCGCCCGACCGGCTGCAGCATCCGCTCAAGCGCGTCGGCCCCAAAGGCAAGGGCGAGTTCAAGCGCATCAGCTGGGAGGAGGCGCTGGACGAAATTGCGGCGCGCCTGAAAAACATTGCCGCCGAGAGCCCGGAAGCGATCCTGCCGCTCAGCTACGCCGGCACCATGGGCATGCTGCAGTACAGTTCGATGGACCGGCGCTTCTTCCACAAACTCGGCGCATCGCAGCTGGAGCGCACGCTGTGTTCGTCCGCCGGCAAGGCCGGCATCAAGGCGACGCTCGGCGGCAGCTACGGCATGGACCCGGAGCATTACCAGGATTCGAAGCTGATCGTGATCTGGGGCTCCAACCCGATCGCGTCGAACCTGCACTTCTGGTCGCGCGCGCAGGAAGCGAAGCGGCGCGGCGCCAAGCTGGTGGCAATCGACCCGTACCGCAGCCTGACCGCGGAGAAGTGCAACCAGCACATCGCACTGCTGCCCGGCACCGACGGCGCGCTCGCGCTGGGCATGATGCACGTGCTGATGGCGGAGAACCTCATCGATGAGGATTATGTTTCCAAGTACACCTTGGGTTATGAGGAATTAAAGGAACGAATCAAACAGCATCCCCCCGCGTGGGCGGCCGAGACCTGCGGCATCACGATTGAGGAGGTCGTGCAGCTCGCGCGCGACTATGGCACCGTGAAGCCGGCGGCGATCCGGCTCAATTACGGCATGCAGCGCCACGCCGGCGGCGGCATCGCTGCGCGCACCATTGCGTGCTTGCCGGCGCTGACCGGCGCCTGGCGCGATCCCGCAGGCGGCATCCTGCTGACGACGGCTGATAACTACCATTTCGACCACGCGAAGCTCGAGCGCCCGGACCTCATGCCCACGCCGCTTCCCCGGGTCATCAACCATGCGAGGCTGGGCGACGCGCTTACGGCCGCGCAATCCCCGGTGCGCGCGGTGATCGTCTACAACAACAATCCGGTGGCGGTGTGCCCGGATTCGTCGAAGGTGATCGCCGGTTTCGCGCGCGAGGACCTTTTCTGCGTGGTGATGGATTCCTTCCTCACCGACACCGCGGACTATGCCGACATCGTGCTGCCCGCGACCACCCAGCTCGAGCACACCGACATTCACAAGTCCTACGGCCACTTGTACGTGCTGGCGAACAACCCGGCCATCGCCCCGGTCGGCGAATCGCTGCCGAACGCCGAAGTGTTCCGGCGGCTGGCGGCGCGCATGGGCTTCGAGGAGGATTGCTTCCGCGATTCGGACGACGATCTCGCGCGCCAGGCGATCGGCTCGGGGCATGCCAACCTCGCCGGCATGGACTGGGAATCGCTCAAGCGCGACGGCTGGAAGCGGCTCGCGCTGCCGGCGAAATTCGCGCCTTTCGCCAAGGGCGGTTTTCACACGCCCTCGGGCAAGTGCGAGTTCTACAGCGAATCGCTGAAGGCGCAGGGCGTCGATCCGCTGCCGTTCTACAATCCACCGGCCGAACTGCCGGCGAGCAATCCGCAACTGGCGCGCAAGTATCCGCTCAGCTTCCTTTCGCCGCCGGTGCGCAACTTCCTCAACTCCTCGTTCGCCAACCTGCCACGGTTCCGCGAGGAGGAAGGCGAGCCCAGCCTGGAGCTGCATTCGGACGACGCGGCAAAGCGCGGCATTGCGAATGGCGACGCGGTGCGCGTATTCAATGACCGCGGCAGCTGCACGCTCAAGGCCCGCGTCAACGACAAGCCGCGGCGCGGCGTGGTAGTAGCGCCCTCGGTGTGGTGGAAGAAATTTTCGCGCGACCACCGCAACGCGAACGACCTTACCTCCCAGCGCACCGCCGACCTGGGCGGCGCGGCAACCTTCTATGACTGCTTGGTCGAGGTGGAGAGGGTCCCTTAACACCCGTCCTGCGCGCATCGGGCGCAGGGCACCGTCCGTCGGGGAAAGCGCAAGAAAGTGTCATCCGTGTGCTGTTGTTCCGGCGGTAGACGCCGCGCGCGGGAATAGCGTGCCTCGATGACCGAACAGAAGCTGGTGACGGCGCGAGTGGCGGCGCTTTTCCGCGTCGCCCGGCCCGCGTACTTCGCGACGCTCGCCAATGCGGGCCTCCTGATGCTGGTCCTGTGGGAGGCGTTTCCCGTCACGCTCCTGCTCGCCTGGTTCGGCGGCGTGGTGGCGGTTACGCTGGCGCGCGTCGGCCTGCACCGCGCCTATGCGCGCGACGCCGGGCGGCACACGCCGCATCGCTGGGAGGCGCTGTTCGCGCTCGGCGCGATCGCGGCGGGCGCACTCTGGGCCTATCCGCCTGCGGTATTCCTGCCGGTGAGCGATCCCTTGTTCCAGATGGCGGTGATCTTCGTGGTCGGCGGCACCATCATCGGCGCGGCGGGCGTGTACGCACCGAGTCCGGCGGCGTTCTACGGGTTTTGCGTGCCGCCGTTCGCCGCCATCATCGTGCAGCTCGCGGCGCAGTCGGGCCGCACCTACGCTTTGCTGGCCCTGATGGTGGCGGTATTCGGGGTGGTGATGGTGCGCGTCTACCGCGACATCCACGACGGCATCCTGCGCACGTTGCGCACGCAGATCGAGAACGAAGCGCTCGTCGGGCGGCTGGCGAGGAGCGAAGCGCAGCTGCGCGATGCCATCGACAGTTTCCCCGAAGGCATCGCGGTTTACGATGCGGACGACCGGCTGCTGGTCTGCAACGAGATCTACGCGCGCGTATACGGTGCGGGCAAGGCCGCAGCCGAACTCACCGGCGAGCCCTATCCGGTGATCGCGCAGAATGCGTTTACCGCCGAGGTCGTCCCGCCGGAGGACGCCGATCGCTACGCGCAGTGGCTCGAGGAGCGCTTGGCGCGCCGGCGCAGCGGCGCCGGCCTGGTGCGCCACTACAAGTTGCGCGACGGGCGCTCGCTGCAGGGCCTGTTCGTGCGCAGCCGCGCCGGCGGCATCGTCAGCATGTTCACCGATATCACCGAGTTGCGGCGCGCGCAGGACGCGTACAGCCAGGTACTGTCGAAGAGCGAGGCGACGTACCGCAACCTGGTCGAGACCTCGAACGACCTGATCTGGTCGGTGGACGGCGCGGGTCGCTGGACCTATCTCAGCCCGGCGGCGGTGCGCCGCATCTACGGTTGCGAGCCGTCGGACATGCTCGGACGCGAGTTCCGCGAGGTGCTTGCGCCTGAGACGAGCGAGCGGGACGTCGCCGTGTTCCGGGGGATCCTCGCCGGCGAATCGGTATTCGATTACGAAACCCGCCACATGCGGCGCGACGGCAGCACCATCGACCTGTCGCTGAACGCGGTGCCGATGCGCGACGCGAAGGGCGCGGTGATCGGCGCGACCGGCACGGTACGCGACGTCACGGCGCAGAAGGCCGCCGCCGCCGCGCTCTACGAAAATGTCGAGAAGCTGCGCCTTGCGGTGGATGCCGCCGAGCTCGTGTACTGGGAATGGGATCGCGACACGGACCAGCTGCAGTGGGGCCGCGATCCGTCGTCGCTGGTTGGCGCCGCGCCCGAGGGCCGGGCCACGCGCTGGACCAAGTACCTGGAATTGATCCATCCGGAAGACCGCGACGGCTACCTCCAGCGGGTAAACGCGGCCTGGGAGCACACTGGACCCTGCTCCAACGAATACCGGGTGGTCCGGCAAGACGGTCAGGTGGCGTGGCTGTCCTCGCACGGCAAGACGCTGGCCGATGCTTCGGGCCGCGTGCACCGCATGATCGGCGTGTCGCAGGACATCACCGAGCGCAAGCGCCAGGAGGAGGAGGCGCGCTACCTCGCCTACCACGACACGCTTACCGGGCTGCCCAACCGCCGCCTGCTCGACGACCGGCTGCGGCAGGCCCTGTTCCTCGCCCAGCGGCGCGATGCGCGCGTCGCTCTGCTGGTGGTCGACCTGGACAATTTCAAGCAGGTGAACGACGCGCTTGGGCACCGCGCGGGGGATGCGGTGCTGCGCGAGGCGGCGCACCGTGTCGCCGGCTGCCTGCGCAAGGCCGATACGCTGGCGCGGCACGGCGGCGATGAGTTTGTGGTGGTGATTCCGGATCTGCAACTCGACACCGACCTCCAGGTGGTTTCGGAGAAAATCCTGCGCTCGCTCGAACCGCCGTTCCGCGTGGACGGGCGCGATTTCGCAATCGGTGCGAGCATCGGCATATCGCTCTATCCCGGCGATGCCGGCGACGGCGAGGCGCTGCTGCGCAACGCCGATGTCGCGATGTACCGCGCCAAGCAGCTCGGCCGCAACAACTACCGGTTCTACGGCCGCTGAGTCGTCCCCGCGGGGCCTGGCCCCGAGTGAATCTATCGGGGTGCGGGGACCCATAGTAAAGTGTGCCCATGAGGCACGCTCTGCGCCTGGCGCGTTTTGTCGCCCCGTACCGTTTGAAGATCGCGGCAGCGCTGCTCGCGCTGGTGGTGGCCGCGGGCTGCGTGCTTGCGCTCGGCCAGGGCCTGAAGCACGTGGTGGACAATGGCTTCGGCAGCGCCAATCCGGAACTGCTCAATGGGGCGCTTGCAGCGATGATCGGCGTCGCGGTGCTGCTCTCGATCGCGACCTTCACGCGGTTTTACCTGATGATGACGATCGGCGAGCGCGTGGTCACCGACCTGCGCCGCACGGTGTTCAACCACATCCTGGCGCTCGAGCCGGCGTATTTCGAGGCCACGCGCACCGGCGAAGTCATCTCACGCCTGACCAACGACACCACGCTCGTGCAGCAGGTGATCGGCTACGGGCTGTCGATGTTCGTGCGCAACCTGCTGATGATGCTTGGCGCGGCGGTGATGATGTTCGTGGTCAGCTGGAAGCTCGCGGCCTGCGTGCTGCTCGGCATCCCGGCCACGCTGGTGCCGATCCTGCTGCTCGGGCGCCGGGTGCGGCGCCTCTCGCGCGACAACCAGGACCGCGTCGCGGACGTCTCGGCCTATGTCGACGAGGCGGTGCACGAGATCCGCACCGTGCAGGCATACGCCCACGAAGAGGCCGACCGGACCGCTTTCGGCCGCCACGCCGAGGCCGCCTACGAATCGGGCGTGACCCGCATCGGCCAGAAGACGATCCTGATCGCCCTGGTCATGCTGATCGCGTTCTGCGCCGTCGGCGTGATCCTGTGGGTCGGCGGCCACGATGTATTCGCGGGCCGCCTGTCGGCGGGAGAATTGTCGGCTTTCGTCTTTTACGCATTCGTAGTCGCGACCGGCGCCGGAACCGTGTCCGAGGTCTGGGGCGAACTGCAGCGCGCCGCCGGCGCCACCGAGCGCTTGATGGAGATCCTCGACACGCGCCCGAGCGTCACGGCGCCGGCCTTGCCTGCGCCGCGCCCGGTGCACACCGAGATCGCGTTCGACGCGGTCACCTTTGCCTATCCCGCACGGCCCGGCACGCCGGCGCTCGAGCGCTTTTCGCTCGGCCTGTCGCAGGGCGAGCGCGTGGCGCTGGTGGGTCCCTCGGGCGCGGGCAAGACCACGGTGCTTGCGCTCTTGCTGCGCTTCTATGATCCGCAGACCGGCGCGGTGCGCGTCGGCGGCACCGACCTGCGCGAATTCGATCCCGCCGCGCTGCGGCGCCTGATCGCGGTGGTGCCGCAGGACCCGGTGATCTTCGCCGCCAGCGTCCTTGAAAACGTGCGCTACGGCCGGCCGGAGGCGAGCCGCGAGGAGGCGGAGCGTGCCTGCGAGCAGGCCTTCGCGCTGGAATTCATCCACCGGCTGCCGCAGGGTCTGGATACCGCGCTCGGCGAGCGCGGCGTCACCCTGTCGGGCGGGCAGCGCCAGCGCCTGTCGATCGCGCGAGCGCTGCTCGCCGACCGGCCGATCCTGCTGCTCGACGAAGCAACCAGTTCCCTCGACGCGGCGAGCGAGCGCATGGTGCAGCAGGCGCTCGAAGCGCTCGAGCGCGGCCGCACCTCCCTCGTGATCGCGCACCGCCTTGCCACCGTGCAGCACGCCGACCGCATCGTGGTCATGGACCGCGGCGCGATCGTCGCGCAGGGCACGCACGCCGAGCTGATGAAGCAGGGCGGCCTGTACGCGAATCTCGCGGCGCTGCAGTTCCTCGATGCCGGAGCGAAAAAACTCGAACGCGCCGCATGAAATGGTTTTTGCTTTTATTTTTCGTTTTCATTCTTCCCGCCAATGCTGAAACCCTGAAAGTCGGCTCCAAGCGCTTCACCGAGTCGTACATCCTCGGTGAAGTCATCGTCCGCGCCGCAGGCGACGCGACGCACCGTCCGGGGCTGGGCAATACCGGCATCCTGGTCGCCGCGCTCAAATCCGGCTCGATCGATCTCTACCCTGAATACACCGGCACCATCGCGAAGGAGATCCTCAAACTCGATGGGAAACCGGGCCTGGAGGAACTCAATCGCGCGCTCGCGCCGCTCGGGTTCGGCGCCGCGGTGCCGCTCGGCTTCAACAACAGCTACGCCCTGGCGATGCGCGAGGAGCGCGCACAGGCGCTCGGCGTGCGCTCGCTCGGCGACCTGGCGAAGCATCCGGCGCTGAAGCTCGGCCTGTCGCAGGAATTCATCGGCCGCGCCGACGGCTGGCCCGGCCTGAGGGCGGCCTACGGCCTGCCGTTCGCCACGCCCTCCGGCCTGGACCACGGCCTGGCCTACGAGGCGATCGCGTCCGGCAGGATCGATGTCATGGACATCTACACCACGGACGCGAAGATCGAGCGTTTCCAGCTGCGCGCGCTCGAGGACGACCGGAAATACTTTCCGCGCTACGACGCCGTGCTGCTCTACCGGCTGGAGGTGCCGAAGCGCTTTCCCGGGGCCTGGGCGCGGCTGCAGAAGCTGGAGCGGCGCATCGACGAGCGGACCATGATTCGCCTGAATGCGGCCGCCGAATTGCAGGGCAGGAGTTTTGCCGAGGCGGCGGCGCTGCTCGACTCCGGCGCGGAAAGCACGAAGAAAATGGAAAGAAAATTCCTCGCCGTGCTGTTCGGGCCCGATTTCTGGCGTCTCACGTCGGAACACCTGCTGCTGGTGTTCGTGTCGCTCGCGGCGAGCATTGCCGTCGGGATTCCGCTGGGAATCCTTTCCCAGAAGGTGAAGGCGATGACCCAGGTCGTGCTCGGGGTGGTTGGCGTGATCCAAACCATCCCGGCGCTGGCGCTGTTCGCGTTCCTCATCGCGCTGCTCGGCAGCATCGGCACCGTGCCGGCGCTGATTGCCCTCTTCCTGTACGCGCTGCTGCCCATCGTGCGCAATACCTACACGGGACTGGACGCGATCGGGAAGGGCATGCGCCAGGCGGCGCTCGCCCTCGGCCTCTCCAGGAAGGACCGGCTGCGGCGCATCGAGATCCCGCTCGCCATGCCCTCGATCCTTGCCGGCATCAAGACCTCCGCGGTGATCAACGTCGGCACCGCCACCATCGCCGCCTTCGTCGGCGCCGGCGGCTACGGCGAGCGCATCGTCTCCGGCCTCGCGCTGAACGACAACGCGACGCTCCTCGCCGGCGCGATTCCCGCGGCGGCGCTCGCCCTGATCGTGCAGGGCGCGTTCGAGCTGGGTGAGCGGCGATTCGGCTGGATGGCGCGCGCAGGCAGAAGAGCCTAGTTGCCGGATCAGGAGGTTACATAACCTCTTGCGATTCCGCTAGAGGTTATTTATAATCGTAATATGTCTGCGCTCATCTCGTCCTCCGCGTTCGCGCGTGCGCGCAAGCTCTCGGAGCAGCGTGTGCGGCAGTTGCTCGCCGCCGGCAAGGTCGCCGGTGCGATTCGCGTCGGGGAGCGATGGGCAATACCGGCCGATGCCGTAATCCGGCGCGTTCCCGGCGGGCGGCCGCCGTGCACGCGCGCCGGGATGCTGCGGCAGGCGGCGAGGTCCTGCGAGCATGCGCTCGCGCGAGCGGGGGTGCGGTCGAGGGTCGTCGGATCGCTGGCCTACGGCGCGGTTCGCCCGGAGTCGGACCTCGATCTGCTGATCCTGTCCCATGCGGGCAAGACCTGGGGGCAGGTGCGTGCAGTTGTCGATGAGGCGGCGCGGCCTTACGGCATTCCGGTCGACGTGATTTTTGCCGATACGCTGCCGCAAGCAGTAAGAAGGGCCATGCTCAAGGACGCGCGCCGTGCCAGCGAGCTTTGAGAACCAGCTCGCGGTCGTGGCGGAGCTATTGCGCGAAGTCGGGCGCATGGAGGAGGGCGAGAAACGCCACTCGGCGCGGCCCTCTCGCGACGGCTATGAACGGGACCTGCGGCTCGCCGGCCTTGCCCAGCGCATCGCGCAGTCGTACACGATTATCGAAGGCGTGCTCGCCTATGTCGCCCGGCGCATCGACCGCGCACCGGTTACGGGTGAGGATTGGCACAAGATGCTCGTGGCCAGGTGCTCAATGGCATACGACGATCCGAAACGGCCGGCCGTCGTCTCACGGGCGCTCGCCGCGGAGCTGCTCGAACTGTGCGAGTTCAGGCACGTGGTCAGGAACATCTACCCGACGCACCTCGAAGCACCGAGAGTGCGGGAAAACCTGCGGCGTCTTATCCGCGCGACTCGAACTTTCGATGCAGAGACCAGGACATTCGCTGCAACCCTTTCCCCGGCGCGCAGAGCCGGGCGCAAGCGGGCACGTCGCGCGGAGGTATGATTCAGATCAAATTCGCCGTGGATGGCGATCGTACACTGCGGCAACCCGGGGCTCCGGCCCCGTCACGATATGCCAATCCAGAGATCCGATAGGGGAGATCCATGTCGCAGGTGATAGGAGTGCCGCGGGAGACTGCCGCGGGCGAAAAGCGCGTCGCCACCGTTCCCGAGGTCGTTGAAAAGCTCATCAAGCTGGGGTTCAAGGTCGCGGTGCAGTCCGGCGCCGGCGAGGCGGCGAATTTCAGCGACGACGTCTATCGCGCCGCGGGCGCCGAAATCGTCGGCGATGCGGCCGGGCTGTGGACGCGATCCGACATCGTCTTCAAGGTGCGCGGGCCGAGCGCAGAAGAAATCGGCCTGCTGCGCGAAGGCGGCACGCTGGTCAGCTTCATCTGGCCGGCACAGAACCCCGAACTGCTGAAGCAACTGGCGGCGAAGAAGGCCACCGTGCTGGCGATGGACAGCGTGCCGCGTATCTCGCGCGCGCAGAAGCTGGACGCCTTGAGTTCGATGGCCAACATTGCGGGCTACCGCGCGGTGATCGAGGCGGCGCATCACTTCGGCCGCTTTTTCACCGGCCAGATCACGGCCGCGGGCAAGGTGCCGCCGGCCAAGGTGTTCGTCATCGGCGCGGGCGTGGCGGGTCTCGCCGCCATCGGCGCGGCCTCGGGCCTGGGCGCGATCGTGCGCGCCAACGACACGCGTCCCGAAGTGGGTGACCAGGTCAAATCCATGGGCGGCGAATTCGTCACCGTGGACTATGTGGAAGAAGGTGCCGGCGTCGGCGGCTATGCCAAGGTGATGAGCGAAGGCTTCCTCAAGGCGCAGGCAGCGGTCTTCGCCAAGCAGGCGAAGGAAGTGGACATCATCATCACCACCGCGCTGATTCCCGGCAAGCCGGCGCCCAAGCTGATCAGCGCCGAGATGGTGCGCTCGATGAAGCCCGGCAGCATCATCGTCGACATGGCGGCGGAGCAGGGCGGCAACTGCGAACTCACGGTGCCGCACCAGGTTGCCGTGCAGCACGGCGTGACGATCATCGGCTATAGCGATCTGCCCAGCCGCCTGTCCAAGCAGTCGAGCACCCTGTACGCGACCAACCTGTTCCGGCTCACCGAGGAGCTGTGCAAGGCCAAGGACGGCGTCATCAACGTCAATATGGAAGACGAGGTGATACGCGGCACGACGGTGGTGAAAGAGGGCAACGTCACCTGGCCGCCGCCCGCGCCGAAACTGTCGGCGGCACCGCCCGCGGCGGCCAAGCCGGCTGCCACGCCGGCGAAGGCGTCGGGCGGCCATGGCAAGAGTAGCGCGCCCGCCTCCGCCACCAGTACGGCGGTCACCTTCGGCGTGGCAGCGCTGATGTTCTGGTTCGTCGGCGCCTACGCGCCGCAGGAATTTCTCGCGCACTTCACCGTCTTCGTGCTGGCCTGTTTCGTGGGCTACATGGTGGTATGGAACGTCACCCCCGCCCTGCACACGCCGCTGATGAGCGTCACCAACGCGATCAGCAGCATCATCGCCATCGGCGCGTTGGTGCAGGTCGCACCACCAATCATGGGAGGAGGCGATCGGCCGGAGGCATGGATCCTCGGGCTGGCGGTGGCCGGCATCGCGCTTACCGCGATCAACATGTTCGGCGGTTTCGCCGTTACCCAGCGCATGCTGGAAATGTTCCGCAAATAGGGGAGACGAGTCATGTCCGCAACTCTGGCAACCGCCTCCTATATCGGAGCGACGATCCTTTTCATCCTGAGCCTCGGCGGCCTCTCCAATCCGGAGAGCTCGCGGCGCGGCAACCTCTACGGCATGATCGGCATGACCGTCGCTGTGCTGGCGACGCTCTTCGGGCCTCGCGTCACGGGCGCCGGCATCCCGTGGATTATCGGCGCCATGGTGGTCGGCGGCAGCATCGGCCTGTACGCCGCCCGTGTCGTGAAAATGACGCAGATGCCCGAGCTGGTCGCGCTGATGCACAGCCTGGTCGGCCTCGCGGCGATGCTGGTCGGATTCGCGAATTACATCGACCCCGCGGCATCTGCTGATTTGGCGGGAGCGGCGAAGTCCATCCACGAGATGGAGATCTACATCGGCATCCTGATCGGCGCGGTGACCTTCTCCGGCTCGGTGATCGCCTTCGGCAAGCTCTCGGGCAAGATCGGCGGCAGCCCGATGCTCCTGCCGGGACGCCACTGGCTCAATCTGGCCGGCCTGCTGATCGTCATCTGGTTCGGTCGGGAGTTTCTGCGCGCCCACTCGGTGAACGACGGCATGACAGCGCTGATCGTGATGACTGCGATCGCGCTGCTCTTCGGCATCCACATGGTGATGGCGATCGGCGGCGCGGACATGCCGGTGGTGGTGTCGATGCTGAACAGCTACTCGGGCTGGGCGGCGGCGGCCACGGGCTTCATGTTGAATAACGATCTGCTGATCGTGACGGGCGCACTGGTGGGTTCGAGCGGCGCCATCCTCTCCTACATCATGTGCAAGGCGATGAACCGCCACTTCATCAGCGTGATCGCGGGCGGTTTCGGCACCGGGGGCGGCACGCCTGCGCCAAAGGGCGACGGCGCGCAACCGGCCGGCGAGGTCAGTCCGATTCTTGCCGCGGAGACGGCGGAACTGCTGCGCGAGGCGAAGAACGTGATCATCGTGCCGGGATACGGCATGGCGGTCGCCCAGGCGCAGCACACGGTCTTCGAAATCACCAAACATCTGCGCGAGAAGGGCGTCAACGTGCGCTTCGGCATCCACCCGGTCGCGGGCCGCATGCCGGGCCACATGAACGTGCTGCTGGCCGAAGCGAAAGTGCCCTACGACATCGTGTTCGAGATGGACGAGCTGAACGAGGACTTTCCGAATACGGATGTGGCGATGGTGATCGGCGCCAACGATATCGTGAACCCGGCGGCGCAGGATGATCCGACGAGCCCGATCGCCGGCATGCCGGTGCTGGAAGTCTGGAAGGCCAAGACCTCGATCGTGATGAAGCGCAGCATGGCTTCCGGCTACGCCGGCGTGGATAATCCACTCTTCTACAAGGAAAACAACCGCATGCTGTTCGGCGATGCGAAGAAGATGCTGGATGAAGTTCTGGCGGCGTTGAGAGCATGAAAAGCGTTGCGTTGCGCCTGCTCGCGCGCGAGCGCGGGCTGTTTGCGGGTGCGCTGATCATCGGCGCGGCGGCGATGGCGATGGGCGTGCCGGCAGATTTTGTGCTGTTCGCGCTCACCCTCGCGGGCGTGGCGCTGTTCCACCACCACACGCTGCAGGTCGCGTTGACCGGCCTCGCCGTCATCACGCTGTACAAGGTCGGTTTCGCCGGCTTCAAGACGGGGCCGGGCCTGGGCGGGCTCGCGGTGCATCTGCAGCACGAGTGGGTGATCCTCGCCAACCTGTTCGGACTGCTGCTCGGTTTCGCGCTGCTCTCCAACCATTTCGAGCAAAGCCAGATTCCCGCCGAGATGCCGCGCTTCCTGCCCGACGACTGGAAAGGACCGTTCGTCTTGCTCGTGATGATCTTCGTGTTGTCCTCGTTCCTCGACAACATCGCCGCGGCGCTCATCGGCGGCACGGTCGCCGGCATCGTATTCCGGCACAAGGTCCACATCGGCTATCTTGCGGCGATCGTCGCGGCCTCCAATGCCGGCGGCTCGGGCAGCGTGGTCGGGGATACCACTACCACCATGATGTGGATCGACGGCGTCGATCCCAGGGACGTGTTCGAGGCGTATGTCGCGGCAGGCGTCGCCATGGTGATCTTCGGTATTCCGGCTTCGCTGCAGCAGCACCGCCATTCGCCGATTACCAAGGACGCGCCGGCCGGGATCACGATCGATTGGCCGCGCGTCACGATCGTCGCCATCATCCTCGCCGCGGCGATCGCGATGAACGTGTTGATCAATGTCAAATTCGCCGAACATTCGGACAGCTTTCCGTTCATCGGCGCGGCGGTCTGGGTGGCGATCCTCGTCACCGCGCCCTGGCGCCAGCCGGACTGGAAACTGCTGCCCGGTGCGTTCAAGGGCAGCATCTTCCTGCTCTCGCTGATCCTGTGCGCTTCGATGATGCCGGTGGAGAAACTACCCGTGGCCTCGTGGCAGACAGCGCTGGGGCTGGGGTTCGTTTCGGCGGTATTCGACAATATTCCTCTGACGGCGCTTGCGCTCAAGCAGGGCGGCTACGACTGGGGCTATCTCGCCTACGCGGTGGGCTTTGGCGGTTCGATGATCTGGTTCGGCTCCAGCGCGGGTGTGGCGCTCGTGGGCATGTATCCGGAGGGGAAGTCGGTCGGCAAATGGTTGCGGCACGGCTGGCACGTGGCGCTCGCCTATGTGATCGGCTTCTTCGTGCTGTACGCGGTGCTCGGCTGGCATCCGAACGCGCCGCACAAAGCCAGGCCGGTGGCCCAGATTCCCGCCGTGACAGGGAACGCCAATTTCACATCGTGAAGTTGTCTTGCGGTGTGCGCGAGCGCAGGGGTAGAATTACGGCGCTTTTCGACCGGGGTCGCAATCCCGCGCTGGAGCAAAACTTCCTAGGAGGAGGCATCAAATGAGCAATCAGAAAGACAAATCCGTCGCTTCGCGCCGCAAGTTCCTGTCGGGCGCGGCAGCGGCAACGGCTGGCGCGGCGACGCTCGGCTTCCCGATGATCGCCAAGGCGCAGGGACCGATCAGCATGCGCTGGCAGAGCACCTGGCCATCGAAGGACATCTTCCACGAGTACGCCACCGACTTCGCCAAGAAGGTCAACGACATGACCGGCGGCGACCTCAAGATCGAGGTGCTGCCTGCCGGGGCCGTGGTTCCGGCTTTCGGCCTGATCGACGCGGTGTCGAAAGGCACGCTCGACGGCGGTCACGGCGTGCTGGTGTACCACTACGGCAAGCAGAATGCACTCGCGCTGTGGGGCTCTGGCCCGGCCTTCGGCATGGACGCGCAGCAGATGCTGTCCTGGCACAAGTATGGCGGCGGCAAGGAACTGCTCTCCAAGCTCTACGCCTCGATCGGCCTCAACGTCGTGTCGTTCCCCTACGGGCCGATGCCGACGCAGCCACTCGGCTGGTTCAAGAAACCGATCACCAAGCCCGACGATTTCAAGGGCCTCAAGTACCGCACCGTGGGCATCTCGATCGACGTGTTCCAGGGCATGGGCGCCGCGGTGAACGCGCTGCCGGGCGGCGAAATAGTGCCGGCGATGGACCGCGGGCTGCTCGACGCGGCGGAATTCAACAACGCGACCTCAGACCGCCTCCTCGGCTTTGCCGATGTCTCCAAGGTGTGCATGCTGCAGAGCTACCACCAGAACGCCGAGCAGTTCGAGATCACGTTCAACAAGACCAAGTTCGACGCCTTGCCGGCGAAGATGAAGGCGATCATCGAGAACGCCGTGGAAGCCGCCTCCCAGGACATGTCGTGGAAGGCGATCGACCGCTACTCGACGGACTACATCGAGTTGCAGGTCAAGGACAAGGTCAAGTTTTACAAGACCCCTGACTCGGTGCTCGCGCGCCAGCTCGTCGTGTACGACGCGGCGGCGGCCAAGAGAAAGGACAACGCGCTGTTCCAGGAGATCGAGGCGTCGCAGAAAAAGTTTGCGGAACGCGCGGTTCGCTGGTACCTGGATACGCAGCTTAGCGGCCGCATGGCTTACAACCACTACTTCAGCAAGGCGACGGCCAAGCCTGCCGCGAAGAAAGCCTGACGTCAGCCTGACGCAACGACACCATCCGGTCCGATCCGGATGGTGTTTTTTTTTAAGGATGTAGAATCCTGGTCATGCAGAAACTTCTTCTATTCGTCGACAAGGTGAGTACCTGGGTTGGGCAAGCCTTTTCGTGGTTCATCGTCGCGCTCACGCTGCATGTGAGCTGGGAAGTATTTTCTCGTTACGCGCTCGACAACCCGCGCGCGTGGGCCTTTGACGTGATGATCATGATGTACGGCACGCTGTTCATGATGGCCGGCGCCTATACGCTGGCGAAGAACGGCCACGTGCGCGGCGATGTCATCTACGGCTACTTCACGCCGCGGGCGCAGGCCATCATGGACCTCACCCTGTACATCGTGTTCTTCCTTCCCGGGATCATTGCGCTGACCTACGCCGGCTACTCCTACGCCGCCGACTCTTGGCGCATCAATGAGCACTCCAATATTACTTATGAAGGCCCGCCGGTGTACCCGTTCAAGACCGTGATCCCGCTTGCCGGCGCGTTCGTGCTGGCGCAGGGCATCGTCGAGATCATCCGCTGCGTCATCTGCATCAGGCAGGGCGCGTGGCCGGCGCGTGAAGAGGATGTCCAGGAAGTTGACGTCGAGAAGCTGAAGGAAGAGCTGCACGTCAAGGACGAGGACATTGCCAAGCTTGACGTGTACGTAACGAAGGGGCGGGCCGAGTGAAGATGCGCAAGGAACTGTGGTTCGGTTTTTCGCTGATGGCGCTGATCATCATTCCGGTGATCGCGCTCACGCCATGGACCCATCTCACGAACGGGCACTTGGGACTGCTCATGCTCGCGCTGATCTGCGTGGGCATCATGCTCGGTTTTCCCACGGCGTTCACGCTGATGGGGATGGGGGTCTTCTTCGGCTGGCTTGCCTACCGCAGCGTCGACCCGGCGACCGCCGGGCAGCGGATTCTCGACATGTTCGTGCAACGCACCTACGGCGTGATGTCGAACGACGTGCTGATCGCGATTCCCCTGTTTCTGTTCATGGGCTATCTCGTGGAGCGCGCGAAACTGATCGACAAGTTGTTCCGGAGCCTGCATCTGGCCACCGCACGCGTGCCCGGGGCGTTGGCGGTCGCGACCATCGTCACCTGCGCAATCTTCGCCACGGCCACCGGCATTGTCGGCGCGGTGGTGACGCTGATGGGCCTGCTCGCTTTTCCGGCAATGCTCAAGGCCGGATACAACGTGAAGGTGGCGGCGGGCGCGGTCACCGCGGGGGGCTGTCTCGGCATCCTGATTCCACCCTCGGTGCTGCTGATCGTGTATGGCGCCGTTGCCGGGGTGTCCGTGGTGCAACTCTACGCTGGCGCCTTTTTCCCGGGTTTCATGCTCGCGTCGCTCTATATCGGATACATCATCGTACTCGCGAAACTGAGGCCCGATCTGATGCCTCCGCTTCCCGAGAGCGAGCAGCGCGTCGACCTTCCGGACTTTGCGCGGACGCTGGCGCCGCAGGGAAATAACGCATTGGCCGGACTCTGGCGCTCGTTGACCGCAAGCGGCGGTGTCGCGAAACGCACCGTGCTCTGGCAACTCTTCGTGACGCTGGTACCGGCGCTGTTCATCGCCGCTTTGCTGGGCGCCACCTATCGGGTGGCGACCGCGCCGGAAGTCGAGGCGAGCACGGCCGGGCTGATCGAGGCCGGGGGTCTCGTTGCAGCGCCCGAGACGGAAAGCGAGGTGTCCACGGGTCTCATTGGCGCACCCGATACGGAAGACAAGGAATCGGGCGCCACCGAACCCTCAACTGAAGAGGCGAAGGAAGCCGCAACCGCCGAGCCGGGGCCGGCGGCTGCCAAGGGGGATAAACCCGCAGCGAAGCCCGCGGAGGCAAGCCATCAGGAGCGGCTGCCGGTGCCGATATGGTTGTGGGTCGTGTTCGGGGTCGGCATTGCGGTCATCGCAATCGTCTACAGGCTCTGGAACTGGGAGCGGCTCGAGGTATTCAAGATGCTGCTTGCCTCGTTCTTTCCGCTTGCGCTCATGATTCTCGCGGTGCTCGGCGCGATCGTGTTCGGTCTCGCGACGCCTTCCGAGGCGGCGGCGATCGGCGGCTTCGGCGGCTTCATTCTTGCCGCGATTTATCGATTCGTCGGTCGCTGGCGCGATGCGCATCCGGGCGGTGCGCGTCTCAACCCGGTGCTCTGGGCTACGGTGAAAGACTTGGGGACGATCATCAAGGAATCGTCCTTTCTCACCGCCAAGACCAGCGCCATGGTGTGCTGGCTGTTTGTCGGCTCCGGCGTTTTCTCGGCGGCGTTCGCGCTGCTCGGAGGGCAGGAGGTCATCGAGAAGTGGGTGCTGTCGCTGGACATGACCCCGGTGCAGTTCATGATCCTGGCGCAATTCATCATCTTCATCCTCGGCTGGCCGCTCGAGTGGACGGAAATCATCATCATCTTCATGCCGATCTTCATCCCGCTGCTGCCGCACTTTCACATCGATCCGCTGTTCTTCGGCCTGCTGGTCGCGCTCAATCTGCAAACGGCGTTCCTGTCCCCGCCGGTGGCGATGGCGGCGTTCTACCTGAAGGGCGTTTCGCCGCCGCACGTGACCCTCAACGCCATTTTTGCCGGCATGATGCCGTTCATGGGCATTCAGGTCGTTGCGCTCGTGATTCTGTACGTCTTCCCGCAGATCGGGCTCTGGCTGCCCAGCGTTGTATACGGGCGCTAAGGCGCCGCGGGAACGAAGGATCGCGGCGGTTAAGGCGCCGCCGCGATGGCCCTGAGTACGCGCAGTTCTTCCTGCATGCGCGCGATTTCGCTGCGGTCGGCGAAGGCGAGCACCCAGTGGGTCAGCAGGCCGTCCACGCCGTGCACCATGCCGATCGACAGTTCTACTTCCGCACCCTTTCCGTCCCTGCAGCGCGCGC
>Ga0315281_10004063_pt1 | contig 21343 bp, 20 predicted proteins | sample YL17G07_0_MG_FD_204540 | JGI IMG/M metagenome (GOLD analysis project Ga0315281, IMG submission 204540) | Sediment microbial communities from Yellowstone Lake, YNP, Wyoming, USA - YL17G07_0 | ecosystem: Environmental > Aquatic > Freshwater > Lake > Sediment | place: USA: Wyoming | collected...
GCCGACCGTAACCCGTCGGTTTCGCCTGACGGACGGTGGCTCCTGTACGAGTCGAGCACGACCGGAACCGTGGAGGCATACGTGCGGCCGTTTCCCAATGCCGCAGCCGGTCTGTATCAGGTCTCATCGGGTGGTGGCTTCACGCCAAAGTGGTCGAGCGACGGTCGCGAGATCTTCTATCGCAACACCAACGGCCAGCTCATGCGCGCCGCGGTCGGTTCCGGCAACACGTTCACATTTGTCGATCAGCGCCCTCTGTTCTCGCTGAGCGGTGTCGCCGACTGGGATGTCGCTCCCGACGGGCGATTCGTGCTGCTGCGCGACAAGCAGGCCCAGCAGCGCCGGGGTCTCGTCGTCGTCGAGAATTTCTTCCAGGAACTGAAGGCGAAGGTGCCGAGATGAGCGGCAACGCTGGCCCCCATGTGTCGGGCGGAGTAGACTCTTCGGCATGATCGCGAACGACTTGCCAGGCGCTGATCTGGTCCAACGCGGGTTGCGCGATCTGGAGCAGGGCGCCGAATCAGTCGAGGCCCTTCTGGTCTCGTTGAGTGCTCCACGCTTGCGCGCCTTGGGCATCGCGGTGCCGGCGCCACTCGCGAACGCCGATGTGCGGCTGTACCGTCTGCTCGCCGAGCGGCACGGTGCGGGGGCACACTCGCGCTACAACGCGCTCGTTCGTCGTATCGTGAGTTTTCAACGTGCGGCCGCGTGCGCCAGCTAGCAGACCGCGAGCGCATTGAAGCGTTTCTTGCGGCACTGGCGCGCGAGGCAACAACCGAGACCGGCTTGTTCGTGGTCGGCGGGACGTCGGCCGTTCTCGAGGGATGGCGGCCAACCACGATTGACATTGACTTGGTGATGCGACCGGAGTCGGACGCCATGCTGCGCGCCATTCCTGTGCTCAAGGAGCGGCTGTCGCTCAACGTCGAGCTGGCGTCTCCGGATCAGTTCATTCCGGTGCCCCAGGGTTGGGAAGGGCGCAGTCCGGTCATCAAACGCATCGGGCTCGTTACGGTGCGGCATTACGATTTTTGTGCGCAGGCGCTGGCCAAGATCGAGCGCGGGCATGAGCGCGACCTTGCTGACGTCGAGGCGATGGCGGCTCGGGGCTTGATCCATGGTGCGGCCGTGCGCGAGATGTACGCACGCATGGAGCCCGACCTTTACCGGTTCCCCTCGATTGACCCGCCATCGTTCCGACGCGCCGTGGACGCCGTGTTTCCCGCATGAGTGGCACCGAACGCCTCAACACGGCCCTCGCCGGCCGCTACAGGATCGAGAAGCAACTCGGTCAGGGCGGCATGGCGACCGTGTACCTCGCGGAGGACCTGAAGCACGATCGCAAGGTTGCGGTCAAAGTCCTCAAGCCCGAACTCGCTGCGGTGCTCGGCGCCGAGCGGTTCGTGGTGGAGATCAAGACGACGGCGGCGTTGCAGCACCCGCACATCCTGCCGCTCTTCGACTCCGGCACCGCCGACGGGTTCCTGTACTACGTGATGCCATATATAGAAGGGGAGACCCTGCGCGGGAGACTCTCCCGCGAGACGCAGCTTGGCATCGACGAAGCAGTAGGAATCACGACGCAAGTGGCTGACGCACTCGACTACGCACATCGCCATGGCGTGATCCACCGCGACATCAAGCCGGAGAACATCCTGCTCCACGACGGGCGGCCGATGGTCGCGGACTTCGGCATCGCGCTCGCCGTGAGCGCGGCCGCCGGTGGACGCATGACCGAGACCGGCCTCTCCCTCGGCACGCCGCACTACATGTCGCCGGAGCAAGCGACAGCCGAAAAGGAGATCACCGGCCGCAGCGACATCTACTCGCTGGCCTCGGTGATGTACGAGATGCTTGCAGGCCAGCCTCCACACCTCGGCGGCAGTGCGCAGCAGATCATCATGAAGATCATCGCCGAGCCGGCTCAGGAGGTGACGAAGCTCCGCAAGTCGGTGCCACCGCACATTGCCGCGGCGCTAAGCAAAGCACTGGAGAAAGTGCCCGCGGATCGTTTCGAGAGCGCCAAGGCATTTGCGTCCGCGCTCACGAATCCCGCGTTTCGTGTTGATGGGCAAACAGGGAGCAACGCAGTCGCGGCCGCTGGAGCGGTTTCGAAGCGCACACTCGCTGCAGTTGTGGCAGCCTCGATCGTCGTCACCGCAGCCGCCACATGGAGCCTGAGCGCGCCGGCGGCCGCGCCTGCGACGCTCGTGCGTCAGCGCGTGGACCTGTTCACTACCGCGGGTCGAGTGGACAGCTGGCGTCAAATCGGCATGACACACGACGGCCTATTCGTCGCCTTCGTTGGCGGATCCGGCGCGGATCAGAGAATCTGGCTCAAGACACCGGAGCGCGTTGTCGCGCAACCAATGGCAGGCACGGATGGTGGCGCGGCGCCAACGTTCTCCCCAAATGGCGAGTGGATCGCCTTCGTATCCGGTGGCAAGGTGCGCAAAGTGCGACTCAACGGCGGAGACGTCACACCGATCGCCGACGGCGCCACAGACATTTACTCAGCCACTGCCTGGCTCGACGATGGCACCGTGCTGTTCGCCGACCGCCAATTCGGCCTCAGCGCCGTGAACCAGGACGGCGGGAGGGTGCGGGTGCTCGTTCCCCGCGATTCACTGCCCAACACCATTGTCGACATCACGGCCGTGCCGGGCGGGCGCACTGCTCTCTTCAGCACCTGCGCCTCCAACTGCGCGCAAGCGCAACTCTGGGCGGTGAATCTCACGTCGGGTGCGCGCGGGAGACTCGTCGACGGCGGTATGCGGTCGTGGAGCGTGGACGGCGGGCTGGTGGTCTACGCCGACCGGGGCACCAGTCGGCTTTTCGCCGCGTCGTACGACGAAGCGGGCCTCTCCCTGCGCGGGACTCCGACGTTGGTACTCGACGACGTTCGGATTGCGAACGGAGGCGAGGGTTTCTACGCGACCGTCGCGGCAGGCGGCACGCTGCTGTACCTGCCCCTCGCAGAAGTTTCCGCCACGCAGGCCGTTTGGGTGACGCGCGACGGCAAAGTCACACCGGTCGATTCCGCGTGGTCATTCCTCGGTGACAATGGCGCCACCATTTCCCCTGATGGACAGCGGCTGGCGATTTCGATCCTTACGGGCACGGGTTACGACATCTGGATCAAGGAGTTGGTGTCGGGCGGTACCCCCACGCGGCTGACGTTCGATGGACGCTCGGTGGATCCCCAGTGGACGGCTGACGGCAACTCCATTGTCTTCATCAGCGCCGCAAAGTCGGACGACATGGGGCCGACCGTTAACTTGGGGCCAACCGTTAGGCGACGTCGCGTCGACGGGTCGGACTCAGCGGAGACCATCTTCCGTGGCAAACGTGATATTGCCGCGGTCACCGTGCTGCGCGACACGACGACGCTGCTGTTGCGCCTGGGGCCGCCACCCACTCGCGACATTTACCTGGCGCGGCGGCGCGGCGGCGCGACTGGTGATTCGCTCGCTCCTCTTCTGGCGAGCGACAAAGCCGAGGAAGTGTCGATGACCATTTCGCCGGACGAGCGCTGGATGGCGTACCAGTCCAACGAGTCCAGTCGCTTCGAGGTCTCCGTCGTGCCGTTCCCGAACGTGAGGGGCGGCCCGTGGCAGGTGTCGCTCGCCGGCGGCCGATCGCCGCGCTGGGCTCGAAGCGGACGAGAGCTCTTCTTCATCGACCTCGACGGCGGATTGGTTTCGGTTCCCGTCAGCTACGGGGCGAGCCCTACGTTCGGCAAGCGGCAAGTACTCTTCAGCACGGCCGGACTCCGCCTGGCCGGACGTTCCGGCAATCCGGTCGCGACGCAATTCGACGTCACTCCCGACGATCGCCGCTTCTTGTTCGTCCGGGCGATGGTCGCTCCCAACACGCAGCCGTTCAGCTCCGCCATTCTTGTGCAGAACTGGCTCACGGATGTGCGACAGCGCCTGAAAGGGTCGCGATGAGCGGCAACACAGACCGCCTGAACACCGCCCTCGGCGGCCGCTACCGAATTCTGAGCCATCTCGGTGAAGGTGGGATGGCGACCGTCTACCTCTGCGACGATCTGAAGCACGACCGCAAGGTCGCGCTCAAGTTGCTCAAGCCCGAGCTCGCCGCCGTCCTCGGCGCCGAGCGGTTCGTCCAGGAGATCAAGACGACGGCGGCGTTGCAGCATCCGCACATCCTGCCGCTCTTCGATTCCGGCACCGCCGACGGGTTCCTCATTGCCGTGCCGATGAGTGGTGGCGCTGTATACTCGGCGGGTATTCCGCGCCGCCTGTTTGGCGCCGAACCGTATCTGGTCCTGAATCAGAGCTTCGACGTGCATCCAGACGGCAAGCGCTTTCTCATGGTGCGCTCAGTGGGGGCAATCACCGAGCATGCTGATGAGTTGATTGTCGTTGAGAACTTCTTCGAAGAACTCAAGGCCAAGGTGCCTGTCAAGAAGTGAATACTCCCGCTCGTACGTTTCAGGTTGGCCTAGTGATGCTCGTGGCCGTCCAGACGCAGGCCCAAACCATTCCGGGGGCCGTGCTTGCCAAGCGCGAGCCCCATCACCATCTCGTCTACGAAGACGCAACGTTGCGCGTGTTGCGCGTACGGGTCCCGGCGCACGACACGACACTGCTCCACGAGCACGACCCGGACTACTTCTGGATCGCCCTCGGCGCCAGCGAAGTCGTCAATGCGAAACTCGGCGCCCCCGACGCCATCATCAGGTCGAGCGACCTGAGCATTCACTACACCGTGGGCAAGTTCGCGCACATCGCGCGCAATCCGGGGGCGTCACCGTTCGACAACATCACGGTCGAACTCCTGCCGCAGCAGACCAACGTCCGCAACCTCTGCGAGCTGGCCGTCGCCAGTCAGCCGCTCGACTGTCCGCCCGCGCCGGCGAAATCGGCCCGTCGCTTTTCCGGAGCGAGCGAGTATCCGGCGTTCGCCACCGATCAGCTTCGCGTGAGCCTTGTGTCGATCGCCCCTGGCGCGGTGATGCAGCCGAGCGCCTCGGCGAAAACGGTATGGGTGATCGCCCTCGACACGGTCGACGCCCGGCGGGCGCTTTCTATAGTAGGCGCGGGACGCTGGGTGGGCGGAACCTTCAGGCCCGCGGCCGGGACCGATTGGCGGGTGCGGAATCGGGGAAATTCGGTCGTACGGGTCCTGGCGGTCATCCCCATTTCGGCCCGCTAGCCTCGGTGTATTGCCCCGGACCCGGGGTTGACATGACATACATCTCACGACATATATATGTCATGCACCGAACCACAGTCTTTCTCGACGACAAGCTGAAAAAACGACTCCAGGCGCTTGCTGGGCATCGCGGGACGAGCTTCGCCCAGCTCGTCCGCGAGGCGCTGGCGGAGTACGCCGCGCGCCCGGCCGGCGCGACGTCGCTGCCGTCGATCGCCGGCCGGTTTGCCAGCGGTACGTCCGACACCTCCGAGCGTGTCGATCAACTGCTCTGGAAGGATCCCCACGCGTAGCCGCCAGTTGTGACCGTCATCGCCGACACGGGCGCATTGTATGCGCTCGTGGACAAGAGCGACGCGTGGCACGCGCGCGTCCTGGCGTGGTGGACCGACCACGGCGCGTCCGTCGTCGTGCCCACGAGCGTCCTGCCCGAGCTCTGTTACCTGCTGCAGACGCGCATCGGCTCGGCCGCTGAACACGCCTTCGTTCGCGCCGTGGCTGACGGGGAGTTTGTGCTCGAGGATCTCGAGATGGACGATGTGGCCCGCGCTGCCGCGGTCATGGCGCAGTACGCCGACTGGCCGCTCGGCTTCGTCGATTCGACGATCGTGGCGACGGCCGAGCGATTGTGGACGCGGGAACTCCTCACCACCGACCGGCGGCACTTTGGAGCCCTGCGGCCGAAGCATACGCCCGCGTTCGTCCTGCTCCCCTGATTGGCCGTTAGCATTCGCGTGATCATTCCTGACGAACCGTCGCCGGATTCCGTGCCCGCCACCCACGCCGTGCAGTTCCACGCCCGCCCGGTCTTTCCCAAAGGCTTCCGCTGCGCGAGCCGCAACTGCGGGCTCAAGCCGAGCGCCAAGGATCTGGCCCTGTTCGTCAGCGACGTCGACGCAGCGGCGGCCGCCGTCTTCACGCTCAGTCATTTTCCGGGCGCTCCGATCGTGCTCGGCCGCGAGACGATCAAATCGGGGCGGCTGCGCGCGATCGTCGCCAACAGCAAGGTCAGCAATGTCGCCACCGGGCAGCGAGGCGTCGAACATGCGCGGCGTATGGCACAAGCGGCTGCGGCGGAGATCGGTTCGACGCCGGATCGGGTGCTTGTCAGCTCGACAGGCGTGATCGGCGTCGCGTTGCCGATCGACATCATCGAGCGCGGCATCCATGGGATGACAGCGGATCTCTGCACTGATCCACTCGTCGGCGCCGAAGGGATCATGACAACCGATCGGTACGCCAAAGCGCTCTCAGTGAGTGTCGGCGCCGCCACGATCACCTGGGTCGCCAAGGGCTCGGGGATGATCGAGCCGAACATGGCGACGATGCTCGTGTACATCTTCACCGACGCGGCAATCGACGCGCCGGCGCTCGACACGATGCTCCGAAGGGCGGTGGATGTTTCGTTCAACATGCTCTCCGTGGACAGCGACACGAGCACGTCGGACACCTGCGCGATCCTTGCCAATGGGCTGGCCGGCGCCGTCGACGAAACTGCATTTGCGGACGCGCTCCGCGCGGGGTGCATCCGGATGACCGAGATGCTGGCCCGCGACGGCGAGGGCGCGACACACCTGCTGCGCACGACCGTGACGGACGCGAAGAACGACGGCGAGGCGCGCCGGGTCGCGAAGTCGCTCGTCAACTCGCCGCTGATCAAGACGATGGTGTTCGGCGCGGATCCCAACGTCGGCCGGATCCTGATGGCGGTCGGGAAATGCGTGGACTGCACCATTGTCGCGGCATCCACGGATGCGTCAATTAATGGGTACCCAGTGGTGAGGCAGGGGGCGCGGCTCGACTTCGATGACGCCGCGGTTCGCGCGGCACTGGCCGCGGACATCGTGGACATCGAGGTCTCGTTGGGTGTCGGCAGTGCGCGCGCGACCGCGTACGGTTGTGATCTCACCCAAGGGTACATCGACGAGAACGCAGCATATTACTCGAGCTGACTCCCACCGACACCGAGGTAGTGCGTATGGCCAAAGCAAAGAATCATATGACCGTTGGCGAGAAAGCTCCCGACTTTGCGGTGCTCGACGACCGAGGCGAGAGCGTCTCACTCTCGGACTTCAAAGGTCGAGTCGTCGTGCTGTACTTCTATCCCAAGGACGACACCCCTGGCTGAACCATCGAGGCGTGCGCATTTCGCGACGCCTTCCCTCGGTTCGAGGGACTCGATGTGGTGGTGCTCGGGGTCAGTGGCGACTCGGTGAAGAAGCACGCGAACTTCAAGGCGAAGTACAAACTGCCGTTCACGCTGCTCGCAGACACGGAGCACGCGGTCTGCAAGGCCTATGGCGTCTGGGTGCAGAAGAGCATGTTCGGCAAGAAGTACAAGGGAATCGCCCGCACGACGTTCGTGATCGACGCCAAGGGCAAGGTCGCGCGTGTCTTCGACAACGTGACGATCATGGGGCACGCGAAGGAAGTCGCCGACGCCGTCGCGGAACTCCAGCGGTGAGTGCTGCGTTGCAGCGGCCCGGCAACGGCGGTCCTGAGTGCGTCTGAGTCGTAGGTGTGAGTTGTTGTTGTCAGTCCTGAAGGGCGAGTTCAGTCTTTGAGTGGTGGGCGGTGCGCGTGAGGCTCAGAACTCACGTCTCATGACATCGCTCAAAACTCACCACTACAACTCAGTCGGGTTCTCAGCACCGCAGTTTGCTGACTACTGTCACTCAGACCTCACAACTCGAGATTCCGATGATGACCACCGTTTCACGGCCCCCGTTTGCGCGTTGCAGGACGACAGTGGCCGTGGTGTGCGGACTGTCGGCTCTGTTCGCCTGCGCGGGTGATCGCGACGGCGTCGATCGCGATCTTGCCACATACATCGCCGGTATCAAGGCGATCGACGTCCATGCGCATCCGCTCCGGTATATCGCGGCTGGGGCAGCGAAGGACTCCGAGTTCGATGCCTTGCCGCTCGACCGCCTGCCACCGTTTCCGGTGCCGTTCGGACTCCGCCCGGAAAATCCGCGCTATCGCGAGGCGCAGCGGGCGCTGTACGGTGGGAGCGCCACTGATACCGGCGCCGTGTTTGCGACAGCGCTCACCGACGCGCGCGCCGCCGCGATGCGTAAGCACGGCGAGCAATTCTCGAGTTGGGCGCTGGATCAGGCGGGCATCGAGGCCATGCTCGCGAATCGCATCGTGATGGGCGCCGGGTTGGGACTCCCGCGCTTTCGCTGGGTGCCGTTCGCCGACCCGTTGATGTTGCCGCTCGATACGCGCGCCGAAGCGGCGCGCACCCCCGATACCAAAGCGCTCTATCCGCTCGAGGACAAGCTCCTGCGACGCTACCTCGGTGATCTCGGACTCCCGCGCGTGCCGGCCACCCTCGACGCCTACGAGAAGCAGGTGGTGACGGCGACGCTCGCGCGCCAGAAGGCCGCCGGCGCCGTCGGCATCAAGTTCGAGGCGGCGTATCTCCGCTCGCTCGATTTCGAGCCGGCAAGCGCCGAGGCCGCGCGTGGCGTGTACGCCCGCTTTGCCGGCGGCGGAACGCCGACGCACGCCGAATACACGCTGGTCGAGGATTACCTCTTTCGTGTGATCGCACGCGAAGCCGGCCGGCGGGGATTGGCGGTGCAGATTCATTCGACCGAGGGGTTCGGCGGGTTCTATTCGCCCGAAGGCGCGGCGCCGCATCAACTGGAATCTGTGTTCAACGATCCCGCGCTCCGCGGCACGACCTTCGTGATCGTCCACGGCGGCTGGCCGCGCGTCGAAGAGACGATGGCATTGCTCGGCAAGCCCAACGTGTATGCCGACATCTCGTTGATGAATGTGCTCGCCGAGCCGCACGCGTTGGCGGCCGCGCTCCGGATGTGGCTTGGCGATTCGCCCGAGAAGATCATGTTCGGCAGCGATGCCTTCGACGGCGGCGATGCGCAAGGATGGGAGCAAGTGGCCTGGGTGGCGTCGCGCAACTCGCGGGCGGCGCTGGGCGAGGCGTTGGGCGGGATGATTCGCGACGGCGAGATCACACGCGCGCGCGCCATGGAACTTGCGCGCATGGTGCTGCGCGACAACGCGCTCAACGCCTACAAACTCGCGGTCAAGTAGGTGGCTCGGTCGTCAGTCGTGAGTACTGATTACCAGCCCTCAGCAAACTGCGGTCCTGAGTGCGTCTGAGTCGTAGTCGTGAGTGGTGAGCGTTGTTTCGAGTAGCGAGTGATGTGTCTCATGCCTCACCTCTCGTAACAACGCTCAATACTCACGCCTACAACTCAGACTTGTTCTCAGCACCGCAGTTGGCTGAAAGCTGAATCTCATCACTCACGGCCGAGTGGCTCAGAACGGGGCTCCGTACTAGCTCAACGCCGCCGAAACCCTGCTGTGCCCCGATCTAATGAAGGCGCCGAGCCTGCCAATACGGCAAAAACTCCTGCCGCGCCGCTGGAACAGGGCGTCCAGTCGGGTGATATTCAGTCGCCCGGCCGACCCGCATCCTCACCGCCTCACCATGACTACCACCGACACTCTCAAGCGCACCGCCTTCTACGAGATCCACCAGAAGCTTGGCGCCAAGATTGTTCCATTTGCCGGCTATGAGATGCCGGTCCAGTACCCCCAGGGCATCACCGCCGAGCACAACGCCGTCCGACAACAGTGCGGGCTGTTCGACGTCTCGCACATGGGCGAGTTCATGGTGCGGGGCCCACAGGCGCTCGAGTTCGTGAACTACGTGACCACGAACGACGTCGCCGCGCTCGCCGTCGGACAGGTCCATTACTCGACGATTCTCAACGAGCGCGGCACCATCGAGGATGACTGCCTCGTCTACCGCTTTGCCGATCATCTGATGATGGTCGTCAACGCGTCGAACATGGCGAAGGACTTCAAACACATCTCGACCCAGCTGCCAAAGTTCAAGGCAACGCTCGAGGATGTGTCGGAGGCGACGTCACTGCTCGCGCTTCAGGGTCCGAAAGCGGTATCGATTCTCCAGCCGATGACCAAGACGGACCTCTCTGCGATCGGCTACTACCACTTCACCGAAGGTCAGGTCGGCGGGATGCAGACAATCATCTCGCGCACCGGGTACACCGGCGAAGATGGCTTCGAGCTCTACTTCGACAACCAGTTCGGGCCGAAGATGTGGAACGCGCTGATGGCGACCGGCCACGTCACGCCGGCCGGCCTTGGCGCCCGCGACACACTGCGTCTCGAAATGGGCATGGCCCTATATGGGAATGACATCAACGACTCGCTCACTCCGCTCGAGGGCAACCTTGCCTGGCTGGTGAAGCTCAAGAAGGGAGATTTTGTTGGCAAGGCGGCCCTTGAGAAGCAGAAGGCGGAGGGCATTCCGAAAAAGCTCATCGGCTTCACCCTCCCGGAAAAGAACTATCCTCGGCACGGGTATCCCGTGTTCTACAACGGCCAGCCAAGTGGCGAGGTGATGAGCGGAACGGTCAGCCCGACGCTTGGCACTCCGATCGGCACCGCGTATTTGCCGAGCGCCGCGGCGAAGGAGGGCACGACGTTCGAGGTCGAGATTCGGGGAAAGCGCGTCCCGGCGACTGTCGTCAAGATGCCGTTCTATAAGGATGCCTCCCATCTGTAACGCCTGCCTGCGGGCATGATGCGAATCGCGGTCCTCACGATCTCCGACGCCTGTTCACGTGGCGAGCGCAAGGATACGTCTGGTGATGCGATCGTCGCCTGGGTCAGCACGCTCAAGAACACGCTGGCCGCGCGCAGGCTCGTCGCCGACGAAACGGTCGACATCGTTCGCGCGCTGACGCAGTGGTGCGACGGCGATGAGGCAGATCTGATCCTCACAACCGGCGGCACCGGCCTCACGCCGCGGGACGTCACACCGGAGGCGACGCGTGTCGTCATCGAGCGCGAAGCTCCCGGGATCGCCGAGGAGTTGCGGCGGCAGGGCATTGCGAGCACGAAGTACGCCGTCCTTTCTCGTGGGCTTGCCGGTGTGCGAAACAAGACGTTGATCGTGAATCTGCCGGGCTCACCCAAGGGAGTAGAAGACGGGCTCGCGGTCCTCACCCCGTTGGTCGATCACGCGGTGAAGCTGATCCGTGGCGAATCGACAAGCCACGCCGACAAATGAACCGCAGATCCCTCGCGTCGCCCCTCGTAGCGGGCTCAGTGACAGCATCGCAATGAAAGTGCTGTTGACGCTCAACGACGTCGAACCCGCGGTTCGATTGAACGCGGCTCTCGAGGCCGAGGGCGTCGAGACGGCCGTTGTCTCGCCGCTCGATGACATGCGCTCCGCGCTCAAACGCGAGCGGCCGGACATCATCGTGTTCAGCGGGGATCTGACCGAGCCCGCGAACGTCGCGTTGGTGAAAGAGCAGTTGTGGATTGGCACGGCCGCGGTTGGCCTCACCGACAACGCCGATCCCGCGTACATCGACCGCCTTCGGCTCGTTGGGTTCGTCGATGTCCATACGAAACCGATCAAGGTTCCCGAAGTCGTCGCGGGTTTGCGCGGGATTCTCGAGCGCCGCCGCCTGCAGCAGCGCACCGGCTTGATGGGGGAAAGCGAAGGGATGCGCGAAGTCATGGTGCAGATCGAGCAGATCGCACCGGTGACGAGTACGGTGCTCATCGAAGGCGAAAGCGGCACCGGCAAGGAGCTTGCGGCGCGCGCGATCCACGAGTTCAGCCCGCGCAAGAACAAGCCGTTCATCGCCGTCAACGTTGGCGCGCTCCCCGACACGCTGCTCGAGAGCGAGCTGTTCGGTCACGAAAAGGGTTCGTTCACTGGCGCGGCCGAACGGCGGCTGGGTCGGTTCGAGCTCGCCCACACCGGGACGATATTTCTCGATGAGATCGGCGAGATCCCGCCCGCGACGCAGGTCAAGCTCCTCCGCGTGCTCGAGGAACGCGAGTTCATGCGCGTCGGCGGAACGCATCCGATCGCGGTCGACGTGCGCGTCATTGCGGCGACGAACCAGCCGTTACGCGAGCTCGTCGAGTCCGGTCGCTTTCGTTCGGACCTGTTCTATCGGCTCAACGTTCTTCGCATTTACCTGCCGCCGCTCCGCGAGCGTCCCGAGGACATCCCGGTGCTCGTGCGCCGATTCATCCAGGAATTCTCCAAAGCGCATGACCGCACGTTCCACGGCGTGTCGCCGGAAGCGATGGAGCTGCTGATGCGCTCTCCGTGGCCGGGCAACGTCCGCGAGTTGCGGAATCTGATCGAAAGCATGGTCGTGCTCTCACCGGGACGTGAAATCACGCCCAATGATCTGCCGCGCCAGCTTCGCGAAGGGAGCAGCGCACGCTTTCTGCCGGTGCACGTCGGCCCGGTGATACGCGCGCAAGAAGGCGCCGCCGGCCGCGAACTCGAATTCATCGTGCACAGCCTGCTCGAGCTCAAGCTCCAGGTCGAAGAGTTGCGCAGGCGCCTTGACGAAAGCGGCTCGCGCGACGCGGGGCGCGTTGGCTGGATCGGCGACGGCCAATCGGTTTCGCTCGGATCGGGCGGTCGGCCGGTGGCCGGCATCGAGCCTATGCACCAGGCACCGCCGAAGAACGTCGTCACCATCGAACCGGGCACGACGATGGAAGCCATCGAGCGCGCCGTGATTCAGGCGGCGCTGCGCGAAACCCGTGGCAATCGCCGCAAGGCCGCCGAAATGCTCGGCATCGGCGAGCGGACCCTGTACCGCAAGATCAAGGAGTACAAGATGCCCGAAGAGGATTTCACGGGCGACGAGTAGGCACGCAATGCTGAAGCGAACCATCGGGCTCCTTCATGCGACCGCGCTCGTCGTCGGCATTATCATTGGCGCGTCGATTTTCGTGCAGCCGTCGGCAATCACCGCGTCGGTTCCAAAACTGTCCGCCGTCTACGCCGTCTGGATCCTCGCCGGCGTCCTGACGCTCTTTGGCGCGCTGATCGCGGCCGAGCTGGCGTCGGCGTTCCCGAGGGCCGGCGGCGTCTACGTCTTTCTCTCCGAGTCGTTCTCGCCAGGCATCGCCTTTCTCTGGGGCTGGGCGATGTTCTGGACGATGCACACCGGCATCATTGCCGCGGTGGCGATGATCTTCGCGCGCTACGTCGCGTTCTTCGTGCCCGTCGGCGATACCGGACTCAAGCTCATTGCGATCACGGCCGTCGTCGTCTTGTCGGCGGTGAACTACGTCGGCGTCCGCCAGGGAAGCCTCGTGCAGACGACGCTGACGATCGTCAAAGTCGGCGCGGTCGCCGCGATCACCGTCCTCGCGTTCGTGCTCGGCGCGCGCACTCCACTTGCCGTTGTAGCAGCGCCGGCCGCAACGGCGGTCGCAGCCGCCGGAGATTCGCACGCGTTCATCGCCGCGATCGTCGCCGGCCTGTTCGCCTTTGGTGGATGGCACATGGTCACCTACGCCGCCGAAGAGACTGTCGATCCGGAGCGCACATTGCCCCGCGCACTGGTGCTCGGCGTTCTGATCGTCACGGCGTCATACATCGCGCTCAACGCCGCCTACTTCCACGTGCTGCCGGCGGCAACGATCGCGACGTCGACTCGGGTCGCGGCCGATGCCGCGGGCGCCGTAATGGGGAGCGCGGGGGCGGCGATCGTGTCGGTCATCGTCGCTTTGTCGGCCCTTGGCGCGGCCAACGGCATCATCCTTGCCGGCCCCCGCGTCTACCTCGCAATGTCGCGTGATCGATTGTTGTTCTCGTGGGTGGGCGCGGTGCACGATCGATTCCGTACCCCGCACCGGGCGATCGCGCTGCAAGCGGGATGGGCGATCGTACTGGTGTTGACCGGCACCTACCGCGCGCTGTTCACACGCGTTGTTTTCACGGAGTGGATCTTCTTTGCGTTGATGGCCGTCGGGCTGGTTCTCCTCCGTCGGAGGCCGGGCTATGCACCGCGGTTTCGCGTGCCCTGGCACCCGATCGTGCCGGTCGTGTTCGTGGTGTCGTCGCTGTACATCGTCTTCGATCAGGTCGTGGCGCACCCGAGAGACAGTGTTGGCGGACTGGCGCTCGTCGCCATCGGCTGGCCGGTCTACTACTTCACCGTCCGTCGAACCAAGCTTGAAGAACATGACGGGATGTGATCCACGTGATCCTGTTTCGGTCCGCTAGCTTCACCCGTTCGCGGATCGACGTCCCGTCCCTCGTCGTTTCGCTCGTAATCGATCCTTCTTCGCTTTCGCGCCTCAGGATGCAATGCCGATCATAGACGTCCACAACCACTTCTATCCGCCCGAATACCTCGACGCGCTCAAGGCCGGAGATAGTGCCGTCAAGCTGACCATCGACGCCGACGGGAACCCCTGCGTCCACTATCCGGGCGACTACAACGTCGCCGTCCGCGGGCATCGCGACATCGCCTACCGGCAGAGTGTGCTCGAGACAGAAGGCGTGGACACCCAGGTCATCACCTTCACCACGCCGGGGACACACGTTGAGTCGCCAGAGCGTGCCGTGCGCTTTGCGCGGATGGTGAACGACGCGTTCGCCAAAATCGTCAAGGAACGTGGTCCGAGATTCAGCACCCTCGCGACCCTGCCGCTCAATGACCCCGCGGCCTCGGTCGTCGAACTACGGCGTGCGGTGACGGAACTCAAGTTCGCCGGCGCGATGGTGTTCTCGAACGTCAACGGCGTCGCGCTTGCCGACCGGCGCTATGACGCGCTTTGGGACGAGGCGAACAAGCTCCGCGCCGTGATCCACATCCATCCCACCGATCCGGTTGGGGTCGAAGCGATGACCGACTTCTGGCTCATGCCGCTCGTCGGGTTCCTGATGGACACGACACTCGCCGCGGCGAAGCTCGTCTACGCCGGCGTCCCCGAGCGCTACCCCAGCATCAAGTGGGTGCTGAGCCACCTCGGCGGCGCGATTCCCTACCTCGCCGAGCGACTCGATCGTGGGTGGGAGGCATTCCCGGATTGTCGCGTCAACATCGACAAGCGACCCAGCGAGTATCTGCGGCGGTTCTACTTCGATACGGTGAACTTCGATCCAAAGGCGGTACGGCTCGCGGTGGATTTCGCTGGCGCGGGGCAGATCATGGCGGGCAGCGACTACCCGCACCAGATCGGCAGTATTCCGAAAATGAAGGCAAGCTTGGCTGCGCTGAAGGTGAGCGAGGCCGAGCGGGCGCAGATCTTCGGCGGAAACGCAAAGGCGCTCTACAAGCTGTAGATCAGGCCGGCGCTCCCAGTTCCTTCACCGGAAGCGCACCGATGGACGTTCCGTTTTCGGTGACGACGCGACGATGGTAGTCGAGCTGGCCGAGGTGGTAGGCGAGGTGCGACAGCAGATGGACGATAAACTCCTGCGTCGGAAACGTTCGGCCGCCCAGTTGCTCGGGAAACGTTTGGGCGAGTCGTTCTGCGCTCAGCCCCTTCATGCCGGCGTCAATCGCCAAGCCAGCGGCGTCGAGCTGCGCCAGCAACTCGGACCGCGGAACCCCGCGCCGCGAGAACTCGGAGTCGCGGTCGCGCACGTAGTTGGTCTTCCCGAGCACGGCACCGAAGAAATGCTGGAGATTCCCGGCGAGGTGCAGCACGAGGTTCCCGCCGGTATTGGGCAGGCCCGGGCGCTCTGCCCACGGCGATTTGTCGTCCGGATAGGCCTCGACCGAGCGCCGCACCGCCGCAAGCTCGCGGCGGAGAAGGGCATGTATCGTCGCTGTAATGGCAGTAGATGGCGCGCTCACGGTTCGCTCCGCATGGGGATGCGTCAATCTATCAGCTGTCGTACACCATGCTGCCGGTCGATCCGGGGCCTCGCAGTAGCTCACGGTCGGAATCGGAGCCATATTCGGCCTTCCTGTGCTCGCTGTCGTTGCCCACCAACCGGATACCCCACATGGGATCATCGATTCTTGCCAAGTTCGCAGCGGTCGGCGCGCTCCTGATGCCGCTCGGTCTTTCTGCTCAGAGCGACGTGCTCACGGCCGACGCACTCAAGGCGATCCAGATTCGCTCCATCGGCCCTGGCCTCGTTACCGGCCGCATCGCCGACATCGAGATCGACCCCAACAACACCAACGTCTGGTACGTCGCGGCGGCATTCGGCGGCGTGTGGAAGACCGTCAACCGGGGCGTGACGTTCACGCCGATCTTCGACGATGGCGGCACCTTCAATAATTGCTGCATCGTCGTCGATCCGAAGAACTCCAACATCGTCTGGCTCGGGACGGGCGAGAATCACAGCCAGCGCAGCGCGCACTTTGGCGACGGCATGTACAAGTCCATCGATGCCGGAAAGACATGGAAGCGAATGGGCCTCGAGACCTCGGAGCACATCGGCAAGATCGTGATCGATCCGCGCAACTCTGACGTGGTCTACGTCGCGGCCCAGGGTCCGCTCTTTTCTGCGGGGGGACAGCGGGGTCTGTACAAGACCACGAATGGCGGGCTGACCTGGGACGCGGTGCTCTCGATCAGCGAGAACACTGGCATCACCGACGTCGTACTCGACCCGAAGAATCCGAACGTCGTCTATGCGGCGGCGTATCAGCGCCGGCGCCATGTTGGGCAGGCGATCGGTGGTGGCCCAGAAGGCGGAATTCATAAGTCCACCGACGGCGGAAAAACCTGGACGAAGTTGTCGAAGGGCTTGCCGACCGGAGACGTCGGTCGCTCGGCCCTGGCGATCGAGACGCGCAAGAGCCCGACCGAGGTCTATGCGTTCATCGAAGCAGCGGGCGGGCAGTCTGGCTTCTATCGCTCGACGGACGCGGGCGGCTCATGGGCACGATACGGAAAGAACACCGTTGCTGCGGGCGCTCGCGGTGGTGGTGGAGGCGCAGGTGCGTTTCCAGTTGCGGTACCTGCAGGGCGAGGCGGAGTTCCTGGGGTGCCCGACTCCGCTGGCGGTCGGGGTGCCGTGGGCAGAGGCGGCGCGGCCGACACAACCGGTGGCAGGGGCGGGGCAGGTGGTGGTGGCCGAGCGGGCGGTAACCCCGAGAACTGGTTCCAGAGCGGACTCGGTCAGTACTACTCAGAGCTGTTCATCGACCCGCATCGCCTGGGCAACATCTATGAAGTGGCGACCAACATGGCGCGGTCGACCGACGGCGGCGCGACCTGGGCCAACACTGGCTGGGACGCGGGGCAGACACCCCCGGCGATCCACGTTGATCATCACGTCATCGAGTTTGATCCAAGCGACAAGGATCACTTCCTCGTTGGCAACGACGGCGGCTTGTACGAGACCTACGACGCCGGAGCAACATGGCGATTCTTTGCATCGCTGCCGATCACGCAGTACTACCGCGTCGGCATCAACAACGCCAAGCCGTTCTACTACGTGTGCGGTGGCACGCAGGACAACTTCTCGCAGTGCGGCCCGTCGCGGACGACCAACGTCTGGGGCATCCGCAACAGCGACTGGTTCAACATCGTCGGCGGCGACGGCTTTCAGGCGCGCGGCGACATGGAAGATCAATACACTTTTTATGGTGAGTCGCAGAACGGCGGGCTCTCACGCTTCGACATGCGGACGGGACGCGGGCAGGGCATCGCGCCGGCGGTGAACACCGCCGGCGCCGACGACGCGGGCGCGATCGCGCCGCCACAGGTACCCGTCGACACGGCCAATCGGGCCGCGGGACAGCCAGCCGCAGCAGGAGCGAGGGGAGGTGCAGGTGCAGGTGCTGCGGATACAACGGGGGGAGGTCGCGGTGGAGCGGGGGCGGGCCGAGGTGGCGCGGGCGGCGGCGGGCGCGGCGGGCGCGGTGGTGCCAACGCAGATCGCACCAACTGGGACGCGCCGTTCGTCATGAGCCCGCACAGCTCGACGCGGATCTATTTCGGCTCGCAGTTCCTCTATCGGTCGGACGATCGCGGTGACAACTGGCGCCGCATCAGCCCCGATCTGTCGCGCAATCTCCGTCGCGACACGTTGCCGATCATGGGCAAGGTGTGGCCGGCAGGATCGGTGGCGCTTAATGGGTCGACAACGTCGCTATCCAACATCGTTGCCGTCGATGAGTCACCGATGCTCGAGGGGCTCATTTACGCTGGTACGGACGACGGCCTGCTTCAGGTTACCGAGGACGGCGGCAAGAACTGGCGTCGCGTAGAGGATTTCCCGGGCGTGCCGAAGTTCACCTACGTCAGCGACGTCCACGCATCGCCGCGGGACGCCAACGTTGTCTTTGTAGCGCTCAACGACTGGCAGCGCGGCAACTACAAACCGTATGTCGTGAAGAGCGCCGACCGCGGACGTACCTGGACGAACATCAGCGGCGATCTGCCGGCAAAACACGACGTCTGGGCGCTGGCGCAGGATCACGTGAACGGCGACCTGATCTTCGCCGGAACCGAGTTCGGATTATTCGTCACGGTGGACGGCGGACAGCGATGGGCGCAACTCAAGGGCGGCCTGCCCGTGACGCAGGTCCGTGACATCACGATTCAGAAGCGCGAGAGCGATCTGGTGCTGGCCACGTTTGGCCGCGGCTTCTACGTGCTCGACGACTACAGCGCGCTGCGCGAGATCACTCCGCTAGCAATGACCGAAGAAGCGAGACTGTTTCCGCTCCGCCATGCGTACTCGTTTCAACCTGGGGGAAGCGCCAACGCTGGGGCGGCGGGCGTCGGGGCGTTGTCCGGTAACTGGACGACTCCCAACCCGCCGGTCGGCGCCTGGATCACGTACAGCGTGAAACAGGAGTATCCCGCCGATACGAAGCTCCTGCTGACAATCACCAACAACAGCGGAGCGGAGGTTCGTCGCTGTGAGCTCGACAAGACCGCCGGAATGCGGCGCTTTGCGTGGAATCTGAATGGCGATCCGGGTGTTGGCGCGGCAGTGGGTGGCGGTGGTCGTGGAGCGGGAGGTGGCGGCGGCGGGGGCGGGGGAGGAGGCGCGCCAGTCGCGGCGCCGCCGGCAACCGCCCCGCCTGCCGGTGGGGCTGGCGCGCTCCCTCCGGTCATTCAGCTATGCATCGCCAATCCTGTTGCTGCGGGGTTTGGAGGTGGCGGCGGCGGACGCGGCGGCCCAGGTGTTCAGCGCGTTCCTCCTGGTGCCTATCGCGCATCTATCGGCAAGATGGTTGCGGGGGTCGTGACGCCCATCGGGCCGAGCCAGACGTTCAGCGTGCTGGCGCTACTGCAGCCCTAGCGTTGCGGGAGGTTGGGGGCATGGAGATCACACGCCCCCAACTTTGCGTTCCGGCTGAATCCACATCCGTACGATGTGCTCACTTACCGCGGCGGGGCCCCTTGGTCGGCTTCTCCTGGGCTTTCATCGCTTCCATGTATGACTTGAGCACGGCGTTCATCCGCGTTTGATACCCCGGTCCGGCCTCGCGAAAGTAGTGGACGATGGCCGAGTCGAGGCGGAGCGAAACCGGTGATTTTCCATCGGGATACACGAGGATCGCATCCTTCCAGAATTCCGGCCCGAGTCCCTTGAGCTCCGGCGGGGAGGTCCGTTCGATTTCCTCCTCGGACATCGCGTCCATCCGCGCGAAATCAGCGCGGCCACGGGTCGGTTTCCGCATAGAGTTTTGGGTGGGTGGCTTGGTACGCTTGGCGCTCATGTTTGCTGGCCCTTCGAGCCGAGATGATTCTACGAACTACGACATCGTCGAGGTACGCCCGATCCGTGTAGACGAGCGTCAAGACCTCGCCGTCGGCCACACCCGTTGCCACGAAACGCTCCTCGCCATACTCGCGGCGATCGTCAGCACGGAGCAGCACCGGGCCGTCGAAGATCAGCGTTGCGAATTCGAACTCAAACCCGCGGTCGATGAGAGTCCGGTCGTTCTTTGCAGGGTCCCAGTCGAACCACCTCGACGTAAAATACACTTTGTATATACAATAAGCAAAGGGGGGGGACCGCGAAGCAACCTGCTCTGCTCAGGATCGCCCTTGTGCCCGTCCGCCCGATCACCGAATCCTCGCGCGCGACAGCAACCGAGCCCCAGAAATGGCTGTCGCTCGCCGACGCGGCAAACGGCGGTAGGAAGTGTTTGCGCAGGCCGGGGGGCACACCCAGCCCGCGGCAGGCCCACCCCCCAGTCGAACACGGCGGCCCGTCCCGAAGGGGGTCCCGAAAGGGGGCCACGGGCCGGATCAAGGCGACAACCAGTGTTGCGGGGGGTCTGCTGCCTCGTCCACAGGGAGCAGTGCCCCGGTCGCTCCAATATAGGTAGCGGCCGTTTTTGCCTCATTGCTCGCTGCCGATTTGCTGGCAAGACGCCTGCATTCGGTGCCTCGTCGACCGGTTTCTCCGCGTTGTCCGGTCGGTGCTGGAAGCGGTGCCGTTCAGGCCGCCGGAGAGTGCCACAGCTTCAGTTGGAGTTGACCGTTGACCGTCCCTGCTAACAGCTCCGATCCTCTCTCTTCTTCGATCGCGGGAACTCTGCTGCCGCTTCAGCGCGCAGAGGAACTGTTGACGACGTTGCCGGGAGTGATCTCGGCGCGGATCATCGTTGGGCCAAGTGGGGATGTGGACGAAATCCATCTCTTGACGACGGCGGAACTCGGTCCGAAGCAGACCGTACGCAACGTCGAGAGCGCGCTGCTCGCGCATCTCGGTATGCGGGTGAGCCACAAGAAGATTTCGGTCGCGACGAGCACCGATCCCAACGCGCGTCCGACGCGGCCGAGTGGCGAGCGATCGAGCGGGGAGCTGGTTGCGGTGGCGATCGGCCCCCAATCACCGAGGCGTCGGGTCTACTTCGAGGACGTTGAGGTTCGCCGGTCGCGGACGAAGGGCGTGACCTGCCGCGTGACGCTGCGAAAGGGTGACGAGACCTATGTCGGCGAAGCGGAAGGGATGGAGAACGAGCGACTGCGCATCGAGCTCGCCGTGCGGGCGACGCTGACGGCGCTGCACCAGGCTGAACCCGAGGGCCAACCTGCGCTGGCGTTGGAAGGATGCAAGTCAGTCGACGCGTTCGATCGCGAGTTCGTGTTCGTCGGAATCACGGCGAGGGCGGGTCGTGACACGATGTTGCTGACAGGCAGTGCCGAAGTGAAAGAGAGTCCGGAGACGGCGGGAGTGCTGGCTGTTCTGGACGCGACGAATAGATGGGTCGAGATGGCTCGCTGAAGCCAACCATGGAGCAACTCTAAACAGGAGAACACAATTGAGAGCCCCCCTCCCTCACGGAGAGAAGACGAGCGGAGGGACCAACTGCAGTTGAGCGGAGCCACCTGAAGCACGGGCAACCGTGACTTGAAGTTCAAGGGGGTGACGCGCAATGACATTCCTCAC